>FWWL01001183.1_pt1 | contig 64640 bp, 66 predicted proteins | sample 2228331 | NCBI WGS metagenome assembly FWWL01 (sample SAMEA103939775, study PRJEB20133) | metagenome
CCTTTTCACCATTAAACCATTTTACTGTTCCATTCATACTATGTATACCTCCAAAAATTTATTACTTAAACTCTTTGTAATAACTCACAATAGAATTTCGATATTTATATACTATATTTTTAGCATTAATTGAAATATATATGTGTAACATTATTTACTAATTATTTAAGCTCATTTAATAATGTCATACTTTCCTAAAAATAGCAAGCTATTTTGATATGTTGTAAAAATTTACTAATTAATTCACTCCAATTCTTCATGAATTAAATCTGTATCCTGTGCCCCACAGGGTTTCTACGTATTCGGGACTGGCTGGGTCCTTTTCTATTTTTTTTCTGATCTTTTGAATATGGACCGGCACAGTGGCAGTATCCCCGCAATATTCGTCACTCCAAATAGAATCAAACAGCTGATCCTTGGAAAAAACAATATTCGGGTTTGAAGCCAGGAAAAACAAAAGCTCGTATTCCTTTGTGGTCATCTGCACTTCCTTCCCATTTGCAAAAACCTTATGAGCTCCGGTGTTGATTTCCAACCCCCTGTGCACTATAACCTCATTAGAGGCATCATTTCCTTTTAGCCTTTCATACCTTCTGACATGAGATTTGATTCTTGCTACAAGCTCTGCCGGACTGAAAGGCTTGGTCAGATAGTCGTCCGCTCCGTAGTCGAGACCTCTTATCTTATCTATATCCTCACTCCTTGCCGAGACTACGATTATAGGGATCTCGAGCTTTTTTCTGACTTCTTTTATAATTTCATATCCGCTCTTATTGGGAAGCATCAGATCCACGATGATTACATCATATAAGCCGGTCACAGCTTTTTGCATCCCCTGAGCTCCATCATGTACAACCTCCGCTTTATATCCATTAAGCTTCAGGTAGTCCCTTTCCAGCTCCGCTATGTTTATATCATCCTCTATTATTAAAATGTTTTCCATCAATACACCCCATTCACATACAAGTTATTGGATAACCGGAAGCATTACTGTAAAGCAGGTCCCCTCATTTTCCTCACTTGAAACGGCAATTCTTCCTCCATGGGCTTCCACAAGCTCCTTCGCAATTGCAAGGCCAAGGCCTGTACTCATGAAATCTTTTGTCCGTTCAGTATCAATCCGGTAAAACCGGTCAAATATATGAGGCAGCTTATCCTTTGATATCCCTGGGCCATTATCCTTTATAGCAATATATACATAATCCTTCACTCTGAATAATTCAGTGCTTATGGATAAATTCTCCTGCGGGCCATATTTTACTGCATTGCCAATAATATTTCTGAATACCTGGTGAAGTCTTTTTCGGTCTACATAAAAGCTGCACTCCTCTTTCAGGCTTTCACAATACTCGAATTCAACGTTCTCTTCCTCATACTGAAGCTTAAATTCCTCCATTAAATCCTTCACAAAAGGCCGTACATCAACAACCGCAAATTGGAACTCCAGCTTTTGCATATCCAGCTTTGAAAAAAGGAAAAGATCATCAACCAGCTTATTAATATATGCAGCGTTATTGTATATGATTTTCAAAGACTTGTTAATGTTTTCGGGAAGTATGGAATCATCTTCATTAATAGTCTCAATATAACCTTGGATGGATGTAATGGGGGTCTTCAGGTCATGGGATATATTTGCAATAAGCGTTCTTCGGTTTTCTTCATATTCAGCCTTGAATTTTTCACTTTCCCGGAGCCTCTGTGCCATTTCATTGAACGAATCTATAAGCAGACTGATTTCATTGTGCTGGTTGCTCTCAACCTTTACATTGTAATTACCCTTTGCAATTTCCTCCAGCCCGGTTTTCAGCTTATCAATAGGAGTTAATATCCTTCTCTCCAGCTTTCGAAGAAAAAAGAATTCATAAAAACCTCCCACACTGAATAGGATGGCAAAAACTACACTAATTGTCTTAAATCCTGTATATTTAAATACCAGATACCATATTAGTAGGTTAACCACCATGATAATAAGCGGAGAAAATCTAGCATGCCTGTGCAGCCGACGAAACTCCTTATGACACTCTATGTAGCACTCCTTTGAATGCTTATGTTCTTTTTGTAAGCTCTCTTTTAATTCCTTATATTTTCCCACTTTGGTCACATCCATTCCAATTACTCATTATAGATAAACTCATACCTGTATTATATCAAGAATAAGACATAGGGACACGCTCTAAAACAGAGAATGTCCCATTTATTTAATAATACTTCATACCCTTACTCTTAGAAGCTCAGCTCAGCTGCCAGCTTCATCTGATGCTTTTCGCCCTTTTCATCCTTTTGCTCACCATTTACATCAATTATGACCTTATCAATTTCCCTGCCCTTGTTTATGAACACCTTAAGGGTGAAATTTGTATTCTCCATGGAATGGAAGTCCTTCATACACATATGATGCTGGTGATTGCAACAGGTTTGCTTTTGATCCTCGTGACAATTCTTAATCATTTCGTGGATGTCGCTTTTGACTTCCTCTGGAATATTGGCAGCTTCTAACGAAAGTATTGCCCCTCCGTCTTCCTTTTCATCAATCTTTATGCTGCTCAGTATTCCCAATGCAGCAACTATCTTACTGCAGCTGTCTTTTATGCCTACCCCATGTACCCCATGATGAAAACCATGATGCCCGCAGCTGCCCTCCTTCTGAAAATCAATACTGTTTTCCAGCTTCATTTTCTTACCATCACAATCAACTGCTATTGTGGACTTTCCTTTTACCTGACAGCCCTGGCCATTTCTTTCAAACACGCTGTCAAGCTCTATTATCTTCTCCTGATCCTTCAAGCCCTCTACCTTTACTGTACCCTTAATAGAATCCTTGTCTTTCATTTTCCTTACTACGTCATATATAACCTTTATTTTATTCATTATACTGACCTCCTTATTTGTATCATGAAGTCAGTATAAAACAAACTTTTAAACTGCCAATAAAACATTTATAAAATTTCTATAAATAATATTAAAGAAATTTATTTCTATCTATAAATAAAAAACAGAGATCAGTATCTTTTTCACCGTCTCTGTCTTTATGTTTTCCTTTTCTGTTGTATGAGCCTTTGCCTTTATTTGCCTTGTGCACTTTAGGTGCTGAATTTGCAGGTTCAAAATTCCTCACAGCTTTTCGATCTGATAGCTGGCTAAAGGTAAGGATAATTTTATTTCCCTGCTCGACTATCTTTACTCTTGGTTTTTTCATATAATTGCCTCCTGTATACTCATATTGTATGGCATTTTCTTTAAAACTATTATAGGAAAAGGGACTGTACGCCCCTTTCCCATATTTTTATGAATAATGGACTTTAGAAGGGTGCATAGCCTTGATCGCTCCACCATTCTTCCTTATAACGATTATACTGGGCCGTGAATTGTTGTAAATGTACATTTTCCCAGTATATAAGGATTTCAAATAACTTCCTGGCGTTTTCATATTGGGTGTTCTTTTTCGCCTGCTCATAAAAATCCACCGATGCTTTTTCCATTTGCACGCCAATTCCAAATACTGATATTGCAAGACTGGCTGATTTACTCACTATTTTATCCCAATCAAATATTTTAGGAGATGGCGGTTCTGATAAGAAGGATAATGCAAAGTCATCACCTTTTCCATCCTTGATTTCATTAAAAAGTGCTCTTAAGTAATCTGCGTGCTTTAATTCTTCATTTGCCAAATCATTAAAGGCTTCTTCACTTTCCTTGCTTCCGGATTGCTTGGCAGCCATTTTATAAAACTCATAGCCTTCAATTTCATTGAGAATTGCCTGTTTAATAATATCCAGTTCCTTTATATTCATATCTTATTTCTCCTATCATAAATATTTTAATACTATTATTATGCAATATAGACAACACTTACTCTTTTATCTTTCCGGCAATCGGCAGCCCCTTCAATTTTGATGTGCTATTTATTATCACTTAATAATTACTTTCCATCATGTTAACAGTTTACCAGATTTTATGAAAAAATACAATGCATTGGCACCTTTGCTATTTAATGCTACTCAGCTACACTGTCTTGCTGTACCTCTGCGACTGTACCCTTCTCGGTTTTGATTTTAAGCAGGTACATACCCGCTGAACCCAGAAGCCCTAAGAGAAATACCAACGGCCAAACAGCTTGCACACCGAAGTAGTCCATATAACGGCCTATCAATGAGGTTCCAAGAGCCGCCCCAATAGCCCAGCTTAAAGACGTTACAGCATTGAACCTGGCTCTATAATTCTGGGGTGTGTTATTTGCTATATATACTCCAAAGTTCGTTACTATCATTATCTCGCCAATTGTCCAAATAAGAGTTGATAAGATATATAATGGCATTGAGTGTATAAAGGTGATCATCCCAAAGCCTATGGCGTACAGGAGCCCAGACATGGCTATAGCACTTAAGGGCTTCCATTTCCTTGTAGCATGTGTAATGAACATTGTCATCGTTATAACTGTCAATGCATTACAGCTCATAGTAATTCCATAGTTACTTGCCCCGCTGCAGCCAAAGACATTATCCAGCATCATAGGCAGAGAAAAATTGTGCTGTGTATAGACAATACTTAAAACTGTATTAATAATAAGAAAAATCATGATTTTGGGTCTTCTCAGCAAAACGGAAAATACATTCCCTGATTCGTTCTTTTCTTCAGCTCTTGCGTTTTTGTCGTCAGTATTATCAGGCAAGGTCTCCTTAATATTTATCATAACCAGAGATACCGCAAGCAACGAGGTTATTGCATCACCAATGAATATGAGAGGTATATAATGGTTGAATAAAAAGCCTGCAACAAGCGGTCCCAGCGATACCCCCAGATTGATTCCCATATAAGACATGGAAAATCCCATTTTCCTCTTATCAGCCGGTAAAACGTCTGTGATGATGGCTGATATGATTGGACGTACTCCTCCATTGAAAAATGAAGACATACAGATAAGCACTATTATAATTTGAGGGTCTGTCAGGAATGCGCAGAAGAATAAACATACAGCTGCACTCAGCTGAAAAGCTGCATAAGCCTTCTTACGTCCCAAATGATCTGCAATTTTCCCACCGGCAAAAGATCCGGGAATTGATGACAGGGAAGTCAGCATTACTGCAATTCCGGCACTCTGATAGCTTAGCCCCAGCTTCTTAACCAGAAACAAACTCAGAAACGGCAGTACAAAATCACCGAAGCGATTTATCACTTGAGCAAAAAATATGACGTAGATGCTTTTGGGAAGTCCCCTATAGGAATCAAAATAACTCACTTTATCTAGCCCCTTATTTTTTCATTACTGTGTAAATATTTACTCCATCTTCCTCCGAAGACATGCACTGCCAAGCCTGCCATCAAAAGCAATGCCCCTATGATCTGATGCAGTGAGAATGCTTCCCCCAGAAATAGCGCAGCACTGCTCATGCCTACTACAGGTACCAACAAAGCAAAAGGGGAAACTACAGCTGCAGGATAGCGAAAGAGCAGCTTTGCCCACAAACCATAACCAATCAGGGAAGAAAAATAACCAAGAAAAGCTATTGAAGCCCCTGTAGTCAGGGTAACTGAATGCCATGCCGCCTGCCAGGCTGCAAAACCTTCTATGCACAGTGATAACAGCGCCAGCGGCAGAATGGCCACTGCACCTGCCCAAACTACTAGTGCCAGCATGGAAAAGGGGGGAACCCCCTGAGTAGCACGGCGCATGATGACATTGCCCGCACCCCAGCTGGCAGCTCCGGCTAAGTTGAGCCAGAAGCCAATCGCCGTCATACTGCTGCCTTGCTGAAAAGCTATAACTGCCATACCCCCGGCAGCTATCAAAAGACCTATTAAATTATTCCAATGCCATCGTTCCCTTATAAATACGACGGCAATCACTAATGTAAAAAAAGCCTGAGATTGATGCACCAGAGAAGCCAGACCCGAAGGCATACCCAGCTTGATTCCCATAAAGAGAAAAGCGAACTGCCCCACATTGATTGTAAGTCCCAGAGCAATCAGCCAGCGCCAAGACACCGGCGGCCGTGGCAGAAAAAAGATGGCCGGCAGACAGACAACAATAAAGCGAGCAGCCGCCAACAGCAGTGGTGGCATATTTCCCAGCCCCAGCTTAATAGCTATAAAAGTTAGTCCCCACAAAACAACAACAATTAATCCTATACCCATATCACGTCTGGTCAATAGTATAGCCCCCTCCTTAAGGATGAATCCTTTATCCATATGTTAATAATATTAACAGGTTTTTACAAGCAAAACTAGGGATATAAGGTAAAATTACTCATGTGCTCGGAGACATAGTTATGATAAAATATAGTAACAAATAAGGCTTGGGTTAGCCTAGGTTGGATTCTTCCGGTATAATCTGATTATGATATTTTAAAGGAGGGAATTAGTGTGGATCTAAAAGAAAAGATTAAAGAACTCCCTTCTTCTCCAGGGGTATATCTTATGAAGGATTCTCATGATGGTGTGCTTTATGTGGGAAAATCAAAAAACTTAAAAAGCAGAGTCGGGTCGTATTTCCAAAACTCAAAGTCACACTCTCCCAAGGTAATAAAGCTAGTTAAGCATTTAAAAGACTTTGACTATATACTTACTGATACGGAATTTGAAGCGTTTTTGCTGGAAAGCAAATTGATAAAAGAAATAAACCCTATTTATAACAGATTATTGAAGAGTCCCAGATCTTATTCTTTTATAAGGATAAGTATTAATGAAAAGTATCCTGCTATTGAGATTTCAAATGAATCCGACAAAAGTGACGACCTGTATTTCGGGCCGTATACTAATAGGAATACAGTAGAAAGAGGCCTCCAAGGCATAAAAGAGTGCTGTAAGATACTATGCACCGGCACTTCACAGAAATCCTTCTCCTGCTTGAATTATTCCTTAGGCTTGTGTATAGGTATGTGTTTAGGCGAAGTACCAAGAGAGCAATACCTTGCTGTACTTGATAAGATAATAATGCTGTTAGGAGGAACAGATAAAAGCATTATTGAAGCAATGGATTATAACATGCATACCGCCTCAGAGAAGCTTGATTTTGAGACTGCTGCCAAGTATAGAGATTATATACGTGCAGTAAACTATCTGATTAGCAAAGTTAAAGTTATTGAGTACACAGAAAAGAATAAAAACATTGTTGTACTTGAGCATTTGAGTGATGAAATATTTAAGCTTTTCCTAATCAAGGGAAATAAAGTGCTTTTTTGTGAAAAATATTGTTTTGAGGCTTTTGATTATGAAAAATTAAAAGCCATTATAAAAACTAATATTGTCTCTTACTTTGATAATAAAGCTCTAAAAGAAGCAATAAAAATCGGCAGAGAAGAAATCGATCAGTCTCAGATAATTTACAGCTACTTAAACAGCAAATCCAGCAGCTGCAGACATGCTAAAATCCCGGAAAAGTGGCTGAGCGCTGCTAATAATACTAAGCTTGATAATGCTATTGATAATATCCTCTCACCCCATATATCTTGATAGTATTTATATTTAAACCTCCAGGAAAGAAAACAATCCTCCTGGAGGTCTAATTTATACTTCTTTATTTAGTCTCATGAATTTTTCATGCACGGAATCATAACCTTTTTGTGCAAACAGACATTCTTTTACACAAATTGTGCATCCTTGATGTTTTACAAACATAGGTAAACACTTTTCTCTGACAATATGAGTTTTTCTCCAGCGATTTTGTTTGATAGGCTGTTCAAGGATAGCATTTGCCGGACATTTTCTAATACAGTTACCACATTGGGCACAGAATTCCTCAATCCATGAATGCTCATTGCCATCCGAAACAGGAAGATTATCGATATTAGTAAAAATCGCTGAGATTCTTTGCCGTGATCCGAATTGAGGCGTTATTAAAAGACCATGCCTTCCGAACCATCCCATTCCAGCCCCGACCGCAAGTGGTGGGTATAACACTAATCCCCCCAGTGGATGGCTTGCCTGTGCTTGGAATCCCATTTCTCTTAACTTTTCTGTTAAAAGATTTGTGGATTTCCCGAGTGTATCATAAGTTGACATGACCATTTTAAACGTTTCTACACTAGGAGCTTTCATGATAGAATCTTTATCCATTTCTGATATCAATACAATTGCTGTATCATATAAAACAGCTCTATCTTTAAAAATCAAGTGAGACGGCAGCTTAGTAAATCCTATAGCTCCTATGCCATTTAGCTTTGCGAATTGCTCTAATTCTCTTAATAAAGTGTCTTCTATAGAAAGCAGCTCAGCTTCAGGGTTGTCCCTCACACTCTTTATTGCTTTCATGCCTTGATGTATGCATGAGCTTAAGCTAGGCCCAACAATAGGAATATTCACCAAACTAAAAGGTACTTCTTCCCCGCTTGGAATCCTATCAGGGTTAGGCCAGCTCTTTTCCGGTGAATCTTCAACTGCTTTATAGACATTGCTATGTGACGCTAAAGACCGTTCTAAAGCGAACCACCTTGAAACCTTATGCTTAATTACCCTTAGAATTACTTTTTCAACAGCATTCATTCCACACCTCCTATACCACCATTTTCAGGCTCCTCTGCCGTATCCAAAAGCTTGTTATTCAAATTAGCAAACATTTTCTTAAGTGTTATTATAGTGGTCTCCAAATCTATTGAAGATACTTGGCAAGATGCCTGTTCCATAAGCGATCTGACAATAGGTAGCACCTTATATTTAAGATTGCTGCCCTTTTCAGTTAAATAGATGCGAAAGTTTCTCCGATCATTTTCATCTATCCTTTTTTCAACAAGTGCTTTATCTATAAGCTTTAGTAGAAGCCGTGTTACCCTAGTTTTATCTTTCAAGGTTTTTTCAGTTATTTCTGTTTGAAATAAGCCGTCAGTTTCCCATAATGTATGCAGTATTGCAAATTCCTCCGATGTTAGCTTCACACCTTGCTCCTTGAACCGGACAGCCAAATTCTTTCGCATAATAATCGCAACTCTATTTGTAACGTGCCCAAGGGATTCCGATATTTTAAAATTCTGAACCCTGTCATTTTCTTTATCAATCATAGAAAAAACCTCCATCTATTAGCTACTGCGCTTGCATTTAATCTTATCAATATCGGTTGCTATTGTCAACCATTTATCTATTGCCGCTTTCAAGGAAAAGGCCTCTAAGCTTTCCAAGGATAATAACTGTCCGGCATGTGTATATTAGAATAGTTGATTAACTTAATGTAAAAACTAGTACTATGTAACACTTAAACCTTGCATTACTCGGCGGGGAAAATTGACCTATGACAAGGCGGAGGATTGAGTAATACTGGCCGTATTACGAATGACGACAACGCAGTCAGACGGAAATTTAACCGTCGATAATGTAAGGAATTAGGTGTTACAAAGTACTATATAGGTAAAAAATTATACAGGAGGTTCATACTATGGATCAAAAACGTGCACGAGACATTGCTTCTTCACCAAATATGATTAATGTAACCTATAACGGAACACCAATCTATATTGAAAGCGTAAACGAAGGCAGTAATACTGCTAACATCCATACCCTAAATCAACCTAAGAGCAAACAAGAAGTACCTCTGGCCAGTCTAAAAGAAAGTTAAAGTGAAGAAGAAATATTAATGCCAGGAATCGGGTTATCCAGATAACCTATTGCTTCTGCAATAGTTGGATAGCTACGGTGCCTGGCATTTTTATTATTATTTGCGGCTGTACCTGCCGCATATGCTTTAATTATAAATATCGTAGTATTCATCGCCCCAGTACTTCTTTATGAATTCATCTCTTCCAGAAACATGTCTATCTTCCTTGTATTCTTTTGGGCTCTTTTTATAAAAGTCTTGATGATATTCTTCGGCATCATAAAATACAGCAGCTGGAAGAATTGGCGTTACTATAGGACCGGGAAATCTTCCGGATTCGTCCATGGTTTTCTTTGATAATTCTGCTCTTTGTCTTTGCTCCTCTGTAGTATAGAAAATTGCTGTCCTATAGGATTCACCTCTATCCTGGAACTGCCCCCCGTCATCTGTTGGGTCAACCTGTCTCCAAAACGCTTGAAGAAGCTTATCGTAATTTATAATTTCAGGATCATAGATTATTTTTACAACTTCGTAGTGCCCTGAAGTTTGTGTTTTCACATCCTTATATGTAGGATTCTCTTTATGTCCGCCTGTATAACCTGATTTCACTTCAATTATCCCGTCTAAGACATCAAAGGGAGAAACCATACACCAAAAACAACCTCCTGCAAATATTGCAGCTTCATAGTTTTCACCCGATTTTATATTACTCATTGCAACAACTCCTTTGGTAAATTAAACTCTAATCTACAACTGCCTTTCTGACACAATCGCTGGAGCACAGAAAAAGCATAGCTGCATAAAAAGTGTCGAACTCCAGTACATCCCCCACTTTTAGCTCCCCGGCATAATCTTCTATATCAAGTATCAGATGATCACTGCTGCTTCCTATTATTTCAATACCCTCGCACCTGGGCTTAAGCTTTGTCATGTCCCCTACGTCCTTGCTCCCTATTGCAAGTATTGCCCTTTTCCGCACTCCCCTGTCAGTATAAACAGGCCTGTTCCCGAAGGCATCTATGAATATCTCCCCTATCGGAAAGCTTGGCTTTCGTTTAATTTCTACTACTTGCGCCTTTAACACCATAGGATTCCGATAAATCCCCGGCATTTCAATATCCCATAGGTAAGGAAAATCCTTGGCTGTAATAATTGCCTCACCAATTCTCAAGTGGTTGATTCCTTTCGGCATCTGTCCCTTTGCCAGAAGCGATAAGGATGTGCTAGCTCCCCCTGATATTATTTCAAGTTTTCTTCCGATTTCCTTTTCAATGGCATCTGCTAACTCACATAGCTCTCCCAGGTTTTTCTCTGATGGCTTAATTGAGCCGTAGCATCCCAGGTTGGTGCCGATTCCCAGCAATTCGATATTCTCCAGCTGCTCAAGTTCCTTAGCGACTTCAAGGGCTTCTTCCTTATCGCAAAAGCCTTCTCTCAAATCTCCCAGGTCAATCATCAATATGACTCCGTGCTTTTTTTGCTGTCGCTTTGCCTCTTCATTTATCAACCTGATTGTTCCAATTTCCGAGTTCAGGCTTGAATCGGCATATTTAACTAATTCGGTTATTTCACTGGGCATAGGTATTCTGATAAGCATCAATTTAGCATCAATATTGCTCGCTCTGAGCCTTATTATCTCCTTCATCCTTGAATCGCCTAATGTGCTAAAGCCCGCCTGGACAAACAACTCCGCCACTTCCGGTATTGCGCTGAAGCCTTTCACAACACCCATAGGCTCAATTCCATTGGACCTGCACAGCTCATATATGTTACAGGCATTGCTTTTTATTTTTGAGGCAGAGATTTCATATACCGGGTACTGTCCTTCATAGTCATTCACTTTCATCACCCTTTACGTTAATCTTTACCTTAATTATACAAAATAACATAGCACTAATGAACCCCAATTATATAAATTAAAAAAGAATAAATAGCCCGTGCTTTAATATTCTTAGAGGCTTTCCCTAACCAAGGGCATACTCATGCATCTTGGACCTCCACGCCCCCTGGATAATTCATAGGATTCAAACTCCAGCACCTCAATATTATTTCTTCTTAAAGCCTTATTTGTTATATGGTTGCGGTTATAACAAATAACCCTGCCCGGTGATACAGCAAGGGTGTTGCTTCCGTCACTCCATTGTTCTCTACTGGCTGCAATACGGTCGCCATCTCCGCATCTTATTAAGCTCACAGCCGGCAGCTTAAGATGCTCTTTTAGTATTGTAGTCAAATCTTCATGCTCGTACCTTATATTTAGCTCGTTATTTTTCCCCATTGTAATGCTAAATACATCTAGAGGGTTCTCAATTCCCGGATATATGGTGAACTTATCATAATCAACCATAGTAAAGACAGTATCCAAATGCATATATGCCCTTGTCTTTGGAATATCAAAGGCTAGAACTGTTTCAAAGTGTTCTTCTGAGCTTAAAAGATTATGTGTCATTCTTTCAACAGCTATCGGATCAGTCCTATCACTAATACCAATAGCTAAAACCTTGTCAGAAAGAACTAATATATCTCCGCCTTCAATTGAATGTGTTTTATCTCTGTTATACCATCTAGGCACGTTTTTGAATTTAGGATGATAATTAAAAATGTATTTAGCAAATATCGTTTCTCTGTTTCGGGTTTCATTAGCCATAACGTTTAAAGAAATTCCCCTTCCTATAGATGCAAAAGGATCTCTCTGAAAATACATATTAGGGATTGGATCAAGGTAGAACGGGTATGGGTTCTTGACCATATCCCCTAAAGATTTAGGTTTGATGTGCTTAAGCTCGTCACTTCTAACTCCTGAAATGCATTTTTCTATAAGCTCCTTTGGAGAATATTCGTTGAAAAATTCCATGATAGCCTCTTGAAGCCCTTTTGTACCTGCCTTTCCTTCCTCTGTAAACTCCCTTATAAACTCTCTTCTAACTCTTGGATCCACTAAAATATCTGCCATTAAGTCAGTAAGATATACAACTTCTACTCCCTCACTTCTTAAAATATCAGCAAATTGATTATGCTCTCTGCGTGCCTGCTCTAAGTATGCAATTTCATCAAACAAAAGTCTTCTTAAATAATCCGGAACTATGTTTTCTACTTCTTCTCCCGGGCAGTGAAGAAGAACCGATTTCAATTTACCTATTTCACTGTAAACGGATATACTATGATTCGAATACATATCTATCATCCCTTCTAAAAATTCTCTAACTTATAGTTTTTTCTGCTACGCTGCAAGTAGCTCTCTTACACTGCTATATCCCTCTTCTGATATATCAGGTATGAGGCTGAAATGAATATGAATATTACTGCTCCCATTATCCCCAGATAAGTCATACTGATGCTTTTATTGATGACGATTTCCACAGCATCAACATATTCATAGGGTGTTATATACTTTAGGCTTTCAAGCTTGCCCGAGATACTGGATAGGATATCTAAGAAGTACATGACAAAAACAAGACCCAATGATATGGAGACAATATTTCTGCTTTTTTTCATTTGGCTGGACAATAGAAAAGAGAAGCTCGCAAACACCAGATGGAGCAAAAACGGTGCTATTGAAAGCAATATAAATACGCTTATATCGAATTCGGCACCAGCCATTTTGAAACCAATGTAATTGGCAATGGTTATCACCAAATTAAAAATAAACAGGTTAGTAAAAACAGCCAGGATTTTTTGTGTCACTATTCCGCTTCTACTAATGGGCTTGGACAGTAGAAACTCTATAGTCTTCTCATTATGCTCCTTGGAAAGCATGTTCCCTGCCAGCATGACAGCATAAATACTGCCAAACAATATTATCATTACATACCCCTTGGTTGCATAATAACCCAACGGGTCTGCCATGCTCAGCCTATCCATTCCAAAAGCTTTTATAAGGCTTGGGGGCAGCTGTTTAATAAGCTGATCAACCGTTGCCTGCTGCTTAGCTACCTCAGGAAACATCATAAGGTTAAGAATTGCAATTCCGCTTATGACAAGAGCCCAGATAATCAGTCCTTTCAGGTTTCTATTCATTTCACGCCTGTATATCACTTGTCTGTTCCTCCTTAATTTTCGTAGTAATGCATAAAGACCTCATCCAAGGATGGTTCTTCAATAAGCAGGTCCTTGACTTCTGATTGACTCAGCTTTTCAAGCATACTCCCCATTTCTCCCCGATATAGAAGCTCCAGAGTATCTCCCACCCATACCGGCTTTTTCCCTCCCTCAATCTTAAAGGTTCTTCCCTTTTGACCGCTAAAGGTTATTGTAACCTTCTTGAATTGGTTCTTTATGAGGGTTTCTATGGACTCGACCTTGATAAGCTCTCCCTCCTTGATTATTGCAACTCTGCTGCACATGCTTTGAACCTCAGAAAGTATATGGGATGAAAAGAAAATGGTAGCACCTCTTTGATTTTCTTCCTTCAAAAGCTCAAAAAAAGCATTTCTAATGAGAGGGTCCAAACCACCAGTAGGCTCATCCAGTATCAAAAGCTTAGGCTCATGCTGCAAAGCCTGGATAATTCCGACCTTCTTCTTATTTCCAAAGGATAAATCCTCAATTCTCTTATTTAAATTCAAGTCCAGCCGATCTGCCAGCGCTTTCACTCGCTGTGGATTGCCTTTTTTATAAAAAGCCCGTGAATATTCGAGAAGCTCCGATACCTTCATGTCATCATAGTAATATACCTCCGATGGCAGGTAGCCTATATCCCTGCGTATTTCCAAAGAATCTTTTACGACATCCTTGCCAAAAATATAAGCTTTGCCTCCAGTAGGATATATGAAATTCAACAAAGTCCTTATTGTTGTACTCTTTCCCGCCCCATTAGGTCCTATAAATCCGAATATCTCACCTTCCTTTATATCAAAGGAGATATTTTTGATTCCCCGGTGTTTGCCATAGTATTTAGTTAATTGCTTCAGCTCTATCACTGCCATATACATACCTCCTTAATAAACAAAATGCGCATCAAAATCCTCAAAGACGATTCGGACGCACATGGTCAAATTTTCTGTTTAATTATAGACTTTGCATTAAGCACGCTGCATATACAAAATGCCAGGACCCAAAACTAAGACTTATTATCCCAATTAGATAGTAAGCTCCTAAGTTTGGTTTCCCTGGCACCATAATCCTTCTTATTCCCTATATAGGTTGCTGGACAGATGTTTCGAGGAAGAATTATGCAACCTATGAAATCAAGGTATATGCTTTTGCAATATTTGAATCTCAATGTAAGATGTTTATTGCAAAACATATAGATCATATTCTTTTTTTATAGAATTCCATATTTTCTGCAGCCAATTTTTCTTCCCAAATCATTTGCAGTAACGCAAGATCCTCTGTATAATCTGTTTTTGATTCGTCCTTATCATATTGAAGGTTCTCAAGGATTTCAATAGTGAAATTCTCAGCTCCAAAATCCGTCCATTCCTTCTGCAGTTCGCGATTTATATGCATGCCGCCCAGCAGCCTCGCTTTTGTGCCATTAATAACACCCCGCAGGTCTTGAGTTGCTTGAAGATAGCACTTCTTATTGACCTTTGAGCGTATTATAAATATCCCCATCTCTGGTCTCGTTTGCTTATACTGCAATTTTAATTCCTTTTTTCTATCCATTAGATATCACCTTCTTTTTCTTCCTCTTTTTTAATAACCCAATATCTTTCTCCATTAGGTGTACGTCCAAGGAGCTTGTAATCAACCAGCAGCCTTCTCAATATGAAATAGTCTCCAAAAGTATGCCAGTCATTGATAATTCCATTGACCTCTTTTTCGCTGTATATTTTGCCTTCCTCAAATTTGCCGGCTAAATAGCCGAGGGTAGGGAGCTTAGTCCTGTTTGGCGCAGGAATTCGCACTATCTTGCCGGCATCGTCCAAGAATGTTGAAATGCTGATTTTTTTCTTTGTAGCAATCATTTATTAATATCCCATCTCTCTTAAGACTCTTGATAAGGTACTCAAACGTTCTCCTATAAGCTCACTATCATTGCTGAGAGCCTGACTGAATAATTTAATATCCTCATCAATCTTTTCATTGTCAGTACAAACAGCTACTGTCATGGCATCACCTTGCAATCCCACCCTATCTATAACAGGATTTTCTGTGTCATACAATTTCTCATAACGATAAGCTTCTCTAAAATGAAGCTGTGCTCTGCAAACGAGAATTGCGAGATCAAGCACACGATGCAATGGCAGCTCCTCTGATTGTCTGGACCATTTTTCTCCTGTATATCTCCATACCTTCGCCGAAACATCTACCTTACCGCGGTCATTCCACTGTGCCAAACCTAAAGAAAGACCTTTTGCATCTGTATTGTAAGCGTATCTGCCGTCAACATTCTCATAGTTTTCAGAAACGATAACAGGCTTATGCTTTAATGTAGTTGGTATTTTCATTTCTTTACCTCCTTCTATAACTACTAGTTTACTAATTTAGTAATTTACTAAATTAATTATATTATTCCTTCAACCGTATGTCAATATTTTTATTATTGCCTATTTAAAAAGCCGACCTAAGTGAAAATCACCTTTAGTCGGCTATTCTTTATATTTTTATCAGTTATCCAGCATTAAGCTTAAATGCCTGTCTAACTGCATTTCCTGGCTCATATCTATTAATATTCAGCAAAATATACTATAATATAGTAGATTGTACATAATATATAGAATCTCTCAATCCTCATGTAATATTTATCCTTTGGAATTTAAATTATTCTTTTAAGAGAGGAAGCTTTAAATGTCAAATAAGAATAAGCACGAGCGAGATGAAATATTTATTAAAAAACAAATAAAAGATTTGGAAAGCGAAGATATTATACTGCATCCAATTTACAGATCCGATGGGCTAATGCTCATAAAGCAATATAAGGCCTTATCGAATGACTTAGCCCTTAAGATCAAGCAGATGGTTCCTGGAGTACTTCCTGCAATTGTACTCTCTCCTAAATACAGTCTGGAGGCTTTTAACGAAAGTCAGCATTATAATAATGATACCCTTATTACAGAACTGGAGAAAATCTGTAGTGCATATAGCGAATATATGCAGGTTCCTTTGGAAATGAGCGCTTTGATTGATGCAAGGACAAGGATAAAGGACAGCAATGAAGCTCCTGAGGAAGCCATTTACAGTGAAGATTCTTATATTAGTTTTCTATGTAAATCACCTTTCTTCTCTACTTTTGAAAAAAGATTGGAATCTTCTCACCTGCAGCTAAGAGCAAAGAAGACTAAAGAGCTTTTAATCAATACTATCAAGAGTAATAAAATATTATTAGATAAGTTAAATGATATAAAAAATTATAAGGATATCATATTATTGCACAGTATAAACACAACCTGCCTTACACTTACAATAGGTCTTTCTTTAGAGTTGGCCGAAGAGGATCTGGTAGATCTGGCAGTTACCAACTTATTAATCGATATATCCGTTGCACAGATACCTAAAGCGCAATTCGAATCACATCTGAAGACAAAAATATTAGATACAGCTTTTTATAATATCCATCTGGAGCAGCTAAAAAAACTATCTCAAGACCTTGCTATAATTAGAAAGGAATCCATAATCTTTGGGGTGTTGGACCAATATGAATACTATAACGGCAAAGGATACCCAAAAGGTAAAAAAGAATCTGATATAAGCCTGTTTGGCAGGATAATTTCCATTGCTCAAGCTTATGATGAAATGGTTGGTGGATACTTTTACAATAATGGCATAAGACCAATTCAAGCGCTGCAGAATATCTGGGAAGGCCGCGGCGCAAAATTTGACCCTGACATCATAAGGATTTTTATAGATCGTACTACAGTTTTAAAGGTGGGTCAACATATCATACATAGCAGCATCCATCAAGGAACAATCCTAGGCTTCACTGATTTTGTCAATTATCCGCTTTTTCCGATTATCGAGCTTCAAAATGGAAATATAGTTGACCTTTTAGAAGTTGAAAACCATAGAAAAGACAACTAAGTATTCATAAATACTTAGTTGTCTTTTCATTCTGCCAGCTTTAGTTAACAAGATCTTTGAGATACCCGTAGCCTTGCTGATCCATTTGGTCAAAGGGGACGAACTTTAAGGAAGCACTATTTATACAAAATCGCAGCCCCCCATCCTCCTGAGGTCCATCTTCAAATACATGCCCTAAATGAGAATCCCCGCTCCTGCTTTTAACTTCCGTGCGAAGCATGCCATGACTTTTATCTTCCTCATATATAACAACCTCCGGAACAATTGGCTTTGTAAAGCTTGGCCATCCACATCCTGATTCAAACTTGTCTGTGGATGAAAACAAAGGCTCCCCGGTTGCAACATCCACATATATACCCTTTTTCTTGCTATCCCAGTACTCATTAGAAAAAGCACGTTCCGTTTGACCTTCCTGTGTCACCTTGTACTGAATATCCGTAAGTGCCTTTTTCAGTACCTCCTCCTCTGGCTTCCGGTAATCCTTCGGATCAATAGTGACGGATTGCTCCTTCAAGTGGCTGAAGTCAATATGGCAATAGCCATTGGGGTTTTTCTCCAAATAATCCTGATGGTATTCCTCTGCCAAATAGTAACTCTTTAAAGGCAGGACCTCTGTTTGTATTTCTTGCGTATATTCTTTCTGCACAAGGGCTACCACTTCATCAATAATGGCCTTATCGCTTTCATCCTTATAATAGATTCCGCTTCTATACTGGCTGCCCACATCATTTCCCTGCCTGAACTTGCTGGTGGGGTCTATAACCTTGAAAAATTGTGTAAGCAGCATCTTAAGCTCTATTCTATCCGGATCATAGCGCACATGCACAGTTTCTGCAAAACCAGTATTGCCTGTGCATACTTCCTCATAACTTGGGTTTTCTTTATTCCCATTAGCATAGCCTGTTGTGACGTCGTACACCCCATATATTCTGGACATATAAGCTTCTACTCCCCAAAAGCAGCCGCCTGCCAGCCATATTTCCTTAGTTTTACTCTCATCGTACTCTACATTTAAATTCGGGTTGTTTGGTAACACTGTCTTATCCTCCGATTTCACTTTATTTATAACTCCTGTATCTAGCTTGCCATTCATACATCCTGATAATACGATTAAAATGATGGTCATTCCAATAAAGGGCATTAGCTGTTTGGTTCTTTTCATAAACTATCACCTTTTCCTTACTACCTTTAAAGGTAAAACAACGGTTACTGGTAACTATAAGTCTTATTAATTCATAATTGTTATTAATTATAATAGTAGCAATTTTCTGACTACAAGTCAATAGCACTAGTAATGCTTTTTACAGATTAATCCATAATAAAACACCCCCTTCATTAACTCCCGAAGAGGGTGCTCAATTCATTAAACCTTTCTAATGTCAGATATCCGGAACCACAATGCTCCCTATTGTCTACCCCTTGACTCTGCCTTCTTCGGCCATTGCTTTCCGACTGGCTTTTTCCCATCTCTCCTGGTATCTGGTTTTGGACCAGTTCTTTCTGACGAAGCTCTGTGAGAAACTTTTGCAAGATCTCTATTCTGTTCCAATACCATATTTAGCAGCGGATATGGGTGATTCTTGATTATTTCTATTGACTTTGATGTGAGCTTCTCGATGCTTCTAAGATCTACTTTCTCTTGATTGTCACAGAAGGAAATCGCAACTCCTCCCAGCCCAGCCCTTCCAGTACGTCCAATTCTATGTATATAAGTCTCCGGTATATTAGGCAGGTCATAGTTAATCACATGTGATAGCTCTTCAACATCAATGCCCCTAGCTGCTACATCTGTTGCTACCAAAACCCTCAATTCCCTATTTTTAAATCCATTTAATGCTGCCTGCCTGAGATTCTGCGATTTATCCCCGTGAATAGCTTTTGACTTTATTCCCTCTTTTTCCAGGGCCTTAGTGACTTTGTCCGCTCTTCGTTTTGTTCGTGTAAACACTAATGCAGAGGCAATATCTTTGTTCTTCAACAGGTGAATCAATAGCGCAGTCTTGTCTATTCCGTCAACAAAATATACTGCTTGCTTAATGCTCTTAACAGTGGACGAATTCTGTTCCACCTCTATTCTAACTGGATCTACCAAGATAGAATTTACAAGCTGCGAAACTCCCTGGGGCATGGTTGCAGAAAACAACATATTTTGTCTCTTCTGGGGCAGTTGAGCTATTATCTTTTTCACATCATTTATCATTCCCATATCCAGCATGCGGTCTGCCTCATCAAGTACAAACATTTCTACATTATGTATATTAATATGCTTCTGACTGATCAAATCAAGCAATCTCCCGGGAGTTGCAACTAAAATATCAACCCCCGCTCTTAATGCTTCAGTTTGAGGATTTTGTGATACTCCTCCGTAAATGACCGTGGTCCTAAGCCTCAAATATCGTCCATAGGCTTCAAAGCTCTCTCCGATTTGAATGGCTAGTTCACGGGTAGGTGCTAATATTAATGCACTTATTTGACGGGTGCCCCTTGGAGTTGTTCTCTCACGGGAAAGGTTTTGCAATATTGGAATAGCAAAGGCCGCTGTCTTTCCGGTACCGGTCTGAGCACATCCAAGTAAATCCCTTCCTGCAAGTATTGATGGAATAGCCCTTTCCTGTATTGGGGTAGGAGTATTATACTCTTCAGTTTTTAGAGCCTTCTGAATAGGCGCAATTAGATTTAAGTCTTTAAATAACAATTTTTTATCTCCTTTAATGCTCATAGCATAATTTACTTATATTTATGTATCTTCGAAAAAGCAACTATATCACTCATATTAACATACTTCCGCTGATACATCTTGGTATTATCACTAGTTTCCCCATTAATTAAATAAATATTGGCATTTGGCAGTGATAATTCCCATTACCACAGATGAACACTTAAAAGAGCGTGACCCCACAGCGCCTTTGATGCTGCTTTGGGATCACGCTCAAATAATATTATTTACCAGTGCCTATCCGTTATTGATCATCTCTTTTGGCTTTCCTGCCTCAAGGAGATCTTTGCTGCCAATTAAGAAAAAGCTTTGTATGAACAATAGTAACCCAGTTCCTATTAATAACCATTCAATCCTTACTACATCGGCTATTGGCCCAAATACCAGCATTCCAAGAGGCATCATTGAGCTTGAAATCATACCCATAACGCCAAATACACGTCCCAAGAAATCCGGTTCAACCTTTTCCTGCAGCAGAACCATTGAAGGAGTATTGAAAAACGGTATTGAAATGCCGGTGATTACCATGAACAATAGATAAAGCCAGAATATATGCGCAACACCTAAGGCAAATGTACAGATGCCAACCATAAAGCAAGAAAACGTCATAGTATGAATTCTGTTTCTAAAGCCACCCCAGGAAGCCATGATCACACCCCCCAGAATCATCCCTATGGAAAAGGTGATTTCTATGGCGGTTAATCTCCACACATCATCCCCAAAGGTCCTAGTAACCTGAAGCGGGGTTAGAAAGGCTACAGGAGCTATTAAGAAAAAGAAAAATGTACAGAATATAAAGAACTTTTTCACATAGGTCTGGGTTCTTATGTATGCGATACCCCCTTGCAAATCCTTGAAATAACTGACTGTTTGTGGATTCTGAGCTTTGGCATGAGCGGGTACCTTTAGTAAGAAAGTCAATACAAAAACCGCAATAGCAGCTGTAACTACATCAATGAAAAATATCGCTTCGATAGTTGCCATGGAGAGAAGAGCTCCGGCAAGCATTGGAGAAATCAACATAACCATGGATTGAATGCTGCCATTGAGACCGTTGACCTTTGTCAGCTGATCCTCAGGAACTATCTGCGGGATAAAGGCTCCGACAGCTGGTGTCTGAATACCGGTACCAATCGATCTGAAAGCAGACATAACAAAAAGCAGTATTATGGAATCATAGCCCAGCAGGAACAAAACCGCCATCAACAATGTCGATACTGCAATGAATGAGTCAGCCAGTATTATAAGCAACTTCCTATTATAGCGGTCTGCCCACACCCCCGCAAAGGGCGAAAGAAAAAACGTCGGCAGGAAGCCGCAAATAGCAGAAATCGTCATCATGGCACCCGACTTGGTCGTGAGTGTAATATGCCACATAATTGCATACATAACCAGGGAAGAACCAAACAGTGATATTGTTTGGCTTGATAAAAACAGTATTATATCTTTCTTCCAATCTTTTTTCATATTCCACCGTTACTCCAATCTTAATTTGTACATCGAAATTGCATTCTTAGCTATTATATCACAAGAAGCATATATTGGTACAAATGATATAACTTACTAAACGTCGTGCCTGTCATTTTGTTTCTTGATTGGGATCTGTATCTCGGAAATATATTCACTCTCAGAATCTGAGAAGCCGTAGTCCACAATATTCTTTTCAATAGAATCACCTGCTATCCGGTAGCCGTTCTCATCAATCCATTTGATAAGCAACTTGTAATGCTTTCCCATCTCCTTATAAGGTCCCAGAAAAGCAATACATGCATATTCATTTTCGGGAATCACACTCATCTGGTTGTATGGTATCAAGTCTAGGCTTACAATCTCAATAAAATATCTGAATTTGTTAAGTATCCTTTTTTCCATGTTTTCTTTTGACAAAGAAGTATATATCTGACCCTCTATCAGCCAGGAGCTGATTTTCAGGAATTCTTCATTTTTCTTAAAGGCCTGAACTATTTCTGAGTCATTTCCAATATCATTCATATCAAGGAAAACGCCGACTCTCTCAGGAATTTTCTTTATCTTCACCTGATCCAGCTCGCTGTTAATACTTTCAAGAAGTTCCAGCTTTGTTTGAATTTTCTTCTTCAGATTAATCAGGGTGTGTATCTTGATATCAATTTCTTCTTCCTTCTCTTTAAGCAGACTCAACAAATTGTTTCTATTCTTATTGTTCATGTATTTCTTGATATTCTCCAAAGAAATATCAAGGCTCTTAAAAAAAAGGATCCTGCTTAGCTTGAAAAAATTTCTGATACTATAATATCTATAGCTGCTGCCATCGTCATAATCAGGCTTCAGCAGATCAATTCTGTCATAATGCCTTAGGGTATCTGTACTGATATTAAAAAGCTTTGACAGCTCTCCGATTAAAAATTTATCTTTCATAAATCTATTCTAATATCTCCTTCCTGAACTTAAAGGATTATTTGTTAGGTGCTGCATCATTTCGATGTAATTATACATCAGGCCCCTTCTGTTGACAACATTTTAGAATACTTTTTATTGACCTTTGAGTCACACCAAGGTTTATACTTCAATTATAATACTAAAACAAAGAAAACGGAGGTTTATTATGCAAAAAACTGTGACAATTAAAGACGGCTGGAAGGTTCTTTTTGCCGGATTATGCATCAACTTGACCCTGGGTGTCCTCTATTCATGGAGTGTTATTAAGAAGGCTCTAGTTCATGATTGGAACTGGACAAACAGTGATGCCTCACTTCCATATTCGGTGGCAATAGTCGTCTGGGCTATCACCTTGCTTTTTGCAGGTAGACTCCAGGATAAAATTGGCCCCCGTAAGGTAGTAACTTTAGGTGCAATTTTTACAGGTACAGGTTTAATCTTATCAAGCTTTATTAATAGTGTGCCACTGCTGATCATTACCTTTGGTATATTGGCTGGGGGCGGTATCGGGTTTGCTTATGCATCTGTAACTCCACCCGCATTGAAATGGTTCCATTCTTCTAAAAAAGGTATGGTAACCGGTATTGTAGTAAGCGGCATGGGCTTGGCATCTCTTTATATAGCTCCGCTCACAACTATGCTGTTAGAAAACTATGGAATATCCAGGACGTTCCTTGTATTGGGCATATTCATCCTGGCAATTGCTACACCTGTGGCTCAATTGATTAATAATCCTCCAGCAGGATATGTTGCACCGACACCGGCAAATCTGCCAGCGTCAAAAACTCCAAAAATAGCTGCTAAGGATTATGTTTGGAAAGAAATGGTTAAAACAAAGCAATTTTATTTTTTCTGGCTTATGTTCGCATTTGCATCCTCAGCTGGTCTAATGATTATTGGCAACATAGCGACAATCGCAAAGACACAGGCAAGTTGGGAAAAAGGCTTCTATTTAGTTGGACTGCTGGCTATATTCAATGCTTGCGGCCGACTTGCAGCAGGTTTCCTTTCTGATAAAATCGGACGAGTAAGAACTATGATGATAGTATTTATACTTCAAGGTGTAAACATGATGTTATTCGCAGGCTATTCAACACCATTAGCCATATCAATAGGAACAGCCCTAGCAGGTATAGGCTACGGTGCACTGCTCAGCCTTTTCCCTTCAGTAGTGGCAGATTACTACGGAGTCAAGAACTTCGGAGGCAACTACGGTGTATTATATACTGCATGGGGAGTATCTGGCATAATAGGCCCAATCATTGCCGGTATAGTTGTTGACAGCACCGGAACTTATGACTTAGCCTACATGATATCAGCAGGCCTGCTTGCAGTTGCACTTGTACTCGCTTTGATAACAAAGCCAATCAAAGCTTCTGCAACAGAAAAACCTCTTGGCGAACAGGCAGCTTAATTAACATAATAGAAACTGGCAAGAATTTATTCTTGCCAGTTTTTTTATTATTGATATTTAATTGGTAATACTTAAGGCCATAATACTTCATTCCATTTCTTCAACTCTACATGATTGTAACTAATATCCTTAATAACAGCATTTCGCAGCTTATCAAACTCTTTTCTTGTTTCATCTGTCATTTTTAAAATATCTCTATTATTTGTTGTTAATGTTCCTCTCACTACCTCATATAACACTGGATCATTAATGATAATGACAATCTCTTTATCCATATATTTTTTTAATTTCTTTAGGAGTGTTATCAGTGCAATCTGTCCTACAATTGCCGGCTTTCTATATTCCAGCATTTCAGATTCCTTGAATAAGAGCTCCTGATCCTCATAGACACTATATCGAACCTCTATACTCTCGCCCTCATATTGAGATGCAATCCCTGCCAAATAAGCTTTAATCATTAGAATCCCTCCCTTAATTTATCCATTGTTTTGAGCCTTCTGCCGGCCACATTTACTTATAATAAGGTTCACCATAACAGCAGTAAATAATACTGCTGTTATGGTGAACCTTATTCATCTATATTGTCATCCAGCAGGACGACTTTCTTAAAATCTTCCTCGCATAAATTATATTTAAGCTCATAACCAAAGTAGTCATTCTTGCTTGCCCAATCACACATCATATCTAATATGGGAAGTACATCCCTGCCTTTATCGGTGATGGAGTATTCTACTTTTGGAGGAACCTCCGAATATACTTTTCTTATTATCAATTGATTCTCTTCAAGCTCTCTTAACTGTTTTGTCAATATCCTGTGGGATATATCGGGTATAAGATGCTGAAGTTGACTGAATCTCAGCACTGTGAACTCCCCAAGAAACCATAAGATCAGCGGCTTCCACTTGCCGCCTATAACGCCAAAGGCCACTTCAATTTCACAGGTAGACTTTCTGTCTTTCTTTTCTTTTTCAGTCATATGCTTCCTCCAAGTATCCAATAGTATCATAAAGGTTACTAACTATCAATAAAGTGCATCCTTCTATTAATATACTACAACTATTATACTATAGATAAACATTTGTTACCAAATCCGTTTACAAATACTTCATTCCATAAATCCCAAAATAATTTTGAGAGGAAGATGATATATGGATAACTTTATTTTTCAAAATCCGACGAAGATCATTTTCGGAAAAGAGACCGAGAGCCAAGTAGGCAGTGAAGCAGCCCAATATGGCAATAAGGTTCTGCTTCATTATGGTGGGGGCAGCATAAAAAAATCAGGGCTCTACAATAAAATAACTTCATCTCTTGAAGCAGCGGGAGTCGATTACATAGAACTTTCGGGAGTTAAACCCAATCCCCGTTTAAGCCTTGTACGGGAAGGCATAAGGCTGTGTCGGGAGAATGGAATTTCCCTAGTATTAGCAGTGGGTGGCGGCAGTGTTATAGATTCTTCCAAGGCAATTGCTATGGGAGTTGTATACGATGGCGATGTCTGGGACTTTTTTGTAGGAAAGGCAGTTCCCCAGAAGGCGCTGCCGGTAGCAACAATCCTGACTATTCCTGCAGCCGGCAGTGAAGCAAGCACAGGCTGTGTAATAACTGATGAAAATGGCTGGTATAAGCGCGCTGTTAACTCGGAGCTTATATATCCCAGATTTTCAATACTTAACCCTGAGCTGGCCTTCACTCTCCCTAAATATCAAGTAGCCTGCGGGGGTTCTGATATCCTTGCTCATTTAATGGAGAGATACTTCACTAATACTAAAAATGTAGAATTGACAGATCGCTTAATTGAAGCGACGATGAAAACAGTAATAAACAACATCTCCATCATTATGGAGCATCCAACCGATTACAACGCTTGGGCTGAGGTTATGTGGGCCGGAACAGTGGCTCATAACAATCTACTTAACACCGGAAGAGAGGGGGATTGGGCATCTCATGACATTGAGCATGAATTAAGCGGCATATATGATGTTGCTCACGGTGCCGGACTCTCTGTGATTTTTCCGGCCTGGATGAAGTATCTGTATATGCATGACGTCAACAGATTTTCTCAATTTGCTGCAAGAGTGTGGAATGTCGACTATTGTGCGGAATCACCTGAAAAAACTGCCCAAGAGGGCATTAAGAGACTTGAGAATTTCTATAAATCTCTAGAGCTGCCAGTGACACTGAAAGAGCTGGGCATTGTAGATGATAGATTGGAAGAGATGGCAGACAAATGCACAAGCTCTGACAAATCCACCTTGGGTAACTTCATGAAGCTGAGAAAGTCTGATGTTTTGAACATACTACGATTAGCAGGGAATGAATAACCTTAAGCTTTTCAAGGTACAGAGCCGGCAAATCACTACCGGCTTTGTGCCTTTCTCTTTTCATAATACAAATGTCTGAATATGATAGGAGCTTCCGGTTCGAAGTCAGTACAAAAAATGGATATTTTATGCAGCTACTGTAAAACTTGCCTTGAAACTATATATTAAACTTGTTCTAGGTTACTTCTGTAATATTTCTAATTACGGATATTACAATTTTTATAGGGAAAAATAATAAAGTACTGCATCTTGACTTGGCTTGAAATCTCTTTAAAAACGGAGGTAGCTATGAAAGATTTTTTTGGTCTATTTCAAAATAATGATAGCAATAATGAAAAAGAGACAGCAGAGGATGGAAAGCTCCAGCTTCGCCAGGAGGAACTGGATGTAAATAAAAACAGAGTCCAGGCAGGGGAAGTAATCTTAAGCAAAGAGGTTGTAGAAGAGCAGAAAACAGTTGATGTCCCAATCACTCATGAAGAAGTTATTATTGAAAGAAGAACAATAAATAACGAGCACAGCGATACACCAATTACTTCCGGAGAAACAATACGCATTCCTGTAAGCAAGGAACAAGTTGATGTTGGTAAGCATACCGTCGTAACCGGCGAAGTATTGGCTCGCAAGCATGAGGTTGAAGAGACGAGACACATTGAAGAAACCCTTAAGAAAGAAGAAGCTCGTATAAATACTGAAGGTGACACAAACGTAATCACTAACGAATCAACTCAGGATTTTAGTTAACAAATAATGAAAGCACCTCTATAGCCACTAAGGCTTGTGAGGTGTTTTTTAAAAGAAGCACGGAGGAAACTATGTCTAAGAAAAAGCATTCCAATAAACCTAAAAACCATCAAAAGCTTAAGCTCCGTGAAGAACAGCTGGAGATCTCTAAAGAATTAGTACAAACCGGGAGTGTAGATATCCATAGAGAAATAATTAAAGAAGAAAAGACTATTGTAGTATCTGTAACTCGTGAGGAACTTGTAATAGAAAAGAAAGCCTCTAATGTTGATCCTTCCAATGATAAAAATACTCATACAGAGATAATCAGAATTCCTATAAGTGAAGAACGCATAGAAGTTGTCAAGCACCCTGTAATACTAGAGGATGTATCTGTCTACAAGCGTCAATTCCAAGAGAATCAGCACATTGAAGAGGTGTTAAAAAAGGAAAAGCTCAATATTGAAATCCTTGGAGATGTGAAAGTTCGAGATAATGACAAAATAAATGGGTAGCTTTGGCTACTCTTTTTTTATTTAAAGAATATACAATAAAACATAATAAGTTCCTTATGCTGGTCTTGAGAACTCGTCATATCTATATACCAGAGATCTTTAGTACAGCAATTACCTCTCCGCTTCTAGATTGGAACTTATCAATCCTGCTTTACGTCTTAATAATATAACAGTACAATAATAATAAATAACTTAGGAGGTTATCTATATGAGTAAAAAGATTATCTTAATAGTTGCTTTAGCATTTGTATTTACATTTGGTGCAATATCAGGTGGTTTTTCATTAATAGGAAATGCTGATGACCCACAAGTACCACAGAAAACAATTTCAGTCAGCTCAGAGGGTATAGTAAAGGTAAAACCTGATATGGCTTATATCAATGTAGGTGTTCAAACAGAGAACAAAAGCTCAAAAGCAGCTCAGCAGGAAAATGCAACGAAAATGAATAAGGTTATGCAAGTTCTAAAAGACCTTAAAATTGCAGATTCAGATATAAAAACTTCTCAGTATACAATCTATCCTATCGAGACATATTCTGAGAAAGATCAACGCTCATATATAACAGGTTATAGAGTGATCAATACACTGGAAATAACCCTCAGAGATATTTCCAAAGTTGGAGCCGCTATTGATGCAGTTACAGCAAATGATGCAAACACTATTTCTAATATTCGCTTTACAGTAGCTGATCCAGATAAATATTATCTACAGGCTTTAGAGAATGCAACAACTAAAGCAAAATCAAAAGCTGATGTATTGGCAAAGCAGTTTGGAATAAAGATAGGTCTGCCGGCACAAATTAGTGAAACTGGCGGCGGTTACAATCCTCCAATAATGTATGCCGATATGAATAGTGTAAAATCCAGAGTTGAAGCAGCTCCTGCAACAAGTATTTCCTCAGGAGAACTGGAAATAAGGGCATCTGTAGGTTTAGTCTACACATATTAATAATCACAGCTATAATATTAGAGCAGGCGAATCCAAAGATTTGCCTGCTCTTTTAAATGTGTCTGAATAAAGTATATCTCATTTGAAAACTATAGTAATGAGTCAAATTTCTACTACAAGGGGAGTGATTCTATGAAGATGCGTAAAAAGCTTATGAAAAACAACACTATGGGTATGGTAGCTGGCATAATAGGCTTAGGAGCAGCAGCTACAATGCTCATGAAAAGGTCCCGCCAGAGGTAGATAAAGGCTTAAGATAAGGAGTAGCTTCGGCTACTCTTTTTCTTTGATTATTAAATCAACATCATTTTCCACAAACTTTTTGTAAACCAACTGCAATAATCCTCGCCTGACCAAGTTCTGACTTTAGAGATGCTAAGAATAACAGCCTCAAAGCATTGGTATACCATGCTTTGAGGCTGTCTTGCATTTACTTGTGCTATGGTTAACGTCAGTCGCTGGTTCTGACAGTTATAATGCGATTGCAGCTGCGCCGAGTGTGCCTTTAAGGGCCGCTAAATATGCATCTGACTGATAATACCTAAGGGTTTCTTTCGCCGCTTCCAGTCTTGTGTCATAGTGAAATTCTTTAATTACCGATATATTGATTGGATTTGCGATAAAGGCCTCAAGATTGTCAATTTTCTTCTGGATGAGATTTATGTCAATACATTGTTTGTTCTTGAGTCTCATGTTATACCAGTCGCTGGAAATAATGGTTTCCTTTTTAAATAGGTCTCGTACAGCACTGGATTCAAGAGTATTGCCCTGGTAATCTCCATAGGCCATTATAGATAAAACTGCTTTTATAGGAGGAATTGCATCTTCTATACTGCCATCCTGGAAATAGTTTAAAGCGGCTTTTTTGTGACCGTTTGCGATGTTTTGCACCCCATCGACAAAGGCTTCCATGCTCTGTCTTTCGGGCTTTAGAATCTCTTCACTGAAAACGGTTTGGGGCTCGTCAAAAATTTTCCCGAGATACTTATAGCAAAACACATCGGTCATGCGGTAGCCCAGTCGGCTGGCTGGAACGTGTACCCCTTGATAATCAAAGTCTTCAAGTTTTTCAAGAGAACCTTCTTGTATTAATTTGACTGGGTTACGTTCTGCTTCTTTAAGCCTCGACCAAATTTCCGGCACCAGAATAGAGATGTCATGGTCAACTCTTACATTAGATCCTATATGTCCGGCAGGGGTTGTATAGCCGGCGTAATCTCCCAGCACATAGGACAAAAGCGCGTTGTTTAGATCATAAATTGGCAGGAGCATATTAAAAGGGCCTTTTGTGAGCGCACCTTCGGAGCCTGCACCAGTTGTGGAGGGCGATTTACCGGTTAAACTGCTGATATAATCCATAAAAAGTTCCGGCAATTCTTGATAATGAATAGGGTTATAAACGCTTAGCGGCAAGATTTTCTTGCCCTTCTCTTCTCCCGGTGGATTGTTTCTGCGACCAGCCAATATGGCGTTTACAGGTGTAAGGATAGGCTGCTCCAGGGGGATTTTCCTTGATAAACGCACACCAACCCCTGAAAGATATGTCTTTATGGGATCTACTAAGTCTGACCGGTGCTCCAGGTATCTTGGATTTTTACTAGGTGCGCCATTCACAATTCTAGGTTCCGAAGACACCACACAGTACTCATAATCGCTTTTCAAAAAGGCATCAATATGAGCTTTGACAGGATCTGTATAGGCAATATACCCCATAACATCGTTTTTAATCACTTCAACATCTGCTTTTGTGAGAGGCTGATAGTTGGTGACAAAGAGATTATTACTAGACAAATCCTTTTCAGCCTGTTTGTCATAACCCTTGTGAATCGCATCGTCTGGTCGTTGAAAGAAACGGTACTCGCAGTTAGTAGTGAATTTTAAGCTTCCATTGGTGTAATCGGAATTACTGTATGGCAGCTGATTGCTAGGAACCAGGACAGATGCTGTAATGTCATCCTCCATTTGAATCTTCTCACTGGGCATAAAATCCATGCGCAATTTAAAGATTCTCCAAGCATGTTCATCCCTAAAACCTACGCGTAAATAACTCGGTCTTATTTTTCGATTGTCAAATTTAAGTTCGTTTCCAGGCTTTCCATCTAAGAGATCAACGCTAAAGTGCTTTCGCCAACCGTCACCCCAAGACTGCTGATAGAACCTTTTAACCATGAAAACCAACGCCTTAACATGATTTGGAATCGCTTCAATGTAGGCATTAAATTCATCGGTATAGGCCGCTGACGGTGTCAGGAGCTTGATTACCGACCCTAAGGTACGGTCAATGGACAATATTGCTCTTGATGGTCGCGTTCTATCCGGATAGTCCTTCCAACGGCGTCTATAATCGTAGTTGAGGATGCTTTCTACATTGTCCAGGTCTTTACCCAGATCGCTCACATAATACGTACCATAGATGATGGAATTGCTAATAGATTTGGAAATCTCAGATTTACCGCCCCCCGACACAGTACAAGGTTTGTGGCAGAAAGTTCCCTCAGCCTCAGTGCCAATCAGCTTCCAAACTGGGGCTTCCGGATGCTTTTCCATATGAATCCTTTCACCATTTGGGAGTACATAGAAGTAACCTGGCTGTAATTTTAACGTCCGGACTGTCCCATTATACAGCCATGTAATTTCAGTTTTGTACAAATCAATTTTAACATTCTCAGGTAAATAGATAATTTGTTTGTTGAATTTGTCAATGCCATAGTGATCGGCCTGAAGCTGCATCATACTTCCATAATGCTCTATTACCTCATCAAAGGAATAGCTTGAGAGCCTGCTATCTTCTTCAGCGTTATAGTTTACACCGAGATTTTTTTGAGGGTAGGCAATGGTACCGCCGGCATGCTCTTCTTCCACATTGCCCAAAAGGTTTGCAGCGAAGCTAATCTGGGTTTTGATTTCCTTCTTTGAATAACCAAAGTAATTGTCGGCAATTAGAGTCACTGCCACGCCGCTTTTGTCACGACAAGTGAGCTTAAAGGCATTACCATCGTTATAGCATTCGCTTTCATCCTGATAACACATACCATCGCGTCGTTGTCTTTCTGTAGCATCCTTATAATGAGGAAGACCTAAGTCGACTTTTTTCATTGTAGTCAAGTGGGGCGCAAGCAAAATATAGCCTGTGTGCCCAGACCAGTTGTCTACATCCATACCCGAGTCATTATTGTGAAAACTTGGATCGCCCATGTTTCCAAAAACGGATTCGATAAAGTCCAGATTTGAGACCAAACTGCCTGGTGCTACAAACAGGATTTCCATCGTCTTTTCCTCAAGAACCCCTGGGACTTTTGGTGAGACTATGGGTTTAATCATTAAGGAAACAAATGTCTTCGCGGGTTGGGCTTGGTTGATGGTAAAGGGTAGTATCTTTAGTTCGTCAGGTGGATTAATGGCGGCTTGGTAAAGCTTTACAAACGCCTCTTTAGGCACAGCCTTTTTGTCATATGGAATCGCCATTCCCCCTTCGACAATATGAAAGGACCCTTCCGTGGTACGTCTGTCGTTTCTTGGGTTATGAAGCACACCTTGTTTTATGCGATAACTGCTTATATATTCATTACTAAAAGTATTGCCATCAGGGGGGAGTGACATCTCCCTGGCGAGTCCATAATGATCCAGCGTGAGAGAATCTGCTACTCCTTTTGGCGGAGTGGTACTGTCATAAAAATAGGCACTAAGAAATTGGTTGATGCGCTTATGAATACCGACTTCATTCACATCTACCATTCTAGTTTTCTCTTTGTAGTCCTTGATGATGTCTTCAAACAAATCGATGAAATAAGTGCCATTCGCCTCATCGGTGTCATTTGAACGATAAATCGGCAAACCGAGGGATGCCAATTTAAAGTTGATGTACTTGATTCTATCTTCACTGGTGGTGATAGAATCAATATTTCCAAAATCTATACCTAGTTTTTTACGAATTGACATTGTATCCTCCCTCTATAATCTTTATTTTTCTTTGAATATCTTCACCCTATTTGGTTATTCTTGTATGTATTTAAATAATTATACCTTTTGCTCGATCAATTATCAATGAAGTTATAGTATAGCTTTATATTGAAGCTAAATGCTTGTGAACCATCGGAAGTAGCACGTTATTTATATCTTCGATAAAATGCTCATCTTCAAGGAATTTTTACATATCATACTAAATCATATGCATTCCAATAGTTCACTCTCTGCTGCCTCCCATTAGCAAAAGCGCTCCGAAATCTCGGAGCGCTTTGAAATCGAACTATTTTTTCTCTATTAACACAACACACTCTACATGGATGGTGTATTCTGGTCAGCATGCGCTAAAGTTCGATTAATATATGGTTCTGTGTTAATTATCCTACCCTCCCGATATATTTGGTCCTATAGTATCACCCACATGATCTGGTAGGGGAAGTAAACCTCGTGCCTGACACCGTAGGCTTCCTGCTGCAAATTTAAAACCCAGACAGCTGGTGTCTGGGTTTTAATAGTATTAGATTGATAATGCTCCTTTTGTCTTTCTGTATTCTGGTGCTGATGGATCGTCTTCCAGCTTCATTATTGTTATACCAAAATATCCGTACAGTATTGATACAACAGGATTAATCAGATTCAGAAAACAATATGGAAAATATTCAAATGTCGATACACCTAAATATGTTGTCATCATTGCACCGCATGTATTCCACGGAACAAGTGGTGAAGTAAGTGTCCCTGCATCTTCCAATATTCTTGAGAGATTTCTAGGAGCCAGGCCTCTCCTTTGGTATTCCTCTTTATACATTTTACCAGGCAGAACGATTGACAGATATTGATCCCCTGCCAATACATTAACGAATATGCAGGATAATACTGTAGCTGTAACCAAAGCACCTGTGCTCTTTGCATAATTAAGTATACCTTTTGCCAATACCTCCAACATGCCAGTTCTTTCAAGTATTCCTCCGAAAGTCAAAGCAGCAAATATCAAAGAAAGAGTCCAGAACATAGCAGTAAGTCCGCCTCCGGATAAAAGCTTATCAATGACTTCATTCCCTGTTTCAGATGAAACTCCATTCATCATGGCGCCAACAACATCACTGAAGGCTTTGCCCTGAAATATCATCCCTGCTGCACCCCCAAGCAATGTACCGATAAACAAACCCGGTATTGCCGGAGTCTTCATCGCAACCATTATGATGACAAATAGCGGTATCAATAGCAGCCAGGGTGTAATATTAAAGCCCTGTTTCATCAGATCAAGCAAAGTATTAATACCAGTTAAATCAAGCTGTTTACCGGCAAATCTTGAGCCTAATACACCAAAACCGATTAGTGCCAATACCAGACTCACCCCTGTGGTGTATACCATATGACTTACATGATCAAATAGCTTAGCTCCAGCCATTGCTGGTGCGAGGTTGGTCGTATCTGATAGGGGTGACATTTTGTCACCGAAGTATGAACCTGAAATAATTGCACCCGCAGCCATAGGAGCCGGAACACCAAGTCCTGCTGCAACACCCATAAGTGCGATACCTACAGTACCCGCCGTAGTCCAGGAGCTTCCTGTCGCAAGAGATATTATGCAGCATAGTATACAGGACGCAACAAGGAATAACCCCGGAGAAAGTATCTGTAAGCCATAGTAAATCAAAGTAGGAACAACACCACCCTGCATCCATGTGCCAATAATCATACCTATAATAGCAAGAATTAGAATTGCCTGCATTGTGCCTATGATATTATCCACTATGCCTTCCTTTACTTCCTCCCATGTATAACCCATTCTATAAACGGCAATTAGTCCTACTAGAACCGCACCAATAAGAAGCGGTATATGCACATCTTCAATGCCCGAATTGAAGGTTGGGATGACGGCATACATTATAAGAGACATGGTGACACCTATAGCGGCTAATACCTCCCACATATATGCTTCTCTTTTTTGTTTTACTATTTTTGCCATCATTGTACTCCTTTCAAGAAACCTATTTTCTTCAATACGGCATATAGCATGACTGATACAATGACAAGTGTTATAAGCCATAATGACTCATAAAAACCATTCAACCTTACTAATACCTTATCAAGAACTGCATTTCCAAACTCCAATACACCGCCATAGAGCGTATTTACAAGAATATCAGCAAAACTTGTGCCCTGAAAGAGCTTTGCAGTGATCCCATTAAGGAATACCCCTAGTATTAAAGACGGAACTACTGGAAATTTCTTGATCAACATAACAATGATGATTGCAGGTGTTATAAATGCTGCTGGATTCAGTTTATATGCTTCTGCAATTACTGGACTCTGTGTCAAATAGTATATAAATGTCGGTATCCAACCTGATACGATTGACGAGCTGATGAAAAGATTAAAGACTGCAATAAAAATAATAATATCCATGGCTCTGCTTATCCCTTTGATCATTTCCTCCTCGATCTCATCCCAAGCATGGCCACACAGCAATGTTGCTATTAATACGGCAATGAGTACACCAAAAGTTATTGAAATATGCAGGCTGATTTCTTTGGTGAAAAACGGCACGCTTGTGAAACAGAGGATAGCTAATGTACTGATGATTGGAATTATCATTTCCCATCCTTTAGCATTTCTTTTCTCCCTTACTTTAGTTGTCATTTACATTCCCCCTTTTTTCCTTGTATATCCATTTTATAACTAGATTGTCTGGTTAATATCGAATACGTATGTGAATTCTATGTGATTGCTCCCATAAATGTAAAAACCCGCCTAATGCGGGTTTTTACATTTATGATATATATTTGGGTAACTTAATGACAAAGTTGACACCGACATCTTTATTAATAGCTGCAATACTGCCTTTGTGGAACTCGATGATTTTCCGGGAAATGGCCAAGCCCAACCCGAAATTCCCGGTCTTGTCCTTATAAAAGTTTTCAAATATATTTTCTATCTTGCTGCAATCTATGTGGGGACCATCATTGTATATTTCCACAACCACCAAGTCAGCCTCATCCCCAAGGTATATGCTAATCCTTTCCTTTGCATATCGTAGTTGATTATCTATTATGTTTTCTATTGCCACCCTGATCTTTTCCCGATTACCGGATACCAGCAATTCCATTGTGTTCAACTGCCATTTGATATCGCCTCTAATATGCTTCATTTTCTTGGTGATACTTATTAATAGCTCTTCTAAGTTAATTTCATCACATTCATTGATATGCTCCAAGGTATACTCCAAACTGTTCAAATACAGTATCTGGCTGATTTTTCTCTCCAGCCTCAAAGCCTCATCCTTTATTACCCTGGCAGTTTCCACCACGGATTCCACATGCACGCCATCTATTATTGCCTCTGCATGACTGGTAATAACCATAACCGGCGTTTTTAAATCATGGGATATACTTTGGAGAAACAGTTTTTCATCCTCATCCTTATGTTGTAAGGCTTCCTGCATCATATTCATGGCTGCAGCCAGCCTCCCCAGCTCATCCTTTCGGTTTATCTGCAGCGGCTTTGTCCAGTCTCTGCACGCTATCCTTCCTGTATAATTCTCAAGCTCTATCAAAGGGGTAGCAATACTACTGGCTACTGCGCCCGATACAAAAAAACCAATGATAATAATACCCGCACTTATCATGATTGTTATACCCAGAAAACTATTACTCACATTCGCTTTCATATACGATATGAGATATAGGTTCTCCTCACCCTGAGCACCTATTGAGCTAATATTGACAGCATATTCGTTATTATTGTAGTTGAGCACAAAAGGCTGCTTATTCACCATTCCTTTTGCTATGAATCCCGCCATTACTTGCTTAAGCTCAGGTGTGACCCTTTGAAACTCAGTACTGTCCCATTGCTCTGGATTGAGTATTGTGAGTTTTTCATTCCCTGACTTTCTGGCGATGAAGTAATCGATGCGGCCTAAAACATTATTATCTGCAAAGGTATCATTATCCTGAGCATACGGTTCAATCATTTGCGTAATATCTGCTTGCGGGGATTTACTTTTTTCTACATAGCTTTTGATAAGTACAAAGTATATTGCACCTATACTAACTGTAATTATTAATATGATTGTAGTAAATAATGTCCATATCCTCATACCCAAAGAGCTGAATTGTATACTCTTCATTCCTTCACCACCAGTTTGTAGCCATATCCATAAAAAGTTTCGATATTCAAACTACAAAGCTTTTTTCTAAGTCTTCGGACAGTATCGTCAACCACCCTGTCCGAACCGAAATATTCGGACCCCCACACCTTCTCCAGTATTTGCTCCCTGGATACGACTATATTTCTGTTTTCTACAAAGTAAACGAATAGGTCATACTCTTTCCCTGTAAGCTGTATCTCGACATTCTCGCATAATACAGTCCTAGTCCCCCTGTCAAGAATGCACCCCGCAATGTTCTGCTCAGACACTTTGCTGTTTCGTTCCTTCTGTCGTGCCCTTCCTAAAAGCTTATTTGTTCTTATGACCAATTCCCTTGGGAGAAATGGTTTGGAGAGGTAATCATCACTACCCAGCTCTAGTCCAACAACCCTGTCCAGTTCCTCGTTCCTAGCAGAAATAAATATGACAGGCGTATTTTCATCCAATTCTTTAATGGATTTGACCAGTTGGTAACCATCAATATCAGGCAGCATTATATCAAGAATCCAAAGTTCAGGCCGTTCCTTTATTCGTCCAAGGGCAGGAAGACCACTAAAAAAAGAGGTTACCTCATAGCCTTCAAGCTCTAAATATTTACCAAGTAAAAGATTCAGGTTTTTTTCGTCCTCAACAAGATAAATTCTACCTCCCAAAGCTATCACTCCTCAATATATTCCCTAAACGGGGTAGTATATTACTCATTATAAACACCTGATAACAGGATAATATCATGGTATTATGTGAAATTATGTGATTATTCAGCAATTTGGTTTTGCTATTATTTGTTAATTGTATTCTATATAGCATCCGATTTTCCTTCAACATAAAAAATTGCTGTGATAATCTTTCACAGCAATTTCGCCGTTATTTGTGATACGGTTCACCTTAACATCGGCAAATGATAAAGGGCTTGGCCTTCCTTATTACTCATCATAAGGTTATCACTGGAATACTCAATTTTTTCAATTATATTTGGTGAAGCCAGGCTGTAGAAAGCGAGTTAAGCATATCTAGTGGAAAGTAATAATCAGTGTACTGCCTCAATACAAGGCCAGTTGCTGCGCAGCCGGGTATTACCTCCTGGCAAAGCACTTCTGAGCGTATTAAGCTTTCCGGCTCATTTATTCCAAATAGTAACCGCATACCTGTGGAACTGCTGAATCTGGGGTTTATTTCGAAAATTACCGGCATTCCATCTTTGAGGCGCAATTGAATATTTATAGCCCCATACGCTCCCAGCGTACTTGCAACGACCGCACAGTAATCTTCAATGTCGTGATAACCGTCAGATACAGCAGCAATAGAAACTCCTTCCTGCAAATACCGCCTCAAAGCGATTTTTGAGATAACCTTTCCCTTTTGATTAATACAGATCCCCACGGTAAACTCCTGCTCCACATCTGTGAGGTATTCTTGTATGATTAAGCTTTTCTTACCCTTTATATTTTCAAACAGCTGCTGCTCATCCTTAAGGAGATAGACCCCCTCCGAGCCTCGCCCCATACGCGGCTTGACTATCAGTGGAAAGCCTGTGCTATTTATAAATTCGGAAAGCTTATCCTCTTCCTCAGGATATCTTATACTTGCCGGTATCTGAAAACCGCAGCGCGACAAATGGCACATGGTCAACCACTTATCGCAGCAAAGCTCCAAAACTCTGGGAGGATTTACAAACACCTTTGCTCCCGTAGACCTTTCAAGGGCTTCTCTGTTTTTTGCATAAAATGAAAGCTCCGCTGTAGAGCCGGTAAAAATCGCTTTAATCTGATGCTCTTTACAGAGGTTTTCAATAAACATATAGTAGCTTTCTTCAGCTGCTGCCCGGGGAGCGATAAAGCCTTTGTCGGCAAAAAATAAGCCTAAGGAATACGGATTTATATCAGCTGCGATAACTTCGATAGCCAATGCTGACGCTTTTAGTGCCCTGATAACACCCATCCCGTATACTGAACCTGCACCTGTAACCAATACACTCAGAGGACTATTGAGTTCCTGCATATTTCTGTAAGCTGCTGACAATGTAATCAACCTCCTGTTCTGTTAACCCCGGGTGAACCGGTATTGATACTACCCTTTCAGAAGCTTCTCGGGCATTTGTGAAGGAGCCGAGGATTTCTCCCTGCTGGTACAGGGGCTGGTCAGGGATAGCTGTGGGATAGTGGATACCATAGCCTATGCCCTTTGTTTCCAGGAACTCTATGAAGCTGCTCCGGTTATTGACCCCAAGGGTATATTGGTGATATACATGTTCAAAACCCGGTAAGCATACAGGCTTAATAAACGCGGGGTTGGTTATCTCCCCCGAATATCGGACCGCAATGGCTTTGCGCCTTTCATTGAAGCCGGTCAGCTTGCGTAGCTGCTCTATGCCTATTGCTGCATGTATATTGGTCATCCTGTAATTGTACCCAAGCTTATCATGCCGGTATTTGGCTATCTGACCGTGGTTTATCAGGCATCTGGCCTTCTCTGCCAAATCCCCGTCCGGGGTCGTAAGCATACCGCCTTCTCCGCAGGTCATATTTTTTGTTGGATAAAAGCTAAAAACCCCAAATTGTCCAAAGGTTCCGACCTTCTTGCCATCGATTGACGCCCCGTGAGCTTGTGCGCAATCCTCTATCACTGCCAGATTGTATTTATCGGCTATTGCCATCAGCTCTGCCATACGTGCGGGATACCCATAAAGGTGAACTATTATGATTGCTTTTGCATCAGGATGCTTTTTGATGGTACCCAGCAGTTCTTGAGGCGAAAGGTTGTAATCCTGCAGATCAATGTCACAAAAGACGGGAACAGCTTGCGCATAAAGGATGGCATTTGCAGTTGCAATAAATGAGAAAGGTGTTGTTATAACTTTGTCCCCCGGTTTAATACCCAAAGACAGCAGTGCCGCATGAAGGGCTGTGGTTCCGGAAGAGGCGGCGACACAATGCTTGCTGCCCAGAAATACGGCAAAGTCCCGTTCAAACCTTTCCACATATTCTCCCTGGGCCAGCTTTCCACTGGAAAGAACTTCATTGACAAGTATTTGTTCCTCTATACCAAGCATGGGTTTAGCCAAAGCAATCATCATTACACTCCTCATAAATTTTTTTGCAAAGCTCGAGATTTAGCCGGTGACCGGATCTGACACCTATCACATGCCCCAGTACCTTTTTCCCAAGCAAGCCAAGGTCTCCAAGAAGGTCCAGAACCTTATGCCGGGCAGGTTCATTGGGCCATTGCCATTCCCTGCTCTCAGCCCCGGATCTGACCACCAATACATTTGAGCTGACCTTCCCGGTCAGATTTACTACTTCTTCAAGCTCCGACTCAATTATATAAGAGCGGGCATCTGCCAGCTCATTGACAAAGGTTTGGGGCGTTATGTCCATTTCAGCGACTTGAGATAATTGCGGCAGCTTGGGATAATCAAGCACATAGGTTAATTTAAACCCGTCATAGGGAAGCGCTATCAGCAGCTTTTCATATTCCGTATCCTCTAGTCTTTCGCGATTATATACTATAATAGGCTTATGTATTTTTATCCTTCCCGTTTTAAAGGGTTGTTCCACTATTCCTGCTCCCGTAAGCGCCCGTGTGAACTCTTTACTGCTGTAATCCGGCGTTACGGGCAGGCTGGCCTGTTCAAGCTCAATAAATACATTGTCCAACCCTAAGCCTAATATGGCTGCCAGAGCATGCTCCGTGTGTTCAATGCGAACATCCCCATCAGCGAGAGAAGTCCATCTGTATTCAACCTTTGCTTTATTAAATGAACATTTTACTTCCGGGCGGCCGGTCAGGTCATTGCGGATAAATACAATTCCAGTATCGGTTGGGGCAGGGCAAAAGGTGACCTTTGCATCTGTTTCACCGGCTATACTGGTGCCCATTACAGAAACCTTATGATTGATGGTTGTCTGGTTACACATTTCAATTCCTTTCGTCAGAGCCGCATAAATTTCAAAATTTGACCGGCGCGCTCCTTATAAGTGTGGTTTGCGTATACCAATGATTGACCATTTTGTGCTATCGTTTTACGGGACTCATTGTTTTTCAAAAAGTAATCCACGAGCTCGACGGTATGTTCAGGAGAAGATGAACATGCTAAATGAACATTATCGGTAAATAAATTATTTACAGACTGAGTCGGAACTGTCAGAAGGAAGCCGCCTGAGCCCAGCACTTCAAAAGTCCTCGAGGTCAACATCCCTTGGTCATTCTGCAAACCCAGTATGATTTTTGCTGAATTGTAAACCTTGTTCGTTTCCTCATAGGGCAGCTCACCCTTTATCATCTGCTTTGGGATTTTAAAGCCCATGAGCTCCTCATTGAAATGATTCCATCTGCTGCCCCAGATCGCAATATCATAGCCCCTTTCGACCAAAGGCCGAAGAAGTATCTGTACACTATCCTTCCTGTAAGACTTCCAGGCCTTACCGCCATTTCCGACCAAGGCTACATCATAAGCATATTTGCGGTTGGGCGGCTCAGGCTTGTTGAATTCGGGATTGCAGCCAAAATCGAGATACCCGGCAGGAAGCCCCAGCTCCCTGTGTTTATTAACACTATCAGGATGTATGGTCATAACTGCATCAGGCTTATAGATTTCAATACACTTGAAGGAACACTCTTCAATCCATCTTGGATCTTCAGTTGCCCAATAGACATGTTTTACCTTATATTCAGCAGCTCTTTTGACCAGCTCGTCTACATGCTTACGTTTATGCCGGCGGTAAGCCCATCCCGTTGTTATCATAAGGTCAGGTCTAAAGTGGTCAATTGCCTCTTTTATAGAGCTTCTGCTTAAATCCCTCAGGACAAAAACAGGGCAGTTCAGTTCCCTAAAGCCCTGCGGAAGCCCAAGAGTATATTTTGAGTCATGTGAAAAAAAAAGTATCCTTATCATACTTGCACCTCCTGGAGCAAAAGCTTGCGTGTGCCCTCCGCCCCACAGTTAAATAACATATCAACTATAGACAGATTGGGGATAAAGCTGCCCCAAAGCTGCGGATATGTTGCAGGCTGATAGTCCAGATATTCCAGCTTAATACCTTGTTCTTCAAAGATCTCGGGCTGGTTATATGCCTTCGCCCCAATACCGGATAGGTAACAGTCAGCAGAAAAGTGGCGGCAGATTGCAACTATCAGTTCGTTTTTTCTAAGCTGGGCAAATTGAGGTAAGGTTGATAAAAAAACAAGCTTTGTTTTAAGTCCCAGTAGGTCATATAGCATCTTGATAAAAGCTTTGTTGGTATCTATAAGATATCCCGTATCCTGCAATACCTGCTCCATCAACGGGAAAACTTCTTTGAAATAGGGTGCCTTTGCGTAGTTTACTTGGAGTGCCATAAGATGGCTCCTTTTCCAGCCCGGTATAACAACAACTTCATCAAATCGCTGCAAGCCCATGCCTTTGCGTTTGACCGGCACAGTGAGCATCTGAGTCCCTTGGGGGGTTTTGATAAGATTCCTATTATCCAATGAACTGCCTGTTTGAAATTGAGCAGTATCTAAAATAAAAAAAATATCACTCTGTGCCATCTTAATAAAATATCCCGGCCAGGGAATATAATTAGGTTGATGACCTGCTAATTTCATTGCCCTACCCCACTAAACTATTTACTATTATTTATGGTATACAAATAACTTTCACGTAACACTCCATGACCCCCGAAGCCTTCTTTGAACTGGAACAGTCCAGTATTAACACGGCTTCCTTTTCCTTCAGTGGAAATACCCCAATCCAAATAAGAAAAACCGTTTTGACCCCCCCACTCCATCAAATAACCGAATACAAGGTTTAGAGGCCTAATTTGCTGGTATTGGTTATCATGGGCTATATAAAAACAGTTTATTACTCTTTCGTTCAGTAAAAACACCAGAACGCCCGCGGTAAGGATTGCCCCTTTGTAGGCTGCAAAGAGCTTGATCCTGTCAGGGTAAAGTGCTTTTAGACGTTTGATTTCCTCAAATGTATGTGCAGGCTTTGCTTTATGGCTAAGTTCAAGCTTATTCTCTAATACAGCCCAATAATCATTTATATCCGCATCCTCAATAACCGAAAGTCCGCTTTTCAGTGCCTTTTGGTAGTTCCGAAAAGCGGTGGAACTCATCACCTGCTTTAAAAAATGTTCCTCGCCCTTCTTAAGCTCAAGGGCTGTAGCCAGCTCTGTATACTCAATTTCAAACCCCGAAAACCTTAATGCAAAGTCAAGTTGATCCGAAAGCCCACTATGGTAAACCCTCGGAACAGGTTTTAGCCTTATATAGTCAAAACCAGCTTTGGCGCAATATTCAACAAAGGCACCTACTAATTCCAAGCATTTTTTAGTGCTTAGGCTGGGCTCAATAATCAATCCTCCATGGGAAGCACCGGGGTGAGAATATAGGATGCGTTTATCCTCTTGTTGTACTACGGCAGCAGGAAGAACGGCAATGATTCTCTTATCCTCCATAAATACCAGGGAATGATCTGTAAACTTGTCAGAAGGATGATAACCAAGGAATTTTCTCTCCTGCATAAAAGTTCCGTTTACGGAGGTGCCGACAAATTCCTCCCATTCGTTTTCAAGCTCTTTTTCATACCTCTTTACAATCAACATAATTCCCACCAATCTCCATCAGCTGATGATAATTTTTTCTCCGCCTTTTGCGAGAGATTCGGAAATGCAATCAGTTATTTTTGCCACAAAATTTATATTTTCTCTGCCACTAAGGGGTTCCTTGCTTTCTCTGATGCATTCGATGAAATGAAGACACTCCTGTGTCAGAGGTTCCATATTCTCTTCGACTACCAAGAAATGCTCCCCCTCGACCTTATCGAAGAGTTGAATTTTTCTATCGGCGGTCTGTGCATCATCAAATACTAATTTTGTTTTCGATGCGACAAGTGTTATTTCTCTGGTTTTTTTGGTATGAATGAAGCTTGCAAATATTGAAGCTATTTTACCATCCGGGAAACCCATCAGTATATTAATAACATTGTTATAAGGACTTTGAATATAACTTTCCCCATGAGCAATTACCCATATAGGGTCGATCCCTATCAAGTGTCTGGAAAGATAGATATCATGAACTGCCAGATCATGAAGAACATCTACGTTGGGAGTCTGAGAGGCCGAACTGGTTCTGGACATGTTTAAGTAATATAGCTCATCAAGAATATCTTTTTCTTCCAGGAGCCCCTTTATCTTTTTGACAGCAGGATGGTAAATCAATGTGTAACCGGCCATCAATATGGTATTTTGAGCAGCAGCCAATGCAATCAGCTCATTACTGTCTTTCCTGTTAATTGTCACAGGCTTTTCTACAAGAACAGCTTTGCCTTTGTTTATTGCTTCCTTCGCCAGCATGTAATGGCTTTCAGGTGTTGTAGCTATAATAACCCCCTGTATCTCACTGTCATTCAATATATCTGCTTTGTTTTCAGTGAACCTCGTCTGAGGATAAACAGGAGCGGCCTGATTTAGCTCTTCATAGTCAAGGTCGCAGGCCCACTTCAATTCACAGCCCTCTATTGCAGTTACGGTTTTCAGATAATTCTTTCCCCATCTTCCACAGCCTATCAAAGCAAGCTTGATCATTACATTCCCTCTCAATTACATACTAGATTATATGTGGTCGCACCATATATCAGTATATTCACCACTCATAAAAAGTGCTACTTACATTGAGCATCCTCATCTGAAAAAGCGCAAAAAAATAAAAGGGGCTACCGCCCCTACGTGGAGAGTGTCTGGAACCATATCCCCTTAAAATAGCATCAATTACTTCCTATATATATGCTCCAGCGATTCGGTTCAGTTGTAAACTGTCATAATTTACATAAAAAATAATCCCGGAAATTATTCCCTTCATACGAATTTAATATAATGTATCTATTTCATTTATAATGTAGGGGGCAATTATGAGTATCAGTGAATTCAAGAACAGGGTAAACCTTATTATCAGTTTTGTTGCCAGGGTGAATGAAGAGGCTATGCCCAATGACATTAAGAAAACTATGGTGAAGGTTTACGCAACTACTCTCAGAATCAACCTTTCTGATTGGATGGTTGACAGCATTATCGGAACCACAGAGGCCTGCGCATAGAATTGCTTTCTTATATGACTTATTCACAGCTAAGTATCTATTTTTGACTTATAAAGTGTTCCTAGAACTTATGATTTTGAAGAACTGTAATCACTTGTTATACATCGTAGCTGACACCTTTGCCTAAGCCCCCACGGCTATTTAAGCTGTGCGGGCTTTATAATATTTAAGTTGTTTTCATTCAGCTTTAAATATATAATGTATCCAATAAGTGTTAATGATAGAAAGTTTTTACATGATTTATATGATAGGAGGTGCTAGCTTTGAAGAGTCATGCTATATTCCAAGAGGAGTTGCATAGGATTGTATTAGAAAATCCCTCACAGAAGCTCTTTGATTATATTGAAGAGAATATTATATGCTTCTTCTCTACGCCTTTTATATCTGATTATTATCAAATATTAAAAGATGCGGATATGTCTATTTCAGAGAAAATGCTTCCAAAGCTCGTAAAAGCTTGGCTTGCTTTTTTAAGCGGTGATAATGCAGGTCTAAACTCTATAATGAAGCATATTGATGAGTTAGCGCTTAATGGACCTCATGAGAGTTCTTTTTACTATGCATTAAAAGCACTCACCGGGCTTTCATCCAGCCATCAGGAAAAACTTAAATATGCAAAGCTCTCCGTAGATATTCTTCCTGAAGAGGATTGCAGCATATTTATGGCCAATGCCAAATTAACATATGCGCAAATACTGGCAGGCTTGGATCAATATCGCTCTGCCATAGAATTATTTGAAGACTCCTACCGGATGTTTTATGCATTGGATATTCACTTTCCTGCAGTTGTAGCGCTGATTAACAAACTGCTAAACAGGTACAGGCTGGGAGAGTTCAGTGCTGTTATAGATGAATGCAACAATGCGCTGATAATGTCCTCAAGCTTTAGGGATGAGGTTCAGGATTACTGGAATGTCATACATCTTCCCCTTGGAATGTGCTATTTTGAGATGAATAAACCAAGTTTGGCCATTCAGCATCTAAAGCATGCAAAAGCATGTATTGATAAAATGAACTTGTTTCATATGCACGGGATGGTTGAGCTTTATCTTTTTAAATCCTATTATGTTCTGAATGACAAGGCTGGCATGGAAGAGATTAATATCCAGGCCTCGGCTGATTTTGAACATATGCATTATATCATGACTGATTTACTACTTTGCATGTTCCGCATCATGTCCTGTGAACCGGATTGTATTCAGAAATTGCAGCCTGATATAGAGCGGCTTGAATTGGAGTACATGAAGAGTGGAGAGAAAAGCTACCTGGTTCTGGTTGAAACCCTTGCTTACCTTAAGCTTAAAGGGCTTAGTGATGCTATTGCAATTGAGGATATTATAAAAAGCTTGGAAAAGCTTAGATTTATCGGCATGATACCCTACATTCAGCTCTTCCTGATATTTCTCGCTGAAATGCATTTTATTGAGAACCAGCATAAGAATGCGGCAGAAGCTCTCAAGGAAGCAGCGGTCATTTATAGGGAATATGGTATAAGTGCAAGCTTTTATACGCTCCCATTGAAGTCTGTCCAGCTTCTGCAGAAGATAGATCAGCAGCTTTACAGCAAGGTAGCCAAAAAAACCCGTGTGGATGAATCACCCCTTCGTGGTTCAATACTTTCAGCAAGAGAAAAAGAAATCATGCAGCTGGTAGCACAGGGAAAAGGTAACGAAGAAATCAGCAAAACTCTTTTTATTGGTATTGGAACAGTCAAATGGCACATTAATCATATCTTTTCAAAGCTTAATGCAGAGAATAGAATGCAGGCTGCCGAGATGGCAAAAAGTCTTGGAGAAATTTCTTAAACCCTAACCATAAACCTAACCAGAACCCTAACTCTGGTTAGGCTTTTTTTTTATTAATCTACTGTAGAATAAAAGTATATTAAAGCAGGAGGTAATTAATTTTGGAAACATTACAAGGTCATTATCATCAATGGTGGGCAGTACTTTTCTTTATTGTTGTTTATGGTGCAGCGCTTCTTTTCGTCCCTTTTTACAGAAAGATGGATAGAAAGCCTGCAACTGCATATTTTGCTTTTGTTTTAGCATTTGCTATCGAGATGCATGGGATTCCAATGAGTATGTACCTTATCTCATGGTTCGTTGGTAAGAATCTTCCGGAGGGTGTTTTGTGGGGGCATACCTTATTTGACCAAATAGGCTACACTGGAATGTATTTGAATATTGCTTGTGCTATTATTGCACTTTTGATAATCGGAAACGGCTGGTACAATATCTACCACAAATATTGGTCTAAGGAGTCGGGTAAGGGTAAAGTGGTGAAGACAGGGGTATATAAATACATTCGCCATCCCCAATATACAGGATTTATGCTGCTGTCTGCGGGCATGATCCTCGAGTGGGCAACTTTACCGATGCTGATAATGTGGCCTTTCATTGCCTGGCTGTATTACCGGCTGGCCAGAAGGGAAGAGAAGGATATGATTAAAGAATTCGGTGAGGAATATGTCATGTATATGAATAAAACAAAACGCTTCATTCCGTTTGTCGTATGATTTGCAGAAGGAGGTGAGACAACGTGAAGTATGAACATATATTTGAACCTTCCCAAATGGAAATAACAATCACTGAGCTGATAGGAAATACATTGGCTAAACCTTATTACAGGAAGCTTGCTGAAAATCTGGGGGCTGCAGTTGATGACAAAGTGCTTGACTACTGTTCGGGCAGTGGAATCATAGCAAAGGAAATATCGAAACGGTTAGGCCAAGGACAGCTAGTCTATGCAGATGTATCAGAAAAGTGGCTTTTGCATGCAGCAAAAAAACTTAAGCACAACAAAAATACAAGGGGAGAAAAGATTCGAGATTTTCAAGATAAGATTTCAGGGGGTGAATATGATAAAATTTTGGTGCATTTTTCACTTCATGATTTCCCCAAGGAATACCGATTGTTCATAATCGATCAACTTGCAGAGAACCTTAAGCTGACCGGGAGGTTGTATATAAGGGAGCCCCTGAGTAGTACTCATGGATTTCAGCTGCATGAGCTGATCAATTTACTCGAGTACACAAAAAAACTTTCATATGAGTACAAAATTGCAAAAAACATATTTGTCGGAGAATATGTTGAAATTGATGCAAGCCTGAAACCAAATAAAAAGGAGATTGAATTTAATTGAAAAATAAAAGTACAGTAAAAAAAGTATTAATAGTAGTAATCTGTATCGCTACTCTGCTCATTATTCAGACACTGCCGGTGTTTTTCGTTAACCCTATAGGGAGTAAGACCCTCACTGACAAGAATATTTGTCTTTATTATCAACCGGGAGACGAAAAAGGGGCGCAAGAGATTTTGACATAATCATAGAAACGGATTAAAGTTTGGTGAAATGGGAGGCTACGCTTATTCCTATAATTATATTGAGTATTTAGACAAAACCTACGGTTGGGAAAAAGTGCTTGCCTATGCCTCGGGAAAAGGGAATTATGAAGAAGTATTCAATAAATCAGAGGAAGAGCTTTATAAAGATTGGTGTCAGTCTATTGATATGTTAAGCAAAAATTAGCAAGTGCCAGGCACACAACCGTCTAAAGGTCGTGGCTGGCACCTATTTTTTCTACCATTTTCTGCTCGCCCCTGAAAAACGAGGTATAAACCAGGAATGCACCCAAGGCCACAATACATCCGGTGTATACAGCCATCATAGGTGCTATGAGGTATGCCCCCAGAATAATGCCAAACCGGCCAAGCATATCTCCCCCGCTGAAGGACAATGATCCAAAAGCCATATACGAAGCCCTTTTATCATCAGGGATGAGCTTCGCCTGCTCTGTCATATGAATAGGTACGCAGGTCAATTCTCCTATCACAGCCAGCAGCCCAAAGATCAGTACTAAGTGCCAAGTGTTTACTACATTCAGCATAGCATAGCCTAACCCGTAAAACATTATCCCGATCAGGTAGGCTTTTGGTTTTGAAACCCGCTCCATAAGAGAGCTGATTAGAAAGGTCAGTGAAATAACGACTAAAGAGTTTTCAATTGTAACGGCACTCATCATCCGCACTCCATCAATCTCTAATCCGAAAAGGCTCACAGTATTGAAGGTTTCCTTTAACCGAATGCCAATATAGTTCGATACGGCAAACTCTGCCGAAAAGAAGAAAATCAGCCCTATAACATACTTCAGATACTTGATGTCCCGAACAGCAGTGGCATAGTTTGATAATACATCCCGAAATGGATTGGCATGAGTCCTTTCCAAAAGGTTCACCTGGTTATCCTTCAAAAACAACATATATATCAAGGTAGTTATAATTAACGCCACCGATAGCAGTGCGAACAATTCCACCTGATGATTTTTGTACATTAAGCCGCCTAAAGCAATGCCCACGGATATTGAGATATTATCCAGCCAATAGCTGATAACATAAACCCTCTTTCGATTCTCCTCGTCTGTTGAATCAAGTATCAGGGCATTCATTGCCGGACCGCCCATACTGCTAACTATACTCCAAATCAGATACAAGGCCGCAAATGCGTAAATGAAGTCATTGGAAGGAAATAGGCATATGGTCATTAATACCATCAGCACAGAACCAGAGATATTTGATGCAACTAATACCTTTTTTCGTCTGGTCCTATCCGCAATATAACCGCCCCAGAGCCTGAAAATGAAACTGGCTAGCGTAGTAACCAATAAGAACGTCCCTGCAAAAACTTTACCCAAGCGATCCGCGAAAAACAATGCCATAAAGGGCATTACAGACACACTTATAATCCTCGTATAAAAGGATGTAAACAGTCTCACCTTAATATTACCTGGTAATTCTTTAAATAGCATAGGCACCTCATTTCCTTGTAATTATTGCAAAAATATAACAAAAGGCCTCCATGGTTATTACGGATAATTCCTCAATATCCTAATATTACCATATAGGCCTTAGCCCTTCAATTGAAAACACTCGTAGTTTGCAACAATTTTATCAGGCACATTAATATTCAATTGTGATACGGTTCACCGCCATAGCTATAACTGGGCAACATTTATGAATTGGTTGTCAGAAATGCTATTATTTTATCTGTAAGATTGATAAGGACATGGCCAGCTCCTGGCAAAACATTTATCTTTGCATGGGGAAGTATATTCCCTAATCGTTTTGCAGTCTCTGCAGAATGAAACATTATATCCTTTTCCCCCACAAACAGCACAATGGGCATAGTTAGTCTCTTTAATTCACTGTCAGAAAACAAAGGTATTCCCTCACGGCGATAATTGAAGTTTCTTCCTATGAGCTTTTGATATTTTAGCATCTCTTCAGGTATAGGCTGATTCCCATTAACTTTCATATGCAGTTTATCCATTCCCTTTTCCCCCAAAGCCATATGAGCCATAGCTTTAAAAAGGAAAGAAATCTTCTGTGCTCCGATACCTGCCGGACAAAGCAGTACAAGTTTATCAACCTTTTCAGGATAATGTACGGAAAACTTTATCGACAACCATGCGCCCAAGGAAATACCAATAAGAATTGCTTTTTCTATGGATAATGCTTTATAGACATCATTCAGCCACTCAGCAAAAGCAGTACCGTCGAAGGGCAGTTGATTTTCATCACTTCTACCCGGCTCCCCCGGTATGTCTACAGCATATACACGATAATTCCCGGAGTACTCCTGTACATCTCCCATCCACATGATAGAATTCATTGCACTGCCATGCAGCAGTATCAGCGGCGGGGCTTCCTTATCACCACTTGCCATAATAAATGTATTCCCATAACGTGTATTAATATATAACTTCTCAATAGGTAAAGCACACTGTTCGAGTAATGAATCGTAGGCTTCTAAAACAGCTGCTTTTCCCTCTTGAGACTTAAATGCAAGTTTTGCTTTCATCATACTATCCTCCATTTTAAATTTAATCCAACTAAATTGGTTTTTAATTGACATAGATGACGCCCTCTATATCAATACCATATGTTAATAGTAACATATGGTATTGATATAAGCAATTATAAAATCCCAAAACGTTTCAATTAAAAATGCCGATTGAATTACACTCTCGCAACTCAACCGGCAATAATCTATTTAACAACTATCCTATTATCTCCCGTATTCAAACTACTCCGCCAACCATTTTTCAAATGCTTCTATACCCTTCTGAGCAACATGCCCGTCATCCTCTGGCGCCAGACCACTTACTCCTATTGCACCGACTACAATATTCTCATACAGCACAGGTATACCCCCTTCAATAGGCATTGAAGCCGGCAAGCTCAATACTACATTGCTCCCACCTTCCAAACGCTTCTCATCGAACACTGTCGCCCGCCTATAATTGGCTGCATGAGCAGCTTTCCTTTGAGCAATTTCTACAGGTGCATTTTTTGTATTATCCATTTTAATAAAATGCATAAGCAAGCCGCTGTCATCAACAACAGCAATGGCAACAGCCCAATTATTTCTTTCAGCCTCCGCTTCAGAGGCTGCAGCTATAACTTTGGCAGCGGCCAGTGATAACACTGGTTTTGTACTTAATTTATTCATTATGTAATCCCTTCTTTCCTACCTGTCGATTTCTGAAGCATACCTCTCAACTATATGACTAATATAAAACTTGTCCGATAAAAAGTAAATAGTGTTCCTCATTAATGTTAATTGTAGCTCGGCTCTGCGCGCCTCTAGGTTCAAAAAAGCTTGAAAAGTAGCTATCCGAATGGTAGAGTATTCAAGTAACAGGCTGTGACGAAAAAATAATATGTGCAGCTGCAAAAATAGGTGAAACTATGCAAAGTAAAGTAGTAGAGTTCAATTTGGAATACGACATGCCCACTGTTGAAGTTGCCTTACAAAAGCTGAAAAATGCTTTAACAACTTATAAAGGGCTGGGCTGCAAGGCAGTTATTATAATACATGGCTACGGTGCATCCGGTGTCGGAGGCAGTATTAAAGCTGCTGTGCCAAGATGTCTTAACGATAATAGCATGAGAGGCATTGTCAGAACCTATGTTGGCGGGGGGCAATGGTACAACAGAAAAAGAGAGATTCTAGCTATGTGCAAGAGTTTAGAGAGTTATGAGCGGAGAATCACTAATAACGAAGGTGTTACAGTGGTTATTTTAAAGTAAAAAGCGCTGAAGACGGTTACGATCGTCCACAGCGCTTTTATTACTAGCCGTCTAAATGTCATTCCTTACACTCAAATTGCTCGAAGGGCTATACACAAATTTGTATAAGTAGATTGCAAAGAACACTGAAATGCTTAAAATTACAATTGTCAAATATACCTCCAGGCCGCTTCCCTCTTTCGTAATTGTTCCACTTATGTTAAATAGAATATGAAAAAGAATCCCCGGTACAATATTCTTTGTGATAGCAACAAGCAGAGCCAGTACAATCCCTACTGCTATAGCAACAAGTATCTGTGCCATCAGCTCCTCAAAGGCATATCCCCTAAGCAGATTAACAATATGTCCGAATCCAAAGGTTATACCGGAAATCAGAATTGCTCTATTCACGTTTGATCTTTCACATATTCCTTGGAACAAGAAGCCCCTGAATATCAGTTCTTCTATAAAGCCTACATTAATCATTAGAAGGCAGGCAGTAGCAATATCTGCCATGGAGAGCGTATTGTCCAGCCCTGCAAAATATTGGACGAAAACCAGCATTATAAGTGGTACATAAAACAATGTCTTATGCAAATCATTCTTTGTTATTCCTTTTAGACCATATACCTCAAGCCGGTTATTCTTCTTCAAATAAAACACCAATACAATAGAAAAAGCAATTAGTATTGCACTGGTAACTGAATTAACCGCTCCTGCCAATTCTGATAATGCATCTCCAATATTAACCATCACTACGTAAAGGATAATCCATATTATAGCATGTAAAATCGGTTTCTTTTCCATCAGCTTAGTCATCACTTGTCCTCCTGTATGCTCAACTGATATTTAATGCCCGAAAATGTATCCATCAATATCTTCACTATTTGCTCTTCACTGAAATCACAGTCATTGGTAGCAACCATTGAGGCAATTCCATGAGTTATTAACCATATATCAACAAATAGCTGTTCAGCTTTTTCTTGTTCCAACCCTGTCATACCCGATATCATTTCTACTATTTCTTGATTTTCATCACCCTTTATCATGTCAAAAAGGCTTTTGCCTTTAAATTCATCAGACATAAAAAGCAATTTGAAAAGATTTTTTTCCTTTTTAGCAAAATCAATGTACGCCAGCCCCACCCCTAAGAAGGGAATTCTGTGACGTTCCATACCCTGCCTGGTATAGTTGTCAAAGATGCTCTCAGCCTTTTTGCATATATCCTTCTTTAAGTTATCCATGCTTTGAAAACTCCTGAATACCGGCTGTATTGAGCAACCTAACGACTTTGCTAATTCTCTGGCATTCACACTGGCAATCCCATTCTCTCTTGTGATTGCGATTGCTGCATCAAGAATAGCCTCCTCTGTGATTCTTATTTTAGGTGGCATTGATAATTCCTCCATTTAATTAAATATCATATGATATGTATCGTCTGATATTTAATTTACCAAATTCTTGCTGCTTTGTCAACTGCTAAAAAGGCATTTTATTATGCTTTCATAAACCCTCCAGAAATTTAATGATATATTATACATTTATATTGCATTATTATTCATTTCTTGTTATGATAAGCATTATACTATATTAAGGTAGGTGGGTACTGTGATTATTCGCAAAGCGATATTGTCCGATGTCGAAGCAATGTATGAATTAGTGAATTATTATGCAAATAAAGGTTTGATGCTTGCCCGTTCTCGTTGTATGTTATACGAAAATATCCGAGATTTTGTTATTATTGAGATAGATGGTGAAATCGTTGGCATCGGAGCACTCCATGTATTATGGAGTGACCTGGCGGAATTGCGAACCTTAGCAGTTAAAGAAGATATGTTCAAACAAGGAATTGGCAAGCAGATTGTAGAATTTATTTTAAAAGAAGCAAAAGAGCTGAAGGTTCAAAAGGTATTTACATTGACTTACCAGCCTGGCTTCTTTGGAAAATTAGGCTTCAATATTATTGAAAAGGAAACAATGCCGCATAAGGTCTGGACAGATTGCATCAATTGTCCTAAGTTTCCAAACTGCAATGAAATTTGTTTGGAAATAAACATTAGCTAATTTCTATATCTTAGTGCTTATTACTATAAATGAAGCAATATATTATTATGTTCTGCACCCTTGCCTCTATATTTATAGAGAGGATTCCTTTTACTAATGTCGAACTTTTAATCCATATAGTCCTGTAACATAGGAGGATGAATATGAATATTACTGTCAAGGATGCGCTACAGCTAGAGAGATTTCAGCGCTTTAGCCTATTAGCCGGTCAGAAAGGCTTACACCGTAAAATTGAAAAAATCAGTTTGCTGGATTATGAAGTCCTTAACCGTATTGAAGGCCAATTCTTGAAAAATGAGTTTGCTTTATCAAGCCTTCTTGGTGCAAAGGATAACCCGGCTCTTATATTGGAGTCGGTAAAGTACCTTGTTCAGAGTGGTGTAAGTGGGCTTGCCATTAAAAACATCTATTTTGATCAGCTTCCAAAAGAAGTGATTGACTATGCAGATGCCTGTGACTTCCCAATCTTCATATTTGACAATACCGTCTTCTTCGAAGACATTATTACGGATATCCGGGATGTCTTAAGGGATCTTGAAAAAGGCGCTGAGTTTGAATACCAGCTAAATGCATTGCTTGACACAAATGTCTCTACTGAAGATATTTGCTCTCTTTTTCATAAATTTATTGGGTTTCTCAAAAAACCCTTCCAAGTGGTTTATTTTAAAGAACGCGACGGATTGGACCACAGTGATTTATTGTCAGGCTTAGAGCGTTTTAGGGGTATTAAGACAGAAATTAAAGGGCTGTTCAAGTACAACCAAGGGCTTTTAATGGTATATGCCACAAGCAGCTACAAAGAAACCCTGTATAAGACTGACTTGAGTAACCTAGGTATAAATCCGGCAAACTATTGGATTGGAAAAAGCATCTTTTTTAACCATGAAAGGTCTTTCAAAACGGCTTTACAGCAAGCTCTATGGTCATCAAGAGCAGCCCACGCTGAAGCCCTTGATGAAATGGAGTATCAAAAGCTGGGTGTTTATAAGCTTATCCTCCCATTTTTTGAAAACAGCTTGTATGAAGAGTTTCTACAAGAGATAATCCAGCCTATTATCAGCTATGACCAAAAGCATGGCACCGAGCTCTATGAAACAGCTAAGCAATATATCAATAATGAAGGGGATATCGTCAAGACTGCTATGGCACTTTTCCAACATAGCAACACTATTCGATATCGCATTAATAAGCTTCGGAGCATTTTAAATATGGATTCTGCAGAAGGGACCTTCTACGAGCATTTATCTATTGCATTTCGTATTTTAAGACTAAAAGCCTCTGAGCTTTAACTTTCTACAAAGTCAAAGGCATTGTTTTTGACAATCACCAATGAAAGCCATAAGAACTTCCTCTATACTAGTGTTAAGTAATAATTTATTATTTGGAGGGATTGATATGGCTTTTAACTATGACGTGAATTATGTAAGAGGTCAATTTCCAGCGATGAACATGCAGGTTAATGGTAAGGATATCGCTTTTCTTGATGGTCCTGGCGGTTCCCAGGTACCAAAGCGTGTAGCAGAGAAGATATTAGACTATCTATACTATCATAATGCCAACGAACACGGGGTCTTTAAGTCTTCAATAGAGACTGCAGCCCTTGTAGATGAAGCGAGGGAAGCTCTTGCAGATTTCTTCGGCTGCTCCCCTAAGGAGGTTGCCTTCGGTGCCAGCACAACGGCCAACAACTTTATGCTTGCCCATGCCCTTAGGCGAGACCTAAAGGCCGGTGATGAAGTCATTGTTACTGATATCGACCATATCTCCAACCGTTCTCCATGGATGCACTTAGAGGAGATTGGCGCTATTGTCAAAAGTGTAAGGGTTAACCCGGATACTTGCCAATTGGATTTTGAAGATTATAAATCTAAATTATCTCCAAACACAAAAATTGTTGCTTTGAATTACGCCTCAAATGCAGTCGGCACAGTTACGGATGTTAAGAAGTACATTGAGCTGGCTCATAAGGCAGGGGCTATTACAGTGGTGGATGCAGTGCATTATGCAGCACATCATCCTATTGATGTAAAAGAAATTGATACGGATATTCTGGTATGCTCCGCTTATAAATTCTTTGGTCCTCATATTGGTGTAGTATATATACGCGAAGAGCTTTTTGATAAGCTTAAAACAATAAAAGTAGACGCTGATGATATTCTTGTATCCCCGATCAAATTTCAAACCGGAACTCCGAATTTCGAACATATTTGCGGGGCCGGAGAAGCAATCAACTTTATTGCCGATTTAGGCGAGAAGTTCGGTGCTGCATTTGATGATAAAACAGCTCACTTGTCAGGACGCAGAAAACTAGTTGTTAAAGGCATGCTGGCAATTGATGCCTATGAAGAAGCCCTTGCTTACCGTCTAAGGCATGAATTGAGGCAAATCCCAGGAGTTACTGTTTATGGTCCTCAAGAAGGAGAAAAAAGAACAACAACAGTATCCTTTACTGTGGCAGGAAAGAATTCCAATGAGGTCGCAGCCGCCCTTGCCAATGAAGCAATTTACACCTGGGATGGGGATTTTTATGCTATAACCCTTGTAAATGATGTTTTCGGATTAGGAAAGCAAGGTGGCCTCCTTCGGATAGGCTTTGCGCCCTACAATGTTATGGAAAATGTTGATAGAGTAATCCAAGTTATCAAAACCCTATAGTTATATAGAGCTTTTAAAAGAAGCTTAAGGAAGTATAAATGCCAGGCGCGAAGTTATCAGTCAAATTTATCGATAACTTCATTCCTGGCATTTATTTAACTACCGAAGGTACCTATGGTACAGTTCTGGTTGATATATTTAACCATTAACCTAATAATTTAAGTAGAGATTCGTAAGATAACCCGACTTGATAAACAATCTGCTTAGCTAAATTTGGGATTTGGAGAAATTTAAATAATTTCCCTGCCTGCTGGCTTTTTATCAAGGGACTGACTGAATATGGGATTTTGTCAATGAATAAGTGTTTTCTAAGATCAAAATTGCTTTGTTTCAATTTAATATCATATAGATCCATTCCTACTGCAGACTGGATATTAGATGCACAAAATACCCCCTTGCTGTCAGAATAGTCAAGCTCATCGATGCCCAATTCCCTTGCTAACTTGTCCATGTCAGCAACAGAACCAGTGAATCCTTTATTTTTTTCAACCCTCAATTTAAACTCAAGGGCTTTATTATACATAATCTTATCCATTACTGCTGATGCAATATGCTGTTTTATCTCTTCGGATACCTGAGTTATTACTTCAATATTGCTATTGATTTCTTCTATTGAAGCGTTCTGCTCTTGAGCCGCTGCGGCTATTAACTGTGTAGTATTTGCAGTACTGTGCGCCATTTCCTGGTTCTTTTGAGTGATATTAAATACTGTCTGGCTATTATTAACGGTATTCTCCAATAGGTTCTGTATATCTTGAGTCTGTTTTGCCGTTTGCTTAAAGGTTTCTATTATTCTTTTTATTAAGTCGCCTGCAGCTTTAGAAACATTAACTCCGTCAGTTACTAATGCTGTAACCTGATAAAAGGACTTTGATGAAGAATCAATATCGCTCTGAATTTCTCGAATTATATCACCAACCTTGGAGGCTGCACTGTTGGATTGTTCCGCTAATTTACGAACCTCATCAGCCACCACGGCGAAGCCTTTGCCATGTTCACCTGCCCGGGCAGCTTCAATTGCTGCATTTAAGGCAAGCAGGTTTGTCTGGCTGGCAATATTGGTGATAGCAGAGATTATTTCATCTATCTGCTTTGATTTTTCAGAAAGCGTATGAATCTTTAAGGTTGTCTGCTCTGTAGTCTTTTGAATTTGCTCCATGGTCCCAACTACTTTCTCAACTTCACTTCCTGCAGCAACAGAAATCTTGGTTGCGTTCTGTGTTTCTTGATTGGCACTTCTGGCAAATTCAGAGGCACTGGAAATCATGCCTGAAATATTATTTGAATTGTCCGTTACCTGCTTAACTATATTAAGCTGCATACTATTTTGCTCAACTATGTTTTGAGTATTGAAGGCAATATGTTCTGCTGCTTTCCCACTTTCAACAGTTCCGTTCCTAATGTTTTCTAATGCATGATTTAAGTTCAATGCATTTTCTAGAATTTGTTTCATTGAATTCTTCAGCTCATGATCTTCCAAAATAGTATTCTCATTCTGCTTCTGAAGATTATTTGTAAGTCGATTCTGCTTGGGTAAATCTCCTTTTAGAAAAAGAATAAAGCCTAACCATAAAAACATAGCATTAATTATTCCGAATAATAAAAGAGCTTTATTATCCTTTAACCCGGTAAGCGTAGTAATTACATAAGATAAAACCAAGGAAATAACGATAATTAAATTCTTTTTCAAAAATAATTCCCCCATATTCCTTTTCTTAATTTTAGCTTCTTAATAATTCGGACTACGTGTTGAGCAAAGTTAGTATAGGACTATTCCGAAAATCTCTACTAAAGCTAGTGATATTACTATGTTATACTAATTTATGATATTTTTCTACACCAGCATCTAAAACCCCATATTCTTATGGTACAGTTCACCGCTACTTCATCTAATTGTACGATTATTGGTTAGTTTATTCTTACTCCAAATATTTTTTGCCCTCTAGTTCCCACAACAATCGTATTTTCGAACACTGCAGGAGAGCCTTCTATATTGGCACCTAAGCTGATTACATCTAGTACCTGTCCTGTTAAGCCATCTATCATATACATTTTTCCTGCTGAATCACATAAGATAAGGTACCCCTCTCCCTCTTCTGTATATACATCTACCGGAGAACTCCATGAATAATTAGGCATTTCTAAGCGCCATACTTCTTCACCGGTACTTTTGTCCAGAGCAGCAAGCAGACCTTTATTGAACCCTCCATATCGAGCTAGATTATAAATCACCATATGCTTTAAAGAATTTTTGCCAAGGACAGGCGTAGCCAGAGCACCCCCATTTATAGGCTTATCTCCAAGCATTGAATAGCATTCATAAGATTTCTCCCAGATCAACTGTCCGGAGAGGGCATCGATTTTCCTAATACTGCTCATCCCCTTGGTCCCTTGCTTATCCACTTCACAGGCGGTATAAAGACTGACCTGTTCTTCTTTCTCTTCCTCGATTACAATGGTACTGTCTGTATCATCCGTTATATCCCTTATCCAAACGGGTCTTAGGGTGTTTAAATCTACGCTTTGCAGCCAGCCCCCATTATCTGCAAAGTAGGCTAGATTCTTATAAACTGCCACAGAGTTTTCTATACCCTGATAGCTGTTTCCTGATATTCGATATCTGTATTTTGTCACTTTCGGATCTATAACAATAGTATTTTCAGTTTTGTTATAATTTGTATTTAGCTTTACAGTATAAAAAATGCCATTCTCACCAGCCAATAGCATAGTATCGGTCTTTTCATCGATCAACGCTGTTGAGTCAAAGGCTGACCACCCTCTATGGGCAAATGCATCCAATCCATTGATGAAAAACAGCTTTTTCTGATCTATCAGACTATATATGCGATATCCCATTTCCACCTTATTCCCATGAACAGTGTTGATTCCTTGCCCTACATATAGTAGTGGCATTCCTCGAGGGTCCACTGTGAGACTTCCTTTTACAGGACCAGGAATATCAATCCTTTCACGGGTAGGGCTCCCATCTTCAAGGTCTAGGAAATAGACTTTTCCGTCTAAGGCTGCATAAATTACCTCACACAAATCTTCTTTGTCCTTCTTATCTTCTCCTATATTCATGCTGCTTCGCAGTTCTTTGGACCATTGTACGATTGAAGGCTGTCCATTCCAGCCTACTCCTGTCCAGTTATCAATTCCCCCTGTTGGAATTTGCCATTGAATCTTCAGCTTCTTGTCCTTAATCTCTGCATGCCCATAGCTTGCAGTGTCACGGTAATTATTACCCCTAAAGCAAGTGACTCCCTTTACAGCCGAATAATTCTCCGCTATATCCATAATTATTTTATCGTCTCTTATAAAATCAGTGATTATTTCCTTTTCATCTGCCACTTCATATTTCAGTTTATCCAGCAACGTCTTGTCTACCTTTTCCAAGTCTATTATTGCCTCTAGCGGGGTAGTCTCTTCAGAAATGATTTCTTGAGTTTCTATATCTCCAGCTATGCTTTCATTTATTTCCATTAGGCTGCTATTGCCGTAAGTCTCGGTATCCGGTAACACACTCACCTGTTTTACTGGTAGTTTATTTTGCTGTAAAACTGTCTTGCTTTCATAATAATTAGATTGTGTTATATTCAGAAGTGCTAAAACAATCATTGCCATAACAGCCCATATTATAGTATATCCCTCTCTATTTTGCATAAAGCTTTCCTCCATATATTGTAGATTTCTTATAAACTATATGAAGGAAATACATAAACATGCTTTTCATTTGTCCATAAAGATATATATTGATCGGTGCTTCTGGATTTTTAGCATGAAAAAACCCGCCATTATAGACGGGTTGTGATAGGTATTATGCTAATACCCTAAACATTCTCCAACAAGTATTACATTAATCCTTCCTTTTATCATGGCCTTACTAGTAATTACAAGCTGGCTGCATGCACCTTCAGCGGCTTTAGAAAGCTCCTCAAAGGAAGAATAGTCCTGCTTGAATTTCAGTACAATTCTTTGTGCAGCATAGTTTTTTGCACGAAGAATTGCCGCATCTAAATTCGGCTCTACTTTGTTAAGTCCTGCAATTACTATTACATTTTTCGGCCCAAAGATAAGTGCCGCTACCCTATTACCATATCCATCTATATTAACCAGTTCCCCTGCAGCAGATATAGCATTAGAACCCATTAAAAAGTAATCTGCTCCTAATGCCTGATGTGCAACTTTATCCTTTGCTACAGCTCCTTGTGCATCATCCGGGTCTAAGAAATTGTACCCTCCATTTTTTAATGCCACCTTCAAACCAATCTCATGAATGGTTGCAGATCCTCCACAAGAAACCATACTCTCTTTGGGTATCATCTCAAGGACTTTCTTAAGTGCATCTTCCTTTGTCTCGCAATAAAACCCTTCAATATTACGCGTTCTAAATTCTTCAATCAGCTTCTGTGCTAATAAGCTATTATAGACTTCTTTTGGTTCCATAGTATTCCTCCCATAAATTTGATTACATTAAAACATAATCTAACCTTCGAAGAATAACAAAAGGTTATGATTATTATATTGTATCAGTGGGGTATAAAAATAAACAGTCTATTTCTTCCTAAATAGAAATGTTATAATTAAAGTAGGGAGAACGTTCTCTCAACTGGTAAAAATAAGTATAAACATGAACGAGGTATAAAATGAAAGTATTGCTTATTAACGGAAGTCCGAAGGCTCAGGGCTGCACATATACTGCCTTATGCGAAGTGGCAAAAGAACTGGAAAAAGAAAATATCGAAACAGAGATTTTTCATGTTGGAAACAAGCCTATCCGCGGCTGCACGGCTTGCGGCAGTTGTTTCAAGGATGATTCCGGCAAATGTGTATTCGATGATGATAATGTAAATATTGCCTTGGAAAAAGCTAAAGCTGCTGGTGGCTTTGTCTTTGGCTCACCGGTGCATTATGCAGGTGCATCTGGTCAGATAACATCCTTTTTAGATAGATTCTTCTATGCAGGAGACGGCTTCCAGTATAAGCCTGGTGCTGCAATTGTAAGCTGCCGCCGCGGTGGTGCAACCGCAGCCTTTGAGCAGTTGAACAAATATTTTACTATTTCAAATATGCCTGTTGTATCTTCCCAATATTGGAATATGGTCCATGGAACTACTCCTGAAGAAGTAAAACAGGATTTAGAGGGAATGCAGACAATGAGAACCTTAGGCAAGAATATGGCCTGGCTTTTAAAAAGCATACAAGCCGGTAAGGAAGCAGGAGTTACACTCCCGGAAAAAGAGCCGAGAGCAAGGACCAATTTTATACGTTAAAATAGAAGAGCTGACACAGTCGGCTCTTCTATTAGTTTCAACCTATGATCTATTCTATTAATTACGTCTTACCTTACATGCTTCCCCAACACTTACAATCGATATATTCAGTACGTCATTTAACCGCCTAAGACTTCTAATCTTATTAATAAACTTAATATCGTTCTTTTTAACCGTCTTTTCTATCATTTCCACTATATCTTCTTTTTGACTAGCGTTCAGCCTAAGGTTTTTATTTAGGCACTCTGCATTAATATAGGTTAAAGTAGTCCATAATTGTTCCTCTGATATATTATCTATGTCCATTAATACCCACGTAAAGTCTTTTCTCCTTTTATCTTCAGGGTATGCCTTCTTAAAAAACTCAATAAAGTGATTCACTGACTTTGGGTCCTTTTCTTTAACATACTTTCCAAGCTGTGATTTTAAACTATTCTTTAGAAACATCATTGTATTTGGCTTTATTGAAGCCTTTAACCCCTCAATGTGATCATAAATATAATTATATGTATCTTTAATCTGATCCTCGCTTGTATTCTCCTTTTTGAGCACCCTTGTTGCATCAATGTATTCTAAAATATGCTTCTTAGTGTTAAGCTCCTTATTGTATAGCTTTTCCCAAACTTCAACTGCAGTTAAACCTTCAAATTGGCTGTTGCCTACTATTACTTCTTTATCCATATATATTCCTTACCTTTATTAAATTTTATCGTTCTTATATTGTACCACAACTTTTATAGTTGATTCTTAAAATATATTAATGTATTTCAAATAACCAATTGTCATCACTTCCATGTAACTTATTTTGAAACCTTGAGAAAATATGTTTAAGTGGATATAATTTGATATAGATACATTACTTCAGTATGTGAAAATTTGTGTATGTTCTTTGTAATGAACTATACTTTTTAATTTGACCAATAAGAATCCTTGCAGACAGAGATAAAATGAAATTACTAAATTCATAAGGAGGCACATAAATGTACAGTTTTAAAAACGACTATAGCGAAGGAGCACATCCCAGAATTTTGGAAGCATTAGTAGAATCGAACCTGGAGCAGGATGAGGGCTATGGGGAGGATCGTTTTTCAATCAGAGCTGTTGAGCTTCTAAAACAGAAAATAAAACGCGACGATATAGATATTCACTTTTTGACTGGGGGGACTCAGACGAATCTTATTGCAATTTCAGCCTTCTTAAAGCCTCATGAGGCAGCTATAGCAGCGAATACCGGACATATACTTGTACACGAGGCGGGCTCTGTCGAAGCGACAGGTCATAAGGTAATTTCTATTGAAGTAAAAAATGGAAAGCTGAATCAGGAGCATATAAAAGCCGTTCTCGATGCCCACACCGACGAACATATGGTAAAGCCCAAGCTTGTCTACATATCAAATCCTACAGAAATAGGTTCTATCTATACAAAGCTTGAGCTTGAAAAGATAAGCAGCTTCTGCCATGGTAATAATCTAATTCTGTTTGTTGACGGAGCAAGGCTCGGATCTGCTTTGTGCGCAGCTGAAAACGATCTTGAGCTATCAGACCTGGGCAGATTATGTGATGCATTTTATATCGGCGGAACAAAGAATGGAGCTCTTCTGGGGGAAGCATTAGTAATTTGCAAGGACTCCCTTAAGGAGGATTTCAGATTCCACATGAAGCAAAAGGGTGCACTGCTGGCAAAAGGAAAGGTCCTCGGAATACAGTTTCTTGAGCTCTTTAGGGATGAACTTTATTTTGACCTTGCAAGACACGCGAACAGGATGGCTGATCTGCTCAGGAAAAACATAGCTTCAATGGGCTATAAGTTTCTAACAGACTCACCATCAAATCAGATTTTCCCCATTCTTCCAAACCATGTCATACGAGGGCTTGAGGAGAAGTATTCCTTCTATGTATGGTCAAAGGTTGACGAGGATAGCTCTTCGATTCGCCTCGTAACATCCTGGGCAACAAGAGAGGATGCAGTTTTAGCTTTCAATGAGGACTTGAAAAAGCTCACGATTTAATATTAAAGGTTAATGTGTAATGAAAAAATAGGGAGCTGCATTAAATGATAGATTTACATATTCATACCACCTCATCGGACGGTTCTGATGAACCAGAGGATATTCTTATAAAAGCACAGCAGTTAGGGCTAAAATATATATCAATTACAGATCATGATTCCATAGGTGCTTATGAAAAACTGGAAAAAGTTAAGATAAGCAGCTATTTTAAAGGAGCGATAATCCCCGGCTGCGAATTTTCAGTAGTGCATAACGGAAAACCTATAGAAATATTAGGCTATGGTATAGACCTGGAAGTAATAAATTCAACTGGGATCGTTTCAGATGAGAAGTTCCTTGAAAGGGAAAATGAATACCTAAGAAAAATGATGGGTATCTGCAAAAATTTAAACCTTAAATATAGTGATAACCTGTCAATTAAGAGTGGTAAGTATTTTGCAACACAATTAATGCATGCAGATTTGAGAAAATATCCTGAAAATGAAAGACACTTCACAAAAGAAGTATGGGAAAGTCTTAATGCTTTTTACAGAACCTGCGTCAATAATGAAGAGAATCCTTTTTTCCTGGACCAGCTGAAGAATTATCCTACTGTACTGGATGCTGCTGATCTGATAAAGAAAGCAGGAGGAAAAGCATTCCTTGCACATCTTTATGTTTATTTTGCAGATGATTATGAGGAGTTACTGAACTCAATAGTATCGTTAAACGCACTTGATGGGTTAGAATGCTATCACTCACTTCATACAATGGATCAGACAGAGTTTCTCATAGATTATTGCAACAGGCATAAGCTTTATATATCTGGCGGAAGCGATTATCATGGAAAGCTTAA
>FWWL01001184.1_pt1 | contig 64557 bp, 53 predicted proteins | sample 2228331 | NCBI WGS metagenome assembly FWWL01 (sample SAMEA103939775, study PRJEB20133) | metagenome
TGCCCGTGTGTCCTGAAGTGGAATGCGGCATGGGAATTCCTCGAGAGTCCATGCACCTGGAAGGAGACCCGGAAAACCCTCGCCTGATCACCACCCGCACCCGTCGAGACGTCACGGACCAGATGCTTCAATGGGCCGTGCAACGCTTGGAAGAGCTTAAGAACGAAAACCTCTGCGGTTTTATTTTTAAAAGCAATTCCCCCAGCAGCGGCATGGAACGGGTCAAGATTTTTGACAGCAAGGGCATGCCCCAAAAAAAGGGCGTGGGTATCTTTGCCGGGCTCTTTATGAAAGCGTTTCCTCACCTTCCTGTAGAGGAAGAGGGGCGACTTCATGACGAAGTTCTTCGGGAAAATTTTGTGGAGAGAATCTTTCATCGAAAGCGCTGGGACGATCATGTCCGTGAAGGCAAGGATCTGGGACGGCTCGTTCAGTTCCATACCGACCACAAGCTTTTGTACATGGCCCACAGTCCTAAGCATCATCGGGAACTGGGAAAATTGGTGGCGGAAGGAAAGTCCTTGCCTTTGGACACTTTGTACCGGCGTTATGAAGAGCTGATGACGGAGGCCCTGAAACTCAAGGCCACCGTCAAGAAGAATACCAATGTGCTCTTTCACCTCATGGGATACTTTAAAAAGGATTTGCCTTCATCGGAAAAGGAAGAGCTTCGCGAAATCATCGAAGCCTATCACCGCGGCATCTATCCGCTGATCGTTCCCATCACGTTAATCAACCATTATGTGCGCAAATACGATCAGCCTTACCTGAAACGCCAAGTGTACCTGAACCCTCATCCTCTGGAGCTTAAGCTTCGGAACCACGCCTGAATCTTCAGGGACGAATCCGATCCGCAACGGCATCGCCCATGGCCGCCGTGCTCACCGGTGTTTCCCCACCGCGGGCGATATCCGCCGTGCGAATGCCTGCTTCAATGGTTTCGGCAACGGCCCGTTCCACAGAGAATGCGGCGTCTTCTCGATGCACGCTGTAGCGCAGCAGAAGCGCTGCGGAAAGGATCTGGGCAATGGGATTGGCGATCCCTTTTCCGGCGATATCCGGAGCGGATCCTCCGGCGGGCTCATAAAGCCCGAAGTCGGAAGCCCCCAGACTTGCCGACGGAAGCAAGCCCAAGGATCCCGTGAGCATGGCGCATTGATCCGAAAGAATGTCGCCGAACATGTTACCGCATAAGAGCACGTCAAACTGATGGGGATCGCGCATGAGCTGCATGGCGGCGTTGTCCACATACATGTGGTTCAGGGTCACGTCGGGATAGTCTCGAGACGTCTCCGTGACCACTTGCCGCCATAACACCATGGTGGTCAACACATTGGCCTTGTCAATGGAAGTGACCTTTTGGCGACGTGTTCGAGCGATCTCAAAAGCTTTTCGGGCAATTCGCTCGATTTCCCAACGATGATACACCATGGTATCATACGCCCGTTCCTGCGCTCCGATGCCGTCCCTTCCCTTGGGCTGACCGAAATAAATGCCACCGGCCAGCTCACGAACGCACAAAATGTCAAACCCGTTTCCGACAATATCCGCCCGCAAAGGACTGGCCGAAGCCAAGGCGGGATAGACTCGAGCCGGACGCAGATTACAGAAGAGATCAAAAGTTTTGCGCAAGGGCAATAAAGCCGCCCGTTCCGGTTGCTGTTCCGGGGGTAAGCCTTCCCACTTGGGACCCCCCACGGACCCAAAGAGAATGGCATGGCTTTCCCGGCACACCTGCAAAGTTTTTTCGGGCAAGGCGTGGCCATGCTTATCAATGGCGTAGCCTCCCACGTCGGCTTCCACATAATGCAGCCTTATTCCAAATTCTTTTTCCACAACCTTAAGCACCTTGATAGCTTCCGCCATCACTTCCGGACCGATGCCGTCCCCCGCCAAGACCGCAATTTTCTTCTCCATGCCTTCATAGCCTTTCTTCCACAGCCGATGCCTTTCATGTCTCCCCACAAACCAAGCGGCCGGACAGTAGCCTTAACCAAAAGTCTTGTCAATTTTCCTTAACCTTTTGAACGCAATCAGCCGAATGATCTAAGCGAAGAGATAGCACATAAACCCAAAACGTGGAGAACCCCATGCACAGAACACCCAAGATCACAATGGATCACGATTGGTTCAAGGCTTTACCGGGAATCCATGAAAAAATTCTGATCGGGCTTTACAATGCAGGAGCCGTCAAGAGTCTTAGCGCCGGGGATGTGCTGTTTCGTGAAGGGGAACGGGACCGCATGATCCATCTCGTCCTCAAGGGAAGCCTTAGGCTTGTCAAACGTTCTGGAACCACGGCACGCCAGATCGCCGTATGCCAGGCTGGAGACGTCTTCTGTGAAAGCCTGTTTTTCGGCAATTCCGGAACACTCACGGCGGCCGTCGCTGCACAATCCTCCCTGATTCTTTCCTTCCCGGAACCCCTTCTGGAAACCTTGGACCCTCCCCTGATCGCCTTTATCACGAGAAAGCTTTCGGATTTCTATCAAAGACGCCTTCAGGAACATCAGGTCCGCCTGGAAAACCTTTCAGCGCACTGCGATTTCATGACACGGTTTGCGCGCCGCAATATCGTGGAACGCACTCAGGATTACACGCAGTCGGAAATGATCGTGGGCATGCTGAAAAAAGTCCCACAGCTGCCCATGTACGCCAGCCGCCTAGCCCAGATGCTTCTCGATGCCAACGTGTCGGCCAAGGAGGTGGCGGCCTTGGCCAAAAACGATCCGTCCCTGGTCAGTGCCGTCCTGAAAAGGGTCAATTCCGCCTATTACAATTGGCAAAAGAAAATTTCTGACTTTCAACACGCCGTCATTCTTCTTGGATTCAATCAGGTCTATCAGCTGGTGATCGCCGATGGACTGCGACGAACCATGCCCAACACTCCTCCTTTTCGAGCCCTGCACAATCATTCGGTGGTGATCTCTCACCTGGCTTATGAAATCGCTCAGCTGGTCAACCGCCAACAGGCGTCCATGCTGAGCACTGTGGCCCTTCTGCACGATATCGGGAAAAGCGTTCTTCTGCTCATGAAAAAGCAAAATCCAAAACTTTCCGTCCTCATTGATCTTTTGGATTCCGCCAAGCTGGGAGCCCTCTTGTTGCAGGAGTGGAACATTCCGGAAAATGTCTGTCGCACTGTGGAAATGCAAGATTATCCCGTTTTCACACCTCCGGAACAGATTCCCAACGAGGTGCGCCTTTTGGTGGCCGTCTTGTATATCTCTCACCTATGCGCCGATGTCATCGGAGGAGATACCCAAGAGGCACTGTGGAAACCCTACAGTGAAGAATGGCTTGGGGTCCTGAATCTGCGCGTCAAAGACGTGGAAACCCTCACACGGGACCACCTTCGTCCCAGCCTGGAAAAGAAAGGTGGAGCCCTTCCGGAACACGTGCGACACTTTCTGATGGGTATCCAGGACCATACCGGAACCTCTCACAAGGATCCCGACGCTACCTCTCTTGATTCTTGACAGCCCGCTTGAACCCGAGGACCACCGAACTTTGTCCGGCGCCGACCCTTCCTGCCCCCCAAAACCAAAGGGGCGAATCCAAGGGTTCACCCCAATAAGATTTTCATGCCAGGATCCAGAAAGTACCCTTGACCGCCCAGTGTTCCATGCCTTTCTTTTTTACAAAGGATATGCGAAAAAAAGCCATACGAGTTAGGCTTTGTGAACAGCCGGCTCTTTGGAACGCTTTCAATCTTTGATGCGGTTCACAAAAGGAGGACTCACCATGACCATGTGGAAATGTAACAAATGCGGTCACACCCTGGATGCGGTCACACCGCCCGAAACCTGTCCATCATGCAAGGAAAAATGCGAATTCCTAGACGTTACCTGCTACATTCCGGAATGCGGCGGGCCCGGTTCCGGAAACGTCAACCCACAGGTTTTTCAGGAAAGCTATAAATCCAACAAATAGGGCACCTGGCCTTTAGGGGCATATTGTTCCTTTAGTTTTATCTTTCGGGAACAATGTGCCCCTCTAATGGGCTCCTCCCTTCCCAACCTTTCCCCCTTGCGCTCATCAGCAAAGACAGTGTTTGGACCTTTTCAGAAGATCGCCCTTTCATGGGCATGAATCTTGCCCGTATCTTGATGACTGACGCAAGGAGTGACCCATGGTGGCGGTGGCTGTTTCCAGGGGCCGAGTGGCTCCGGTGTTGGACTGGTGTACGCAGATTCTTCTCATCCACCCATGGCAATGCCGGGGTGACGTCGGAATCGTTTCAGCGTGGACCGTTTCCAACCCTTACGAAACCTTGGAACGACTAAAGGCTCAAAACGTGACCACTTTGATCTGCGGCGCCGTGAGTCGAGAACTGCTTTTTTATGCGGAGGGATTGGGGTTTCGTGTGTTCCATGGGGTCGCGGGAGAGGTCCGCAAAGTTGTGGAGGCTTATGCTGCCGGGCGCTTGGATGAGCGTGAATTCTGGATGCCAGGATGCCGTGGTCTCAGGCGGTATCGATCCTGCAGACATGAAGGAAAAAGCAAAGGAGAAATCATGGCACCAGGAAAAGGTCGAGGATGTGCTGGATCTGGAGGCGCTGGAGGAGGCCAAGGGCGAGGGAAAGGTCAGGGTCGTGGACGAGGTTCGGGAGCTGGAGGACGCGGCCAAGGAGGGCAGGGGCAGCGTTTCGGGGCGGGTCGTGGAGCTCAAGGAGCCCCCGCCGTCTGCGTGTGTCCAAAGTGCGGAGAACAGGTGCCTCATCGCCAAGGCGTTCCATGCCTGGAAATGACCTGTCCCAAATGTGGAGCGGACATGGTGCGGGGGGACATGCCATGATTCTTGCCATCGCCAGCGGTAAGGGCGGCACCGGCAAGACCACCTTGGCATGCAATCTGGCCGCCGCCCTGCCATGCCAGGTCGTTTTTGCGGATTGCGATGTGGAAGAACCCAATGCTCACCTTTTCCTCAAACCCCAATGGAACGCTACGGTCCCGGTGACCCTGGATGTGCCTCGAATCGATCCGGACAAATGCACCCGCTGTGGCGCCTGTGAGGACCTGTGTCAGTTCAAGGCCTTGGCAGTTCTTCCGGAAACAGTGTTGACCTTTCCCGAACTCTGTCACAGTTGCGGCGGATGTGCTTTGGTATGCCCTGAACAGGCTGTCTCCTGGACACAGCGGCAGGTGGGCAAGCTTCGCACGGGACGGCGTGGTTCCATTCATTTCGTGGACGGCCTCCTTCGTATCGGAGAAGCCATGGCTCCCCCTCTCATTCGCAAGGTGCGCCAGGCGGCCGGTTTTTGTACCTCAAGCCCTGTGACCATCGTGGACGCTCCTCCGGGAACGTCATGCCCCGTGGTAACGAGCCTTTGGGGAGCCGACTATGTCTTGCTTGTGACCGAACCCACACCTTTTGGTCTCAATGATCTGGAACTGGCCGTCGGTGCCGTTAGAAAGATGGGGATTTCCTGCGGCCTGGTGATCAACCGGTGCGACCTGGGAGATGATCGCATTCGAGAATACGCCCGTCGAGAAAACATCCCCATTCATTTGGAAATCCCTTTTGACCGGCAGGTGGCCGAACAATACGCTCGAGGTCATCTTCTCGTGGAAATTTTTCCTCCATGGCGTGACATGATGCTTCAGCTTTACGAAACCCTTCGGCAGGCGCACGAAGCCGGGCTGAGCCGCGCTGAGAAAGGTGCCGTCTCGTCTCAAGGCGTCCATGAGGTGTCACGATGAAAGAGTTGGTGGTGATCAGCGGAAAAGGAGGAACGGGGAAGACCAGCCTGGTGGCAGCCTTTGCGGCTCTGGCCGGAAACGTGGTCTTATGCGACGCCGATGTGGACGCCGCAGACCTTCATTTGGTCACACAGCCCCGTATTGTGGAAACTCATTCCTTTATCTCGGGCCATGAAGCTATCATCGACCCTGAACAATGCACTCAATGCGGATCATGCCTTTCCTGGTGCCGTTTTGAAGCCATTGATCCCGCCTTTCACGTGAACCCTCTGCTTTGTGAAGGTTGTGGTGTCTGCGCTCATTTGTGCCCGGCTCAGGCCGTGCAGTTTGTGGAAAAAACGTGCGGGGAATGGTACATTTCCGAAACAAGTTATGGGCCTATGGTGCATGCTCGCCTGGGTATCGCGGAAGAAAATTCCGGAAAGTTGGTGGCCCTTGTTCGTCGGGAAGCACGACGCCTCGCGGAAAATCGACAGATGGAAATGATTCTCACCGACGGCCCACCGGGCGTGGGATGCCCCGTGATCGCTTCCATAGGAAACGCCCATGCGGTGCTGGCCGTGGCGGAACCCACCGTTTCCGGACGTCACGATGTGGAACGGGTTCTGGATCTGGCCAAACACTTCGGTGTGCCGGCGGCAGTGTGCGTCAACAAGTGGGATCTGCATCCGGAAGAGGCGCAACGGATCGCTCACATAGCCCAGGCAAGAGGAGCCTTCTTTCTGGGTCACATTCCCTTCGACCCGGTGGTGACCCGCGCTCAGGTTGCCGGTCGAAGTTTAGTGGAATATGGTGAATCGGCGGTGATTCGAGCCATCGAAGGGGTGTGGTATCGTGTGCAACGCCTGTTGCATGAAAACCCTCAGCGGGAAGACGAGGCTGTCATCGGATAACCTTCAATGAAGGAATGGGTAGATCCTTTGAGCGCCCATGAAGACGTCTCCTTGAACGAAGTGAAGGCGCTTTCCTGCGCCGACACGTCGGAGCTCGCCCTGAAGGGGGCCCGCACCATTTTAGACAGCATCGCCGACGGGGTTTTCACTGTCGATACCGAGTTTCGGATCACCTTTTTCAACAAAGCGGCCGAGAGAATCACGGGCGTTTCGGCGCAGGAAGCTCTGGGAAAGCCATGCTGCGAGGTTTTTCGGGCCAACATTTGTGAAACGGCGTGTGCTTTGCGCCACAGCATGGAAACAGGAAAGCCCGTGGTGGAACAATCGGTGGCCATCTTGAACGCCGAAAACCGGGAAGTCCCCATCAGCATCAGCACAGCCCTTCTTAAAGATGAAGCGGGCCGCACGCTCGGAGGTGTTGAAACCTTTCGAGACCTCACGGACGTTGAAACCCTGCGCCGGGAAATTCAAAAGAAATACCGGTTTGGTGATATTCTTTCCAAATCCCCCATGATGCAGCGCCTGTTCAGTATCTTACCGCAAATCGCTCAGAGTGAAAGTACGGTGCTGATTCAGGGCGAAAGTGGGACCGGCAAAGAAGTCCTGGCACGCGCCATTCATTCCTTGAGCCGTAGGGCCAAGGGACCTTTTGTGGCCGTCAATTGCGGGGCTCTTCCAGACACTTTGTTGGAGTCTGAATTGTTTGGGCACGTGGCCGGGGCTTTCACCGACGCCAAGCGAAACCGTCTTGGCCGTTTTGCCCTGGCCGAACGAGGCACCTTGTTTCTCGATGAGATCGGGGACATCTCGGCGGCGCTTCAGGTACGCCTTCTCAGGGTTTTGGAAGAGCGGGTCTATGAACCTTTGGGATCTTCCAAAAGCTGCACGGCCAATGTGCGCATCATCGCCGCTTCCAACAAGGACCTGGAGGCCCTTGTGGAACAAGGCCTCTTTCGAAAAGATCTCTTTTACCGCATCAACGTGGTGAAACTGTGGCTTCCGCCTCTGTCGAAACGCCGAGAAGACATCCCCCTTTTGGTGAACCATTTTGTGGACCGGTTCAATCGCCTTCAAAACAAGAAAATCCTTGGCTTAAGCCATGAAGCCTTAAAAATCTTTATGAATCATGACTGGCCCGGAAACATCAGAGAACTGGAAAACGCCATCGAACACGCCTTTATCTTGTGTCCCGAAGGTTGGATTCGGCCGGAACATCTGCCGGAGCATCTTCAGGGAAGGTCCTCTGGCTTTGAGCCACCCTCCGGCTGGACCCTGGACGACATCGAAAAACGCGCCATCTGGGAAGCCTTGGAACGCAATCACTGGAAACGCATGGCTACCGCCCGGGAATTGGGCATCGATAAAAACACACTGCGCCGTAAAATCCTTCGACACGGCCTGGATTCCCAAATCCCCTCACAGGGCCGAAAGAACCGCGTCCGCCGGCCCCATTGATTCCCAGCCCTTTCCATATCCTGACCCTAGAAGCCTGCCAGAAAACTCGCCGTGGCAAGGTTTCTTGCCAGTTCAAGGATAGGGGCGAGGCGGCGCCTCGCCCCTACTGAAGCTGTGTTCTTACTTGGGGCGCGAGGCTTCGGCCCATTCATTGTGCGGGCCAGAGGCACGCGCTTCCAGCAAAACAAAGGGCATGGGACGTAGGGGCAAAGGCCTGCCGTGCTCCTACACGTCGGCCTGGAATGGATCATTCTCCATGGTCACACACGCCCCTCAAGACAGTATTTCTCATGGGACCAATAAAACAAGGGAGCTTTTTGGAGGTCTTTCGAACCTTCGCTTCAACCATTCCGGTGCATTTTGTTCCCTTTATAAAAACCGCCTACCTCTTCCAAGGCGGCTCATGACTGACCTTCTTCACGGCCGGCCTGAGATTGAGGCTGTCTTTGTGGATACCCAGGATTCTGGCACGGTCTTTGACTGCTTCTTTTCCGGCTGGATTCGGCGGTCCAACGCTCCCCATGAAAAAGGCGGGGAAGCCTGCAAAACACTTTTGAAGGAGGTTCGAAAGATCATGAGCGGCTCAGTGCCTCGCGAAGAGGGCGCCTGTTCCGGAAAGAAGAAACCCAGCGTGGAGGAGGAAGATGCGCAGCTTCGGCAGCAGCTCCGTCAAATCACCCATAAGCTCTTGGTCATGAGCGGCAAGGGGGGTGTGGGCAAAAGCAGTGTGGCGGCCGGGCTGGCCGCTGCTTTGAGCCATAAAGGCTGCCGTGTGGGATTGCTGGATGTGGATCTTCACGGCCCTAGCATTCCGAAAATATTGGGTGTCCAAGGATCCTTTGAGGTGGACGATCAAAAGCGTCTGGTGCCTCGCGCCTTGTCCCAAAACCTCTTTGTGGTTTCCATTCAGCTTCTCTTGGATGAGCCCGACGCCGCGGTGATTTGGCGGGGACCCGTCAAGCACGGGGTCATCAAACAGTTTATCGGCCAAGTGCATTGGGGACGTTTGGATTACCTGATCATCGATTGTCCTCCGGGCACAGGTGATGAGCCTTTGAGCGTCGCTCAGACCATTCCCGATGTGCATGCCGTGATTGTGACCACGCCGCAAGAAATCGCACTCCAAGACGTTCGAAAATCCATCAATTTTTGCCGCAAAGCCCATATGCCCATATTAGGGTTGGTGGAGAACATGAGCGCTCTTCACTGTCCCCATTGCGGTGAGGAAATTCATGTGTTCGGTTTCGGAGGAGGCCGACGCACCGCGGAAAGAATGCAGGTGCCTTTCCTTGCAAGCCTTCCCTTTGACCTGGATGTGGTGACTTCCTCAGACGCCGGGGCCATGCTCAACCTGTCTCATTTAAACAAAAGCCCCTTTGCCAAAGCTCTTCTGCATTTGGCTGAAAACGTCATCGAACGCTGTTCTGTTCCAGGAGAAACAGCGGGCAAGGAGCCAGAAAAGATGACAGAGTCGAAAACGCCTGTCATGAAAAACGATGTCTTGCGCATTGCCGTTCCAACGGCCGACGGCACCCTATGCCAACATTTCGGGCATTGTGAAAGGTTCGTGTTAGTGGATGTTACGGGTTCTGAGATTCAAAACCGTACCGAAGTCACCCCACCTCCTCATGAACCGGGGCTTTTACCTCGGTGGCTGGCGGACCAAGGAGTTCGCCTCGTGATTGCGGGTGGCATGGGCCAAAGAGCCATCACTCTTTTTCAGGAGCGAGGCATTGAAGTGGTGACGGGAGCTCCCGCCGAAGACCCTTACACCCTGGTTCGGCACTATCTGAAAGGGACGCTGGTATGCGGGGCTAATGTTTGTGACCATTGAGTCGGGTCGGTCCAGAGGGAACCCCATAAAGGGAGCATAGGGATGATTGTCGCGGTAAGCAGTACGGGAAAAGATCTGGAGGCTCAGGTAGACCCAAGGTTTGGACGTGCCGCCTACTTTCTTTTGGTGGACACGGAAACCATGGCCTTTGAGGTCCTGTCGAACAGTCAAAACTTTCAAGCAGCCCAGGGAGCGGGCGTCCAAGCGGCATCCCTGGTGGCACGACATAAGCCGGCCGCGGTCCTTACAGGAAACTGTGGCCCAAAGGCGTTTCAGGTGCTGCAGGCTGCAGGCATACCCGTCTTTGCGGGTGTTTCAGGGTCGGTGAAAGACGCGGTGGCACGCTATAAGGAGGGGCATTGGAAGCGAGCCGGCGCGCCAAATGTGGAAGGTCACTGGAGCTGATTCGTTTCCCTGAGGCTTTCCTATTTTTTCAGGACAATGGAACGGTCTTCTGTTAAGGTGCCATGCTCTTTTTGACCACAGCGTCATGGGGGCCTGACCGAGAACGGTTTTGAGCTGGTAGCGCCGGCGGGACGCCCGCACAAAAAGTCGGCCGAAGGCCTGCGCTTCCAGGGAATAGCCCAGTTTGTAGGGGCGAGGTGCCGCCTCGCCACTACAAGCCTGAAACTGTGGCCTTTTCCTGGAAGCTCGGGCCTCCGGCCCGCCATGTGTGCGGGCGGGACGCCTGAGCTTCCAAGGAAAAAACGCGTTCTCAGACATCCCCCTTCGATTCATGACGGCTCTTGGAAAGGGGCACGCTCCGTGACATTCCTGGCGGAGCGATGCAAGGGCAGTTGCAAGGAGGCTTTTTCATTGTTCCTGGGAATGCCGGCCAGTCGCTGGTGGATTCTGCTTTTCAGTCGGCTCTGGCTTAACGCCGGAGTCCGCCTCGCTTATCCTTTTCTTCCCACCATTGCCCGGGGTCTGGGCGTGAGCATGGAGCAAGCCGGCTTTTTGGTGGCGGCTCGATCCCTTGTGGGACTCTTGAGCATCCTCTTTGGTTTTCTCACCGAAAAAAAGGGAGAAAAGCTCGGCCTGCTTCTCGGCCTTTTTTTTCTTGCCATAGGTGGTTTGTGTATCGGGTCTCGAGCAGGCTACACATGGGTGCTCATCGGCTTCATTTTTACAGGTCTCGCCCATGCCGCCTATAACCCCTCCGTGCAATCCTACGTCAGCGCCCATGTGCCGTATACGCTTCGAGCTCGAGCCTTGGGGCTTCTGGAATCATCCTGGTCAGCGTCGTGGTTTGTGGGCATGCCCCTCGGAGGATTCTTGATCGCTCACTACGGCTGGCATGTGCCCTACGTGGCCGTAGGCGTGATCGGGATTTTTCTTCTGTTGCTCACAATGCGTGTGCCGGCTGCGCCGCAAAACCCTCCGGAAGTCTTTCCTTCGTCACGAGCTCTTTGTGCCGCCCAGAAATCCGTTCCTTCAAGAAATATCACTCCAGCCGCCTTGGAAGCTTCTTGCCCAGCTCAAAAGCACCGCCCCATTCGAGGAAGTGCCGATATTGGGCCCGCTCCCCTTGCGGGCGACACATCCGCACATCCGGAAAAATGGCCTTTATCGGATCAGCTTTTAGCATCCCAGGACAGCACGGCCTTTGAAACGTCGGCGGCCGTCTCGCATCCAAGGCTCTGGCCCGCCCTAGTTGTGACCTTTTTTGCGCTGCTTGCCAACGAGAGCCTCATGATCGTTTACGGGGCCTGGGTGGAATTTCGCTTCTCTTTAGGAATCGGCTCCCTAGGGCTTCTTTCCACGGTTATCGGCGTTATGGAACTGGCAGCGGAATTGAGCGTGGCCTTAGTGGTGGACCGGTTGGGGAAAAAGCGGGCTTTGGCCGTCGGTCTCTTGGGAGCCTCCGCATGCTATGCGGCTCTTTTTATCGCGCAAAGCTCCCTTGTTCTTTCCATGGCTGTTTTCGGCGGTATCGCCTTTTTCTTTGAATTTACCGTGGTCAGCTCCTTTCCATACATGTCCGAAATCGATCCCAACGCACGGAAACGCTGGCTTTCCGCCAACTACAGTCTCATGGTGGCCGGCCGTGTGGTGGGAGCTCTGGTCGGTCCATGGCTCTGGGAACACACCCACACCCTTCAGGGGCACATCAGCCTATCCTTTCTGGCCACGATGGTTGCCTTGGTCTTTCTGCGCCTGGCTCCAAATCCGGACTCGTGTCCAAGGAAAGAGTCCATCCGACCCTAGAAGCCTGTCCGAGCACTCGCAATACCGAGGTCTCTAATGGCATTGGAAGTTTGGGGCGAGGCGCCGCCTCGCCCCTACGCCGCAAGACCTCTTTTCCCTGGCAGCTCGGGCGTTTAACCTGCCGTTTCTGCGGGCGGGACGCCCGCGCTCCCAAGGATAAATTTTCGGGCACCCTCGTAGGGGCGGCCCCATGTGTCCGCCCCTAGGCCATCGAGGCACGATAATTTTTTGGGGTAGACAGATGTGTCAGCCCCTAGGCCTTTCCGGCACGGCAATCCTTCGGGGCGGACACGCAGGTCCGCCCCTACAGAATGGGGTACCGGCAGAAAACTCCGAGCCTGCCCGAGATTGATACAGATCGGGTACCGGCAGAAATCTACGAACTTCCCCATCACTGATACAGATCGGGTAGCAGAGGAAAACTCCGAGCCTGTCCGACATTGAAGAAAGACCATGGCTTTCCTGAAAGCTTGATTGCCGAAACACTCACGATACGGCCGGGATGCCCACGTTCCCAGGGAAAATTCGGAACGCCCGCGCTCTCAGGAAAGCCATCGCCTTTTCTTATCTTCAAACAAACCCTTGTGACTCTGCTTTTGAACCGATTGACTCAAAGAGGAGTTCCAACTATCCTGAAAGATACGAAGATTCTTTCCTGACAGCACCTGGACGAGGATTTTTATGGACGCAAAATCAACCTCCCCTCTTTTCACGTCGGCCACGCCGTGTTGTGCTCCCAATCTCAAGCCGCAAACCTCGTGCTGACCACCCAAAAAGGCGGCTCAGGTGAGCCCTCCGCGCATGGATCAGCCTTTTGTGGTCGGGTGTGTAGATACGGCTGTCGGAGCCGTACCCAGGGTTTCCTCAATTCTGACGGCCCGGGATCGCTGGGGCGCTTTTCAGGTGCGCTGGGGTTACAAAAGAACGCGCTACACCGTAGATCCCGGCCTTTACGCCCTGGGTCATCCGAGCTCTACGGACCCCGTGTTGGTCACGGCGAATTACAAGTTGAGCTTCGATAAGCTACGAGCGGCCTTGCAAGGACGTGATGCTTGGATTCTGGTGGTGGACACCAAAGGGATCAATGTTTGGTGTGCCGCAGGAAAGGGAACATTCGGCACTGACGAAGTCATTTTTCGCCTAAAGGCTTCCCGCCTGGAAGATATCGTAAGTCACAGGACAGTGATTCTGCCGCAACTTTCGGCCCCCGGTGTGGCGGCTCGCCAGATCAAGTCCAAGACCGGTTTTACAGCTCTCTTCGGTCCCGTGGAAGCTCGAGACCTTCCCGCCTATCTCGATGCCGATTTCAAAGCGACGGAATCCATGCGACGCAAAAAATTTCCCTTGAAAGAACGCCTGGTGCTTATACCGGTGGAACTGGTGCACAGCCTCAAATGGGCCATGATGATCGCCGCCGTTTTCTTTATCCTCGGAGGCATTCTCGGCACGGGACCGTTCTGGGAATCGGCCTGGAAGACGGCCATGGGCCCTGTGAGCGCCTTAATGGCTGGCATCGTCTCGGGCGCCGTCCTGACCCCGGTTTTGCTGCCATGGCTTCCCGGCCGAGCCTTTACCACGAAAGGACTTTTCGCCGGTGGTCTCTGTGCTGTTTCCCTTTGGTTTGTTGGGCACTTACAGTTTCTTCAGCCGCTGGATTTCATTTCATGGATTTCGGGTCTCCTTTCGGTTTCGGCCTTTCTGGCCATGAATTTCACGGGCTCTTCCACTTACACGTCCCTTTCCGGAGTCCGCCGGGAGATGCGTTGGGCGGTGCCGCTGGAGATACTGCTTTTTCTAGGTTTTCTTGGCACCTGGCTTTGGGCTCGGTGTCTTGCATCCTGAAGTGAGAAGAGACGTGAAAACAAGACCCATCACAGGAGGATTCGGCCTATGGGGCGCCTCGTCTACCTTAAGAATGTGGTGACTCTCCAATGGGATTCGGAAAAATGTGTGGGGTGCGGCTTCTGCACCCTCGTCTGTCCTCAGGGGGTGTTTGTCAAGGAAAACGGCACGGTGCACCTCGCTTTTCGAGATGCCTGCATGGAATGCGGCGCTTGTACGCGAAACTGCCCGGCGAACGCTATTTTTGTAAAAACGGGGGTCGGATGTGCTCAGGCGGTGATCAACAGTATGATCGGGCGCTCGGGCGAAGGCTGCTGCAGCTTGGATGCAGGCTGCTGCTGAACATTTCATCCATCCACACGAAAGCTTTTCAACAAGAGGGGCATGCGATTCTTTTCGTGAAAGCGTGGACCTTCGGGGAGGGAATAGCCTGGTTTCAAGTTTGGAGGGGCGAGGCGGCGCCTCGCCCCTCCAAGGCAGAAACGGGGCTTCTCCCCGGGAGCGCGGGCTTCCCGCCCGCAAAAACGGCAGAGCGAAGGCCTTAGCTTCCAGCAAAACAGAGGTCTTGGGGTGTAGGGGCACGGTGCCCCATGCCCCTACGCCTTGGGGTGGAATGGCTCATTCTAGGTTCTCGGACAGGATCGAGGGGAAAATTCTTCCTTCCACAAGCTGTTCATCCCTTGGCGGTTTCCAGCATCCATGGTACTTTTTAATAACAGCTTTCAAACCCTTAGAAAGGCGTGACACGATCCCTTGAAGATCAAAGGAGGATGCCATGCCCACGTACGAATACCAATGCCAGTCGTGCCAAAAGGAATTTACCATCATTCAGAGCATTTCGGAGCACGGGAAAAATCCCGTCCACTGCCCTGAGTGCCGAAGCACCCATGTGAAGCAGCTCATGTCTGTTTTTACGGCCCAAACGAGCAAGAAAAGCTGAACCAGCGCCTTTCGGTCCCCGGGCCCCTTTTTTCTCAAGGGGCCTGAACATTCTGTGAAAAATCTTCACAGGCTTCGCTTCTCGGATTTCAGAAGATTTTGTTTGCAACATGTTTAAGGCATTGCCTGGAACCTCGGACAGCTTGCCTCCATAAGAGTTGGCAAAATAGACGCACGTAGCATCGCGTGGTGCGTGACGAACCTTTTGCCGACTCAGAGCCGGCCGATGAGCGTTACCCCAAAAGCCTATCCGAGAACCCGCCATCCCAGGACATTTCCTATCATTTGAAAGGAGGGGCGAGGCGCCGCCTCGCCCCTACAAGCCTGAAACTCGGTCTTTGCCTGAAAGCGCGGGCCTTAGGCCTGTTCATGACGCGGGCAGCACGCCCGTGCTCCCACGGGGAAAAGGGGTCCCGAAGGCTTTCAGGGGTCAAATGTGGATAACCGCCGGTATAAAAGCCAGACCGAAAAAGTGCGGGTCACGGAAACTGTAGAGTCTGCCCATTTTAGGGAGATGGTCCGATAGGTCATGCAGCCGCCATGCTTCGTGATTATAGGTATGCTCAGAGGTGTCGAGGTGGATGCAAAACCATCACGGACGATGGAGGAGCCAATGGGTGTGCCGAGGGAAGAGTCTTTTCAGAGTAAAGGCCGATCTGCTTTCGAGTGGGTCGGTCTCATTGTTTTTCTTGGATGCATTTCTTGGTTGTCACAACAAGGAGTTTCAGCCATGACAAAAAGTGAAGAACGAACGGAAACGGCAACTTTTGCCGGCGGTTGCTTCTGGTGTGTGGAATCGGATTTTGAAAAGGTGGAAGGGGTCCTGGAAGTGATTTCAGGATATACGGGAGGTCATCTGGAAAACCCAACCTATGAGCAGGTGTCTTCAGGACGTTCCGGGCATGTGGAAGCCGTTCAGGTTATCTATGATCCCACAAAGGTTTCCTACGAACAGCTCCTGGATGTTTTCTGGCGCCATATTGATCCGACGGATCCCGATGGACAGTTTGTGGACCGTGGTCCTCAATACAGGTCAGCTATTTTTTACCATAATGAGGAACAACGGCGCCTTGCTGAAACATCGCGTCAAAAACTCGAAGCTTCCGGCAGGTTTTCCAGGCCTATTGTGACGGAAATTCTTCAGTCGAAAAAGTTCTATCCGGCGGAAGAATATCACCAAGACTTTCATGCCAAGTCGCCTCTAAGGTACCATTTTTATCGAGCGAACTCCGGGCGGGACGCCTTTCTGAAAAAGGTATGGAAGGAGAAGCCGGTATCCGACATGTCGTCTTCCATGTCAGACCGTTCATGGGGTAAACCGGACGACGAAGAACTGCGCAAACGGTTGACCCCCATACAGTATAAGGTCACGCAGCAAAACGGGACGGAACCCCCGTTTCAGAACGAATACTGGAATAATAAGAAACCGGGAATCTATGTGGATGTTGTCTCCGGAGAACCTTTGTTCAGTTCCCTGGACAAGTTCGATTCCGGCACCGGTTGGCCCAGTTTTACGCGACCTTTGGAACCCGATCACATCGTAGAGCGTCCAGACCGTTCTCTTTTCATGGTGCGCACGGAAGTGCGAAGCCGTTATGGCGATTCGCATCTGGGTCATGTGTTCGATGACGGACCGCCGCCCACAGGACGCCGCTACTGCATCAATTCGGCGGCCCTTCGTTTTATTGCCGCCGAAGATTTGGAGAAGGAAGGCTATGACCGGTATGCGCCGTTGTTTCAGAACAAATAACAAGGGATGAGCTTTGCCATGGAAGTCACCGTCCTTATGGCCATGACCCTGGATGGAAAGATCGCGAAAAGCCCGAACCATTTCCCCGATTGGACGCCTTCGGAAGACAAGAAATTCTTCGCAGAGCGCACTCGTAAGGCGGGAGTGGTCATCATGGGCTTTCGTACCTTTCAAACCCTGAAAAAGCCGCTTCCAGACCGTCTCAATGTGGTCATGACTCGGGATCCTTCGCGCACTTCCACCCGGAACAACGTAGTGTTTACAACAGAATCCCCCCGCAACGTCCTCGCCTGGCTGAAATCCCTGGGATACACAGAAGCCATTTTGGCCGGGGGTGCCGTGGTCAATTCCCTCTTTGCCGCCGAAGGTCTTATCGACCGTCTCACCGTCACGGTGTCTCCAAAAATCTTCGGTGTCGGTCTTTCTCTCTTTGTTCCCGAAATCTCCATGGATTTGGAACTGGAAACGGTGGATCGCCTTGGGAAGGACTTGGTTGTTTTGAGCTATCGGGTTAGGTGCCGTATTTTTCGAGATAGCCTCGAGGGGTGATCATCCAACCGTTCCAAATATAGGTTTGGCTGTTTCCCACGAGAAGGACGGTCTGCATGTCCACGTCTTCACAGATGAGATCCCTCAGGGTGGTCACCCAAGACCTCTGGCCTTCTCTCATGGCCTTATGCACCACCCCAACCGGTGTTTCCCCCACTCGGTGACGAAGCAGAACGGATCGAGCACGATCCAACACATCGGGCCGAGTGGCGCTTCGAGGGTTGTAGAGGGCGATGACAAAATCAGCCGAAGCGGCCGCTTCCAAACGTTTTTCGATGACTTTCCAAGGGGTCAGATGGTCGCTGAGGCTGATGGAGGCAAAGTCGTGCATGAGGGGAGCTCCCAGAAGGGAAGCTGCAGCGTTAAAAGCAGCCACACCCGGAATGACTTCTACGGGCAGAGCCTCACCAGAATTGTTCCCACCAGTTGAACCGTCGCAGACCGCGACACCCTGAGCTTGACACACATCAAAGACCAACCCGGCCATGCCGTAAATACCGGCATCCCCTCCGGAAACCAGAGCCACTCGATAACCTTTCAAGGCCAGCTGAATGGCTTCCCGGCATCGGTCCATTTCTTTGCGCATCCCGCTGGCACGCAGGGTTTTCCCTTGCACCAAGGGTTCTATGAGACCCAGATAGGTTTTGTAGCCGACGATCACCTCCGCCTGCTGTAAAGCCTCAAGGGCCCGAGGGGTCAGGTGTTCCGAAGATCCGGGCCCAAGGCTTACGATCCAGAGCCGTCCTTGGCCACGGCGATGGTGACATTGGCTGTTTTCTGTTTCTCCACAATGAGGCGCCCGTTTCGAGACGCCTTGAGAGCCGCCGCTTCGCATACGCTCAAAACTCCTATGTGTCGGTGCACCATCAAAGAAGGATTGGGCACCTTCTGCGTTTGCAATATTTCCCTGGGGAAAAAAATGATGGGCCGACCCAATGCTTGAACCGCTTCTTGAAGTCCGGGTTCTTCCTCTTTCAGATCGACACTGGCCAAAGTGCGTACCGATGTCACGGCCAACTGAAACCGCTCAAAGACATGCTCCATGGCCTCGACGATTTCCTGCGCCGAAGTGTTTCGGTTACAGCCGACACCGACCACCAAACACCGGGGTCGTAACACCACGGCACGCCAGAGTTCGGGTTTTCTCCTTTCAGACACCCATACTCCAGGAACCCGGGTCGGATCCAGCTTCAGCATATCCCCAAAGGCTCCTGAAATCTTCCAAGCCTCGACCGCCTGCAAGGCATCCATTCCGGACACAGGATTCTCCCCGGACATCCACACAGCGCTCCTGAGGGCGCTTCGATAAGGGGCCAAGTGTCCATCAGGGTCGTAAATCCAGAAAGGTTCTTCGTCCAGGATGGCCGTCGTGACGCGAGCCGCCCAGGTCATGTCTTCCATGACCAAACCCGATGCCAAAGCCATGGTATCCAGAGCGGGCTTTTGGGACACATCGGATCCCGTCGTAATCACAGCCTGACCTGCCAGAAGGGATGCCACGGTCCGCGCCAGCCTGTTGGCACCTCCCACATGCCCGGAAAGCAAGCTGATAACAAAATGGCCCCGTTCATCCGCCACCACGACCGCAGGGTCCGAAGTCTTCGAGTGCAGCAGAGGAGCGAGCGAACGCACGACGATCCCTGTGGCCATAATACAGACCAAGGCCCGAAAATCTTTCCATAACTTTGGAAAAAGGTCCCGAAGCCTTCTGTACGGTTGAGCTCCCATGGCCACGGCAAAGCCATGCCGTGCCGGCACATACACCGTGCAGTCAGGCAAGGCTTCCATGAGCCGCAAAGCCAAGCCTGTTCCCTGGCGCGTGATGGACACCACGGCGATGGGGCGAGGCACATCAAGAGCGTGCATCTCGAAACCCATGGGCAAAGGACCCGTCATAGAGTCGAGAGCGAACACGAGGCCGGACGTGGTCCAGAACCTTTCCGACCATAATTAAAGCCTGTCGCCGAATGCCCGCACGGCGAACCTGTTCGGCGATGGTGTCCAAAGTGCCGCGAAGAAGACACTGATCCGGCCAGCCCACGCGGTAGGCCACCACCACGGGGGTTTCTGGGGCATAAGAGTCGCGAAGGGATCGAACCACTTGGTCTATGTGTTGGACACTGAGGTAAATGACCAGAGTGGCTCCATGCGTCGCCAGACGTTCCAGCGATTCTTCTTCCGGCACCCCGGTCTTTCCGGCCGCTCGAGTCACAATGACCGTTTGAGAAACTTCGGGCAGTGTCAGCTGGCATCGCAGTGCAGCCGCCGCGGCAAAAACAGCGGACACGCCGGGCACCACGTCATAGGACACACCCGCCTCATCCAGGAGCTGCATTTGTTCGTGAACGGCTCCATAGAGGCTGGGATCCCCCGTGTGCAGCCGCACCACTTTTTGTCCACGACGCACGGCCTCCATGATGGCCTGATGCGTTTCTTCCAAGGTCATGGACGCACTGTTCATGAACACCGCCTCGGGTTTGCAGACATTGAGAAGACTGGAAGGCACCAAGGAGCCGGCGTAGATCACCAGGTCCGCTTCCCGAAGAAGCCTTTGACCTTTGACCGTGATGAGGTCCGGATCCCCCGGACCGGCCCCCACAAAAGAGACGAGGCACGGTTCGGAGTTTTCGTTCCGTGCATTCGAGTCAAGACCATGAGATTCCTCGAAGGATTGCATAGAGCCTCCGGTTTCACACATTGTCTCTCGTTTCGGCTTTTTCCATGGCGCATAAAAATACGGGATTCAGGGATTCAAACCGCATCGTGGATCCAATGGGAACCGCTCGATTGACCTGAACCTGAAGCGCTTCCAGGTTCACCTTTTGAGATCTGCAGAACATCTCCACCTCATGCAGGCTCTGCCATGTCACGGCGGCCACCACAAGGCGTCCCGAAAGCGCTAAACGGTCCCAGACGGCATGAAGAAGCGGGGCCAAGGCACCACCAGAACCGCCCACGAAGACACGATCCGGATCAGGCAGCTGAGCAAGAACATCCAGGGCTTCCCCCTCGATCACGTGAATCTCACCACAATGAAACCGCCGTAAATTGGTCCAAATATCCTTAGCCCGTTCCGGAACCTTTTCCACCGCCCACACACTTTTTAAAGGGCAGAGCAAAGCGGCTTCCACAGACACCGAACCACTGCCGGCCCCCAAATCCCAGAAAACATGCCCCGATGCAAGCTGCAGCAACGACAGGGCCAGAACACGCACTTCCTTTTTGGTAATCAAACCCGTACGATGCTCAAAGGCATGATCAGGGAGACCCAGCTTCGGTGCCTGGACCTTGCCCCAAGGCTCCGGCCATAGGTTCGATGCAGGTGCTTCGTCCCATGCCTCTGTCTCATAGGGTTTCCATGCCATGCCCGTAGTATGGCAAGACGCCATCCCATAGGTCTTTTTGTCGGGGTCGGTTTCAGCTTTGGACTTCAAAAGGAGCACCACGTTGAGTGCGGAAAAGTCCATGTTCAAAGCATCTAGGGGACTCAAAAAGCTAATTTTTTCTGTAGGAAGCCCCAAGTCTTCACCTACAATCAGGGAAAGGTCATCCAAGCCTGCATGAAGCAATCGATCGGCAATCCAGGGTGGTCCGTGTTGTTTATCGGTGAAAAATGCGACCGGGTGTCCCTGACGCAGAAACCACATCCATTCCAAGGATTCTTTCCGTCCGTGAAGGCTAAAGACCCTGACATTCTCCCAGGGCCGACCTATGGCGGCGCACAGGCTTTGCACAGAAGTAGGGCCGGGAACAAAATGCAAATGTTCGGGAGGAAAGGTTTCCGTCAAGGATCTTCCGATGCCGAAAAACAAAGCATCCCCAGAAGCCAAAACGGCCACGCGCTTTCGATGTGCCAGATCCTTCAGAGTTTCTCCCAGAGCCCTCATGGATCCTCGAAGGGGAATCTTTTCGCCGGCATGGTTCGAAAACAAGGCCAAATGCCGGGTTCCTCCCACTAGAACTTCCGCTTGGTCAATCCAAGCAAGACCTTCCAGAACACAACTCTTAGGACCGGTACCAATCCCCACAACGGCAATGAGGGGAGGTGTCCATGTTTCAGGGTTTTTAGACATTCTTTTCCGCATCCATCGGCCGCGTTGTCATGGTTGCTTCAGATTCCTTTGGCGGCATTGTCTCCCCTTGGTCTTCAACGTCGGTGAGAAGGGAGCCGTCGTAGTCAAAAAGCAGGAGTCGTAAACGGGGAACCGACGTCCCGGCGAACCGGCGTGAATGCCTTAAAGCTTCTCGAGCCACTTCCAGAACCACGTCATGAGCTTCGGCATCCCGGAGCATTTCCAGGGCATGACGCGCCGTATTGGCATGGATCATGTGTTCTAAAAGGCTTCGGGAAACTCCCACACGTTCTCCACAGCGCACCAAGGTGTTCAGGTCCATTCCGGCCTTGTGGGCATGGGTGGATGGCAACCCGGAAGCCATTTTGACCGCCTTACCAAAAAAAACGCTGTGTACGATGGCGGAAAACCCCATGTGAGCCGCTCGATCGACGGCAAAAGCAAAGAAGTCGGCGATTTGCACAAAGGCTTCCATAGGTTCATGTGGGAGTAGTCCCCGGGCCAATTTTTCGCTTTTTCCACCGGTGCTCAGCACCACTGTCGGACAGCCGGCCGCTCTGGCCACATGGAGCGCTGAAAGAATGGTTTCTTCATAGGCTTCATGAGATAGGGGCTTGACCAATCCTGTCGTGCCCAAGATGGAAAGCCCGCCCAGAATACCCAATCGAGGGTTCAGGGTGCGCGAAGCCAACTGTTCCCCTTGAGGCAGGGAAACCTGAACATGGATGGTCAAAGGGCAAAGCGCTTCGGGAACCCTAGGCAGGGGCAGCCGCATGGTGCGATCCGAAGGCTTATCATCGTCGATCATGGAACCCACAGGGAAGGCTTTGGGGTTAGAGAATCTTTCCACGTCCGGGGATCGGTCGAGTTCTTCCGATAGGTTTTCCACCAGCATGGCTCGAGGTGTGGGATTGATGGCGGGTTCTCCCACAGCCACGGGAAGCCCCGGTTTGGTCACTATACCGACGCCAGCGCCTGTGCTCAAGACAATGTGCGCAAGACCATGGCCGGTTCCCAGGTCTTGGTTTTCGGCCGTCAAGCGCTTGCATCTTGGGTGGTCCGGTTTTGCAAGCTTGAGGCGGACCACCACGGGAGTCTTGTCCGTGACGTCCGGGTCATCGCCTGCGTCCTTGACAACAACCGCTTGGGCCTCAAGCGTGTTCAGGCATGTCACGGTCGTAGGTACGGCAAGATAGTATCCCACAGGAAGACGCACGGCGATGTGGGACGGCTTTGTCCCCGTCAGCACGGCGCGCAAGGCCGCCCGCGCCGCCGCAGTCATGGCGGTTCCTGTGCTGAATCCCGTTCGCAACCGACGGCGTGAGGGTCGGCCGTCGTTCTTGCCGTCTTGTTTTTCTTGCACGGTGCCTGGCTCCTTTCTGAGACGGCCTCATGCTTTCCAATAGACGTGGTTTTCTGTCAACGAGATTTTGGAAAAGTTTAACCATGGAACCACCCCCTGGAACAACGAACTGTTCGAACGAATTTGCAGGAAACAAGTGCCCGCGCGACCTCTTTGAAAGGTCCACCAGTCAGGAGCATTCAGGAAGGGGCTTGTCTTTTTCAGACCCAAACCTCTGCTAAACACCGCAGGGGATGCTTTGGGCCGAAACCAGCAAGGTGCAGAAAGTCCTTGGCCGTGCCTTTTCTCGTTTGATAGTGTGACAGGGATGAAAAGGAAAAACCTGATGGGACCTTTAGCTGTGAGCTTGTCCAAGAACGCACCACGACCCCTGTGTCGCATGCCTTTGATGGTAGGGGCGAGGCGCCGCCTCGTCCCTACGTTGAAATGCCATTAAAGACCTCGGTCTTACAGGTTCTCGGACAAGCTCCGAAAGGGCGTGTGACCATGGATTATGTGGTGGTGATTATCGGGGCAGGTCCAGCGGGAATCTTTGCCGCCCTCACCTTGGCCGAAGCCGGTCTGGCCCCCGTCCTTCTCGTGGAGCAAGGGAAAGACCTTAAGGACCGCACGCGACGTGGAGCCAACGACATGCTGTGCGGCTGGGGTGGTGCGGGTGCTTTCAGCGACGGCAAGCTCACTCTGTCTCCCGAAGTCGGCGGTTTCCTCTCGGATTTTGTGGGCACGGCGGCCCTCAAAGAACTGCTTCAGGAAGCGGACAGCATCTATGTCCGTTTCGGAGCGCCGGACCGCCTCTATGGGGGCATGACTCCGCAGGTGGAAGATCTGGCCGATCGAGCCCGATTGGCCGATTTGGAACTTATCCCCATGACCGTGCGGCATATCGGCACGGAAAACTGCCTGATTGTTCTGGAACGGCTCAAGCAAGCCGTGGAAAAATCGGTGCGAATTCGCACCCAATGTCAAGCCGTACGTATTCTGGCCGATGAAGGCACCGTACGAGGTGTGGAACTTTCCGATGGTCAAATCGTCCGGTGTCGATACATTATCGCCGCTCCAGGAAGATCCGGGGCTCCATGGATGAAGGAACAGGCTCGACTTTTGGGACTTCCCACGCAGGCAAGCCCTGTGGATATCGGCGTGCGCGTGGAGTTGCCCGCCGTTGTCTTTAAGGGAATCACCGACATCAGCTACGAATCCAAGCTGATCTACTACACGAAAACCTTTGACGACAAAGTGCGCACCTTTTGCATGAACCCTTACGGTGAAGTGGTCCAGGAACGAAATGGGTCCATGATCACCGTCAACGGCCATAGTTACGCCGGGAAAAAGACCCCTAATACCAACTTTGCTCTGCTGGTCAGCAGCGCCTTTACGGAACCTTTTGACGACCCCATTGCGTACGGGCGTTATATTGCTCGACTGGCCAACCTGCTGGGCAAAGGCGTTATCGTGCAGCGCCTGGGAGACCTCATGGCCGGACGACGCAGCACTCGAGAACGCTTGGCTCGATGCCTGACCCGTCCGACGTTGCAGGAAGCTGTCCCCGGAGACCTCAGTTATGTGCTTCCCTATCGGCACCTGCTGGGCATTGTGGAAATGCTGCAAGCTCTGGACAAGATCGCTCCCGGCACGGCCTCTCGCCATACCCTTCTCTACGGCGTGGAAGTCAAATTCTATTCCCACCGTATTCAGCTCAGCAAAGATCTGGAAACCCCGATAAGAAATCTGTTCGCCGCCGGAGATGGAGCGGGAATCACTCGAGGTTTGTTGCAGGCTTCCGTCAGCGGCATGCTGGCGGCTCGAGCCGTTTTGCAACGTGAGGCTTCACGCGACGACGGTCAAGAAAGTTGAAAGATGATGTCCCTATCAGACCTGCGCGATCTCATTCGTTCTCATACGGTTTTTTCGATCCCGGAAAAAATTCGTATTCATACGGACACCACCCAGTTCATGGATATCAAGGCGGGAGACTGCATCGCCGTTGAAGGCCGTCTCTTTTACGTCAAGGGAGAAGAATTCGAAGGCCGATTCGGTTTGGACGGAGAGCCCAAGTTTTGGGTGAAACGGGTCATCGACCTTCACGATGGCACGGTGAAAATCTTGAAATTGGCTTTTTTTGAATCCTTTCTGATGCATCTGGGTGAAGAACGTATTCGATGCTTTCGTAGTCCCCTCAAGGAATCTCGAATCCTGGAACGCACGGCGGGCGATGCTCGCTTCATGCAGGGTTCCACGCTCTACGATGAAGCAAGAAATCCTGTGCGTGTCATCGAACGCATCACCGGCAAGACCTTTTACGACATGATCCATGACTTGGACATGGATCACGAAACTTATTATTATGAAGTGTTTCCAGGCATTTTTACGAACCTGATGAAGGCCTTTTACGCCATCAAGGACCTGCACCAGATGGGTGAGATTCATGGGGACATTCGTAACGATCATCTGATCCTGGAACATTCCACGGGTCGGTATCGCTGGATCGATTTTGATTACACCTATGAATGGCCGGGGCAGCCTTACGGTGTGGACCTGTTCGGCTTGGGTAACATTCTTTTGTTTGCAGCCGGAAAAGGATTTTACACACTGCACGACCTTAAGTCTTCTCGATCCCCTTACCATTCGGTTTTATCCCATCTGCGTGAAGAAGATTTTTCCCTTTTTTTCCCGAACCGCCTCATGAACCTCAAAAAGATCTTCCCTTACCTTCGGGAAACACTCAACAAGGTGTTGATGCACTTTGCCGCCGGAGCTGAAGTGTTTTACGAATCGGCGGCCGAATTCATGGAAGATCTTGAAATCGCTTTTCGATCTTTTCTGTGGGAGGTGCCTCATGGGCCATAAGATTCTTGTGGGGATCGATTGCTCGGCCAACGCCCAAAGGGCGCTGGACTATGTGGGAAACATGCTTCGTCCCCATGACAATATCCATGTCACTCTTTTTCATGTGCTTATCGGCCCTCAGCCTGACATCTACCCGGACAGGGAACAAAGAGAAGTGGAACTGGAAAAGCGACACCGCCGTGCTTTTCGACAGTTGGAAGCCATGCAAGACCGTCTCGTGGAACTGGGCGTTCCCAAGGATCGTATCTCTTTAAAACTCCAGGTATGTCCGCCTGAAGACAGTGTTCCCGGCACACTTCTGGAAGAGCAGAGAAACGGGGGCTACCAGACGGTGGTGGTGGGACGACGCGGCATGAGCAAGCGTGAAGAATTTCTTTTCGGCAGTGTTTCCAGCAAGATTATTCGCGAAGCCCGTGAATGCACGGTGTGGGTGGTGCAGTGATTCCATGAGGAGGACGCATGTTTCCGGTGACCTTTGACCGTCAGGTGCTTGAAGGATTGCCTTATCCTGAGGAAGAAGACATTGCACGCGTTCTCGGTGTGCTCAAAATCGTCCTGGAACGACGTGTTCTGCCCTATTTTCGCACACGTCGCGGCACGGACCCTCGGCACAGCGCTCTGGTCATGGATCGCGTGCGCCTGGAAAGGCTGGAAGACGATCAGAGGGTCATCGCTCCCCTAAGCCTTCTGTTCAAACGCGATCCCCATTGGGTCATTGCCGTTCACGAACGGCTGTTTGACTATTTCGCCTTTGTGCTTCCCGGGGATTCCAAGGGTTTGGTGACCGAAGGCACGGATGAGGAACGCCGGGCCCTGGCTTTTGCCGAATTCCTGCTTCGACATCAAATGGAACACCTGCTTTACCCCAAAACCGCCGAAACAGCCGTGGTGGAAAGTGATGTGGTTTTCGCGGTGGAAAAGGCCCAGGAGGATCCCACCTTTTATCGGCTTTTGGTCCACATTCTGAGGGACGAAATGGTGGGCATCAGAGGGGAAGAATACCTGCAGCTGTTTGACGCCGAAGTTCAGGGAACAGGCACCGCTTCCCTGGTCTATCGCATGGTTTTGAGAGCCAGTTCATGGCTTGCGGATCTTGAAGAAAAACTCTTCTCGGAAACGCTCACAGGGCTGGATATGGATTGCCGCGTGCAGGCTCTGGGAGAATCCTGGAACCGTAGCCGCCAAACCATGCTGTCCCTCGTGCAGCGCACAGCTTTTCTGGAAAAACTCTTTCGCGGGTTTGACAAACTCCTGGAAGCCGATCCTGCCGAAGCCCCCAAAGTGCTCATGGCCTTTCGAGACCGCTGGGGACTCTGGGGGCTGTTTCACGAACTGGGAGTGCCCCAGGAAGAGGTGGAACATAAGGACGGAGATGCTCTGTTCGGGCTTTTTGTCAAACATTGCAAAGATTTTCTTCAAAAATCAGGAGCACGTTACGCTGCACCACCATCCAGGCCGGTGGAACCCCCCAAGCCCACCGTGGGGGTCAAAAGTTTAAAAGACCGTATCGAAGAAGCCAAAGCGAACCCGGCCTACCCACCTCAGGTGATCGAAATCATCGAAAAAAACAAAAGCCTTGCTTCCGGCGCCAGCGGCGCCAAGTACAGTGAACTCATTGAAACCCTTTTGTCCATTCCCTGGAAAAAGATCAAACCCATCAAGGTGCGTGTCCAAGACTTTGAGGAAGGTTTGCATCGCACGCATTATGGATTGGACCGTCCGAAAGAAATCATCTGCGACTTTTTCACCAATCTGATTCGTCGATATCGCCAGTTCGATCCGGTCAAAGCCGAAGGTTGGGAACGCACCGGGAGCGCCTTTCTTTTCGTGGGCCCTCCAGGGGTGGGAAAAACTTCCTTGGCCATTTCCATCGCCCAGAACCTGGGGATTCCCTACCATAAGATTTCCTTGGGCGGCATGAGGGATGAATCGGACCTGCGAGGACACGGGTTCACTTATGAAGGTTCCAAGCCTGGAGCCATCGTTCAGGGTTTGATCAAGATGGGATGCATGAACGGCATGTTCATTCTGGATGAAGCGGACAAGACGGAAAAATTCGCCATCGCCACACTTCTGGAAATTCTGGATCCGGAACAAAACCATTTGTTCCATGACAAATACACTCAAACCACGGTGGATATCGACCTCAGCAACTGCCATTTCGTCCTTACCGCCAACACTTTGGAAACCGTCCCGCCTCCTGTGGCCAACCGTTGCGAAATCGTTTTCTTGGACCGTTACAGCGTCGAAGAAAAGGTGGCCATCGCGCAGCACCACCTGATCGGGCGCTTGAGATCCCGCTACAACATTCTGGAAAGCGATATCGCCTTTCCGCCAGACGAAGAACAAGAACTGTTACGTCATCTGGTGCGAGAATACACTTATGAGGCGGGGGTTCGAGATCTGGAACGCCTTTTGCGGACCCTTTTCTTTCGCATTCAACGTAAGGAACTGGTGAACGGCACCCCTAGACCCATATGGATTACACGACAGAAAATCAAAGAGTACTTGGAACCTCCCATACGTCCTTGGAAGATCAGTGATGAAGACCGCATCGGGGAAATCCTGGCCCTCGGCGTCAATGTGGAACTGGGCCTTGGGTCCGTCATTCCCATTCAGGCGACGCCCATCCGTTTCGGGACGGAAGTTCCTCTGGAAACCCCGGCGGGGTACATGAGTCTGGTGCATGCCACGGGGAACATTCAAAAAGTCATGGATGAAAGTCGAAAAGTGGCTATGACCGGTATTCTTCAGTGCGCCGATGCCTTGCAGATCAACATCAAGCAGGTGGGCTCCCCGATTCATCTTCACTTCATGGGCGGATCCACTCAAAAGGATGGCCCGTCGGCCGGAGGAGCCATCGCCTTGGCTTTGGCTTCGGCGTTATCCCAAAAGCCTATTCGCAGGGATGTGGCCATGACAGGGGAAATCGATACCCATGGAAGAATCACGGCGGTGGGAGGGATCGCTATCAAGTTGGAAGCCGCCGCCGACGCCGGGTGCACCACGTGCCTGGTTCCCAAACAAAATCTGCGCGGTGAAGACAGCATTGAACGGCTTCCGCAAGCCCTCAAAAAAGAACTGCACATTCTTACCTATGAAGAATGGGCCTCTGTGCATCCGCCCTTTGAATACCATCGCCACATGCTTCAGGTGGTGGCCGTGGACCATATCGTTCAAGCCGCCGAAGTGGCTTTTATCGAAAAGGAAGATTTAGAAGGCATCGCGCAGTGTCTCTTGCCGGACGCCGAAAGGGTTCGTGCCGCTTTGATTTTGTCGCAAAAGCCCACACCAGCCGGCCTGACCGTGTTTGTGGTCAAAGATGCCATGGAACTGCCCCTTCGAGCGCTTGAAGCGATAAGGCACCAGACAGGCTTGCGCCCGGCCGTGGTGTGCGCGGCACCATGCACAGACGCCGTCAAAGAGCGCCTGCAGCGATCCCTGAAGACCGTTCCCGTCCTTTCCATGGACCCGCAAAAGGAGAAACTCAAGAACGTACTTTCCTCTCTTATGGAACAGGCCGAAACTCCAATGGATCGTCCCGTATCCGCTGTAGTGGCTCCCTTTTTCTTTCTCATGCAAGACGGCATTGTGGATGAGGCTTTTCAGGGAAAACAACCATGGTCTGAAACGCGTTTTATGGCCAACAATTTCTGTGTGCAGAATGCCAAGATCAAAGGATGCAAAAAGATTTTAAACGCTGTCATGAGCAGCCTGGCTCACGGACCGGAAACCGTTTTGGAACGATGCCCGTTTCTCGCCCGCGTGCGGGGTGTGTGGACGGTGGATATGTGTTTCATTCCGGAAAAATACAGACTGGATATTCGAAGGGCCGAAGAGCTTCTTATTCGTGCTTTGGGAACCTGGCTTCAAGGCCTTATTTCGGAAGCGGACATCTCGGCGGATTGACACAAGTCCTCTTCGGGCTTTAAAATCGCTTCTCGATCTTCAACCTCTCAGATTTGAAAGGTCTTTTCCAAAAACCCATAGCCCAACGGGGATCCTCACACCATGTCGGAAGAGTCACGTTATCGAGATGCTGGAGTGGACCTGGAAAAAGCCAATACGCTGGTGGCCCGAATCCGCCCTCTTGTGCAGACCACGTTTCATGCTAACGTTATCACCGATATCGGCGGGTTTGGAGGACTCTACAGTGTCGATTGCACACAGATGAAAAACCCCGTGCTGGTTTCTTCCACAGACGGTGTGGGCACCAAGCTGAAGGTGGCCGTCTGGGCGGATAAGCACGATACCGTGGGGATCGACCTTGTGGCCATGTGCGTCAACGACATTGTGGTTCAAGGGGCAAGGCCTTTGTTTTTCCTGGATTACCTGGCCATGGGTTCCATTGATTTGGATCGTGTGGAAGCCATCATTCGAGGAATTGTCACCGGGTGCAAACAAGCCAATTGTTCTTTGATCGGAGGAGAAACCGCCGAAATGCCCGGATTCTATCCGGAAAATGAATACGACATGGCCGGGTTTGCCGTGGGCCTCGTGGACAATGCGGACATTATCGATGGATCCACCATTCGTGTGGGCCAACTTATCATCGGCTTGGCTTCCAGCGGACTGCATTCCAACGGGTACAGCTTGGTGCGCCGTATTGTCATGGACCAACTGGGCTTGAAGCCAGACAGTTACTTGCAAGACTGTGGCCGTACCGTGGCCGAAGAGCTTCTGGAACCTACACGCATCTACGTGGATCCGGTCCTGCGTCTTCTTCGCCAGTTTCAGGTGGCAGGCATGGCGCACATCACGGGAGGCGGCTTTCCGGACAATATCTCCAGAATTCTTCCAAGGCAGTGCCAGGCCGTCATCGACCGATCTTCGTGGGAAATGCCGCCGATTTTCAGGTTTTTGCAGGAAGCCGGAAAAGTGTCTCGAGAAGAAATGTACCGGGTGTTCAACTGTGGTATCGGCTACGTGATGGTGGTGGACCCTTCGGATCTGGAAGACATTTTAGGACGTTTGGCAGGCATGGGCTATAAGGCCTACCGCATTGGAGAGATTGTGGCGCGACAAGCCGAAGACCCGCCTGTGCGCCTGATCTAAAAAGCCATAAAAAAACCGCAAAGCGTGCGTCACATGCCCCAACCCGGGTTGCCCACGAGCCGTGAAGATGTCTCCCTTCGCCATGAGGACATGGGCCGAGCTCAAGAGGCCATCGCCAAGGCGATGCAAACCCTTGGTCGTTATCTGCACGGCAAAGAAAAGGCCTTGCGGTTGGCTTTCATCTGTTTCTTTTCTCGCGGCCATCTTTTGATCGAAGATCTTCCCGGTTTGGGCAAAACCACGCTCGCCATCGGTCTGGCCAAGATTCTCGGCCTTTCTTTCGGACGTATTCAGTGTACCAGTGATCTTTTGCCCACGGACATCACGGGCCTTTCCATTTTCAACAAGACGGCGGGGGTCTTTGAGTTCCATCCGGGTCCTATTTTTCACAACATCATTCTCGTGGATGAAATCAATCGAGCCACTCCCAAAACCCAAAGCGCTTTACTGGAAGCCATGGGTGAAAAACAGGTGACCCTGGAAGGACGCACCATGGATCTTCCTAAACCCTTTTTCGTTATCGCCACCCAAAATCCTGCGGAACAATTCGGCACTTTTCCGCTGCCGGAATCTCAGATGGATCGCTTCATGATGCGCATTCGCATCGGTTATCCCAGTCGGGAAGCAGAATTGGAGATTTTGCGGGGAGGCAGTCAACGACGAAAGCTCTACAGCCTGGATCCCGTGGTGGACCAGGAAACCGTGCTCATGATTCAAGGATTCATCCGCGAGCGCATGATCACCTCGGACAATCTTCTGGACTATATCATGCGCATTATTGAAGAAACCCGCGGCTCGGAATACCTCACGGCGGGGCTGTCCACGCGAGGCTCCTTGGCTCTGCTGTACACATCACGAGCCCATGCCTTTATGGAAGGTCGAGATTACGTGATTCCGGAAGACGTCAAGGCGGTCGCCCCCTACGTGATCCCTCACCGGGTGTTTTTTCGAGAGGAGTATTCTTCAGCGGACAAAAAGGAGATTATCCGATTGATGCTGGAACAGGTTCCCGTCCCCGCGTAATTCGCATCACCAAAGCGGGATGGATCTACATTCTTCTGACCATCGCTGTGGGTTTTGCGGCCGTCAATACGGCCAACAACCTGATCTACGTCATCACGTCCACACTTCTCGGATTCATGCTCATCTCGGGCATCGCTGGAAAAACCAACCTGGCCTCCGTGGAGGTCAAGATTTCGTTGCCTGAGGAAATCTACGCGGAAACACCGGCCCCCGTGGTTGTTCAGGTACGAAACCGGCGTCGTTTTTTGCCCGTCTTTCTGGTGTCCGTCTCCGTGGAACTCGAACAGGTCCTGTTCCCTTACTTGGACGGTCTCGGTCAAGCCTCACGCACAATTTCTTTGCGTTTTGACCGGCGAGGAATGACGCCTTCCATTCGCCTCTGGGTGTCATCCCCTTTTCCGTTCGGTTTTTTTGTGCGATCACGCCCATTGAAGCCTATTCCGCCGATCGTCGTCTTTCCCAAGCTTTTGCCTTGCGGGGTTCCTTCAAAACCGTCGCCTCGAACCATGCTCGGAGACGACAAGGCTTTTGAAGACCGTACGGGGGAAGAACACGATTTGCGAAGCATTCGAGAATATCAGCCGGGGGACCCTCTTAAGAAGATTCACTGGAAATCTTCAGCTCGAACCGGACGTTGGCTCACCAAAGAATTTTCCATCGCCGCCGAAGATTCCCTCATGGTGGATCCGGCCCTTTTGCCTTTTAAGAACCTGGAAGCCCGTCTATCCTGTGCGGCCTTTATCATCAACTGGGCTTTACGTCGCGGCAAGGCTGTCGGTTTGGTGCTTGGAAGTCAAAGGTATGAGCCGAAAGCCTCTTTACCGTACAAGAGAGAACTTCTGAAGATCTTAGCTCTCTATGGTGAAGACTAGAACCGCTCTGTTGTGCGTAACCTATTTGTCCGCCCTTTTGAGCTACAGTGCCGTCTTTTCCTTTGTGCATCCGGGGGCTCACGCCACCTTTGCGCTTCTTGGAATCCTTGCCGTAGTGCGTCATTCTTTCAGGCCTTTTCCCATCTCCCGGCACCTTCTTAACTGGCTTGCTTTGGCTGTCATGATACTTTCCCTGTCTCGAGTGCGACTGGATCTGCTAGTGGAGCCCTTCGTAGACGGCGTCCTGGTACTTTTGGGTATCAAACTGCTGGAAGCCCAGCTCGGTCGCGACTACCTGCAGATTTATCTTCTATGCCTTTTCCTTCTGCTGGGTTTGGGACTCCTCTCCCTGAGCATTTCCTTCTTGTTCTTTCTTGGTCCTCTGGCCCTTCTCCTGACCCTGTCCTTGCTGTTGCTCACCGTGGAAGGCTCAAACCCTCAAGGACAACTGCCCATCAGGGCTTGCGCCCAACTTTCCGGCACGGCTTTCGCCATCGGGACCTTGACTGTTCCGGTGGCTTTGCTGTTGTTTCTCATTCTTCCAAGAACCAATTTTCCTCTCCTGAACCTTTTGTCGGCTTTCGGAAAAGCCGGCATGGGACGTTCAGGGTTTTCGGAAACCGTGAGCCTGGGGGATGTCACTTCCATTCAGGAAGACGCCGCCGTGGTGTTTCGAGCCAAAATGAACCCTGTGGAACCCAAGGATCTGTACTGGCGAGGGATGGTGTTTGACCGTTTCGACGGCGTCCGTTGGAGTCCGTCTTCGGCGTCCAATGGGGGAGTATCTCCAGAGGTTCGTTCCGAAGACGTGGAACAGGTTATCTTTATGGAACCTTTCGGCATGAATGTGCTTTTTGGATTGGACCGCCCCATTGTGGTGGAACGGATTCCGGTGCAGAGCACAAAAGACGGCATCTTTCGTGTCTATGCCCCCATCTTTAAGAAAACACGCTACGTGGTCTGGTCGCGTCGCCCCACCCCTTTCAAGGAAGAAAAACCTCCAGGACCGGAATTGCTCAGCGTGCCATCGTCCCTTTCGCCACGTTTCACCGGTCTGGCACAAACCTGGTCGTCGATCCCATCCCCCTTGGAACGTGTCCGGGCCATCACCGCTTTTCTTCAATCTTCGTCCTTTGAGTATGCATTGGTAAATCTTCCCGCAGACTTGGAGACGTTCATTTTTGAGGATCGTCGAGGCAACTGCGAATACTTTGCTTCCGCCCTGGCTGTTCTGGCACGTCTTGCGGGAGTACCCGCTCGATTGGTGGGGGGGTACCGAGGCGGGTATTACAATCAAACCGGCGGGTATTACCTCGTCTTGCAAAAACACGCCCATGTATGGGTAGAGGTGTACCTGAAAGGAACGGGTTGGATGCGGGTGGACCCCACACCGGCCGCCGCCGTTACACCGGCTCAACTTTACACCAGATCCCTTCTGGCTCGATGGCGTCTTTTTCTGGATACACTCAATTATTACTGGTTTCGCACCGTCGTGGACTATGACCTGGAAAAACAAATCTTTATTTTACGACGTGTTCAAGCCTTGGCGGCATCCCTTTCCGAAAAGCCCATCAGCCTTCCTAAAATCCATTTCGATACTCGGACCCTGACCTTTCTTGGAGTTTCGGTTGTCCTCGTCTTTCTTATCGTCCTATGGCGACTACCGAAAAGGGATCCGGCTCAAAGTCTTCGTGAAGAATACGCCCGCCGTCTTCAGCACCATGGGTATTCCTTGAGACCATGGCAGGGTGTCGAAGAAGCGGCAAAAACCATTGAAGATCCAGCCCTGCAAGAGCGTGCCTTACGGTTTGCTCAAGATTTTGAGCGCGCCGTCTATAGAGACCAAGACCTGAACAAGGAAACCCTTCGTGCCCTCAGAAGCCATGTGCGAAGGATTTGACTTGCATCAAAGTCGACCATGTTTTTGCTTCAGGACTCTCCAAGGGATTCGGCCGCTTCACGATGTTCCACGGCCAGCCTTGTGATTCCGACTTTTTCGTAGATTTGTGCCAAAAGCAGATGGATTTTGATGACCAAAGGTTTTTCCAGTTCCTTGGAACGTCGAAGAAGTCTCACCAAACCGTCGCGAGCCAGCGAGGCATGGCCGCAGGCGGTGAGAATATAGGCCAGCAGATAGGTGGTTTGGGGATCCTTTTCCACGGCGTTCTGAAAAGCTTCCAGGGCAAGACGTGCCACATCGACCTGCAGCGCTTTGAATCGATAAAACCGAGCCAGAACCGCCGCCAAGGCCTTGGGCTGATGCCGAACACTTCCCACAAGGAGTTCAAAACAGGCCGTGCCTCGATCCACATCCCCTCTGGTCAAAGCCAAAGGTCCCAGTTCCAAGGCCACATCACGACGGTCGGGCCGGGCACGAAAGAGACGAGCCAAGATCTCGTAGAGTTCATCGGTGCGACCGCTTTTTCGGTAGTATTCCCTGAGCCGATCCATGGACTTGACGTGCAGAGGGTTGAGTTCCACGGCTTGACGATAAGCTTTTTCCGCCTCGATCAAGGAGCCCGCCTTTTCCAAGGCTTGCCCGAGCCAATAATGGCCGATGGGATTTGATGGATTCTCATGGACGGCTTCTCGAAACCACATGACCGATTCTTGAGGCGATGTTTCCAAAGTCGCCTGGCCGGACAGGAGCAGTTGCTGATAAAGGCTCGGCTTGGTGCGTCGCTCCATCAGCTCGTCGATGCGCCGGTCCAGATCGGCCGGTGTAAAAGGCATGAGCAGATAGGCGTCGGCGTCCGTTTCTATGGCTTGGGCCACCAACTGTTCCGTGGCTTTCCCCGCCACCAGAATCACCGGAAGATTTTTGGTAGCCGGCTGCGAACGTATCTTTTCCAAAAGTCCAAAGCCATCCAACCGGGTCATGAACAAGCTGGTGATGACCACATCGGTTTTCTCACCCGATTCCAACCATTGGAGCGCTTCAAAGCCGTTTTCCACGGCATGCACACGTTGATACCCCAGTTGCCGAAGGGTTCCCTTGATGGTTCGACGCAATTGAGCATCCCCGAAAACCACCAGCACGTGATAAGGCTTGATCACAATCTCGTCGTTGCTCACAACAACCTCATCCAACCCTATTTCTTCCTTGAACCGCCTCAGTCGCCGACCGCACTTCCTCCCTCTCATAACATATTCCCCTCCGAAACCGAAAACCTATCCGAGCAAGGTCGGAATCCTGAAGCCGTTGCAAGGAAAGCTTCGGAAAGGGTTTCCCAAACACCCAAGAACGCTATGCGACAAGGGAGAAGGCATTGTCCGAATCTGCAAACATTTTCGGCTATTCAGAAAAGCTTTCATGAAACCGCAAGGGATTTTGTGCGATAGTGCAGAAGGACATGGCGGGGCTTGCAAAACAGACAAAAATCAACGGAGGAAGCTTCACCCCAAGACGTAGGGGCACGACGCGCCGTGGTCCTTCGCCCCAAACCCCTGTTATCCTGGAAGCTCGGGCATCTGACCTGACTTTGATGCAAGCGGGACGCCTGCGCTCAGAGGGGGGATAATCGGTTCCGGGACAGGCTCCCAGTTTCTTGGACGCTTTTCGGCAGGGTTTATGTCAAAAACTTTTCCAATGCCTTCTTAAAATTTTCCAGGGATTCGCTTCGAAGAGCTCTTCTGAAAAGAACCTTCAAGGCATCCGTGTTTTCAATTTTAGACAGGGCATGAAGGAGATCACCAGGAACATCCTCAAATCGTGCCTCAAGGGTTTCTAGAATGAGCTCCCGAGTCGCCTGCACGGCTCCCTGCTGAATCCCTTCTTGAATCCCCTGTTGAATCCCTTGTTGAATTCCCGAGAGGACCCCTTCTTCGTAGCCCTCCTTTTTGATCAGCTCATAGGCGTAAGATTCTCTCATGATATCCCTCCTGCGCTCTAGCAACCTACGGGGCAGATGCCTATCCACAAGCCCCGAAAGCAGGGCCATTCCAGTCAAAAGGTCCGCCTTATCGCTTCGGTCCAGCCCGGATCCATAAATGGCCTCTTCCGCCACTTGAAAAAGCTCAAGCCCTCCACGCATCAGGCCCACAAAAGGCATGAGACAAGGATTCCCCATGGCAACCACATCACGGGCATCCATGGCCGCAAGGGAAATCACCCGAAATTGGTACCGAATGCCTCCATCCTCGAAGCTTTCCACCACACTCCCGCTAGGAGAAAGAAGCAAAACGGCGGGAAGAACCGACAAACCCATTTTCAACCTGTAGCGCGCATCGTATTCCAAAAGGCGCAACGGAACTTGAGGTTCCCAATGACTTTGGACTTCGAGCAAAACCAGAAAAATTCTTCCGTCAGCAGTGCGCACTCGGATGGGAAAGTCACTCCGACGAACCGAGGCCGTCTCTTGAGGAAGCTCAAGGATCTCAGACTCCGCCACATCCAGCCCGAGAAAATACTCCAGAGCCGCCTGTCGGCAATGGGCAAGAATGACTTTCACGGCGGCATCGTAACTTCCCATAATAGACCTTCTCACCAAAGCTCCCCAGGAGGCTCTTCAAGAACGACTAAAGCCGCTGCATCGATGGCATTCCCAAGGTGGGGGTAAAATGGCACGGCGCTCCTATGAGCCTGAAACCAGTTTATTCCCTGGGAGCGCGTGACTCTGGCCCGCAAGTCATGGGGCAGGATACCCGCCCTCCCAAAAGAGCATTCACTCAACCACACGCGACTAAAATACCACACTCCCTAAGGCTGGCAAACTCCTCGAAACTTTGTCACCCAAACCCATTTTATCACAAATTCGCTCAAATAGGCCCAGATCGACCGGTTTCAGTCGTGAAATCCATGAATCACGTCGTTGAAGGCTCCACGCTATCGATATTTTTTAAAACCAACGACTTTACACTATTGGCGTCAAGGGCCACCTCATAATGTTTTTTAACGTGCGCTCATTCGAAAAGCGAGAACAACAGATCCCCATTCATGGTCCACCTATTTATGCCCTGAATGGATGAAAAGTGAATACTGAAAAATGCCCTCAGAAAACCCGGGAACCCGCTCTTAGACCGTCTCGGCCTGTTAATCGGCCATTTGAGCGTTGCAGGTTCACCAACCGGGCTTGGGCCTGCAGTTCAGATGTCGCGTGACAAGCTTAATCTTTCCCATTGCGAATGGGCACAAACCATTATCTCTTGGCGAAAGCGTCTTTTTGGGCAGGACCGTAACCGGCCTCGAAAACAGGCACTCAATGGGTTTTGAGGCTTTCGCGGACCTTTTTGGCCAAAACCGACCGCACAAAATGTAAGGCTTCACCGGGATCGCCGCCCAAGTCAAGCCGCAGGATTTCCTGCGCCTCTTCCTCGGTCAGGGTCAAGACCACTTTCTTGAGTCTCATGGCTCAATCTCCTACGGAAAACGCTCTTGCAGTCACCACGCTTTGGCGCTCTCTCTTTCCCACGGCAACAGGGTTTCCAGGGGCTGAGCGGGTGAGAGGTGGATCAAGGATTCCGCAAAATGGTCGGCCAAAAGCGTTACGGCGTCTCAGTAAACCAAGGCGGCTTCCGGGACCCATCCCTTTCTGAAGAGCCCATTGTCCAGTCTGTCCGCCATTTCCAGATAGCGGTGAACGAGTCCCATCTTTTCCGAAAACCCCTCGACTCCGTGTCTCGCCTTCTCCTTTTCCAAATCCCGCATCACTTCCTGCCGATAATGAACGGTTTCAACATCGCGCACAGAAGTCCAAAAAAAGGGTTTCAAGTCGTATTCCTGCCTGGACTCCGTCATGGCTTCGACAATCTGGTCCAAGTTCAAATCGGAAAAGAAATCCGGTTGAGTCTCTTGGAACCGGTAGTCCTCGTTTTCATACAGAATGCTGCCATAGGCCATGTCGGCTTCTCCCACCTCGCAAGGGTATGCCCCCAAAAGAAAAAGCCTCTACGGAGTTTCGGGTTCTCCGTAGAGGCTATCAGCTCGAACATCGGTTGAAGGTGAGCCTCATCACCTGTTTTCTCTTGGTTGCGATTCGAAACTAGTCTAGAAGAGTATCGCGGCTCACGCCCCAAGTGCGGCACGAAGGCCGATTCCCATCGGTATCCAACGAAATCCAGGTCGCCCAGATTTTTACGTCTTATCTCGTTTTTTGAGCACAGTACGAAGCGCGAGGCCCACTTCATGGGTATCATAGGGTTTGAAAACGAGGTGGTCCACGCCGGCCTCCCTGAGGGTTGCCGGTGTGACAAGGTCGCTATGGCCCGTCGCCAAAACCACGGGAATGTCCGGTCGAACGGCTTTCACCGCCGCTGCCAGCTTCAAACCCGTCATCTGAGGCATGGTTTGATCCGTAAAAACCACGTCAAACCGATCCGGATTTTGCCGAAAAAGTTCAAGCGCTTCCGTGCTGCTGGACGTTCCGGTGACTTCATAACCTAGCGACTGCATCAAAACTGTGGCCACCCTGACCACGTGAACTTCATCATCCACGAGCAGCACGCGGCCGGTACCCCTTGGAAGTTCTTCGGGTTTTCGAGGCGCCAAGATGGTATCTTGACTTCTTTCCGTGATGGGGAAGTAGATTCGAAATGTAGTGCCTTGACCTATCTGGCTTTCCACTTCGATGGCACCGCGATGCCCTTCCACGATCCCATGCACGGTGGCCAATCCCAGACCTGTGCCTTCCCCTTGCGGCTTTGTCGTGAAATACGGCTCGAAAATGCGCTCCAGCACCTCCGATGTCATGCCATGGCCCGTGTCGGAAACGGTAAGGCACAGATAGCGCCCCGTCTTGAGATTGCGAACTTTTTGAGCTGTTTCCTCATCCACATCCAGCGCTTTCATGCTCACCTTCAATTCGCCCCCTGTTTCCCGCATGGCGTAGGCCGCATTGGAGGCCAGGTTGATCATGATTTGATGAATCTGTGTGGGATCTCCTTCGATGCGGTCGTCGTTGGGACTAAAGAGCTCATAGCTTTCCTTTATGGCGATGGTGCTGGGAAGCACCGAGTGAAGCATCTTGATGGCTTCTTTGACCACATAGCGGGCGTTAAGGGGCTTGAGTTCCTGTTCCTTTTGTCGGGCAAAGGTGAGAATCTGCTGAATGAGGTCTTTCGCCCGGCGCACGGCATCGGCAATCCGCTCAATGGCATCCCCCATTTCCGGGGTCAGGTTCTTGCTTCGCATGCGGAGAATTTCTGCGTAACCCACAATGATGGCCAGGATATTATTGAAGTCGTGGGCGATGCCTCCTGCCAAAGTGCCCAGGGCCTGCATCTTTTGATTGGTGCGCATTTCCTTTTCCAGGAGCCGCTGCTGCGTGATGTCCCGTTCCACGCACACAAAGCTTGTCGCCTGCCCTTCCGCATCCATAAGAGGCGAAATGACGCATTCCACTTCGTACTTCTGACCGTTCGGGCGTTGTGAAGTAAAGCTGCCTTTCCAGATGTCCCCTCTAGAGACGGTTCGGGTAAGATTCTTGAAAAAAACCGTGCCCAGTTCATTCACTTGAAGGATTTTTGCATGTCTGCCCAGAAGCTCCTCCCGACGAAAGCCGGTGATGGCTTCAAAAGCTGGATTCACGTACTGAATGCGCCATCCGGCGTCGGCAATCATGACCCCTTCGCCAAGCTGTTCAATAGCCGTGGACAATCGAGCCATTTCCAGATCTTTTAGATGTGTCGCCGTCACGTCCACGCAAACACCCAAAAGCGCTTTTTCCACGCCAAAAGGAACCCATCGAGCTAAGACCTTAAGATAACGTTCTTGGCCGTCACCGCGTCGAACCTGCACCACGAAATCGGCTTCGCGTATAGACCCGGTGCGAAGGGATCGTATGAGATCATCCACACGATCGCGGTCCTCTTGAGCCAAAAAATCGTCCACTGTGTGCCGCTCTTGAAGGGCTTCGACCGTCACCCCCAAGATGGTCGCCAACGTGTTGTTTGCAAAAAGAAATCGCCGCTCCTTGATGACGGCGACCCCAACAGCGGCATGCTCGGTCACTGTTCGGTAGCGTTCCTCGGAATCCACCAAACGTTGCCGTAGCTTTTCCCTTTCCAGGGCCAAGTTGATCTGTTCGGCCAAAGCTTCGCAGACACGAAGACTTTGGGCATCAAAAAAGCCAGGCGGAGCCGTTTCCGCAACGAGAGCGCCCAGGACGCCCTTGATACTCGTAATGGGCACGGCTATAACGTTGGAGGACTTTAGAGCAGCGGTTTCGGACAAATCGCCCAAGGCATCCAACGAAGTCTGGAAATCATGATCCTTCGAGGACCAGGCCACCGGAATCGATTTATCCCCTTCCTTTAAAAAAATTCCCACGCGGGAACATTCCAAAAATCGGCGCAACTCATCGGTCAAGGTCTGCAGAGCCACCAAAAAATCTTGAGAAAGGATGGCTCGATCGATACGAGTCACCATATCTTGAAAGCGCAGCTGCCGCGACATTTCTCGCTCGCGAAGCACACGATCGGTGACATCTTCCACCACCGTCAAGGTGCCCAGAATTTGGTCTATGCCCTGGAGAGGGCTGATAGTGACATTTTGAAGCATCCACATATCGGTGGACTCGACACGCCGCTTCATGGGAAACAGATACTCATGAAAGCGATGGGAGAACACGCTGAGTTTTCCTTTGAGCGCCTCGGCATAGGTTTCCTGAGCCCATTCAGCACAGGGGGTTCCCACCAATTCCAGAACAGAGCGCCCCAAGACCTCTTCCGCCTTGAGACTGCTCTTTTCTTCCATCCACCGGTTCCAGGCTGTGATCTGCAGATGTTCGTCGGTCACCACTACCCCAAGGTCCGCATTGATCATCATCCAGTCGAGGAGCGCTTGACGCCAACTCATGGGCAAACCGGTCCTTTCCTTTGCTCTAAAGATATAGGGCTAGGCGTCTCCAACGAATGGCAGTGCAACTCACCCCTTTGCTTAAGGTGACCCGCCCTTCGCAAGCCATCTTTCTTTTTCGGCAGACGGTTCTTTGCTCTTTAATGATTTTTTGGCTTTGGCTCTCAGCGGATTAGCATCCAACGATCCAGAACATCCAAAAGCCTTTCCATGGACGTCACGCCCATGATGAGCATGAGGTAGCCTTCCACGTCCTTATCCTTGATGCGAAATGTGGTGACCACCACCAGGGCATGTTGAATGGCGCTGGCGTTGACCACAAGACTGCGCAGCATGTCATCCAGACTGTGCAAAGCCAACCTAGGGACCGAAAAAGACACATGCACTTTTAAAATGTTGCTGAAGGTTCCCAAACAGGCGTTCAGAACAATATTGCCCACCTCGGTGAGCACCTCTCGGTCGGACTCATCTAACCGAGGCAAGGGCACTCGGTCTTCGGCTAAAAGCTCGGACAAGACTACAGCGCCGGAATAATCCAGCAGAAGCATGGCGTTTCCCGAAATCATGCCGGAAAATATCTGGTGAACGGTGGCCACATCTCCGTCCAAGCGCTCCCCAAGAATGTCGGTGAGTCTGGTCACAGGTTCCACATAGACTTCGGGGACCCTCAATAACACACGATGCCTGACGAGCCTGGACAAAGAATCAGCCGCTTTGCCGAACCCTATGTTGATAAGCTCCACCAGGGCATCTCGATGGTCATCGGAAAGGATCATCGGCATCCCTTTCTCTCTCGTGTTTCCCTTGTGTCTTGGTGCACCCGCCTTTTTCAACTTTGAAGGGCATAATCCAAAATCTTTAAGATTTCCTGGGCATCCACGGGTTTCGAGAGAAATCCTCGGGCACCTGCCTCCATCACAATGCGCCGTGTGCTTTCCTGAATATCGGCACTGACCACCACAACCTTGGCATTTGGATCCATTTGTTTAAGTTGCAAAAGCATGTCGGTGCCTGACATGCCCGACATGATGAGATCCAAGATGACCAAGTCGGGCCGATGAATGAAGTAACTTTCCAAACCAGCCAGTCCGTCGGCGGCTTCCACCACTTCATGTCCCGCCTCTTCCAACAATCTTTTCAGTGTCCTTCGGGAAAGGGACGAATCGTCCACAATGAGAATCTTTCTCATCAGACCACCTCCATCAAAGCCGCCGCCAGCCGTTCCAAAGGAACCTGCCGATCGCTTAGGCCCGCCTCCATCACACATCGAGGCATGCCGTAAATGACGCAGCTTTCTTCCGATTCCGTAAAAACATAGCCTCCTTTGGCCTTAACCCAAGCCGCTCCTTCCAGACCATCGCTGCCCATGCCGGTCATGACCACAGCAAGCACGCGGGAACCGAACACCTCGGCAGCCGACTGGAAAAGCACATCCACGGAAGGCCGATGGAGTGTGTCAAGGGGTCGAATATCCAAATGGATGCGTACCGAATTATCTTGGCCACGCTCGAGAATCATGTGGCGTCCGGCCGGAGCAATATACACCGTACCGGGCTGAAGCACATCCCCTTCGGCGGCTTCCAAAACTTTGAGAGCGGTTACGGTGTTGAGATTGTCGGCGTAGAGCTTGGTGTAGCCTACGGGCATATGAAGCACGACCGCAATAGGTACGGGAAAGTCGGCGGGCAATTGCGTGAGCACGTGCCTTAGAGCTTGGGGACCTCCTGTCGAAACGCCGATGGCCACAAGGTCCACCCTGTCCTTGGTCGGCGTGGGCCTTGCCTCGGGAACTCGAGGCGCGGGCCCGCTCAAACGCAACAAGGCCGGAAGATGCGCACCCGTAGCCCCTTTAACTTTTTGCACAACGTCCTGTTGGATGTCGTAGATCTTTTCCAAGGCAAGGGCAGTGGGCTTTTGGACAAAATCCACCGCACCCGCTTCCATGGCCTCCAAGGCCATTTGGCCGCTTTCACTGGCAATGCTTACCACCACGACCGGCACCGGTTGCTTGGCCATCTGTTCGCGTAAGAATTCCACCCCATTCTTGCGCGGCATCATGAGATCCAAGGTCACCACGTCCGGGTGCAGCTCGTCCACAAGATCCAAGGCTTCCTGGCCGTCCCGAGCCGTCCCCACCACCGTGATTTCCGGATCCGATTCCAGCATGCGCTTGAGGACCTTGCGCACATAAGCCGAATCGTCCACCACCAAGACACGAATTGGACGGTCCATCCTCCGTCCCCCTCCTTCTCACAAGAGGTATCAATTCTTGACGTAGACAAAAGCCTTGCCCACAGTTTGAAGTGTAAATGGCGTGGTTATGCGAAGCAGGGATTCCGCTGCCCCTAAAAACAAATAACCCGGGCGGCTCAGGACATCGTAAAAAGCATGCGCCGTCCGTTCAATGACCTCGTCTGAAAAGTAGATGAAAACATTTCGACAATAAATCACGTGGACCCCGTGCATGCGCTGCACCGCGTTTGTATCCGCCAGATTGATCATTCCGTAATGGATCCTGTCCAAAAGTTCTCGGCGCACTTGCCAGCGGTCCCCCACGGAATCGAAGTAGCGGTCGCGCAGTTCCAGCGGCAGAGCACGAAAAGAACGGGAGCCGTAAAGGCCCTTTTTCGCCACAGTCAAGGCTTCTTGACTGACATCCGTCGCCATGATGCTCCAGGGGATTCGATCCCACCAGCCCTCTTCCTTGATGGCCATGGCCAAGGTTAAAGGCTCTTCCCCAGTAGCGCACGCGGCGCTCCAAATGCGCAGCGGCATGGCTCCATAGCTGGCATGATGTTCCGGCAAAATATGTCGCACCAAGGCCCACACGGCGTCCATTTCCCGCCAAAAATAGGTCTCCTTGACCGTCAAGGCTTCTGTGACGGCGTTCCACATTCCCCGAGCATCGTTTTCATATTTCAGTGCATAGTAAAGATCCATGAAAGAGCGAATGTTACGTTCGACCATGACATCGGCCAGCTTATCCTCCAGCAGTTCCCGCCGGTCGTCGGCATAATAAAGGCCCAAGCGTTCGTGCAGGAGATCCCTCAGGATGACAAAGGTCGTTTCCGCCAGGGAGGGTCGATCCACAAAAACCATAGAAAACCTCATGCGCTGGGCGGGTTTCCTTCAGGCATCAACTTCTGCCCACCAAGCGAGCTGCCAAATGGCGTACGGAGGGGCTGGGATCCTTTTGCGCCATGTGCTGCAGCATGGGCAGAGCCGCTCGATAGTTCAGGTGCGTGAGGGCCTGCACGGCATGAAGACGGACCGAGTCGTCGGGATCTTCCAAAGCCCGGAGCAGGCTACGCGTGGCCGCGGGGTGTTTCATTCGGGCCAAAACCGTCACCAAAGACGCACGAATCCTCGGATGCGCATGGTTCAGGCCAGATTCCAAGAAGGGGACATGTTCGGGCCGAAGCGTCGTCAAGACCCTCATGGCCTCTTCACGGCACCGCAAGTCCATGGTGAGTTCCACCAAGGCCGACACGGACTCTTGGGTCCCCATGCGCCCCAGGAGTTCCATGGCATAGCTGGCCACAGACCGGTCCCTGTCGGCAGCGGCCAGCCATTGGAGTCGCACGGCCACCTGAGCGCCCCCGATGACGGCCGCCGATTCCGCCGCTTGCCTTCGAATCATGGGATCGGAGGCACGAAGGGCAGCGAAGATGGGGGGCAACGCTTCAGGATGGCCAACGGCTCCCAAACCTGCGATGGCCCCCCTGACCATATCCCGATCCCCGCAAGCCGCCACCTGGGTAAGATCGGGCACAGCTCGCACCCCACCCAAAGTGCCCAGGGCTTCGGCGGCCATCACCCGCACGAAGGGTGTGGAATCTTCATGAAGCAGTCGGCGAACCTTTTCGTAAAGGCTTGCGCAGCGCTGTATTTCCGCAGCCTTGACGGCATAATAGCGTACCCACGGGTCAGGATCTTCAAGGAAAGATGGCGTCAGTCGCTCTGCATCCCTAGAATCCACATAGCTCAAAGATCGGGCGGCAGCGGTCCGAGCCAAGGGAGAAGGGTCTTGAAGCGCAGCTTCTAAAACCAGCGGAACCCGGGGATCCTCCACATAGCCCACATGCTCCAAAGCGGCAATCCGGACGGCTTCCTGAGGATCCCGACAACAGCGAAAGAGTCTCTCCACACACGAGGGATATCCAAAATAACCGGCAATACGGCAAGCCGATTCGCGCACTCTAGGGTTGGAAGCAATGAGAAGATCCCGTACACGTTGTTCCAGATCGGGATGACCCAGAGAATGGAGAGCCGCCACAGCCGCCTGCCGTATAGCGGCCTCTTCGTGGCTCAAACACTGAAGCAGCGGTTCAAAGGCTCTGAGATCCCCAATTTTCGACAGGGCACCCGCCACCACAACACTCAGCCCTCTTTCACTTTGCAATAGAGAAATCAGAGCCGGAACAGCCCGAGCATCCCCGATACGACCAAGGGTCGAGACCACATCCCGAACAACGTCCATGTCATTGGAAGAGAGAGACTCAAGAAGCGCCGGAACCGAATCCGCTCCCTGCCGAACCATGACCTCCAAAACAAACCGCCGCAGTGTCGGATCCGACAGAAACGGCAAGAGGACTCGGGAAAGCCCGCCTTGTTCCATCCAGCCCAGGACCTTCAGAAGAACGGGTTGTTCTTCCGGAGCAGCCTTCTGGAGCGCTTGAACAAGGCGGCGGGAACCTTCCGGAGTGCTCTTTTCCAGAACCCGTTCCACCACGGCCGTGTCATCCCCGTACAACTCCGTCAATCGTCGAGCACAAGTCAATAAAGCGCGGGCCGTGGCCGTTGCAGGCACATCAGGATCGTTCAGAAGTTCGGCAAGAAGGTCCGCGGTGGCCGCATCGGGAAAGAAACCAAGAGCCTCCACAGCCGCTTCGCCCAAAAGCGGATCGTGTACGGCATCCTTTAAGGTTTCCACAGCCCTTGGATCCCCGATGTGCTTCAAGGCTTCCAAAGCCGGAAAGGCCAAAAAGAAGTCCCGGGTCGCCACCAGGGCACAAAGTCGTTCCACAGCCGCTTCCGCTCGAATCTTTCCCAAGGCTTCCACGGCATGATAGCGCACGTTCTGGTCCGGATCATCCAAAGCTTCCAGCAAGAAAGGCACCGCGGCCTTGTCCCCTGTTTCCCCCAAAGCCAAGGCGGCGTAGATGCGAAGATCCACCGTGGTATCCTGCAACAATTGGCCTAAGGCGGAAACAGCATCACAATCCATCATGGTGAGCACCTGCAAAGCGCTGTTCACCACACTGATGTTTCGATGCTCTCGGCGCAGTAAACTGACAAGCGAGCCCACTGCCGATGGATCGCCACGACGCGCCAAGGATTCCACCGATTGTCTTCGCAGTCGCCAATCGTCGATATCCAAGAGTTCGCTGAGGGGTCCTCCTTCAAGGATCTCTCCGTAGGCGGTTGCCGTGTCAGCCTTTTTTTCCCCATGGACGTCCCGTTCGTCCCTGAACTTTTCTTCCAATTCCCGTTCTTTTTCCATTCGAGATGTCACATCTTCCACGGTGATGAGAGCCCCGACGACCGTGTCCCCTTCGGTAATAGGGGCAGCAATCACCCGCTGGCGCATGTGGGTGAAATGGCGTGACGGCTTTTGAGGCGGACAGGGGATAAGGTACTTATGAAAGCTTGGAACCAGAATCTCCACCTGACCCATGCGAATGACGTTCAGCAGGCGATCCACAATGCCCTTGTCCCGCACGTGAGGAAAAAGTTCTTGCAGCAATTGACCGCGCACTTCGCTTTCCGAAAGTCCCGTCGCCGATTCCAACCATCGGTCCCAGGACCGGATTCGAAGTTCATTGTCGATCGTCAGCACCCCGATGTTTTGTCCACGTTCCATCATGGCTGAAACCTCACAGGCCGAAACGGCTGCGACCGCTTCTAAGCTTCGGGATGATTTACACCCGAGGCGTTTCCTGCATAAATGCCTGTTTTAGGTTTTGGACAACGGCAAGATTTTTTTTGGCCAAGGTCTTGAGCGCCATGAAGACATCCCCTAAGGCTTCCAAGGTTTCTAAATGGGTCTTGTTGGACTTGGCGATGGAGGCAATACGTTTGGAAATGTTCTGGGACGCTTGAGACATGTCGCGAGCCGCCTTGGCTTGTTCCGCCATGGCTCGTGCTACCTGTTCCGATTGTCGCCGGATCGACGCCACGGATGCCCCCACCTGATCGGCCGCAGTGCTTTGTTCCAAAAGTGCTTGATTCACCTGGCCGATGAGGTGATTCAGCCGCTGGATTTCCCTGGCCACCCGGTCGCTGGCCGTGCCATGTTCTCCAATGGCCTTGGTGGTGGATTCCATGCCACGGCGCATCATTTCCAACGCCTTATTGATTTGCTGGGTTGCCGAAGCTTGTTCCAGAGTGCCTTTACGCAGCTCCTTGGCCAAAGTCGTCAAATTCTGGGCGGCACGAACGATTTCCTGGGCCGCCTTGGCCTGTTCCGCCATGGCCTGGCGCACTTGCTGGGCTACACGACGCATGTTGCTGGTGGCCGAGGCGATGGTCTGCGCGGTCTGGGCTTGCTCGGCGGTGGATCGTGAGGCCTGGCGGGCATGGTCCACCGTTTCCTGAACCGATTGGACCACCGTTCTCGCAGCTTGGGTCTGTTCTTCCATGGCTCGAGCCGTCTGAGAAACCGCGCGGCCGATTTCGTCGATGGCCGACAAGATTTGTTCGAGATTTTCCGTGCCTTCCTGAGCACGCTGGGTGGTTTCGTCCGCAACGCGCAATGTGTCGGAAGAAGCTCGCACTGCGTCTTGGACGGTTTCCTGAAGGTTTTTCACGATAGCGGCCACATCCGCCGTGGCTCGAGCGGCCCGCTCCGCCAGGTTGCGTATTTCTTCGGCCACCACCGCAAAACCCCGCCCCGCATCCCCCGCTCGAGCCGCCTCAATGGAAGCATTCAGGGACAACAGATTGGTTCTTTCGGCCAGCACGTTGATGGTATCCACAATGCTTCCAATATCTGCAGCTCTTTTACCCATTTCCCGAATGATCGCCTCGGACTTTTCCGCCGCGCTCCGCAGTCTTTCAATCCCCGCAATGGCTTTCTTGACAACGTTGGCCCCACTGCGAGCCTCCTGAGTGGCATGGTGGCCCATTTCCTCGGCTTTTTGGATCAACTTTTGAACCGATTGCACTGACCGGTCCATTTCCTGGGCACTGGATGCGCTGGCTTCTGCCACAGCGCTGATCTTTTCCGCGTTTTTCGCCACCCCGGCAATGGATTGGGCCAGTTCCTCCACGGAACTTGCCACTTCCTCCACATAGTCCGCCAACCGAATGGCCATGGATGTGACTTCCTCAATGGAAGCTCCCATCTCATTGATGGACGACAAGGTTTCTTCCGCAGCCGCACTCACGGAATCGGCATGCGTTGCCAGGTTCTGCCCAGAACGGCTGATCTGTTCCACGGAGGCCGCCGTTTCCGTCAGGGAATTACTCAGGTTTTCCGCGTCCTGGCGAATGGTGCGCACGGTGACCCCCACCTCTTCCATGGATGAGGCCACTTCCGATGAAGACTCTGCGATCTGGCGTACATCCTTGGTGATGCCCTTGATAGTCCCCACCATTTGCTCTACAGACGTGGAACTCTGATCCACTCCTTTGGCCAACTGCACCGATGAGGCGCTGACCTCTTCAATGGAAGCCGCCGTCTCGTTGATGGACGAGATGAGTTCCTCGGCGGAGGCAGCAATGGAATCGGCCTGATCGGCTGTATCCTTGAGGGTGGCGGTAGTGTTCTCGGCGAGGGTCTTCGCCTTGTCCACGAGCCGAAGGCTCTCTTCCACATGATCCGCCAGTGTTTCAGCCTCTTCCACAAGGCGGCCGGATCCTTCCGGAGCATCGGGGAAGGTCTCCGCCTTGGAAGACACCCTCGATACAGCCTCTCTTTCGTTCGCTGCATTATCTTTGCGCCGAAAAAGTCCCATGGAAGACTCCTCTCATCTTAGTCTGCGTAAGCGTGACCGCCAGAAACCTCAAACGGAAGCCTCTTCGCCTAGAATGTTTCGGGGATCAGTCCCGGCCAGACTTTGCAATTCACCGGCCAGCGCCTCCAGCCGTTCTCCTCCGTCAAAGTCCAACAGCTTTTCCACGTCCAGGACAAACACCAATCGTTCCCCCACAAGAGCAATTCCCTTGAGATACCGGCCGCTGCGTCGGGTCATCTCCTCGGGCGGGGGAAGAATCTCTTGGGAACTCAGCCTAAGAAATTCCCGCGCCGTATCCACCAACAGCCCTACAGTCCGACCGCCAGGGCTCACCACAATGAGGCGTGACTGCAAATCCAAAGGCTTGGGTGGAAAGCCAAAGCGAACCCGACAATCCACCACGGGCACCACTTCACCCCGCGAAAAGACCGCGCCGGCGAGAAAAGGATGAGCATTGGGCACCGGGGTCAAGGCTTCCACCATTTCCACGTGCTTCACATGGGCGCTGGCAATGGCGTAGGAAGCCCCCGCCATCTGAAAAAGAACGTAAGGTTCCCCTTCAGAACGTATCGCATCCATGGTCTTGTCCTTTCATGTTCGGCGACTCGCGGTATTGAGCCAATGGACCGTCACGCCTTCGGGATCCAGCACGAAGATCAATCGCCCATCCCCCACATCTGCAGCTCCCACAAGGCCCGGAAGATTCAGCAAAGGATCCTTCATGCCGTGAACAACCAGATCACGAAGACCAAGCACCCGTTCGGCAACAATCCCCACCTTGCGTCCTTGAGTTTCCACCACAAGGACAGGAACGGTCGCCGTGCCAAGCCCTGAACCGAATCCGGCCCACGCACGCAAGTCCAACAAAGGTAACGGGCCGTCTGCGTAAGGCATCACGACCATACCGGGAACATGTGAGAATTTCTCAAATTCCGCCTGAACCACTTCCCGCACACTGCCTATGGGCAGCCCAAAGGACACCGGGCCCGCACGCACCACAAACAAGGATTGCACAACGAGGGTCACGGGAAGACGCACCGTGAAGGTACAACCTTTGCCGAAAAGGTTGTGCAGGCTCAGACGTCCTCCAAGGGAGGCCGCCGTTTCCCTTAGGATGCTCAACCCCAGCCCACGTCCGCTGGCTCGATCCGCCTCCTCCCGCGTGCTGAACCCCGGATGGCACAGAATATCCAAAAGGTCTTGGAAGTCGTCATCTTCCACGGCTTCATCCGCCCTCAGCCCGAAAGCCCGCGCGGCTTGTCGAACAGCTGCTTCATCGATGCCGCGGCCGTCATCCCCGATAAGGATTTCAATATGATCGCCAGAAGAACGGCCTTCAATGAACACAGTGCCCACAGGGTCTTTGCCTGCCGCCACCCGCTCCTGCACCGGCTCAATGCCATGGCTTACCGCATTGCGCACCACATGAAGCAAAGGATCCAGCATTTTTTCCGCAACAAACTTGTCGATTTCGGTCCGAGAACCCTTGATGTGCACCCGAATCGATTTTCCAAGTTCACCGGCTAGATTCAGTGCGGCCAATTGCAGACGGTCAAAAACATCTCCCACAGGCATCATGCGCAAGCCCGTGATTCGATCCCGAAGGTTCCGAAGTTCCCGGGACAACTCCTGGGTCACATCCCCAAACGTGCGAAAGAGTTCCGTGCCTAGCACGGGCGCAAAGGCTTTCACCTGGTCTTGGAGTCGATGTGTCAAAGTAAAAAGCGTCCCCACGGAACGAAACAGCTCGTCTAACCGATGCACATCCACCCGAACCACGGAAGAACGAAACGGCGCTTCAGACCTTTCCCGTGTCAACCCCAGATTGCTTTCGCGACGGTCCTCCAAACCAATGGTTTCCATAAGCTCGAAACACTCTTTCCAGGACAGACCGTCTTCCGCCCAGGAACGCCATCTGTCAGGTTCTTCCGCCGTCGTCACATAAAAGTCAAAAGCAATCCCCGCCTCAGGCAGGACCCGTGGAAGCCCTTTAAGAATCTGCCCCAGCCCGCTCAGGCGCTCTCGAATAACGTTGACATCGATCCCTCGCTGGTTTCTCTCCGCACTGGGCACAAAGGAAAAACACCACAGTTTTTCACCCGCCCTTAGACGTTCCCGCAGACGTTTGCGATCCAGGGCACTCCACTGGCGCATTCGTGTGGACATTTCGGTCGCTTGACCCACCTCGGTTCCTTCAGGAGCTCGGCATCGACCTTGTAAATCTTGGACAAAAGGCGTTGGATCCTCCGGTTCTAAGCCATCCCGCCGGGACATCAGAGCCGCTTCGAGGCGAGCCAATCCGTCCCGAAGAACTGCCACAAAGGCATCGCCAAGAGGCCTGTCCATCGAAAGCTGCATTTTGACGCAATCTTCAAGGGCATGAGCGATTTCCTCCGCCTCCCGGAACCTCACCATGCCCGAAAGACCCTTCACAGTATGAAGATGACGGCGTAAATCTTCCAAGGGTGTTGGATCTTCCAACACCGTCCCGACCAGGCTGGTCAAGGTGATCAAAGCCCGACGCATCACCGCCAGGTGTTCATCACATTCGGCGAAATAATCATCCAAAAACTCGGAAAAAACGGTGCCGCCGCTCATCTTATGCCCCCTCAAAGAGGCTCGCTACGGTGTTCAGCAATTGGGAAGGTTCGAAGGGTTTGGTGAGATAGTGGGCCACGCCCAACTGAAGTGCTTCCTCACGGCTTTCCTTGTCGTCCCTCGTCGTAAGCACCACCACAGGAATGCTCGTAAGCGCAGGGCTTTGCCGCAAGAACCGCAACAGGTCCACACCATGCATGTCGGGCATGTTCAGGTCCAAAATGATCAAGTCCACGGGATGTAACGAAAGGCGCTCGAGAGCTTCAAGCCCGTTGCCTGCTTCCTGAAACCTGATGTTGGGCAGAGACTTCAGACAGGCTACCACCATCCGCCTCATGGTCTGGGAATCGTCCACGACAAGAATCGCCTTCACGCTGCCCCCCCTTTTTGGCGACGCCGGAGCGCTTTATTGCCCAAACCTTGAATATGCGGGTGAGTACGAAAGATCAGCGAGCTTCCATGTGAAATCATGAAATACTTAACGAAATCCCGAAGAGAATTCAAACGGAAATGCACAAGTGTTTTCATTGTCATACGACTTGATGGCATGGGCAGCGTGGTGCCTCAGTCGGTTCCCTTCAAGGCCCGTAAGCATCGTTTCTTCCCTGACGTTTTGGAAAAAAACCTTGCCCTGACAGGGACCTTATGCTAACAGAGTCGGTTCGTTACGGTGAGGCCCAAAGAAAGTGAAAAACATAGAAATATCGGTTGGATGAATCTGATACGTGGGGAAAGGATGACATCATGAGTCGTACATGTCAATTTTGTGGAAAGACACCTCATGTGGGGCATAATGTCAGTCACGCCAACAACAAGACCAAGAAGGTTTGGTATCCGAACCTGCAGCGTGTGCGCCACGTGCATGCGGATGGAACGGTTCGACGTGTGCGGGCCTGTACCCGTTGCATTCGTTCCGGCATGGTGGTGAAACCAGCCTAAAGCCTTCGAGCTCCCCAAGGTCCTTTTCAGGGGCCGAATGGCATTTCTTTCGACTGTGGCGCATGGCATGCGCCCTACGGATCCCCGTCGGCGACAAGATTCTTAAGCGATTCGTAGAAGTTGAGAAAACCGGACTGGACCGTGTTCGCCAGGACCGTGTCCAGGCCGGCTCCCGCCAACACCGCCAAACATCGCCATTCCACGTCCACAGGGTATTTTTTTCTGAGGCCGCTTCGCAGGTTGGACAATCCCACCATGGTGCGTGCGGGCTCAGAAAAGATGGACCAGCCTGAAAGCAGCCGAACGGTTCTGATGACCTCCCGCAGATGCTGCTGGGCATCAGGCCAGCTGAGATTGGGCAGAACCGGATCAAAGATCAGGTGATGCGACGGAATACCTGCAGCAACGGCCGTTTCTCGAAGCTGAATGGCCAGAGCGAGCCTTTCTTCCACAGAAACCGGAACTCGAGATCGTTCGTCCATGAGCAGAACCACCAGAGGGGTCCCGTATTCCACAGCCAGAGGAAGCATGCCTTCGATCTTGTGCGGTTCCAAGGACAAGGCGCTCAGAATGGGCGTCTTACGGCATACGGACAATCCTCGAGCCAGAACACGAGGGTTCGGGCTGTCGAGAATGAGCCCTCGATCGGTGACGGCTTCCACCGTTTCCACCAGGAAAGCCATACGATCTTCGTGGCGCTTGGACAAGTATCCTGGGTTGATGTCAATCAAGTCCACGCCGGGACCGGTACATCCTTGGAGCACTTCTCGAATGGGACCAGGGTCCATGTCGCGAATGGCCTGAGCCACTCGTGGGTTAAGAGCATGAAGGTTATCGGCCGCCAGTTTCATTGCGATCCTTCAGAATCTCCCTTACAAGGCGCAGCCTCTCCTCGCCTTCATCGCGATATTTTAAAAGAGTCTCAATGAGATTTTCTCGACGCTCTGCGTTTTCCACGAGCTGAGCATTGGCCAGCGCGATCCAGAAGGCTCCCTGGACGGCCGCTGCGAGAAATTCCGCGGCAACGGCCACATCGGCCGTTAAATGGCGAGCGCATCGAGCCCCCACGACCCTGGCGGTTTCCAAAGCCGCGATGGCAGCTTTCATGATGTTCAAGGGAACTTGAGCCGCCGCTTCGGCCGCCGAATCCCGAGCCGATGGCGAATGTTCACTTTTCCGCGTGCCAGCAAGATTTTTATAGACTTCCACATCGTGTTTTCGGCACCATAAAAGCTCTTCGGCCATAGAGCTTATCTCTCGCCGTTTCTCATCCCACCATGGATCGAAAGCCGAAGCTCCTGAGGCTCGTTTTTTTTCAAGAACGGCCACCTTTTCCAGAAGGCACAGGGCCATCAAGGCGCCATGGGCGGCGGCGGATCCGCCTCCCGGATCGGGCCTGGGTTGTCTTAGCGCTTCAAGAAAGGCATCTTCATAAAGAAAGGGCATGCGCGAGGCTTCTCCATGCCGGCCCATGGGGTCTCAGCCCAAAAGAGAACCCAGTTTGCAGGGCAGACAGTGTTTTGGACGCACGTCCGTGGCTGGTTCATTCACTGACCCGAAGCACTTCGTAGACGTTCTTTTCGTTTCGAAGGGCGGTCATGACCCGGTTCAGGTGCTCGCTGTCTCGAACTTCCACACGGAATCGACAGTGGGCCACCCCGGTTCCGGTGCGTTCAATACGAAAATCATTCACGGTTACATCCAACTGCCCCAGCAGGGTGCTCAGGGCTCCCACCGTGGCCCGATCCCCGTCATAGACCACCTTGATATCCACGGGGTAAGTTTGCGCTTCCCCCGTATCCCACTGCACGTCGATGCGACGTTCTTCATCTCCAGTTCCGGCGTTTTTACAGGAAAGCCTGTGGATGGTGACTCCACGGCCTCGTGTGATATAGCCCACGATGGGTTCTCCCGGCAGAGGATTGCAGCATTTGGCCATGCGAAACAACACATCATCCACCCCTTGAACGCGAATCCCTTCGTCGGCCTTGGAAGGTTTTTTCCGTTCGGGTGGTTTTTCTTCCCGAGGCTCTTCCAGTTCCGGCTCGGGCAAAGGCAACCGTCCGATGAGCTGCACGGGAGACAGTTTTTTGTATCCCACGCTGGCCAAAAGATCGTCTACGGTACGCAGGGAAAATTGCCGCGCTGCTTCCAGCAGTTCGGGGGAATTGATGTAGTGGTTGAAGTTGAGGCCTCTTTTGCGAAATTCACGTTCGCAGATTTCCCGACCCATGGCGATGGAACGATCCCGCTCTTCCGTCTTGATCCAGTGGCGAATGCGGCTCCTCGCCTTACTGCTCTTGACGAAATTGAGCCAATCCTTGCTGGGCTTCTGATTGGGAGCCGTGATGATCTCCACCATGTCCCCGTTGTTGAGTTCGGATCGCAACGGAACAATCTTGCCGTTGACCCGCGCCCCCACACATCGATGCCCCACTTCCGTGTGAACGGCATAAGCGAAGTCGATGGGAGTGGCACCCCGCGGCAGGACCTTCACATCCCCGTCAGGTGAAAACACGTAAACTTCGTCGGGATAAAGATCCAGCTGAAAGTTTTCAAAGAAACTCTTGGGATTTCGCCATCCCTTTTCGGGTTCCAGCAACTGACGCAACCACGAAAAGCGTTCCGCTTCTTCACGACCTACACCTTCCAGAGGGCGCCCTTCCTTGTAGAGCCAATGGGCGGCGATACCTTCGTTGGCCACCCGGTCCATTTCTTCGGTTCGAATCTGAACCTCCATGCGTTCCCCGTGGGGCCCGATGACCGTGGTGTGCAAGGACTGATACATGTTGGGTTTGGGTCGAGCGATATAGTCCTTGTAGCGGCCAGGAACGGGTTCCCAGAGGGCGTGCACCAGGGCCAGAATTTCGTAACAGGCCGGAACCGAATCTGTGATGATGCGAAAGGCGATGAGATCGTAGATGCGATCCAAGTCCAGGTGCTGGGCGGCCATTTTTCTATAGATGCTATAAAGATGTTTCGGGCGCCCAAGAACCCGCCCTTTCAGGTTGTTTTCCTTTAGCTTATCCGTAAGAATGCGACGAACTTCCTCGATGTAGCGACGCCGTTCGATTTCGGTCTTTTGCAGGCGGGTTTGCAGTTCCGCATAGGCTTCCGGATACAGAGCGGCAAAAGCCCGATCTTCCAGTTCCACCTTCATCCATTCGATACCCAGACGGCTGGCCAAAGGGGCATAGATTTCCATGGCCTCACGGGCCAAGGTGGCCTTTTCACCGTTGGAAAATCGATGGATCACTCGAGTGTCATGGAGCACATCGGCCAGTTTGATGAAAATGACCCGCACATCCCGAGTCATGGCCAAAATCATCTTGCGGAGATCTTCGGCCTGCTTTTCCTTGCCTTCCTCAAGGCGAAATTGGGACACTCGATGCACGCCGGAAACAATGGCCGCCACATGATCCCCGAAATCCTTCTTGAGATCTTCGGCGGATAACCCGCCGTCATCGAGAGCATCATGCAGAAAACATCCGGCGACGGTGTGGTCGTCCATCTGAAGGCGAGCCATGAGGGAAGCCGTTTCCAGGTAGTGTTCAAGGTAGGGTTCCGCGGGCAATCTGGGTTTACCGCGGTGCATTTTGGCGCACTGGGTATAAGCCCGTCGCATCAAGGCCACGTCCGCTTCGGGAAAATAACGCAACACCTGATCTTCGATCTGAAAATACTGCGTCACCGCCTCTCCCGCCTTCACATCCTCACAATCTACACCTTCACACCTTCACGATTTCACGATTTCACGATTTCACGACTTCACGATTTCACGACTTCACGACCGTCATAGCCTGGACTTCTTCCAGCAGTCGTTCCAGCACCTTTTCTTCGGGAAGCTTTTCAACCAGTTTACCCTTTTTGAACAAGATGCCGTGCCCTCGGCCCCCTGCAATGCCCACATCCGCTTCACGAGCTTCACCCGGTCCGTTGACGACACACCCCATCACCGCCACTTTCAAGGGGGTAGCAACGTGCCGAAGTCGTCGTTCCACCTCAGGGACCACGTCCATGAGTTTCCATTCCGTACGGCCGCAGGTCGGGCAGCTGATCACATCCACGCCGCGGTTTCTGAGTCCCAAAGAACGCAAGATGGCGTAAGCGATGGGAAGCTCTTCTTCGGGATCTGCCGTGATGGAAACCCGAATCGTATCCCCGATCCCTTCCGCCAGGAGCAACCCGATGCCGAGGGCCGATTTCACAGCCCCGAGCACGGGAGGACCCGCTTCGGTGACACCTACATGGAGCGGCACATCGGATAGTTCGGCCAGCCGGCGATAGGCTTCCACGGTTGTAAGAACATCGGAAGATTTCAAGGAAACCTTGAAAGCCGTGAGGCCGCATTGAGTCACAAAGTCCATGTGCCTCAAAGCGCTTTCCACCATAGCCTCGGCGGTCGGTCCTCCATGCTTGGCCAGAAGATCCTTTTCCACCGATCCGCTGTTTACGCCGATACGGATTGACACTCCTCGGTTTCGAGCTTCTACAGCGATCCGCCTCACCTTCTCACGGTCTCCAATGTTCCCGGGATTGATGCGAAGCCCGTCTGCGCCGGCTCGCAAAGCCCCCAGAGCCAATCGGTAATCGAAATGGATGTCGGCGATGATGGGAACCGTTACGGCTTTCTTGATATGCCCGAGAGCTTCCACGGCTTCCGTATCGGGCACCGCCACTCGAACAATTTCGCAACCCGCCTGGACCAGCCTTTGAATCTGGGCCACGGTAGCGGGAATATCTCGAGTGTCCGTGTTGGTCATGGACTGAACGACTATAGGTGCGTCCCCACCGACGGGGACGTTTCCCACGTGAATTTGCCGTGAGACTCGGCGACGCTGCAAACCTTTCACGAAATCCTCCTTGGCCGCGTTTGCCGAAGATTGTAACGATCCGGACCGGTTTCAGCAACCGGCAGCACCCCAGAGCTGTTGAGTCCGCGTGACAAAATCCAGGGGACGAAAGGTGTAAGCTTGGGCCCTAAGCAAATGGTCCCTGTAGGGGGGCACCGGTGTGTGCGCCCTAAAAACCGTCCCCAACCAGGGGTTTTGGGGCGGACACATCGGTCCGCCCCAACCGGTGTTATGGATATGGGCAGACACACAGGTGCGTCCCTACGGGTTTTTCTTCCACGGGTGGAAATTTGATGACGGCTTCCAAGGCAAGGAGCCCGATCTATCAGCTTCCAACCTTCAACTTTCAAGGACCGAAAAACCTTCCTTTCCCTCAACGCCCCTAACCTCGATGGATTCAACCCCCCAACGCCTCTTCCAATACTCAAGATTGCAACGCCCAGGCCCCACGATTTCACTCACTCGATCCCGCGGACCATGAATGGAGATATGCCCTCCACGAATCGCCCGTTGGGAAAAGGCTGCATCCACGCGACGCCTCCACGCCTGCACTCGCACCAGATAGCCCAAAGCTGGATGGTTGGGACCGGCTATGACAAGACCCGGCAGACGCAATGTTTCACTCGTCTGCAATCCGATGCGTATCACCCGAATCCCTTGATCGGTCAAAACCTCGTAAGCTTGAGCACATCGTGCCACGGCTTCATCCAGCGTGAGCGGTGTGTAGGTTCCTTTTTGAAACCAGCGTTCCAAGACTGTCCCTCGAAGCACCAGGGTAGGATAAAGCCTTACAAAATCCGGTGCGAGACGAAGAACGCGTTTCAGGCTTCGTTCAAAAGAACGGCGGTCTTCACCTGGAAGACCTACCATGAGTTGCAGTCCCACGGCCCAGCCTTGGGCCCGCACCCGTTGCACCGCCTCGGCTACATCACGCACGGTATGGCCTCGACCCGAGCAGACCAGCACGTGATCGTCCAGGCTTTGGGCTCCGATTTCCACCGTGGTCACGGGAAACCGGGAAAGTCGCTTCAAGACGTCAAGTCCCAGAGCATCGGGACGGGTGGAAAAGCGTATTCCCGTAAAAGCGCCGCGTTGAACCCCCAGCGCCGCTTCTTCGAGAAGATTCGAAACCGCCTTGCTGTCAATTCGTGTAAAGGTGCCCCCATAAAAGGCGATTTCTCCCGGCTTGTTCTTTTCCAAAGCACTCCGAGCAAATTCCCGGATTTCGCGGATCACGGCGTTCCAAAGCACAGCACCGGGCACGGCGGTGATGGTCTGCTGATCACAGTAGACGCACTGGTGAGGGCACCCCATATGGGGAAGAAAAACGGGATAGATTCGACGAGTCATGGCCCTTTGGCCGCCGCGAGACGAGGAATGTCGGTGACGAAGGCATCCAAGGCTTCCCGAGCATCCCACGGACCGGCCACACCGTTCATGATCACTGTCACGGCATAGGCTTTGCCGGAAAAATCTCCGATATAACCGCTAAAACCCACCACATCCCGTAACGTGCCTGTCTTACCTCGAACCGTGTATTCCGGGGAACAGCTTTTCATGCGTTTTCGCAAGGTTCCTTCCTCACCGGAACGGGCAAAGGAAGCAAGGAATTCCGGTCCCACATCCCAGTCCCGATGCGCGGCTGTGAGCACCGTGTTGAACGCGGCGGCACTGACCCGCGTGGTGCGTGTCAAGCCCGATCCCGAGTCGAGAGTCATCTCCGAAGCAGGAACACCCAGCCGGACCAGCACATCTTCCACGGCACGGCATCCTTTGATCAATGAACCCGGAGGTCCGTAGACATGAGCCCCCAGAACGCGCAGAATCATCTCCGCCATGAAGTTGTTACTGTATCGGTTCAGTCCGTAAAGCACATCGCTGAGCGGAGGGGACTCCAGCCGATACAGCAGAAAAGCTTGAGGCGGCAGCGGTCTGGGGCCCGCGTCTGTGCCTTGAATCTGGATACCGGCGTCTTTGAGAGCTCTGCGAAAGGTGAGGGCCGCAAAACGTTGAGGATCCTGAATATTCATGCGGTATTCCGCCGGCAGGAAAGCTTCCCCGGGCTTTTTGCCATGGACACGAAAGACCTCCCGGCCATCATCCCCGACCCCCAGGGACGTGAGTCCAACCCAGGGATTCTTGGCCTGATTCTGCCATTCCTGGCGAAAGGCCACATAGTCCGTGGGAGGAAAGGTTCGAATATCCTTGGCCGTCACGCCGTCTCCTCCGGGAAGGATTTCCACGTTCACCGTATTGTTGTTGACGGCCGTTGCTGAAATCACGGGGTTATGAGGGCGATCGCACTTGTTGTCCAGGCACAGGTGTTCATAAGGAGGATCAAAGGCCGAATCATCCACGTAAATGCCGCCCTGAACCTTTTCGATACCCTGGGATCGCACTTTCTGGCCCAGAACCCAAACCCTTTCGGGAACAAGAAAAGGATCCCCGTATCCTTTGATCCAAAGGTTTCCGGAAAGCACACCTTGAACCGGTTTTCGATCCGCCCACACTTCCGTCCGGAACTGAAAATCCGGACCCAATTTTTTGAGAGCGGCGTAACTGGTGAGAAGCTTCATGAGCGAAGCCGGAACCAAGGGCTTATGGGCCTGGAATTCCCAAAGGACGGACCCGGAGGGTAACGCCGTCACCTGAACGCTGAGATCTCCACACGCGGTTTGCATATTTCGAAGATGCTCAGACCATGTGGACGGCTTGGTTCGCTGTGCGGGTTTTTTTTCCGGCTTCGCCCCGGCCGCCGGACTCACGACCAGGACCGTCACGGCACAGAAAAACCAGAACCCCAGCCATCCCCACAAATTTTTTCGTGCTTTTCGAAGACTCATGCTCCGTTACACACCTTTTGCTTGCGACTGTTGCACAAGCTGATCCAAGGCCTTCCAGAACCCAGGAAACGATTTGGAAACCGTAGAAGCCCCACGAATCATCGTTCCCGGAACCCTGAGACCCAGCACGGCAAAAGCCATGGCGATACGATGATCGTTGTAGGTGTCAATGGCATCACCCCGCTGAGGAGGCCCTTCAATCGTTAAACCGTCCGGCTTTTGTTCCACACGCACCCCTAGGCGATGCAGTTCCGTGGCTACGGCATCCAACCGGTCCGATTCCTTTAGGCGCAAATGAGCCACATTCCTGATGGTGCACGGCCCGTCCGCGAAAGCGCACAGAACCGCTAAAGTCGGGACCATATCCGGCATGGCGTTCATATCCACCTGCATAGCTCGAAGACGCTCCGGCCCCTGCACTCGCACACCTCGATCTTCCCACCGAATCGTACAGCCCATGGAACGCAGCACATCCAAAAAGCGGCAATCCCCTTGAAGGGCGTTCGGGTTAAGAGGGTACGTGAGCACGTCACCTTGCGTCAAGGCGGAAGCCGCCCAAAAATAGGAAGCCGATGAACAATCCCCTTCCACTTCCATGCGAAACCCGTTCAGACGCTGCGGTGCCGGAACACGGATGGCCCTCGGGGCTTCCTGATAAAATTCCAGACCCACTTCGGCCATCATGGACAAAGTGATGGTCACATAGGGAAAGGAGGCCACAGGATCTTTCCAACACACAAGGACAGGCCCTCGAGCCTGGGTCGCCGCAAGGAGCACGGAAGAGAGATATTGACTGCTTTCAGAGGCATCCACCAGGGTTTCGCCACCTGAAAGCCCCCGGGCATGTATACGCAAAGGCGGGCATGATCCTTGGCCCAGAAAATGGACTTCGGCACCTAAAGGTCGAAGAGCTTCCGCCAGAGGACCTACCGGACGTTGCCGAAGCCGAGGAGATCCGTCAAAGACAAAAGTCCCTTTTCCCACAGCTGCAAGACCCAAAAGAAGACGAAGACTTGTGCCGCTGTTGCCCAAAAGAATGGGTTCGGGGTTGGAAATCCAGCGATGAGACGCAGGAGACACGCGGATTCTGGTCCCTTCCCAGTGAATGCCGACCCCGAAGCGACGCAGGGCTTCAGCCGTGATACGGGTGTCTTCCGCTTCCAGGGCGTTTTCAATGAGAGTTTCCCCTTCGGCCAAAGCCGCCAAAATAAGGGCTCGATGGGTGACCGACTTGGACCCGGGCACGGCGACATTTCCTTGGACTCGAAAAACACACGGAATTTTTCTTATATCAGCTGCTTCATTCATCAAAATTCTTCCTTACCGATGTCGAGCCGCTCTTCGCAACGCCTGCCTCATGACCGCTTCAGGCGCCGGACGGTTCAGCCACCAGCTCAACTGTTCCATGCCTTGATAGAGCAACATCTCAAGGCCGTCCACAACGCGGGCTTCAGCCGCCTTGGCTTGTTTTAAAAACGGGGTTTCCAAAGGGACATAGACGATATCCATGACCACCATGTGCGGGGTGAAAAAGCCTTCAGGAACTTGAAAGCCGTATGGATTGCCGGACATACCGGCACTGCTGGCCTGAACGACCACCTGTGGCTGCACTCGATCGAGGTGGCTCAGAGCCACCCACGAACATTGAAACTCGGCTGCCAGCTCTTGAGCTCGACTTTCGGTACGGTTCGCGATGATCACATGAGCCCCGCTCTGGATCAGGCCGTACACCACACCTCGAGCCGCACCACCCGCACCCAGCACCAGGGCCGAAACACCTCGTAGAGGAAGCACCCGTTCCAGAGCCCGCACGGCTCCTAACCAATCCGTGTTTCGTCCCTCCCAACCCGCTTCCGTGAGCCGCAAGGTATTGACAGCCCCGATAGCCCGTGCTGCAGGATCCAGTCGTACACACCAACCCAAGGCTTCCTGTTTGAAAGGCACCGTGACGCTGAGCCCTCGACACCCCAAACCTTCCAGAATGGGCAAGGCTTGGGAAAGTGTGTCGGTTTCAAACGCCAGGTAATACGCCTTGATCCCAAGCAAGTCAAAAGCAGCCTGCATCATGGTAGGGCTGAGGCTATGGCGTGCCGGACGGCCGATAACCCCGAAAAGATCGTGCTGGACCGATCGCACCCCCAGGCTTATCCCGCTCTTCACATCACCCTCCAAACCTCGCCCGCTCCACATCAAACCGAATGGGACTCATGGGATTGGCCTTGGGATAAGAACCCAAGACCTTCAGAAAGGTTGTCCGTTCCGAAGCTTGATTCAACGCCGCCCGAACAGTTTCTTCCTGTTCATGCCCCGCGATGTCGGCAAAAAACAGATACTGCCACGGATGCACGCGGTTAGGACGCGATTCGATGCGTGTCATGTTGAGGCCGTATTGAGTGAAGGATTCCAGCACCTTGTAAAGAGCCCCCGGTTTATCGGCCACGGCGAAAAGAAGAGAAGTCTTGTCATCGCCCGTAGGGGCGTTGTCTTTAAGACCCAGCACGATAAAGCGTGTGGTGTTTCCCGGATGATCTTCGATACGTTCGGCCAAGACATGAAGTCCATGGTTTTCCGCAGCCTTGGTGTTGCAGATGGCAGCCGATTGCGGGTCTGCGGCTGCGGACTGGGCGGCTCGGGCCGTGGAAGCACATTCAAAGATTTCCACTCCTCGAAGGTTTTCCGACAACCATCGACGACATTGGCCTACGGCGTGCGGATGTGCGTAGACTTTGCGGATCGAATCCAAGGCATGAGCTGTAGAACACAGGCAATGGGCTACTTCCAGGTAACATTCGCCCACCACCCGCACGGGCCTTTCGTACAAAAGGTCCATGGTTTGGCCGATACCCCCTTCCAGAGAATTTTCGATGGGAACCAGAGCCACATGGACCAGTTGCTTACACAAGACATCGAACACATCCAACAGTGTGGCTTGAGGGACATAATGCGCCGAGTGTCCGAAAACGGAAATGGCCGCCAGGTGAGAATAGGTCCAGTGGGGACCGAGAAAAGCCACTTTGAGCGGCTGCTGCAGGGTTCTGGAAGCCGCCAGAATCTCGCGATAGATGGCCCGCACCGATGCATCGTTTAAAGGCCCGGAGTTCTTCTCAACCAGGCGTTTACACACGGCTTCCTCTCGGCCTGGATCAAAGGTGTCCAGCCCCAATTGAGCCTTGATTTTTCCCACTTCTTGCACAAGGCGCATGCGTCGGTTGAGAAGTTCCAGGATGCGCCCATCCAGCTCATCGATTTCTTGTCGGTATGCGGATAAGGGATGCTCTTTCATCACCGCTCCATAATGGTTTCCGAAACCGGTAGTCCAAAGTGACGGGCTTCGGGGGCCAAGGCTACAAGAATGCGTTGACCGACCTGCAACTGCGTGACGGACACGCCGTCGCCGTTTGGGGCGGTCAGACAGATGGTTTCCGCGTTTTGCAAAAGAAGACTTCCCGAACGTTCTCCGTGGACGGCTTCCACCAACAGCAAAGGGCGCCTTTCAATTTTAGATCGGCCCACGACAGCTTCCATGGCGGTTCCGGACGGGTTCACCACAAGCACCGGATCCCCGGCTTCCAGTTCACACAGATAGCGAGTGCGTCCTTCGGGCACCTTGACGTAGGCGTGAACAGCTCCGGCGTTGATACGAAAGGGCCGAGGCGCCACATAGGGATTTCGGCGGGTTTCCGCCTGCACATGGAACAGAAAGCCGGCGCTGTTTCCCACCAATGCCCCTTGGCCGTCGTGCATCATGAGGCTGGTGTCCAGGCACACGCGATCCCCCAAACCCACGGGCCTTATGGAGACAATTTCCGCCTCGACCAAAACTTCCGTTGGCACGGCGGCCTGCACTCTCGCCGCCCATTTTTTTAAAGCTGCCGTGTCCGGAGCTTTCAAAACAACTCCGGAAACCCCTTTTTCCAGAATGCCAAGGGCCATCTCCAAACGGCTTTCGGAATCCACAACCACCAGCAGACGACCTGATCGCGCCACCAGGTTTTCCAATGGAATGATTTCCCAGTCGGCATGCATCACCACTACGGGAAAACCCTGGGCCAGAAGCCGAGCCGCGTTGTGCTCGTCTTCCGGAGTGCGCACATGAACCAGGTGCACATCACGACCCGGCACCCAGTCCCCATCGTCGCCGACCACCACAAGGCGCCCGAGTTCAT
>FWWL01001190.1_pt1 | contig 64305 bp, 59 predicted proteins | sample 2228331 | NCBI WGS metagenome assembly FWWL01 (sample SAMEA103939775, study PRJEB20133) | metagenome
TAGACTAAAAATCAAAAATAAAACAAAAAAGTTTAGGAATAAATTACTAGTTTCAATTCCTCATAGGTAGACTAAAAATCCATTTAATACCTAATTTTATTAATTTTTATAAGAGCTTACTTTTTATATTTTATATATATTATAACACATTATATTTATTTTTCAATAATTATTGAATTGTCGAACTCCTGTAGTTTGTACATTATCATACATCGACTTAAAAAATATTAGAAACTTCATTTTTTGATACACCAATTATTTCTCTGTTTGAATATCTTAAATCTTTTAACTCATATATAATTACAGAATCTTCATCAGGATTAAGAACTTTTTTTAATTCTAGCTTTAATTTTTCATACTGTGCTTTTGTTAACTCACCCTCAAAAACAGAATTTTGAACCCAGGTTAAATATTTTCTACAAGTTTTTAATGCTTTTGATACTCTTTTTTCATTTACATCATACATTAATATAAAATACATTTACCACCCTGAAATAAAAGGTTTATATTCTTCATCTTCCATAATATGTTTTTCAATCTTATAGAGTTCAAGCCTTATAAGTCTTCGGTATGAAATATTTCTTCCAATTTCCTTATGGTATATAGTAGTTTTTAGCCTTTCATCATATTCTTTTACAAATGTTTCCATTCCTTTTTTGTTCATTACAATACCATTAAGTTTATCTTCAAAATGAGTCTCTTTTATCATTCCTTTGTTAATTAGAGTAAAAATAACTCTATCTACAATTATAGGTTTAAATATTTCTGCAACATCCAGATTCAATGAAAATCTTCTAAAATTGGTAGTGTGTAAAATTCCTATTCTCGGATCAAGATGTGTTTTATAAATTTCTGAAAGACAGGTAGTATAGAGCATGGAATTACCGAAACTTATCAAAGCATTAATCCTGTTTTTAGGCGGTCTTTTTGTTCTTTCTTCAAATTCAAAATTCTCCTTGTCGATAATTATATCGAAGCTTTTGTAATACTGTTCTCTTATATTTCCTTCAATTGCCATAAGTTCATCGATATTTTTTTGTTCATTTATTTTTGTTTCAAGCTGTTCAATTTCAGAAATTATTTCTCCCAAATTTTTTCCTCTGGAATTATAATAAGTTAAAACCTTTTTTATGTTTTCAATAGCGCCATAAATAATTTTTTTTGCCAGAAAAATCCTTTTATTATTGTTAAGATAATATTCTGCTTGTTTCAATATTACAAATCCCGAATTAAGATGTTCTCTTGGGTAGTATGTGCCAATATAGTATCCATGATGATTAAAGAAATGCATTAAAGTTTCCTTTTGTGTGAGGAATTCTAAAAATCTCTTATTTAAACTAACTTCTCCAAATATAAATAATTCAGAAGTGTTTTCAATAGGAATATAATTTTTCCCATCTTCTTTTTCAAAGTATAAGGTATTATCTTTTCGTTTTAATTCTCCATCTGAAAAAATATAAATAGGTTTTTTCATATTTTAACTATTTTTAAGAATAACATAATTCTTTATATCCACACTTTCTACAAAAAATAATCTTTTTTCTTTGTGGCGGAGTAGCTTTGTTTATTAATTCTTCAATAGCTGAAATTGTTTTTTCTAATAAAATTATAATTTCTGTTGTAAGTTCTAAAGAGATTTTCTTTTTTTCTTTTGGGAATAAAAGTTCTCCTTTTATATTAATTCCTTTTTGTTTTAATAAATATAGATAATATAGAAGTTGTATTTTAGCACTTTCAATATATTTTGAACTCTTTTTTACTTCACAAACTACAATTTCTTGATTATCTTTCTTAATTAGATCTATTACCATATTTTCAATTCTTATTTCTTTTTTTTCTCTTGCATAACTTTCATCTTTTATTAATCTGCCTAAGGCAATATTTGTATCATCCTGTTCAGGGACAATATGCCTTGCCATAAACCATACTTCACGTGGGCAGATAAAGTAGTACCAGAGAAGAGTGGGAGTGATCTCGTTACTTTTCATAATATATTTTTATTTAAAAAAAACTATTTTCTGGATTTATTAAAAATCCCTTATCTTCATCATAAAAATCATTTAAACAATCTTTTGATATAATGTAAAAACCAGAGTAACTATCAAGGATGTTTAAATTTTGTAACTGGTTATTATTTATTCTTTTAGATAATACATAATCATAAAAATCTTTTTTTATTTTCAGAAATTCTGCTTTAAATTCATATCCATCAAAAGATTCTTTAATTTGTTTATAACTATTCAGAATATCAGTCGCTTTTTCATCTTTTTCTACAAATATAGGAATATTAGGCACATCCTCAATTAAAACGAAATTATTTTTTACTTCTTTAAAATTTAATTCTTTAAGATTTTCATAAATTTCTTTAAATAAATTGTCACTCATTTTGTTTTGAACTTCAGAGAAATAATCATTTAAAATATTGAAAATTCCATTTTCGTCTATTTTATTTATATTTTTCAAAATTTTTTTGGTCGGATTGATGGAAATATCTTCATATATAAAAGAATAAAAACCCCCGTTTTTTTCTTCATCTTTAAGATTAAACAAAAATACTTTTCCTTTTCCTTTATTATTTCTGTTACATCTACCTGCTGTTTGGACAATTGAATCAAGTGGTGCTAAATCTCTATATACGATATCAAAATCCAAATCAACACCAGCTTCTATAAGTTGAGTGGATACTAAAAGTATTCTTTTATCAGAACGAAGTTCTTGCTTAATGTCTTTAATAATTCTTTTTCTGTCTTTGGGAATAATATTAGTTGATAAGTAAAATAGTAAATCATTTTCTTTTTTAAATTCTTTTATTTTTTCATATAATATTAAACTTTCTTTTATTGTATTAGTAACAAATAAAAAATTTTTATTTTTTTTTTTTTCTAATTGTAGCTCATTTTGAATATGATTAAATAACTCTGTTTCTGTTATCTCAGAAAGAGAATTTAATATATTAATTTCATATCTATTCAGTTTTTCTAAATCTTCTGTCATTAGTTTCAAGGTTAAAGAATTGGGAGAGTTCTCATTAAAAATAATAGGAATTGTAGCTGTCATATAAATGATTTTACAATTCATTTTTTCTGTTAAAAGAGAAAGAACATCTCTTACTAATTTCCAGTATTTTAATGGAAGAGTTTGAATTTCGTCAAGTATTATAATACTATTGGCAAAGTTGTGAAATTTTCTATTTAGTTTATTATCTCCAGAAAAAATAGTATTAAACATTTGCCAAAAAGTAGTTAATATTAAAGGCGTATCCCAATTTTCAATAAAAAATTGCCCCTTTTCTCCACTTATCCAATCTTCATCAATTCTTACGTTTGGTTCTGTAAGATGATGATGTTTTATAAAATATTTTGAAGCTTCCTCATTATTTATAGAAAAAACTTCGGTAATAATTTCTTCAATTTGATCTATAATAGAAGTAAAAGGAACAGCATATATTATTCTTTTTAAACTAGTATTTTTCTTTTTTAAATTGATAGCTATTTGAAGTCCTGTCAAGGTCTTACCAAGTCCAGTCGGTACATTTACGAAGATTATATTTACATTATCTTTGATGGTATCAATATTATTAATTGAGTGTTGATAAAAAGTTTCTCTTAATTTATCTAAAGGATTATTATGTTGACTTTTGTTAAATTTTTTGTTTTTATAGTTAGGGATAAAGGTATAAACATTTTGTGGCAAATCAATATCATCAAATCCTTTTCCAAAAACAACTTCATTTTTATCAGAATACACTAAAATTGAATATATATATTTTACTAAAAAAAAGTTATAAACACAATCTTTTGGAATTTTATCTAAATATTTCCAAAAATTTTTAATAAAATTTATTATTTCTTTCGAATCATAACGTTCTAACTTTATTTCACTCCAGCAAATTGAATTATATTGTTGTTGAATAAGATTTATTTGTTCATTTGAAATAAAACATAAATCTTCTAAGTTTTCAAGATCTCCATGATGTTTCAAAATTACAATAAAACAAATTAGAGATAGTAAAAGATCTTCAGTTTCTATAAAGGTTTTATAAGATGCATAACTTGCAGATATTAATGAATGTCTTGTAAGTTTAACATCTTCATTATAAGTATTGTTTTCTATAGAAGCTTGTAAATAATTTTGAAAATATGAAGTTGCTTTCCCAAAATCATGAAGAAATAATACATTTTTAAGAAGCAAGTTAATCTTTTGAGAATCTATTCCAAAATTAACATTTAAATTTTCATGAATATTTTTTCCTATTTTATAAACATTATTTAGATGATCTAATAAAAGTTTATTTTTGTGTGAAAAACACATTCTATATTTCCATAAAATTAAAATAAAAATATATTTTCTTTATTATCTAATGAATAATACCTTATATTTTTTAAATGAATAGATTGTCCATCTCTTTCTAATAATATTTCTTCTGTTTTAGTTAACTCTCTATTTTCAGATAAAGCAACAGGAATATGTACCTTTAAATATTTTCTTGGGTTTTCAATATCAATTACTAAAGAATCATTAGAAATTTGACTTACTGGAACAACAGAATGAATTTCAATTGTATTTTCATCAGTTTTTTTCTCTAATAATTCTTTTTCTCCATAATACTCATAATTTGCCAAACACTCTGAAAGCCCCATACTTAATGAATAAACGCTTTCATGATTTTCTAACCTATTCTTCAGTTCATTGTAAATTTTTTTTTCGTCTTCATGGTATACGTATAATCTATATTTACAATCTTTCAAAAATTCAACATTAATTTGAGTCCTTGGATTCCTATTAGATTTCATCCTTGCAAAAAATTTGACTTCCTTTACGTTAATAAAATTCTCGTTTATATGGAGAATTTTAATAGGATTTATTATTTTAATTCCTATTTTAAAATTTTTATTATTAAAATATTTTAGATATTCCCTTTTGTCTATTCCAATTATCGCTGAAATCATTCCGCTTATTGCTGTTTTGGTAGGAATAGGGTAAGTTATAGGAGAAGATGTTGTATAGGGAACCCTAAAATGTCCAAAACTAGCAGAGATATCAAAAATTAATATTTTCATCAAATTAACCTCTGAATTAATATAGATATAATCAAAATTCTAAAATCTGCCATGTTTCTGGTATCTCTGGATTAATTTTTAATCTTTCATCTTTAATATAACTAATTCTTTCTATTTTTTCTTTATATTTCTCAAATGTAGTTTTAACTTTTGAAATATCTAATACAAAATCATCCAATTTTCTTATTTTATAAAGATTTTCAACATTTGCTATTGATATTAGTGAATCTAAATCTCCAATAAAAAATCCCTGAGCATCGTTTTTATAATCTACTTTTAGGAGAAATCTAGGCATTTGACCAAATTTTGATCTACTTATAAGATTTTTAGTTCCTAACCAAATTCCTTTTAACATTAAATTAATATCATCTTCAGTTAGTTTAGTATCTTCTGCTGCCTTGTTATTTATAATTCCATGAAAAGCAATGAAAGAATAAGGAACAATATATTCTTCTCTAAAAGTTTTTTGTTTAGAATCTGATTTTGAGGCAAACGCTCCAGTGCCTTTTATATGCATAAGTTCAACTGGATGTAATGATCTTCCCATCTTGAATTGAACTGGACCAGTAAAAGTTATGGAATCTTTTTCTAATGGAATAACTCCACCAAATAATCTAATATCAATACAAGTTTTTAAAATATTATCAACGCTCTTATCAAAATCTTTAGCTCTCTGTTTTGCATCTTGAATGTATTTATTTTCTTCATCTGATATGATCTCTCTGACAAAGATATCTTTCCCATTTTGCCCATTAAAGTTTTCATAATCATACAAATAATCCCTTATAGTTCTTTTCAATCTTACATCAGTAACGATATTAATTTTTGTTTCTTCATCAATTCTTGGTTTGTTGCTATCTAATGGATCACCATTAGGGTTTGCATTTGTTACATCGTAACAAAATAAAATTTCACTTTTGTAGTTTATTGTGTTAGCCATTGTTTTCCTCCTTTTTATCTTCTTTTTTATATTCTTTACCTAACGATAATCCTAATGCGAAATAAAAACTTAGTTCATCAACAGTAAAATCATTAAAGTTACTTTTAGTAAAGTAAAAGCTTATCGCTTCTTCAAGTTCTTTATAATAATTTTTATCATACTCTTCAAGCTTATTTATCATTTCAGGAAGCAATCTTTTAGCTATTTTTTCATCAATTTTGAGACCATTTAATCTAGAGTAAAATGGTTTGGATTGACTTTGTTGGTATTGAATATTTAAAAGTTTTAAAGCAAGAACTCCTTCAAGAAATACAGCTTTTTTTGTTGGTTCATCAAGTATAGGAAATTGGTTTAGAAAATCTTCTAATAACAGACCTTTCACTTCCATTTTATACCTCCTTCTGTCCAGTATACCTAATTCTTCCATGTATAATAATATTTTTAAACTTTTTAGACAATAAAGAAAAAATTCAAGTTCTTCTTCATTAATATTATTTATAGAACCTCTAATTTTTGCTAAAAATCTCTCAATTAATAGCTTAAAAGAAATTGGTTTTAAATAAAAAATATTTCTTAGTATTTCTAAACCGCTTTTTTTAAATTCGACATTATCATTTTTACTACTTTTAAAAAAATCAAAGATAAATCCAAAATGAAAATCAAAATTTATAATACTTTTTTTTGTTTCTATATCAGGAAATAAATTTTTATATTTTTGGTCAACATTATATTTAGCTTCAATTAATTTCTTTAATCTAGAAGGTGGTATTTCCTGAATTAATAATAGAATATTAAATTGGTTATTATTTTTTTCATAAAACATAAAATTAAAGTTAACTAAGTTTTTTTCTTCCCCTAATTTACTTAAAAAGTCTTCTTCTATTCGCTCAATTCTTCCCATTTTTTTGTCATTTAATGTAGGTTCACAATAAGATGATAAGTTATCAAGCAATTCTTTCATTTGATTTTCTTCAAACAAAAGTAATTGAGGAATTAATAAATAACTATAGCCAGCAAATTTAAAACTCAAATTTTCTGAGAGATATTTTTCTCCCTTATGTAAAATAACTGCACAATCTGGACAAACTGGATAATTTTTCCATGAAAATTCACTTTTAAATCCTCCTGAAACAAAACTTTCTTTATCAACTGTATAAAAGGTAAAAGGTGAAGCATACCCCCATACTTCATTTTTTAGTTCATGACAATAATAACAATATTTTTTTTCATTTTCATTTTTCCATTTACTTTCTATGTTATTTTTTATATAGTAATTTACAAATGCTTGTGATCTTTGTGATTCTAATGTCTCTTTAATTGGAATAAAATCTCCAGGATATTCTTCACCTTTTTCTGTTAAAAAAGTAATTATAATTATTTTATCACTTAATCTTATATTTTGATTTTCTTCAAGAAATTTTTTTAGATCAGATTTTATTTTTTCTATATTATTTTGTAATGCAGAATCTATTTTTTCCAATTCTGATTTATTATTTTCAATTGGATGGAAGCTTTCTATAAAAGATCTAATTGAAGGTAAAATTTTTTTTATTAATTTTTTTTCTATTATATTATTTATATGATTTTCTAAATTTTCATTTCTATTACTAAAAATATCTTTATTATTTCTTTCTACCAAACAAAGTGTAACAGGAGTTTTTGATGGACCATTAGATGGACCATCTATTAGGCAGTATTTTATCTTTTTACTGTTACTAATTTCTTCAAAGTCTATACCTTCAAAAATATATTTTTCCTCTTGCTTTTTTAATTTTATCTTGATTAAATATCGATACCTTGTTGTATCTATTTCTTCAATCAGATTATCTAAAAAGTTAATGTTTTGAATTTTTCCAATTTGATATATTCCTTCTAATATCATCCCTTCCTCCCAACACACCCAAAGCCCATACTGTTTTTAGCTCCAAGTCCGGCTTCAAGACCAAGTTTTATAAGCTCCTTAGGACCAGAAAGTTTAAATATTCCACTATAACCTTTTATTATAAAGTCTTTATAATTTATAATATGTTGCTTTGTTTTTGATAAAGGTTCTATTTTTAAACTATCCCCTTCCCATTTTCTACCAAAAAAAGCTTCATATTTTTTCTTTATGTTTTCGTCTATTTGTTTTGCAAATTCTTTTTCCTTTGGTTCAAAATAAACTGTATATTTTGATCCATCTTGTTTAGTAAGTGTGCTATATGTTACAATTGGTGAATGGGTTTCAACTACTATTTCTTCTTCATTTACTTCTATTGGCGTAAGATTCGTTTCAACCACTTCGAGTTCATTATCTGCCATTTTTATTTTATTTTTGATGATTCCATTGGCGAAAGACTGACAGAATTTACCATAGGGAGAAGCAATAGTGATATTAACTTCCTTATCAAAAACTATATATCCTGGTTTAGTTTTAATATCAAACTTTCCAAAAAGTCTTGAGAAAGTAAACATTTTAAACTTTCTTGAATCACCAAAACCCTCATTATGAAGAAAATCGGAAAGTTTTGAATCGATTATATTATATATTGTAGCTTGAAGGATATGATTATAATGCAGAGGCAGGATAATATCGTTGTTTCTATAGAATTTTACATATAAAAACAAATAAATCCCCCCATATTTTTAAATATAACATAAAAATTTAATCTTGTCAAGAAATTATAAATATTTCGTTAGTTAAACAAAAGATAAAAATTTAATAAAAATGTCTTAAAGATTATTTAAAGCTGATTTTAATGTCGTTTATAAAATTTTGAAAAATACCTATTTTCTCACCACATCCAAATTTTATCAAACCCAAAATAAACCTTTTCCCCTTTGTTAAAAGGTGTGGGATCACTGGAGTAAACAAAAAATTCATTATCTTTAAACCTTATACCTACAATCTGTTTTTTATTCCTCATCGAAAGGGAAGAATAAAAGACTTCTCCTTCAAGGAAGGATTGGGCAAAGTTTCTTGTAAGAATAAAATTATCCGGTCTTACACCTATTATCTTGCTGTCAAATTCTTCTGATATATCTTTGCCATTAAATTTCACAAGGGACGGTATTTCTAAAAAAGGATTTATAAATTCTGCTACGAATAGATTTACAGGATTGTTATACAAATCATCAAAGCTACCTTCCTGGATAATTTCACCATCATTCATTACGACTATTTTGTCGCCCATCAGTATTGCTTCTTCCTGATTGTGGGTTACGTAAACAGTGGTGATTTTAAACCTGTTTAAAAGTTTTTTTAAATTTACTCTATATTTTTCCCTCAAGTGTGCATCAAGGTTTGAAAGTGGTTCATCAAGTAGAAATAGGGCTGGGTCTCTTGTAATACATCTACCTATAGCCACTCTCTGCTTTTCTCCACCGGACAATGTCGATGGCATTTTACCAACAACTAAACTTTCTTCTATCTCAAGGAGGTTGCAAGTCTCCTTAAGTCTCTCTTTCATAATAAGATTGTCAGTTTTATCTGAAAGAATGAATCGGGAGAGAATATTTTTTTCCGCTTCAAAGACGGGGTATAAGGCATAGTTTTCAAAAACTATGCCTATCTTTCTATCCTTTGGCTTAATGTTTGAGACATCTTTGCCATCGTATTCTACAGTGCCAGAATCGGGATTTATAAGCCCGGCTATGATTTTCAGGAGTGTGGACTTGCCAGAGCCAGAGGGACCTATAATTACTGTGGTTTTGCCATCTGGAATGGTGAGATTGATATTTTTGAGTAAAAAACCGCCACTTTTTTTAATCTCAACAATGTCATTTGACAACTCTTTATCGGGTAAAAAACCCTTTGTTATATCCTTCGTAAGATAAGAAAAAACACTCTCAACACCCCTACTTTCTGGAAGAAGTGTTTTTGAAATATTTCTTAAAACTATTTCTGCCATAAAGTTCCTCTAAATTTATTTTACAATAAGTCTAAAATTAATTTAGCATAATGTCAATAACTTAATTATTTGCCTTTTTTTGAAATAGTTGTTAAAATAATTCTTTGCTGGGAGACGCTAATGAAAAAGTTTATATTATTTTTACTTTTTATTTCAAATTTTTCATTTTCTCAAATGATTAGAGAAAAGGTTTTTTATAGTGAACCAATAACAAATAATAATGTTTTAAGAATTTATCTTGATGCTGAAAAATATATTAACAATAAAAATCAAGTTTATGTTAGACCTATGACAAAGGTTGAATATTCCTTGATTGATTATAGTTACGAAACTTTTGTAACCACACTTTCATTTAATCTATCACCTATTTCTGCAAATGGAAACATTGAAGTAAAATATTCTCCATTTTTTTTTATAGAAATTCCGTTAGGCATAATTGCTGGTACTGGTTGGTTTAATGAACCATTTGGTAATGGTATAGGAATCTATTCAAATTTTTATGAGGAAAATAACAAAGAAAATGTATATACAAAAGAAAGTTTTACAAAAGTCTATTTAAAATACTATATTTCTACAAAATTTATTTTTAACTTTGATTTTATAACCACATATTTTAACCAGACTTTATATTACAGATATTTTCTTGGTACAAAAAAGGATAGTGATGTCTGGCTATATGAAAATGTGCCTGATAACCTTAAATATTTCAGGTATAATTATGAGTTTTTTATTGGCTTCAATTTGCCACTTCTTTTAAATAGAATTGGGATTTTCTTTAAATCTGATTATGATATCCAGCACTTTGGAGAATCTAAGGTTAATGATGGTGGATGGGGTTCTGATATTCCCGTTACAAGATTTGGACTTGATTTTACTGCAGGTAGAAAGTTAATTCTGGACTTTATACTTACGTGGGGGAATGAACCAAATTATCTTGAAAATTATGGTAATAATTTAATACTTAAAGAAAGAAAAATCAGGCAGGATGTTCCAGAATACTGGTTTTTGAGAGAGGTAAGTTTAATTCTAAGTTATAAATTTTAAGAGGTAGAATATGAGGAAATATCTGGTTTTGTTTATCCTTGTGTTTAATTTTATATTTCCAGCAGAGGAAAAAGGGAAAACAGCAATTTCAATTGATTTAGGATGGAGCACAGAAGGGTTAAGTAATGAAGGCTATGGATTTGGAATTTCAATTGAACAGCAAATTTTTAGTTTTCTTTCAATAAAGTTCAGGCACGGTGTCGTAGAAACTTATAAAAACAGGATTGGAAATAGAGTTGATTCTTTTGTAAATGCTTTGCTTCTATCATACAATCCATTTAACAAAGGAATTGACAGCCTTTCTTTAGCAGTTGGATTTGGCTATGATAATATTTTAGTTTCAAATCCTGACAATGGAGAAACTAAGTATAATTTCTTACTTCCTTTTATTGATACATATATAGGATATAAATTTACCTTGTTTGAAAAACTCTTGTTAGAACCTTATATTGAGTTCCTCTGGCCTATTGGAGATGTGAATAAACAGAAGACTGGAATAGCTATGGATACTACTTATGTTAATATAATCGGCATTAATGTTGGAGTTGTGTTCTGATATTATTTATAAATTTATCTATCTTGTTTTGAATGATCGTATGATCAACATTAATATTTTTTAATCTTTCTTTCATAAGAAGTTTTTCGTTTGAGTTATGACTTATTTTATCCAGTAGTGTTAATATTTCATCTTTTCTATCTTTAATCGGATATGCGTTGAGTTTAAGATTTTTAATACCCTTTGAAAAGGTTTTGAAAGGCTTTAAGAATGGTATTCCAATTTTGTTATAAAGATAGTAGTAATCTTCTTTAATATTTCTTGCCACTAATTCAAATTGTTTATTTGTAACAATATCTTTAATGATTAAATCATTTCTTTTAAGAAAAGAAAAAAGGTAATTTTCAATTTTAAAAAGCCTGTTGAACCTCTTTGAACAAGGATTTGTAAAAACACCTGGATAGGAGTGTGAACCTATCTTCATTGAGTAGGCGAGGTCAAAGCCAGTGTATATTATATTTCCGTTGGTTAACATTTTAGCAATTTTGCCAGCAGTTATACTGACAGATGGATTTGTTAAGTAAAACGTGGGATTTTTAATCTCATCAAGGAAGTTGTAGAATATAACCTTATTCTTTATGGTAGAAATGAAGCTACTTGAAGCATAAACATCAGCTATTACCAGGACATCTTCAGGTAAATCTATAGTATAAAATTTGTTCGCTACTCCTCCATCTGTTATGGCTATAATATCTGGAATAATATCATTTGAGATTAAGGTTTCAACGGCAGAAAGCACAGAGAAAAGAATAAAATTTTTCCTTTCTTTTTTGATGAATAGTAGTTGTTCGTTTAGCGATGGTCCAGCAGCACATATTAATATATCCTTATCAATCTTTTCGCTAATATCCAAGTATAAATAATTATTTTTAATCCCGACTAAAAGATTTCTTAAGAGATTAAAAAACCAGACTTTTATGAAAAAAGAGGTAACTTTAACATTTTCTATCGCCATTTTAGTATTAAAAATGATCATTTCCTCAAATTCTTTATACTTATCTGAGAATGCCTTTTTATAACTTTCAAGTGTGATAATTCTTGGCTTTTTACTATTAGTTAGCTTTTCTTCAATAATCTGTAAAATATTTTCTCCTGTTACTTCATTGAATTTACTGGATATGAGTTTCTTTTCTTCTTCGATAGGGAAAAAAACATAAACTTCATATTTAGAAAGTTCATTTAATAAATGTCCTGCGCCACTACCGAAAAGGATTAAAAATTCGTCTTCTTTTATACTCAGTTTTTCTACGAATCTCTTAACTTCTCTAAGCGGATCATATGAACTGAGTAAAAATACTCCATCTTTTTTTATTGTGTATAATCCATTAGTTGACTTTAAGATTTCTATCATAGTAATATTTTCGGTAAAATTATTTCTTTGTTGAAAAGAATAAGAAATTAAATTATAATATATAAGTTTTGTTTATAAAAAATCAATAAAAATGGAGGAAAAATGAAAAAGAAATTGTTGCTAATTTTATCTTTTACTTTTATGGTTGCCTGTCAAGTGCAAGAGCCAGCAAATTCTTCAGATTCACCTTCGAATAATCCATCAAATCAAGGTGAAGTATCCGTTCTGGGTGTTAAAACTGTAGTGTGTGGTATGAAGCACTCAATGATCTTAATTGAAGATGGTTCATTATGGGGAAGTGGATGGAATATGTACGGTCAATTGGGAACTGGAGATACTAACAATAGGTATATTTTTACGTTTATAACGAATGGAGTAAAAACAGTCGCTTGTGGTTCAGAACATACGATGATAGTTATGAATGATGGGTCATTATTAGCAATAGGAAGAAACAATTATGGTCAACTGGGAACAGGTGATAATAATGACAAAAAAAGCTTTGTAAAAATAACAAATAATGTAACATCCGTTTCATGTGGCTGGTATTATACAATGATAATAATGAATGATGGCACATTATTAGCAACCGGAAAAAATATTAGTGGACAACTGGGAACTGGTAATAACACTGATATAAATAATTTTATAAAAATAACAAACGGTGTAAAACTGGTTGCCTGTGGATTTGATAATACGATGATAGTTATGAATGACGGTTCATTATTAGCAACTGGTACAAATGGTAGTGGACAGCTGGGAACTGGTAATGACATTGATACAAATAAGTTTATAAAAATAACAAATGGTGTAAAAAGTGCCTCATGTGGTTATTCTCACTCTATTGTTTTGATGGAAGATGGTTCAGTGTTTGCCTGTGGAGATAATAGTTCTGGACAATTCGGGGTAAGTAGTATTCCTTCAACCAATATGTTAACTAAAATAACCAATGGAGTAAAAGCTATATCTTGTGGTACTGCTCATACTCTTGTTTTGATGAATGACGGTTCTTTATTGGTGAGTGGATGGAATATGTACGGTCAGCTTGGAACCGGGAATTTTGAAAACACAAATAATTTTGTAAAGGTAAAGACTGGAGTAAAATCTATTGCTTGTGGTAATGGCCATACCATGATTATAATAGACGATGGCTCGGTATGGGGAAGTGGATGGAATGAATATTGCCAGATTGGTACAGGTGATACAATTAATAGAACTAGTTTTTTCAAAGTACCAAGAAGCTGGTTATATAAATCTCAAAAATTTTTAAACTGGTAAAATTCAGTTCCAGCTTTAACCAGTAAAATAAAGTTTAGAAAAGTGTAAAAAGCATAATATTATTAATAAAATGGGGTGTAATTTTTGACAATAGAAATAAACGAAGGTTTTCAAAAAGCTATAGAGTTAATTGAAAGTAGAAATAATGTATTTATAACTGGTAAAGCTGGAACTGGTAAATCAACCTTTTTAAAGTATTTCTTAAACAAAACAACTCTTAAGAACGTAGTCTTAGCCCCAACTGGGGTTGCGGCTGTAAATGTTGGTGGACAGACAGTTCATTCTTTTTTCAAGATATTTCCGGGTGAGACAAGGTTTGATATTAAAGATATTTTAGCAAGAAATTTAGATGAAAATTTGATAAAGTCTCTTGATCTAATAATAATTGATGAAGTTTCAATGTTAAGAGCTGACCTATTTGATCTCATAGATGAAATACTACGAACCTTATTAAAAACCGATGAACCATTTGGTGGGAAAAAGCTTCTATTGATTGGAGACTTATATCAGCTACCACCAGTAGTAACATCAAAGGAAAAAGAAATCTTTAATGAATTTTATGATTCTCCATATTTTTTCTCTGCAAAAGTGTTGGATTCATTAAACCTTAAGATAGTAGAATTTGATAAAATCTATAGACAAAAAGATGAATTTTTTATTTCCATACTGAATAAGATTAGAAATGGAAATGTGGAAGATGAAGATATTGAATATATCAATAAAAATTGTCTTGTAACTGAAATTCCAGACTTTTCTATATATCTTACACCTTACAATGAAACAGCCAATGAGATAAATAATAAAAAATTAGAAGAGTTAAAAGGTAAAAAGTACTATTTTGACGGTGTAATAGAAGGAGATTTCCCACCTGAGTATTTACCAACAGAAGAACATATTGTCCTTAAAAAAAATGCCCAGGTTATGCTTCTTGTAAATAATCCCGACGAGGGATATATAAATGGTACAATTGGAAAATTTCTGGGTATGGAAGAAGGAAAACTAAAAGTAGAAACTGAAGAAGGTGACTTAATCTATGTTTCTTCATTTACATGGAAAATTTTTGATTATGAATTTGACAGGGGCAGTAATTCAATATATAAAAATGAAGTTGGTAGTTTTACTCAATATCCTGTAAAACTTTCATGGGCTATTACCATACATAAATCTCAGGGAAAAACATTTAATAAACTTGTCCTTGATATAGGTAAGGGTACATTTTCACCCGGGCAAGTTTATGTAGCATTAAGTAGATGTACCTCTCTTGAAGGATTAAAACTCATAAAGCCAATTTCAAAGAAAAATATATTTATTGACCGAAAGATTATAAAATTTATGACTAATTTTCAGTACAGAGAATCAGAAAAGAGAATATCACTTAAAGATAAACAAATACTGATAGAAAATGCAATCAAAAATAACAAAAGGATAGAAATAGTTTATCTAAAGAAAGACGATGTAAAAAGTAAAAGGATAATAACTCCTCTATTTGTGGGAGAAATGGAGTATAACGGCAAACCTTTCCCTGGTGTGAAAGGTTTTTGTCACAAAAGAAACGAAGAGCGAAGTTTTAGAATAGATAGAATTCTTGAAATTAAGATTTTAGATTAAACCTTTTCTTTCATATCAATGAGTTCATATATCTTTATAGGTTTATCTCTATGCTTAGCTTTATACTCTCCAAGTTCCCTCACCTTTGCATAATCTTTTACCTTTTCATAGGTAAACTCACTGATGACAATATTTGTATTGTATGTTTTATTCTCATCCTGAAGTTCTTCTGTTAAAATTGCTGTGTCGCCAATGGCTGTATAGTTCATTTTCTTTTCTGACCCAATATTCCCAACAATTATCTTTCCAGAATTCAAACCTATTCCAATATTTATTTTATTTTTTCCACTTGCTTCCATTCTTGTATTAAATTCATGTAATGCTTTCATCATTTTTACTGCTGTCAAACATGCATAGTAGGCATGATCTTCTAAATCAATTGGTGCTCCCCAGAAACCAACAATAGCATCACCAATATACTTATCAAGTGTCCCCTTGTTTTCCATAAGTATATTTGTCATTATGGATAGATAATCATTAAGGAATTCTATAAGTTCGCGAGCACTCATTCCTTCTGATAATGTTGTAAAACTTCTTATATCTGAAAATAGCATTGTTACTTCTTTTTCTACTCCACCACTTTTTGCAATATCTGGATTTTCTACAAGTATATTTACAAATTCAGGGCTAACATACTTTGAAAATGTAGCTTTAATCTGTCTTTTTTCTTTTTCTTCTGTGAGCAAAAGATATATTTGACCAAATATTAAAGAAAATACTCCCACTATTAATGGTATAAATGTTAGAACAATAAAATTTAAAAGGAAGAGGCCAAATCCCAGTCCAAGAGGCAAAGCTATAGCTAAAACTGCTGAAAGAGATGTTAACTCAATCCTTCTACCAGCTAATAGTGAAATTATTATAACAAGTGCAAAGAGGTAAATTATATTTATTATCTCAGGAACTTCAATTAAAAATTCTCTATTTAAAATCGTACCTAAGGCATAGGCAAGATATTCTGTACTTGTAAGTAAGCCTACAGGTGATAAAAACTTATCACTTAAAAAACCTTCAATATCTACACCAAAAATTAGTATAGAATCTCTTGGTAACCCGGCTCTTGTAAAATCCTTGAGAGGTAATGTTCTTAAAAAGCCAGATTTATTTAAACCTCTAAACTTAACATTTATATCATAATTCCTATCGACTGGTATTCTAAAATTTACTATCTTTCCTTCATATTTTGCATTTTTAATTATGATACTATTCTTCTCAAATACTACATTAGAAAGATCAGAATCAAGTATTTTTATTATTGTCAGTAGAACAGATGAAGGATAATAAACATTTGTAATCTTTATGTTTGAATCCTCTTTTATATAATATTGAACTCTAACTATCATCGGAGCTTTTTGATAGAGGTTGTTTTTTTGGCTCATATTTCTTGCACCTACTAATTGAAAAGAAGATAAAATATCTGGTGAAGATGAAACTATCTTTTGATATGCTGGAATATACGGAGGGTTTTTAAGGTTTAATTCAAAATTTTTTAGAATATTTGCAACTTTTGAATCATATGGCAAAATGTTTTCTGCCCTTTTTGTTAATTCTTCAAAACTTTCAAGAATAATACTATTTCCTTTATTTATTGTTTTATCTTTTAATGCGTTTATAAATTCTGTCTTATTTCCTTCATATTTCCAGTTTAGATCAAACCATGCAATTTTAGGATTTTTTTCCTCTAAACTTTTAACAATATCCGCCCATTTATCATAACTAAAGTTTAAAGAACCATATTCTGAAACAGTCTGGTTATCGAGTAAAACTAGTATCATTTTTCTATAATATCCTGTAACATTTTCTGAAACAATTGCACTTCCCGATCTCATTTCACTTTTTGAAAAAACAATAGTATTAAATCTCATTGATAGTGAATAATTTTCTATCTGTTTAAGTAATCTCCCGATTCTTAAAATATCATATTTTTCTGGTATGTAATAACATATTGTTACAATTAACGTAAAACATATTGATACAATAGAAATTAATAATATATTCTTTATTTTCTTATTCATCTTTTCCCCCATTATTCCTTAAGTTCAATAAGTTCATATATTCTAACTGGCTTTGTTTTACCTTTTACTTTTGTCAAGTCAAGCTCTCTTGTATAAAATTTGTCTTTTATAGCCTCATACGTCGTTTCAGAAATTATTATATGGGTATGGAAATATTTGTTAAGACCTTTTATTCTTGAAGCAAGGTTCACATTATCCCCTATTACTGTGTAATTTGTTTGCTTTTCTGACCCAACATTGCCAACAATGACAATACCACTATTTATACCGATTGTTAGATTTATTGGTGGAATATTTCTTGATTTTAAATCATTATTTATTTCTTCAACAGCATATAGCATTTTTATAGCTGCTTCACATGCTTTATATTCATGGTCTTTTATTTCAATAGGTGCTCCCCAGAAAGCCATAACATTATCACCTATATACTTATCAAGAGTTCCATCAGAATTAATGACTATTTCTGCCATTTTTGAAAAGTAATTATTCAGGAATTCTATCATTTCTTTAGGGGATAGTTTTTCAGAAATTTCTTCAAGATTCTTAATTGCAGAAAAGAAAATAGTAACATTTCTCTCTTCACCACCGAGTTTAAGTTTATCTGGATTTTGAATCAGTATATCAACTAGCTTTGGATTTACATAACTTGAAAATAACGCTTTTATTCTCTTTTTGTCTTTTTCTTCAGTAAAAAGCATATAAACTTGCATTATAATTACTATTATTACAGCTGTTATTAAAGGTGTTAGTATTAATATACTATTTCCAGTTATAAAAGATAATAAACCAATTATAAATGGTAATAAAATTGCCAATATAATTGCAATAATGGCAAAAATAGTTCCAAAACAAACTAATGTTCCAGACAGAGAAGCAAACAAGAAAGTATATATAAAATCAGAAAATAAACTTCTTTTTTCTATTATGAATTCTCTATTTAAAATCGTTCCAAGAGAGTAAGAAAGTAATTCAATACCATACATATCACCAAATGGAGTATTATGAATATCAAAGGCTCCAAGTTTGGAATACATTCCTACCATTACAATATCATTACTATTGAAATTATAACTCTTATAATTTGCAAAAGGTATTACTTTTATAAATCCACTATTAGGATATGATTTAACATTTATTTTCATTCTAAGAGCTTCATCAACAGGAATATCAAAATCAACTCTTTTCCCATTATATAGTGAATTCTTGAGAATAAGTTTATTCTTTCTTAATTCTATATTTGTAATATCAGTATCAAATATTTTTGTAATCATTGAAAGAGAAATAGAAGGATAGTAAATATTTGTCAAAATGACATTTGTTCCTTCTTTATAATAGAAAAAACATGATACAATTAGAGGCGTCTTTGTAGTAGGGCTTGTAGTAACATCAACATTCGCCGCACCACTTATAGCTACATTTTCAGCAAGATCTCTCATCATTGAACTTACCCTTGAAAAACTTGTTAACTCAGGAACATTGCTAAGATTCAGCTCAAATTTTTTAAGGGCTTGAATCTTCGGAGAAAAATAATCATCACCTTGATGAGAATCAGCAAGTAACTTTAATATAAATTTTTTATCATTAATATATTTTCCAACAGTTGCACTAAAAGTCTCAAATATTAAATCTTCTGCTAAAATACCTCTATAATTTCTAAATGCTTCAATTAATGCTTGATCACTTTCAGGAAAAGAACTCTTTTCAGCAAAGATGATATCGAAAAATACCATGGGAGGATTTTCATATTGGTTTAAATAATTAAGAAAATCTGCCCACACCTTTCTATTAAATGGCCAGTTACCACCATATTTTTGGATTGTCTCATCATCGATACCTAAAACTATTAGATTTTCTATTTTTCCTCTTTTATCTTTAAAATCTCCTTTATATGTTCCCTTTATAATGGCACTAAAAAAATAACTTAAACTTTCAGCTTTTGTTTCCATATTGTTAAGAAAAAGCGTAAATTTTGAATTTTTCAGTTCCTTATGATAATAAAATATAGAAAAAAAACTTGAGAGAACAAAAGATAAAATTAGAGGGATAACAAACTTAAAAATTTTTTTAAAAGACATTGGAGTCTCCTTTTTTTAAAATATTAATCTTTTAACTTAAAAATAACCCCACCTAAGGGAGGCAAAGTTACTACAATTGAATAAGGTCTCCCATGACACTCAAGCTTTTCTGCTTCTTTTCCTCCCATATTACCGATATTCGCACCACCATATATTTCTGAATCAGAATTAAATATTTCTTTATAAAAACCGCTCTTTGGTACACCTACTCTATAATTTTCTCTTGGTACTGGTGTAAAATTCAACACAATAACAAGAAATTCACCACTTTTTGATTTTCTAATATAAGCAAGAACACTATTATCTGCATCATAAAAATCTATCCATTCAAAACCATTGGGGTTTGTATCAAGCTCAAATAGAGCCTTTTCTCTCCTATAAAGATGATTCAGATCTTTAACAAGTCTCTGAAGTTTTCTATGGCTTTCATATTCAAGTAAATTCCAATCAAGACTTCTTGCTTCACTCCATTCATTCCACTGACCGAATTCCTGTCCCATGAAAAGAAGTTTTTTGCCAGGATGAGTCCACATATAGGTATAAAGCACTCGTAAGTTAGCAAACTTCTGCCAGTAATCACCTGGCATTTTGTTTATCATTGAACCTTTACCATGCACTACTTCATCATGAGAAAAAACAAGTATAAAGTTTTCACTATAAGCGTATATCATTGAAAATGTTATTGTACCTTGATGATACTTTCTAAAAACTGGATCCTTTGTAAAATAGACTAAAGTATCATGCATCCACCCCATATTCCATTTAAACTCGAAACCAAGTCCACCCAGATATACAGGATGTGAGACTCCACCAAATGCTGTTGATTCTTCTGCAATTGTTGTGACACCGGGATTTCTACCAAATACCACTTCATTCATTTTTTTAAGAAAATCTATTGCTTCTAAATTTTCCCTCCCTCCAAACTGATTTGGGATCCACTCTCCTTCTTTTCTGCTATAATCAAGGTAAAGCATCGAAGCAACTGCATCAACCCTAAGTCCATCAATATGATATTTCTCTATCCAGAATAGAGCATTTGAAATCAGGAAGTTTCTAACCTCATTTCTGCCATAATTAAATATTTTAGTTCCCCAATCCATATGTTCACCCTTTCTTGGATCAGCGTGTTCATAAAGTCCGGTTCCATCAAACATAGCAAGTCCATGGTCATCCTTAGGAAAGTGTCCTGGTACCCAGTCAAGTATAACACCTATGCCATTCTGGTGCATTATGTCAACAAAGTACATAAAGTCTTCAGGTGTACCATATCTACTTGTTGGAGCAAAATATCCCGTAACCTGATAGCCCCATGACGCATCAAGGGGATGCTCTTCTACTGGGAGTAATTCAACATGAGTAAAACCCATCTCTTTTACATAGTCTGCTAACTCATGAGCTATTTCTCTATATGTTAAAAATCTATTATCTTCTTCAACTTTCCTTTTCCACGAACCAAGATGAACTTCATAAATAGATATTGGACTTGAAATATTGTTTTCTTTTTTCTTTCTTTCTTCTATCCATTCACTATCATTCCATTTATATTTATTTATATCCCACACAATAGAAGCTGTTTTCGGTCTAACTTCAGAAAAAAATCCATATGGATCTGTTTTATCAACTATTCTACCCGTTGATTGTTTAACAGAGAATTTGTAGATGTCTTTCTCTTGAAGGTCTGGAATAAATATTTCCCAGATACCGCTGCTACCTAAAATTCTCATTTGATGACGTCTTCTATCCCAGTTATTAAAATCCCCAACAACACTGACACTTTTAGCATTAGGTGCCCATACAGCAAAACTTACACCTTTTACTCCATTTACCTCCATAAGATGAGCACCAAGCTTATTATATATTTCGAAATGATTACCTTCATTAAACAAATACTGGTCGTACTCTGTAATTGTTGGTAAAAATGAATATGGATCTTTTGTGATATGTAATCCACTATCATATTCAATTTTTAAAGAATAAGAAAAAAAATCCTTTTTATCCTTAAAGTGAACTTCGTATAATCCAGCTTCATGAATTTTTTTCATCTGTGTTTCTTTTTTTGTTGAGTCTTCAATCACATAAACCTGGAGAGCATGAGGATTAAAAACTCGTATGACAATACCTTTATCCTGATGTGCTCCAAGAAATGAATGTGGATCATGACACTCTGCGTTTAAAATTTGCTCTAGAATATTCATCTTGCCCCCGTAAAAACAAAAAATCGTATGGTTATATAATAACAGAAATTTTAAAATTATCAATATTTTATTAGTTTGATATTGAAAAAATGTGATAAAAATTTAAAGTTGATTTATAATAAATATGAGGAGTTTTTGTGATTAATACAGGAGATTTAATTTATTTATACAATGATGAAAAGACAACCTTTCTTTTAGTTTATCAGAAAAATCTATCTTTTTCAACTCATAAGGGAAATGTTGTTTTACCAGAAAACGTTAACTATGGTGATTGTATTTTATCCAATACAAATGAGCCATTTTATATTTTAAAGCCAACAACTTCAGACATAATGTTTAAAGTTAAAAGAAAAACCACAATAGTTTATCCAAAAGAAGCTGGAATAATAATACTTGAACTTGGTATAAGAAATGGCTCAAGGGTTATAGAAATAGGGAGTGGTTCTGGAGCTTTTACCATCCTACTATCCAATCTGGTAGGTAATGAAGGAAAAGTTTACTCATTTGAGAGAAAGGAAGAACATTTAGAAATGGCAAAGAAGAATTTTGAAAGGCTTGGTAATTTTCAAAATGTTGAGTTTTTTCTTAAGGACCCTGTATTAGAAAATGGTTTTGGCATTAATGATTGTGATGCTATCTTTATAGATGTTCCTGAACCATGGACACTTATAGAATATGCCCATGCTTCATTATGCGGTGGAGGACATATTGCCACGCTTTCACCAAATATTGAGCAAATTCAACTTACAGTAGAAAAAATGGAAGAAGCTGGATTTGTGAGAATAAGATGTATTGAAGTATTCTCAAGGGGTATAAGAGTAAAAAAGAATATGACAAGGCCTTTTGATAGAATGATAGGGCATACCGCATATCTACTCTTTGCTGAAAAAATCAACAAGATAGAGAAATCAAATCTTTTAGAGTGATTTTTTGTTTTGCTATCTGATACTGTAAATATGCACTTTTTGGACTTTCACCATAAACAAATATTCTTCCATAATTACGAATAGAGTTTTTTATTTTTATTATTTTATTTTTAATCGATCTAATATCATCCATTTCATATTGAAAAAGTGGTGTAAATGGCTTGGGAACAAAAGGATTGATATCTACGATTATTTCTGGAATATATTTATGTTTTTTTGTATATTCTTTTGAAAGTTCTCTGATTTTTTTTATCAATTCTATTATTTCATTTATATCTTCATTATCTTCAAAAGGTAAACCAATCATAAAATACAATTTTATTCTTTTTATTCCAAATTCACAGCTAATTTTTAATTTTTCAAATATTAATTCAGTCGGGATATTTTTACCGATAAGTCTTTTAAGTTTATTTGAGGCTACTTCTGGAGCTATTACTATAGTTTTGTTTTCATTTTCTATTATTTTTCTTAAAAATTTTTCGCTTAAACTTTCTATTCTAAATGCAGAGAAAGAGATAGAAAATCTCATTTTATTTATTTCATCTACTATGAATTCAAATTCTGGATGATTTGACAATGTAGCTGCGATAAGTCCGATTCTATTCGTATAGCCTTTAAAAATTCTTGCTGTATTAACTATCTCGTCTGCTTTAAAAGAGACATAGTTTTCATAAACCCTTGAAACAAGGCAAAAATTGCATTTATAGAGGCAACCTTTCGATACTGAGATTAAAGCACTATCTTTAAACTCTGCTTCTTCTGAAATTATTGGAGAGTGTGGAATAGAAGTTAGCTCTTTACTAACATAAGGAAGGAAGCCATGAATCCTCTCTGGATCATATACTCCGGCAATTTTGTTCTCTTTTACAATGGAGATTATTTCATTTTTATCCTTTATGTTTTTTATTTCATCCAAAAATTCATTTAAAACTTTCTCAGCATCTCCAGAAAATATTACATCGGCAAAATGTTTGAGGTAGTTTGAAATAAAAGTAGTAGCTATCCCCCCTACTCCTATTAGCGGAAAACCTTTTCTTCTTTCTCTAAGGATTTCTATACCTGATTGTCTTAAGATTGAAATAATATTTAGAATATCATTCTCAAAAGAAATGGAAAAAAATATAGCATCAAATTCATTAAGTCTTCGACCTGTTTCTATTGTCTTTATTTCACCTGATAAAAAAGCTCTCTCACAATTTATCCATGGCTTTGATTGTAAAATGTGATAGACCCATAGATAACCAAGGGAAGACATTCCAGTTTCATATTTCTCAGGATAAACAAGAACAATATTTAAGAGAATTTTTTCCTTCTTGTATTTATATATAATCTTTTCTTTCATAAAACTTATGGTATTTTTAGAATTTTATGAATTTGAGGGATTAATCTTACCTCAAATTTTAAATTTTTCATTGTATTATATATCATATCAAGTTGATTTTTCTCAATTTTGATAATATTGTTGACAGTAAGAGGTTGAAAAACAAGAGATATATTCTTATTTTGTTCGTAAAAATGGTTAGACAATATTTCAACCTCTTCGATTTCTTTCAATGTTGTATCTTTTGAAAAAATAACCTTTGCAATTATTTTACCACTGGCATTAATAAGTTTTTCAAAAAATTTATAATGCAAAGAAAAAATATTTTTACCAATAACTGAGGGGAGTTTTATATCAATAGACCAATAATTAACATTCTTAAGAAGAAAATCAGAAATTTTTTCATATAAAGTCCCATTTGTTTCTATAAAAATTTTTTTGTTTAGTTTCTTAATACTTTCTTCAATATAATCAGAATTAATAAGCGGTTCTCCTCCAGTGAAAGAGAGATATTCAAAAGGTAGATTTGATATAATTTCTATGAAATTATCAATAGATACAGGATTACGGATTTTTTTATTTTCGATATTACAGAATTCCTTTTTATCCCAGCTAAATTTAGTATCACAGTAGTTACACTTTAGATTACATTCTGAAAATCTGACAAAAATAAATGGAAGCCCGACTAAAATTCCCTCACCTTGAATTGAATAAAAAATTTCAAGTATATTTGCTTCTTTATTACTCATGGTTATTCAAATACCAATGATTTAAAAATTGCCAGTGTTTCTCTCAAATTAAGTAGTAAATTTTCAATTTTTTTAACACTTTTAGTTTCTGTAGCAACAAGATGAAAATCCTTAATTCCATATTTATGTGCTAAAATAAATATTCTTGGTAAATGATAACGCTGGCTTATAAATAAAATCTGGTTAAAATTTTTATCATTTTCCTGAAGTCTTTTAATATTTTTTATAGTGTTTGCAGTATTTATCCCTTTTATATCTATCACAATATCCTCAAGTTTAACCATTTTTGATAAAAGATAATTCTTCATAACAATTGTTTCCGGAATTTTTCCACTTACTATTATCTTATTTAGCCTGCCATTTCTATAGAGCTCTACAGCTTTATCAAGCCTGTACATAAGAGCGACACTTGGTAAACCACTCTTTGTTATTCCAGCCCCAAAAACTACACCACTATAGACAACATTTCCCAGCTCAGTTGATGGTTTAAAATTATATTGCCAGCCAAAGAGTAAAACAAATAACAGCAACAAGAGTAAAAAAATAATATCTATAGTTTTTTTCATAAAGATATGATTACCCTATAAAATATATTGAGCAATGTTGTTGTCTTTAATAATATCCGAAAGTCTTTTTATAACGTATTTTTCTGTTATGACAAATTTCTTTTCCTTCATTTCCGGAGCAGAAAAAGAAATTTCTTCAAGAAGATATTCCATAACAGTATGCAATCTTCTTGCTCCTATGTCCTCAAGTTTGCTATTCACTTCATAAGCTATCTCAACAATTTTATCAATTGCCTTTTCTTCAAATACAAGCTCAACACCTTCGGTTTTAAGTAGTTCTTTATATTGTCTAACCATTGAATTTGTTGGTTCTATTAAAATTCTTTTTAAATGTTCTTTTGATAATCTATCAAGCTCGACCCTTATGGGGAATCTTCCCTGTAATTCTGGTATCATATCCGAAGGTTTACAAACATGAAAAGCCCCCGCACCTATAAAAAGCATATGGTCTGTTCTGACAATCCCATACTTTGTGTTAACATTTGTGCCTTCAACAATAGGAAGTAAATCTCTTTGAACACCTTCTCTTGAGACTTCTGGTCCCACACCTTTAGATTTATCAGAAATCTTGTCTATCTCATCTATAAAGACTATACCCATCTCCTCTGCCCATTTTATTCCAATATCTATAGCCTCATCTTTATTAATCTTATTATCCATATATTCCTGAAATAAAACATCCTTTGCTTCTTTAAGGTAAAGTTTTTTTATTTCTTCTGGTTCAAGTAAGCCAATATCAGCAAAAATATTAGAAGCCTCACCATCATCAAAACCAGGCAAAAATTCAGGTAAAGGTGGCAAAAATGGGCTTTTTTTCTTTACTTTTATTTCTACTTCATACGAATCATAAACACCTTTCAATATATCTTTCCTGATTTCCTGTTTTATTTTTTTTGGACTTTTAATTCCTTCGGATAAATATAGATCCTTTATATCAAAGTCCTCATATAGAATATTTACAAAATAATTCAGTACTTCTTCTTCTACTTCTTCTTTTAATTTTTCTCTTAGCCTTGATTTAACAAGATTAACAGAGTGATTAACAAGAGCTCTTATCATATATTCTACATCTCTTCCTACATAACCTCTTTCTGTAAACTTTGTTGCTTCAACCTTTATAAAAGGTGCATCAATTATATTTGCTATTCTTCTGGCAAGCTCTGTTTTACCAACGCCTGTAGGGCCAATAAGCAATATATTTTTTGGTAAAATTTCATTTTTCATTTCAGGTGAGACAAATTTCCTTCTTATTCTATTTCTTAAAGCTATAGCAAGCATTTTTTTTGCTTTTTCCTGCCCAATTATATAGTTATCAAGAAGTGAGACAATCTCTGAAGGAATAAAATTATCTAAACTCTGGTTAAAATCAATAATTAAATCTTTCATAAAAATTCCTTTATAGAATTTCGACAGTAATATTAGAATTGGTATATATACATATCTTTGAAGCAATTTCAAGAGATTTGATGGCTATGTCCTTTGCTGTTAATTTTGACTCGCTACTTAATAATGCTAATCCGGCAGCTTTAGCAAATCCAGAACCAGAACCTATAGCTACAATAGAGTCCTCTGGCTCAAGTATGTTTCCATCTCCAGATATTATCAATGTTTTTTCTTTATCTGCGACAAGTAACATAGCATTAAGTTGTCTTAATGCCTTATCAAGTCTCCAATCTTTTGCAAGTGTAACACTTGCTCTGAGTAAATCTCCTGAAAACTCCTCAAGTTTAATCTCAAATCTTTCAAGAAGAGCAAAAGAATCAGCAGCAGAACCAGCAAAACCAGAAAGTACAGAATTTTTATAAAGTTTCCTTACTTTGACTGCATTACTTTTAATAACAGTATCACCAAACGTAACCTGTCCATCACCAGCCATTGCAACCTGTCCATCTTTTCTTACACAAACGATGGTTGTAGAATGCCAGCTCATAATTTTACCTCTAAGTAAAGTATAACATTTTATTTTTAATAATTCAAGTTATGTTTTATTGAGTTTTTTTTGAGTTAGTAATATAATTTAATTATGTTTTTAAGATTTATCATAATAGCATTTTCTCTCATACTTTTTGTTTTCACCTGTCAGCAAGCAATGGTTGGAAATCCCTTTAAAGAGGAAGTTCATCCTTTCTTTGTGCTTGTTATTTTTCTTATACTCTCCATTATTTCTATTATTAAAATAAAATCGGAGGTAAAAAAATGAAAAAGTGTTTTATTCTTCTCTTATTAATATTAAATAGAGGAGGTTTTGCTATGACAAATGAAATTATTGAAAAAATTAAATGGCTTGGTCAGGCAAGTGTTAGAATTGAAGATGAAAAAACGATCTATATTGATCCATACCAGTTAACTGATAGAGCTAAGAAGGGAGATATTATCTTAATAACACATGATCATATGGATCATCTTGACAATGCAAGTATAAAAAAAATATTAACGAAAAATACATTTATTCTCTTACCAGAAGGGATAAATTTTAATCTTAACACCAATCAAATAGTCAGAGTAAAACCAAATTCTTCATATGAAATATTGGGATATAAAATTAGCACAGTTCCAGCTTACAATGTTAAAAAAACAAATTTTCACAACAAGTCAAAAGGTTATGTAGGTTATATAATAGAAATCAATGGAAAGAAAATTTATCATACTGGAGACACTGAAAGAATACCTGAAATGAAAAATTTAAGTGTAGATATAATTATGTTACCACTTGGACAAACATATACAATGAACTCTGTTGAAGAAGCCAGTGAAGCTGCTCTTGATGTAAAAGCTAAAATAGCAATCCCCATACACTTTGGAATGTATGAAGGAAATGAAAAAGATGCTTTAAAGTTTAAGGAGATTTTGAACGGAAGGGTTAATGTAATAATACTTCCAAGATTAAAAGATTAATTTTTAAATTTAATCAATCATCTTATTTTTAAATATAGAAAAAAGTTATATACTATTTAAAAATTGGAAATATTAAGTTTTTTAGTGTATAATCTAATATTATTTTTAAGGAGGAAATATGGCAATATCCAAAAAAACAGTTAGAGATATTGATCTTAAAGGTAAAAGAGTTATAATGAGAGTAGATTTTAATGTTCCTATGAAAGATGGTGTTGTTCAGGATGATACAAGAATTAAGGCTGCACTACCAACTATTAACTATATTCTTGAACAGGGAGTAAAAAGTTTAGTATTAATGTCTCACCTTGGTGATCCAAAAAAGGATACCCAGAAAGCAAAGGAAAAGGCAGAGAAAGAAGGAAAGCCTTTTGATGAACAAAAGTACATAGAAGGCAAGCATAAAATGCTTCCAGTAGCTAAATATCTTGAAAAGTTACTTGGGAAAACCGTTAATTTTGCTCCTGATTGTCTTAGTGAAGAAACAAAGAAAATGGTAGAAAGTTTGCCAAATGGTGGAATCTTAATGCTTGAAAATACAAGGTTTCATAAAGAAGAAACCTCAAAAGATGAAGCTGAAAGAGAAAAGATGGCAAAAATACTTGCTTCTTATGGTGATGTGTATGTAAATGATGCTTTTGGTACTGCACATAGAGCACATGCTTCTACAGAAACAATAGCACACTTTTTACCTGCTGTGGCTGGGTTTTTGATGGAAAAAGAACTTGAGTATCTTGAAGAAAAGGTTTTAAAAAATCCTGAAAGGCCTTTTATTGCTATAGTAGGGGGTGCTAAAGTTTCTTCTAAAATTGGAGTACTTGAAAGTCTTCTTAGTAAAGTGGATAAACTAATTGTTGGTGGTGGAATGGCTTATACTTTCCTTAAGGCGAAGGGACTTTCAGTAGGTGCATCTCTTGTAGAAGAGGATATGATCCCAGTAGCTAAAGAAATTTTAAGGAAATCATATGAAAGTGGAGTATATATATATCTCCCAATAGATCATATTGTAGCAAAAGAGTTTTCACCAGAGGCTGAATATAAACAAGTAGCAAGAGGAAATATTGATGATGGCTGGATGGGAATGGATATTGGACCTCTCACTGTTGAAAAATTTACTGGAGCTCTAAAAGGGGCAAAAACAGTGTTCTGGAATGGACCTCTTGGGGTATATGAATTTGAAAATTTCGCAAAAGGTACAAATGAGATTGCCAAGGCACTTGCAAATTTAAGTGGTTGTACTACAGTGATAGGTGGTGGTGATGCTGTTTCGGCTGTTAACAAAGCAGGTGTAGCAGATAAGATGAGCCATATTTCAACCGGTGGTGGAGCTTCACTTGAGTTGATTGAAGGTAAAGTTTTACCAGGTGTTGCTGCGTTAATGGATAAATAATTAAATGGAGTGTATAAAATGTCAAGAAAACCATTTTTAGCTGGCAACTGGAAAATGTATAAAACTATTTCAGAAGCCATTAGTTTTGCTAAGGAATTTAAAGGTTCTGTTTCTTCTGTTAAAGACAGAGATATTCTTATATGTGCAAGTTTTACTCTTCTCCCAGCTCTTGCAAAGGAGTTTGAAGGAACAAATATAATGCTTGGTGCTCAAAATATGTATTTTGAAAAGGAAGGGGCTTTTACTGGAGAAGTTTCACCTGCACAGCTTGTTGATGCTGGAGTTAAATATGTTATACTCGGACATTCTGAGAGAAGACATATTTTTGGTGAAACTGATGAACTTATAAATAAAAAGGTAAAAGCAGCTTTTCAATATGGACTTTTACCTATTTTATGTGTTGGAGAACTCCTTGAAGAGAGAGAAAAAGGTAAAACAGAAGATGTTGTAAAAACACAGGTTGTTGAAGGTTTTAAGGGATTGTCAGCCGAAGAAGCATTAAAGGTTACAATAGCTTATGAACCTGTATGGGCTATAGGAACTGGTAAAACAGCAACACCTGAAGATGCTGATAACGTACATAGCTTTATTAGAAAGGTTTTGATAGAGATTTATAATAGCGATGTTGCAGAAAAGATAAGAATTCAATATGGTGGTTCTGTAAAACCAGAAAATATAGACTCACTTATGGCAAAACCAAACATAGATGGAGCATTGGTAGGTGGAGCAAGTCTAAAAGTAGATTCATTCACAAGAATAGTAAAGTTTAACTAATAATTTAAAGAGGCTATCTTTATGATAGCCTCTTTTTTTTACACAAAAAATATTGATTTTTATAAATTTTATGTTATAATTATTAATTAAATAGGAGGTGTACTATATTATTTATGTCTCCTAAATATGTTGACATCAAAAGTCTAATGTCTGAAGTGGTAGAAGAAATAATGAAGTACAAATGGCTCGAAAGTGAAAAGGCTGGAAGAGATATTGGAGAGAATGAAGCAGCCTTTAGATGGATATCTGAACATTATGATTTATGGTTTAATGCCACAAAAGACAAATTTGTTAAAGACTTATAATTTCTTTCCGATTTTTTTTACTCTCCGTAAGGAATTTAGATGAAGAAGTTTTTTTTAGTTTTATTATTGTTTCTTCTTTTTGTTATAGTTGGGGTTGGTGTAGGTATTTTTTATCTTATAAAAACATTCGATGCAAACAAGTTTATTGAAATCACTTCGAGAGAAATTAACAAATCCTATGGATACGAAATAAAATCATCAGATGTAAACTGGGATATTAAATCTGGTCTTTCAATAGATGGGCTTATAATTATAGACACCAAAAAAAATAAAGATGTCTTAACAGCGGAAAAATGTATACTCTCATATGATATTACCAGGTTACTATCTGAAAGAAAGTTGAAGATTTCAAGAATTCTTTTTGTCAACGCTATTACTTCCTATGAAGCATTGACAAATCTATTTGAAAGGATGAAAACAAATCCAGCTGAAACTCCAAAGGTAAATATACAACTTTCAACTATTAGTTTAAACAATTCAATCATAAAATATAATGGTAAAAATTTAAAACTAAATGGAGATATAGAATTAAAAGAAGGTTTAAACCTGAAACTCAAGGGAGAACATAAAAATACAAAACTGGATTTCAACGGAAACCTTAAAAAAGCAAAGGTTACGCTTAAAAATTTTAATATTAATGAATGGTTAAACGTAAATATACCACTTTATATAGAAAATTCTTCATTCAATTTTAACAAGAAAAGTGAATCATATCTCATCTATCTTGATAAATTTTATGGAAAATATAATGATAAAAATATAAAGATTGACAAACAATTCAAAATGGAAGTTATAAGTAACTTTAAAATATATGAATTTGAAAATGTTGAATTAACCTATAATCTATCAAATCAGTTAACCATTGAAAAAGCCAGTTTTATAAATTCTAAAAATTTTAGTATTAATGCAAAAAATCTAAATGTTTACGTTGCAGAATTTTTTAAAGATTTTAATGGAATTGCTACTGGAAGTTTTTATTATAATGGTAAAAAAATAAATTGTAACTTAAACTTACAAAAGATTAGATTTGATAATATATCAAATTTTAATGGTAATTTGAAAATAGAAGAAGATAGTTTTCTATTAGAAGGAGAAGGATTCTTTATAACATATCCAGTGAACATAAGATTAACTACAGATGAATTAAAAAATAAAAAGATAAATGCAAAATTATACCTTAAAGAAATTGCCCTGGAAAGTTTAACAAATTTTAAGATGTCAGGTAGTAAAGGAACACCTTTAAATTATAACATTAATACTGAAATGATTATTGATAAAATCAGTTATAGTAATCTGAATTTCTATAGTTTAAAAGCAGATATAAATATTTTACCCCAGAAGATAACTTTTGACAAAATAAATTTCAATGCATTTTCTGGAAATTTTAGTGGAAAAGGAAAGTTAGAAGATGATATTTTAAATTTAACTTTTAAATTTGAAAAAGGGAAATTAAATGAATTTTCCGATATTTTCTTTAAAGATGAAAAAAAAGTCTATGGTACTTTATCAATGAATGGAGATATTTCTCTTAAAGGTTTTAATCTTTCCACTTTTGAGGGTAAAATTAAAGGAAATGTTATCTATGGTGAGCTTGAAAACATCTTTATTCAAAATCAACTAAGAGAATTTCTCTCTGATTTACCACTTGATCATGTTTATTTTGACAATATTGATTTTGACTTAAGTATAAAAAATTCAAAACTGAATTTTAATAACTTTGATTTCAAAAGTAAAAAGATCCTTTCAAAGATAAATGGTTTTTATTCATTTTCAGAAAAAAATACTTCCTTAAATATCTCTTTAAGTGTTGAGAAAAGCTATTTAAACGATTTACCCAACATCGCAAACCTGCTTTTACATGGTAAGGAAAAAAATGAGTGGGTTGACTTTTTCATACTCATTGAAGGAAACTTAAAATCTCCCAGATTTTCTTTCATAAATCAGTAATAACTTTCATAATTGGTAATAAAAAATTTTAGTATAAAACCATAGTTTTTGTTTAATTCTTCTATTTCATTCTTTTTTTCCTCCCAGTAGGTTTCATATTTCTCTTTGTTTATCAAAATATCTACTATTTCTGGTTTATCTTTAAGAATTTCCCTTATGGCAAAAAAATTTCCCATCTTTGGATGATATGCTTCAATATAAACCTTTTTAACTTTATCTTTAAGAGATTCGAAAAGCTCGTTTATATCAGTTAATTCTGGAAAAAATGGACCAATATAGGCGATTACATCTATATTGTTTAGATAAAGTTTTTTTATTGCTTCGATTCTGTTAATTATAGGTTTACTTCTTTTCTCAAATAAAGTTCTTATTATTTCAGAATTTACAGTAAGATATATAAGATTCTTTTCAGAATAATTTATCAAATCGATATAATCAGCAATATATGGTTGTTTTGTAAGTAAAACAAAAGGAATATTGTTTTCTTTAAGGAGTTTTAACATCTCTAAAGTAGTATAAAAATCTTTTTCGATCTCCTGAAAGGCTTCTGTTGTAGAGCCTATAAGTACTCTTGAAATATCTGTTGTATTTTTTAATTCCTTCTTGAATAGTTCAATAAAGTTTTCTTTTATAAATACAAATTCTCCCCACTCTTTACCTGCCTTCTTTATACCCTTGTTATACTGTACATAACAATATGTACATCCAAGAGTACACCCCTTATATGGATTTAAAACATAATTTCCAAGAGATATTCCTGTTTTAGAAAGTGTTCTATCAACTTTTTGTAAAATAACTTCCATTGTTACCTTGCTATATAAATGAATTTAAAGTTTATAGAAATAGGAGCCTCTTTCTTTAATCCTTCAGGTAATTGTCCAAAATTCTTGGAATATATAACTGCATTAAGACAGGATTGATCAAGAATACTATAGCCATAAGACTTTAATACTACAGCATCTTTTACATTTCCATTCTCATCGATTTTAAAATTAACTATAACTTCGCCACTTTTAATAATACCTTGATAATACTGAAAAACGGGAAAGAATGTTTTCCAGTTTTCTCCTACTCTCTTTTGAATTTCAAGAAAATATGAGGCATGCTCATATTCAATGCTACCAAGTGAAATATTTCCTTGATTATCCATTTCAATAGCAGGTTTCTTTGAAATATCAAAAAGTGTTGGTAGATTTTCTCCATCTAAGGTTAAATTTTCTTTTTTCTTTTTCTCAATTTTTTCTTCTGCTATTTGAGAATTTTCATCTGACGTATCATAAGACTGTGAATCTTTTTCTTTTTTTGCACTCAATATATTATAATTATTTTCACCTTGCTTTGGGGAAGTATTTACATTTTGCTTATCTGATAAAACTGCCTTTGTGGGAGTTTCCTTTGAAAAGGTAAATGTCTCTACAAATATATTTTCAATATGAACTTTTTTATTCTTGTTTGAACTAAGAATATCAATATTCCTTTGTTGAACAACTATAAAAATTAAAGCTAAATAACAATGAAGTACAAAAGATAGATAAATGTAAAAATAAATTGATTTCTTCATACTACTTTCTTGCAATAATAACCATTGAACTTGTAAAAAATAAATCACCAATTCTTATTTTACTTAAAATATGATAAAAAATTATTCTGATCCATTTTAAGTAATCTTTCGGAGTTTTAAAATCTCCTCTTGATTTTAAAAGTTTAGGCAAAAGCCCAAATTCAACTCCACCATAAACCTTTATTTTACTAAAACCTATCTTTTTTAGCAAATTTTTTAGGTTTTTATGTGAAAAATATGAAATATGCCCCGGAAGAAAATAATGATAGTTTTCTTTATAAATATTTGCTTGAAGCCCAGACATATTTGCTGTTTGAATTAGTATAATTCCACCCTCTCTCAAAGAATTATAGAGATTTTTTAATGCTTTATAAGGATCAAAAATATGTTCAATAACCTCTATCATTGTTATTATAGAAAAAAAGTTTTCAGGTAAACTAATATCTTCAATACTACCTATAAATACATTTTCTCTACCAAATAGATCCATTGCATATTTTCCAGAATATGCCGAGACTTCTACACCATAAGGGGTAAAACCATTTTCTTTTGCCACTTTTAATAACCCACCAAAAGAACACCCTACATCAAGAAAGTTTTTATCCTTTTCATTTGTTTTTTCAAGGCTTTTTAAAACCTTAACCCTCTTTTCCCATACATATCGAGCAAATTTTTCCATTTTCCTTTCGTCAATATAAGAATAACTCTGCTTTCCCGTATAATATTCTTCAGAATAAAAAATGTAAGCCTTTTCTTTTGGTATGTTCTGAAAAATAAAGCCACAATCTTTACACTTAAAAACTATCAAAGGTTCATAAAATTTGCTAATTTCATAGAGTTTAAAAACTTGAGCTTTTCCACATATTTTACAATTCATAGATTCCTAAAAATTTTCTGGATTTTCTGAAACACTATAGTGAGAAAGACATTTAACTTTTCCTTTTAGCTTAAGATTATATAATTTTTAATTTGAGAAGTCAAAATTATTTTTAAAATTTACAATCTCTGTACCCGGTGAAAAATCATCTATTACAACATATAAATCCACAAATCTAAACCCAACAATATAAAATGCTCCTATTCTAATTTCAAATGGCATTCTATTTTCATCATCAAGCATTGTAAATATTACTCCAAGCCCACCTTCTTCTTTAACTCTTATAGCCTTTACCTTTTTCTTTTTATAAGTTACTGTTACCCTTTCATAAGTGAAACAACTATTATAAATTTGTTCTCTATGTCTATAACTAACATTGATTTTCTCTTTCTGAGAAATAGAGTTATAGTCAAGTGCCCTAAAGAATAGCAATAAAGTATTATAATCTCTTATGGGAAAGTTGCCCGTAAATTTTAATTCATTATAATTCCTTTTTTTTGAAAAATATGATGCATTTTTTACTTCATGGAAAAATGTCATATATAGATGATCTTCCCATTTTCCTTCTTTTATATATCTTTCGTGGTATAATGGCAGCACATTTTCATCAAAAACTGTCCAATCACTATCATACATATCATATAGATGACGTAAATCAGGCTTTGTAAATAACTGCGATGAGGTTACTGGATATAATTTTTCATTTATGTTCGTTGTCCTTTCAAGCTGCATATTAAAAATACCCACATATTGACCAAGAATTAAAATTCTAAAAGAAAATCTTTCCCCCATCTTAAAAGGTAAAGGATTTAAAATCTTAATCTCACCAAAACATAATAAAGGTAAAAAAAGCATAAAAAAATATTTCATAAAAAATTCCTTATTTTTATAGATATAATTTTAACATATAAAATAATATTAAACAATTATATTATTAACAACAATTTTTGATTTTTTCATATTTGTAGCTTATAATTTTTCTTATAATCTTAGCGGAGAGTGTATGCTTAAAATTTTGCTAATATTATTGATATTTTTTGGCTGTTCTTCAAAAGAAAGTCAAATTAAAGAGTCCAAAAAAGATGACCTTGAAACTATCCAGCCTATAGAAATAGAAAAAGACAAGGTTTTCATAACAGAAGATATAATTGAGGTTTCAAATAAACTAAATCTCATATTTATTCCATTCAATGATAAATCTGATAAAAAGAAATTTCCATCATCAAAAACTATTTCTTTTATTATTGAAAATAGCATATTATCAATACTTAAAATGGTTCCTGCTTTCGATGTAAAAGAGAATATTTCATCATTTATAGAGAAAAAGGGGATTTCCTCTTATGATATAGCTACTAATTATAATGCAGATATAATAATCTATGGAGACATAAAATTAGAAACAGAAAAAGGAAAACCTGTTGCAAATGTCAATCTAAAAATGTGGACAAAAGCAACAGAAAAAATAGAAATTAAAAAATACAGAACAAAAACTGACATTAACATATTTGACTCAATTGACGAAATGCTTTCTTTTATAATTAAATACACCTTAAACGAAGAATTTAAAATAGCATATCTTAATTTCAAGAATTTTAAAATAAACAATGGGAGTTATCAATTATACATATCCGATAAATTAGTAGCAAATATTACTAATTCTGATTTTGACTTAAATTTAAAAATTTTAGCTAATTCTTTATATAACATAAAAATAAAAAACATGTCAACTAAAAAAATAGTAAAACAAATTAATCTCTCATTAAAACCTGGCGAAACCACAAATATTACCCATACAGCTACTGGAAGCATTATATGTTTTATTACAAATAGACTTCCATTAGATGATCATAAAATTTTTTTAAACAAAAGAGAGATAAAATTAGACACCCTGATATCAAATGTAAGTGCTGAAAGAAGTTATATACTCACGATCACAAATTTAAGAAATAATAATTCTTATACAACAAATTTTTATATGCCAGATGGAGAAAATATAACTTTCTATCTTCCTTCTTATAAGGCCACTTTAACAGATATTGAAGAACCTAAAACCTATGCCTATTATGATGGCTATTCTTCATTAAAAGTTTATCAAACAAATGATTTAGATGGTAAAAAGGCTATAATTGGTGAGTTTATGGTTGGTAATCCTGGATGGGCAGTACTTACACTGAATTTTAAACCAGAACTATTAAACTGGCAAGAAATGAATATATTAAAAATCTGGATGTATGGAAGGAAAACATATAAACATGTTTATTTGCAATTAGTGGATAAATTTAATGAAAAGTTTACTGTAAGAATTTTAGATAGCTGGATGGGATGGAGAGAACTATATATTCCAATCATTAAGTTCAGGTCAAGAGCTGATTTTCAATCCGGTAATTATAAGTTAAATTTCAAAATAGACTATCCATTAAAGTCTATAAACTTTTTACTTGATTCATACTATAATTCTGGAAGTACTGGAAGATTTAGATTAATAATCGGAGATATAACAATATTAAGAGAATAATTGACTGCTCTTTTTTTTTATTATATAATTTATTAACAAATTTAAGAGGAACTAAAAATGAAAAAGTTTTTTGTTCTTTTGTTTATTTTCTCCTCTTCTAATCTCTTTTGTAATGAAAAAAATGTTTTAACGTATTATAAAGAATATTATCACCTTAAAGAAAAAAAGATATTAAAAGACAATATTCCTAATTATTACTACGAAATATACAAAAGAAATAAAAAATTCTTTACGACTAATTGTATAGATTATGAAATTTCAGTTATTAATTGAACAAACAAAAAAGATAAGGGAAATATGCTTAAGGTTTTTGAGCTTTCTTTGTCAGATTTTGGAAAAAGAAAAGCAACAGCCATAATAAGAGGGGAAAAGCTTGAACAATGGGTTGAGAATTATAAAAAAGATACAAAGGTATTAGATAGAGAAACACTTTCTTTTCTCGACGAAATATTAAAAGAAATAAGAGAAAATGATACTAAATTTATAGAATTTTACTTTAAACCTAAAAAAAAGGAGGATAAAAAATGAACTTAGTTCAAGATACAAAAATAGTAAGAGATATTATCAATGATGTTTATGCAGGAAGAGTTTACGAAAATAAAAGTATTTCTCAAAATTTGATTAATATGTTCCGAGATTTTTCTGACTTCTTGACAGAAAAGTTTAATTCAAAAGATTTAACAGATTTAAATAAGGACAATACAAAAATTGATTTTATTTCATATCATTTTCCTGAAATGTATGAATATCTACTTGAAACAGAATCCCCTTTGTTTATGAATGACCCAATTTCCAGTCTTGCTGGAATAATGAATTATTTATTTTTTATGTTTGATATGTCTCTTACATTCTCTATGTTTTATAAAGAAACTGACGAAGGGATGATTATATATCCTGTGGTAGCCTTTAACGAAGGAATATACCTTGTCGATTTTACAACTATAGGTTTTTTTCCAAAAAAAATTACCCTTATTCCTATCAGCACGTTTGATTTAAATGGATTTAATCTGGTTACTAATAGCTCCGTTTTATTTTCATATCTTTTTATTGTTCCATCAGAAGAAAACTTTATAGCAGCTTTTCTCTTATCTATGTTTGATGTTATTTGTGTTAATAAAGAATTCTTTGAAGGTTTTAATTCTTTAAAAGAAAAAAACTTTCAATTCCTTGAAGAAGTAATTAAAAAGATGGTAAAGGAAGAAAAAGTAGACTTTTTTATCCAAAAACTAAAAGATTTTTATAACACTAATAAAAAAATAGTTGGAAGCACACTGTGAAAGGAAAGATCAAGGGTAAAAATTATAAAAAAATTAATAATGAAATTCATTTAACAGAATGGGAAATAACTTCATACTACAATTCAACATTAGAGAAAACTGAACCAATCGAAAAACTAAATATCAACGAATTATACTTTGTTATATATCAGGATTTAAACAAAAATAACGTTATAGATAGTGGAGAGTATTACAAAATAAAGTTTAATTTAAATAAAGATTAAGGACAAAAATATGAAGAAAGCATTAATAACAGGTGCCTCTTATGGTATTGGTAGAGAATTCGCATTAATACTTGCAAAAATGGGATATGACTTAATTCTTGTAAGTAGAAGTAAGGACAAGTTAACAGAATTAGCCAATGAACTCAATGTTAATGTAGAAATTATACCTCTTGATCTATCAAATCCACAATCTGCAGAGGAATTATTTAAAAAGGTAGATAATATAGATATTTTAATAAATAATGCTGGCGTTGGGCTTTTTAGAGAAACCATAGAGAGTAATACAAATGATATAGAAAACCTAATAAATCTAAATATTACTACTTTGACAAAATTAAGCATACTGTTTGGAAAAAAGATGGCAGAAAAGGGTTATGGACATATTCTAAACGTAGCTTCAATGGTTTCACTTTTTCCTTTTCCATATTTTGTAACATACTCAGCAAGCAAAAGTTATGTACTTGCTTTTTCACTTGGTTTAAGAAATGAACTTAAAGAAAAAGGGGTTAACGTAACGTGCTTACTACCCGGTTTTACAAAAACAAATTTTGACAATAATGCCAGAGTTAGTAAAAATTATAAGAAGTTTTCTAAAAGTATGGGAATGACACCAGACAAAGTTGCAAAAATCGGAATCAAAGCAATGTTTAATAAAAAAGCAAAGGTTATAGCAGGTTTTCAAAATAAAGTTTTTGCTTTTATTATAAAAATTTTACCTAAAAGTTTAATAGGTTTTATTGCTAAGTCGAGCCTTAAAAATATGAATTAAAAACCTCTTTTTCTTCTTCCACAGAGCATTAATTGGTAACACCTTGTGCATGCTGGAAATATGCCGTTTGGACTATTTTTTAAAACTTTTCTGAATTTTCTTGCTCTCTCGCTGTTGTAAATATTAAGTAAGCTTTCATTCATAATATTTCCAATAATATAATGAGGATAATCAGCACAGAAATGAACATCACCATTATAATTTATATCCACAGAAAACCAGGGAGCAAGACATCTATCTCTAACAATCTTTTCAAGGTCCGAATAATATATACCAATCTTTGATGGTCTAATAACAGGGACCGTTATTATTGGATGATCTACATCCATACTATGAACTCTCTCGAGAATCTCAGCAAATTTTTCTCCATCTATACCTTTATTAAATCCAGTATTAAATCCCCTCCAGTAGTATGCTTCAACCCCAAATTCTCTTTTAAAAATTTCTTCTTCTTTTTCTCCTATTTCTTTCGTAGTATAAGTTCCAAGATTGATAATATGCCAGGATAAACCAATATCTCTTGTAGCTTCAACAAGTTTATCAAGATACATATAATTCATATTATTTACTGTAGTAACAATTCCAATATGAGGAAGAATAGAGCCCTGTAATTTCTTTTCCTTTTTTATTGCCTCAATTCCCTCTATCACTTTATCATAAGATCCCTCTCCTCTTATCTTGTCATTTATATCTCTAAAACCATCAAGTGAAATAAAAAAACCTGTCCACTGATCCTCAACTACCCTTCTTGCGTATCTTGCCAATAATGTTCCATTTGTATTTACTGTAAAAATAGGGATTTTTTTTGCCATGTAGGAAGCTAAATCCATAAAATTTGGATAAAGAAATGGTTCTCCACCCCATACATAAAAAACCTGTGTTGTATCTTTAACTTCATCAACAAGTTCCATATATCTTTCCATTGGAACTATTTTGTTTGCTTCCTGAGCTGCTTTTTCACCTTTTAAAGTGCCCTCTACCCCTCTTTGCCCACACATCACACATCTAAGGTTACATAAGGGGGTAATTTTAAAAGTAATGAGAGGTAAAACACTACTCTTACCTTCTGGATTGTTATAATCAATTTCTTTTGCTTTTTCCATACTCAAGAATGCCTGTGCAAGATGAAGTGCTTTTACAGGATTATACTTAAATAACTTATAGATAACCGATGTATTTTTCTTCATAAAACCTTCCCTCATTGTGCATATTTTCGGTTTATAGAAATTGTTTCTTTATATTTTTCAAAAATTTTATAAATTTATTTGAGAAAAAACTATAAATATTATAAAATAATATTTTTAATGGAGTAGGAAAATGCCTAAAAAAGAAAATAGTAAAAATGTCTTGATGACAGGATTTACTTCATTTTTCACTGATATTTCTTCAGAAATGATTTATCCCCTCATTCAAGCCTTTGTAAGTTCTATTATGAAATCGTCCGCTTTAGTTGGTCCGGTATTAGGGCTTATAGAAGGTTTTGCTGAATCGACAGCAAGTATTTTAAAGTTATTTTCTGGTTATATTTCAGATAAATTGAAGAAAAGAAAAGTCCTTGCTATTATAGGTTATTCTCTTTCTGCTATCGGTAAAATATTATTCTTTATTCCTCACTGGATATCAATATTTTCAGCTAGAATTATCGATAGAATAGGAAAAGGGATAAGAACCGCACCAAGAGATGCTTTAATTTCAGAAAGTGTTTCAAAAGAAACGAGAGGACGAGCATTTGGTTTTCAAAGGGGAATGGATTTTGCAGGAGCATTTATGGGTACACTTATAAGTTTCCTCCTTATAAAGTTCGTTTTTAAAGATGTAGATAAATTTAAAGATCCAGAGAAATTTTATCCTATTTTTTTAATCGCATTAATTCCAGCTTTTATAGGGGTAATATTTTTATTTTTCACAAAAGATGTAAAGATAGATAAAGAAGCAAAACTACCGAGTTTTAATCTTAAAGAGTATAACAAATCATTGAGAGCTTTTTTTCTTGCCCAGTTTATTTTTACACTTGGTAATTCATCAAACCAATTTCTCCTTTTAAGGAGCAGCGATCTTGGTTACTCTTTATCAACTATTACTATTATGTATCTCGTTTTTAATCTAACAACGACAGTTCTATCAACTCCATTCGGAAGTTTATCAGATAGAATTGGTAGAAAATGGCTACTTATAATCGGATATTTCACGTATGCTATAGTCTATCTCTCATTTGGACTCGTAAATCCAAGTTCAAAATGGGTGTTATGGATACTCTGGATAGTTTATGGAATATACTATGCTATGACAGAAGGACTTGAGAAGGCTTTCGTCTCTGACCTTGCACCTGAAAACTCAAAGGGAACTGCTATAGGCTTTTACCATATGATTGTGGGTGTAACTTTATTTCCTGCAAGCCTGATAGCTGGTTTTTTATACAGTTTTAATCCTGTTTCGCCATTTTTATTAGGTGGAATTCTGGCTACAGTAAACTGTATAATCCTCATTTCTGGTATAAAAAATGAATGATTTTTATAAAATTTTTGCTTCTTATTATGATGAAATTTTTCCATTAAGTAATGAACTGAAAAATTTCGTAGCCTCTTATTTAACAAATAAAGAAAATTTTCTTGATTTAGGTTGTGCAACAGGAGAACTTGAACTTTTTATCTTAAATAATTTTAAATTGAAAGAAATTGTTGGTTTAGATCTTGACAGTAAAATGATCGAAATTGCAAATCAAAAATCAAAAGGAAAAATCAATTTTATTAAAAAAGATATGTTAACAATTGATTATGAGGAAAAATTTGATGTAGTTACGTCTTTTGGAAATACTATAGTTCATCTTAATTCTTTAGAAAATATCGAAATTTTATTTAAAAAAGTATACAGAGCATTAAAAAATAAAGGTTTATTTTTCTTTCAAATTTTAAATTATAATATTAAACATGTTTTTCCTGTTATTGAGAATGAAACTTTTAGATTTGAAAGGATATATTGTTACGAAAAAGAATTAATAAAGTTTAATATAAAATTTACATTAAAAAATACAGGAAAAATTTTTCAAGATTATATATATCTTTATCCTCTCAAACATAAAGAAATAGAAAATATTACAAAAAATTTTAAAGAAATAAGATTTTATGGAGATTTCTTAAAAAATCCTTTCAATCCAGAAAAATCAAACCTTTTAATAGCAACCTTAGAAAAATGAAAAAAACCTTGCTTTTTTGACAAATGAAAATTAAAATATTAATCAAAATTGGCACTGGATAGGGGAAGATAATAGATATTAGGTTGAGGAGGTTTGTATGAGAATCTTTGTAGTTGGGGGTTCAAAAGGAGTTGGACTATGTCTTACAAAGTTAGCCTTAGAAAAGGATTATAAGGTTACTGTCCTATCAAGAAATGCAGAAAACATGCCTATAGTTCATAAAAATCTGACTAAAATTAACGGAAATGCAAAAAAACTTGAAGATCTTGAAGAGAATGTAAAAGATTCTGACGTGGTAATAAGTGCAATAGGTACAAGAAATAACACTAAAAACCAGAACCTATTTTCTGAAAGTACAAAGAATATTTTAGCTTCAATAAACGGTTCTAATAAGTTATTTATTGCCATAACGGGAATAGGAGTAAAAGAGACACTTGGAAGAAATGGTTTCTTTTACGAAAAAATAGTATTACCTTTATTTCTAAAAAATATTTATAAAGATAAAGACAGAGAGGAAGAAATAATAAAACACTCTAACACTCAGTGGATAATTGTTCGTCCCGGGTTTCTAACTAATGGTCCTTTAACCGGTAGATATAAAATTATAACTGACATGAATCAACTTAAAACAAAACAAATATCAAGAATGGACGTAGCTCATTTTATTCTTACTCAGGTTGAAGATCCAGTATATATAAAAATGGCACCAGTTATTACATATTAAAGTAAACATTATGTGTTACAAAAGACATTTTATCCTATTTTTGTTATTTTTACTCTATGGTTGCGACAATTCTATTAGTAAGTATGAATTTTCACTGTTTTCAATGAATACTATTTTAACCGTTACAGTTTATCAAGAAAAAATAAATAAAGAAAAAATTAAAACTGAAGTTTCAAATATAATAACTAAAATTGAAGAAACTTACAGCATTTCAAAACCTAATTCAATTCCAAATGTGCTAAAAAAGACAAATCAAATTCATATAGATGTAGAAACATTTTACATTCTTGAAAAAGCAAATTATTTTTATAAAATTTCTGAAAAAAAGTTTGATATTACAATTGGAAAACTTGTCAAAACATGGGGATTTTACAACGAAGAATATAACCTGCCAACCATTGAAGAAATTAAGAAAGCGAAGAAGACAATTGGTTTTGAAAATCTCTCTTATAATAAAAACGAATTAATTTTAAAAAAACATGTCTGGCTTGATTTTGGAGGTATTGTAAAAGGATATGCCGTAGAAAAGATAGTTGAATATTTAAAATCAAGAGGGATAAAAGCTGGAATAGTAAATCTTGGTGGAAATCTAAAAGTTTTTGGAAAGAAACCTGATGGTAAACCGTGGGTAATAGGAATAAAACATCCAAGACAGCCAAATGAATTATACAAGTTAGTAGAACTTTTGCCTGATGAGGCTATCGCTACTTCAGGAGACTATGAAAGATTTTTTATAACAAATGATACACGCTATCACCATATTCTTGATCCAGAAAGTGGATATCCTCTCAACAATGAAGTTATGGCTGTAAGCGTAATATCAACAAACGCAATGGATTGTGACGCCTACTCTACTACTATGTTTTTGATTGGAGAAAAAAAGGGATTAATTTTAGCAAAAAAAGAAAATATAAAAGTTTTATTTTTACTTAAAAACAAAGAAGAAATAATTGAAAAAAGTAATTTTTAATTTACATAACCTCAAATATATTATATAATAAAAAGAGGTTTGTATGATAGAAAATATTTTGGAAAAGAGAAGATCTTTAAGAGCTTTAGAACCTCAACCACTATCAGAAAGTGACATAGAAATCATTAAAAAGTCTGCAACTTTAGCTCCATCATGTTTTAACAATCAACCATGGAGATATATTTTTGTAAGAAATAATCTAAATGAACTATTTAAAGCTTTAAATAAAGGTAATGAATGGGCGAAAAATGCATCTCTAATTATTGCTGTATTTTCAAAAAAAGAATATGACTGTATTATAGATAAAAGAGAATATTATTTATTTGATACTGGAATATCTGTAGGATTTATAATCGCACAACTTACTGACTTAGGTTATGTAGCTCATCCAATTGCTGGTTATAATGAAGAAAAAGCAAAAAAAATATTAGGAATACCTGATGATTTTACTTTGATTGCTTTAATAGTAGTTGGAAAACATAATCCTCAAAAGACAGAATTTTTAAATGAAAATCAAATTAAAATAGAAAATATTAGACCAGAAAGAAAATCAGAAAGAGAAATTTTTTATGATGAAAAATATAACTAAAATAATTTTTATAATTATATTAATTTCCTGTGAAAAAACAAAGGAAGAGCATAAAGAAGGTATAAATCTGATAAAAATAAATAATCGTTATGGTTTCTATGGATACAAAAATGGAAAAGAAATAAGAATAGAAGCTGACTATGATTATGCTGAAGAATTCAAAGAAGGACTTGCAGTTGTAAGTTATAACAAAAAATATGGTTATATAAATGAAGAAGGTAAATTGATTATACCGATGGTATTTGATTTAGCATATAGCTTTTCAGAAGGCTATGCAAAAGTCAAGGTAGGTGCGAAATATGGCTATATTAATAGGGATGGCAAGCTTGTTATTGATATTATCTATGATGATGCAAAAGACTTTAAAAATGGAAAAGCATTTGTTAGAATTGGAAAAGAAAAATTTTACATTTATCCTGATGGTAGTAAAGTAATTATCTCTAATACAAATAATATTTTTAAACCAAATGTAAAAAATTATTAGACAGGGAGGTTTTATGTATTGTATATTGCTTGGAAATAATTTTGAAGATATTGAAGCCCTTGCAGTAATAGATATTTTAAGAAGGGCAAAAATTCCTCTTGAGATTTATGGTGTTGATTCTGATAAAATCAAAAGCAGAAGTAATATAATCTATTTCACTGAAATGGTTTTCAATTCAGAAAAGGATATCGATGTTTCAAAATTTGATGGCTTACTTTTACCCGGAGGACCCGGAGTAAATGAACTGGCTAATAATATAGAGGTAATCAAGCTAATTAAAAAATTCTACTCGGATGGAAAACTAATATTTGCAATTTGTGCCGCCCCTATGCTACTTGATATTGCTGGTATTCTTGAAGGGAAAAAATATACATGCTACCCTGGAACAGTGATAAATAACGGAACATATGTTGACAGAGATGTAGTTATTGATGAAAAAATAATTACCTCAAAAGGTGTGGGTACCGCAATTCCGGCAGCATTAACTCTGGTATCAATCATAAATTCAAAAGAAGAAGCCATTGAACTCTCAAAAAAAATCGTTTATGATAAGTGGGACGGAGAATATTGATCAAAAAATTAATCTTATTATTTTTTTTCCCAATCTTACTTTTTGCTAGTGAAGAAGAAAAACTCACTCTTGATGAATATATTGAATTGAAAAGAAAATATGATCCTTTGTTTTTTGATGTATTAAAATCTCCAACCGAAATAAATTCATTAGAAGTTATAAGACTTGAAATATCAGATTATCTCTTTCCCGATAGCTATCTACTGATAAAAAATCCTTATAAAGAATATGAACTTTTTCTAAAATCAGAACTAATCGATGAAAAAATTCTTCTTTCTTTTTCTGATGAAAATTTTAATAAAATAACAAAAAAGAAAAGAGAATTTAAAATAGAAAGCCAAACAAGCAATAGAAAAGGCATAGAAATAGGTTTTGAAGAATGGGAAACAAAAATAGTTTTAGCCGGAGGAGTGAGTTTTAAGACAGGTTATGGTTTTATCTGGAAGGATCCTGCATATCTATCAAGTTTTCCCGGTATAAATTTTGGATTATCTCTTGACCAAAAAATGAGAGTAAATATAGTGGGAAAAATAGGAGAAAGAATAAAAATAGGTATAGACCACAATTCGGAAAGCCCTGAAAATACTTATGAAATAGGATATAAGGCTTTAGAAAAGGATAAAGGAATTGTAAGAGAAATTACGGCAGGGAATGTTGAATTAAATATACCAAAGACAAGCCATTTTATCACTTATGACGGAACAAGTAAGGAAAATTATGGGCTAAAAACTGTATTAAAATATGGAGATTTTGAAAATCAGACTGTTTTTAGTCTCATAAAAACAAAAAAGGGTTATAAAAAATTTATAGGTACAAAACAGCTAAGAAATATAGAACTGATGGATATAAGTTACATTAAAAGAAAATATATTATCCTTCCAGATAGTGAAATTGATATAAATAGTCTTGAAGTATTAGTTTCTACTCCAGATAGTTCTAAAGCAGAAAGGATAATAGACGGAAAATATTTTTATAGACTTATGGCTGGTAAAGATTATATTGTAAGCTATAATTCTGGAGAAATATATCTACAAAATTCACTTGATCAAAATCTTGATCTTGTTGTATATTACACTCATCATGGTGGAAATCCCTTTTCTTACCTGATTTCTGATTATATTGGAACTGATGGAGTGAAAAATTATCTTTATATCTGGAGAAATGATTTTCAGTATTCCAGATTCTTTCATAATGGTTACTATCAATTACCATTTAGAAATTTTGATCCGACTTATGGCTTTTTAATCACTGTTGTATATACTTACAATAAAACTCAAAGAGCTGATTTTCAGTTTACACAAGGAGATTTTACTATATTTCCAGATCAGGGAATTATAAAATTTAAGAATAAAAATCCTTTTCCAGACTCATCGGGTAAAATTTACTCCAATTCCTCGCCTTCTTCAATAGATTCAACCTATACGATGCAGATATATTTCTATCAATCAATTTCTTCATACCAGCTTGATATGAATGTTATAGAAGGAACAGAAAAGGTTTATCTAAATGGACGCTTATTACCAAAATCAGAATATAGATTAATCTCTACAATGGGAGAAATTTACTTTAATAATCCAAGAATAATTAACGAAAATGATGTAATAGAAGTATATTATGAACACAAACCTTTCTTCAGTGGTTCTCAAAAGCTAAGTATCGCAAATAGACTTGACTATAAACCAAATAACATAATAAATCTTGGTAGCACAATGGTTTACAACATATTACAGAGAGAAGAAGGTGCCCCTCAAATTGGTAATAATCCAGATGCCTTATTTATGGGAGATGTTGATGGAATTCTAAACATATCAAAACTTTTCAGATTGCCAGAACCTTTGACAATAACAACAAAAGGTGAAATTGCATTTTCCTACTATGATCCTAATTCTCTTGACTATGCAATAGTTGAAGATTTTGAAAATGCTGGAGAAAATTATGTAATCAACAAGAATGAATCCGATTGGATATTAGCTTCACCTACAATAAATATTTCCGGTATCACATATTATAACAGAGGAAAGCTTCTTTACAAAGACTATAGAATTGACAACTGGGATGGTTCAGTAACACCTTTAAACTTCAATGTAGAATTGCCACAGGAAAAAATACTTTCTTATTCTTATAAATGCGGTCCATACAATACACTTGGTGGTCACTTAAATCCTTCACAATACCCAAATATCAGTCAAACAAGCCTTATTTTTGACTACGATTTTAGAGATGGTGGGGAATGGGTCGGAGCAGTTCATCCTGTAGGAAGTGGTCCTGGTGGAATAAATTTAACAGAATATAATGAACTATCAATATGGTTTAAACTCCAGAGTGATGTGGATGGTAATAACATCTATGAAGATAATGGAACAGAAGAAGTCGAATTATATTTGGCAATGGGAGAATTTAAAGAAGATAGTGATGGAGATGGAGTTCTTGATAGAGAAATAAATTCAACTGATCCTGGGTATGAATTTAACAATCCATTAAATAACAGTGTAGAAACAAGAGTTGGACGTGGAAGAAAAGGTGGAGGAGATGGGAAAATTCAATCAGAAGATTTGAATAGAGATGGGATCTTAAACACCTCAGAAAATTTAATTGTTATTCCTTCGGCTAATGTAAATACAGATATCAGTGAGATTAATCTAACTCAAGGGGAATGGAAAAAAATTTCAATAAGAATACAGTCATTAACTGAAGATCAGATAAAAATTTTAAGTAAAGTTACTGGTATAGGTATTTATGTAAAAAAGAAAAATGGACTAAAAGGTCGAGTAATAGTTGATAGTGTAGAGTTTAAAAAAGTAAACTGGATAGAAAAAAGAATAGATAATGTTAGATTTGATAACTCAGAAAACTTAAGGGTAAACCTCTTAACAACACTGAAAAATCCTGAATATCAATCAAAAAGATTTTATGTTCATAATCCAAAAAACGAAGATGAAAAAGAAAGACTTGAAATTTTTGAAAAATTGCACGGATACAAAACAGATATTGAAGCCTCTCAATATGAAGAAAAAGCAGTCTCTATAAAATATTCTCTTAGTAATTATACTATTAATACAAATTCGTTAAATTGGGAAGGTGGTAAAAGAGGATTGATATACAAAAGAAATACAAAAAGTTATAATCTTGGTCTTTATAGAAATCTCTATTTCTATCTATATTTAAGAAAAAGTGATGAAACCAATGTTAATTATAAAAACTTAAGTGATAGTTATGAAGGTGAAAATTTTATTTTTATCATTGGGAACAGTGAAAACAGCTATTATGAGTGGAAAATACCTCTAAAGGAAATAAATGAAGAAAGCTGGAAAAAGGTTTATATCTCACTTGATGACCTCACTCTCGAAATTGATGGTAAAAAATACACTATTACTAAAAAAGGGGTTCCAAACACAAGAAATATAAACTACTTAGCTTTAGGAGTAGAAAACGAAAATGAAAGTGAAGCAATAAATAAAGGAGAAATATGGATAAACGAAATCTATACTTATTCTGATAGAGCCTCAGCTGGGATAGCCTACTACACTGAAAATACAATAGAATACAAAAATCCACTCCTGAAAATAAACAGTTTTGAGATTTTAGGTGGATTTAAACTTAATACAAGCTATGAAAACAAAGGGTTGAATTTTTATTCTTCTGATCAAAGCAAAACTGAAAGTTTTTACGATAAATTATCAATTTCTTATGATTCTTCGATTTTTAAAATATTAAGCTATAACTTTTCTTATTCAGAAGAGAAAGCACAAAGTGAAACAAATATTAATATTCTTCCAGAAGACCTACAATGGAACAATGACAAAAAAACTTATAAGCATACATTTAATCTTTCTGAAACAAAATATTTTTTATCTATAATACATTCTTTTACTGAATTATTTGAAAATAAAACAACAAGAAATATATATGCAATTAATACAAATGATTATATTATGGTAAATAAAGAATCAAAATATGAAGCCTCATCAAAAACATCTTTTTTAAAAAATATTCCTATTACTGACTGGCTAAAATTAAATCCCCAATTAACATGGGAGGAATCTTATAGAATATACGATTACTCAAATTTAACAAATGATATATTTGTCACAAATTCTTCTGTTTTTGCTACAGAATCTTTTGGCAAAACTTTAGACACAAAACTTATTATACAATTTTTTAATTTCAATCTAACACCAGCATACCTTAAAGGAATGGAAAAATATAATAGAATATATGATATTTCTGGCTACAGAAAAGAAATAAAAGAGCTAACAGAATCAAGCATACCATCACGTTATTTTGAAGTTGTATCAAGGAGTTTTGAAGGTTTTAATTTTAAAGAAAATTTATTATATAAAGTTGATAAAGAAACCTACAAGATAAGATTTTCTGGTAATCCACCTATATTAAATATTAAAAATGATTTCTATATTGAGAATACAATTTCAAGAGAAGCAAGTACTTTTAATTATGACAGTTCAAACTCATTAACATCACTTTATGAAAAATACAGTCTAATAAATGATAATAAAATTTCATTTTCTCCAAAGTTACTAATAGAAAAAATAACATTTTCTTTAAAGAAAAATATTGATTTTGGTTATCAACATATAAAGACCTTAGATTTTACAAATGTTTTTTATACATATTCTGAAATTTATTATTTTCAGCCATTTCATTATAATCCATATATTTCTGGTGATACGGGAAGGCTAAATAGCCTTATACTTTCAACAAACTATAATTCTCAAGATTTTCAGAGTTCAATTAAATTCTATGATAGTTATATCATAGAATTTAACCTTGTTGATTTTAACAATATATTTGATGTTGTCCTGCCAAAGAAGTATTACCTTAGAAGTTATAATAATACAGAAAGAAATTATCAAACCTATGTCCAGTGGAAAGAAGGAGAACTTTCTGGAACATATATTTTTAACATACATGATTATCTTAAAATTTCAGAACAAAGTAGAGAATTAAGATTTGGTGATATAAACCTTGAACTAAAACTAAAAAATAAACTAGACTATAATACAAGAAAAAACACTGATGATTATCTAGCTTTTTTAAGTGAGAATATATGGTTTACATCACTTCAAAATTTAATTTATGGCATTACCATAATGCTTACAAAAGAATCCATAAACTCAAATTTTTCAACATTTGATAAAGAGTATAACCTGAATAACATAGATTTATCATATTCTCCTATAGATAAATGGACTATTTCTGGAAGTCTGGTATATAACTGGGAATTAAAGGATGTTAAAGAGGTAAATATCCTAATTGCAAAAATACCCTTAAGTGAACAAACTATAAGAAACAAAGAAGGTTTAACAATTAGTGGAGAGATAATTAACTACGACGGATTCAAATTTTCAAGGTTTCAACAAAAAATCATAGAAATAATAATAGACCACGAAACAGAATATAGAGTTTCAGATTATATAACTTCCAACATATATGGAAGATTCGTTTTCAATCAATATGCTGATGTGGCTCCTCTTGGAACTTCAGTCAGTAAAAAATATTTTGAACCAGGTTATGCTCTACAAGTTGGACTTGATTTAAGAATAACATTTTAGTAAAATTTATCCCAGATTTTTTAGTAATTCTCTCTGTTCGTTCATAATACATTCATTTATTAACTCATCACAATCACCATCAAGAATCATATCAAGTTTATAAAGAGTTAGATTTATTCTATGATCAGTAAGCCTATTTTGAGGAAAGTTATATGTTCTAATCTTATCAGATCTATCACCACTTCGTATTGAAGACTTTCTTATTTCGCTTTGTTCATTAATCTTCTTCTGGACTTCTAAATCGAGAAGTTTTGACCTCAAAATTCTTAAAGCAGTAGCTCTATTTTGAAGCTGGGATCTTTCTTCCTGACAGGCCACAACAATTCCTGTCGGTATATGAGTAATTCTAACTGCAGACTCTGTTTTATTAACATACTGACCACCCGCTCCCCCAGCTCTAAAAGTATCAATTTTTAAATCCTTCGGATCAATATTTACATCAACTTCATCGGCTTCTGGTAGAACAACTACAGAAGCTGTCGAAGTATGTATTCTACCACCTGCTTCTGTTACAGGAATACGCTGAACTCTATGAACTCCAGATTCATACTTCAAATGACCATAAACATCTTTACCTTTTATTGAAAGAACAACTTCCTTATATCCACCCAATTCGGTGGCATTGAAGTCAAGCACCTCATATTTCCACTTTTTTCTCTCCGCATATCTTGTATACATCCTGAACAAATCTCCCGCAAATATCGCAGCTTCTTCTCCACCAGTTCCAGCCCTTATTTCCATAATAACATTTTTAGAAGCCATTTCATCTTTTGGTAAAAGTAAAAGTAATATTTCATTATCCAGTTCTTCTTTTCTCTTTTTTATATTTTCTAAATCTTCTTTTGCAATCTTTTTTAATTCTTCATCGTTTTCTGTTTCAATCAATTCTAATAAATCCTTTTCTTCTTTCTCAAGTTTACCAAATTCTCTGTACTTCTCAACCAGTTCTTCTAATTCACTTCTTTCTTTCGCTATTTTAATATAATCACTACTTCCGGGAGATAACTCCCCTAATTTTTTCTCTAATTCTTCATATTTCTTAATAAGTTCAAGTGCTTTTGGATGCATTTTATCACCTCAATCAACTGAAATTTGTATGTTAAAAAGCCTGTTATATATTCCTTTTTGACTCATCAATTCTTTATGAGTACCGATCTCTACTATCTTTCCATTTTCTAAAACAATTATTTTATCCGCTTTCATAATGGTAGAAAGTTTATGTGCAATTATTATAGTTGTTTGTTTACCTAATATTTCTTCCATTGCATTTTTTATCAATAATTCCGATTCGGCATCAAGTGAACTTGTAGCCTCATCAAGAATCAGTATGGCTGGTTTTCTTAAAATTGCTCTTGCAAGTGCAATTCTCTGTCTCTCTCCACCAGATAGTTTTACTCCCCTATCTCCAATTTCAGTGTAATAGCCTTTTTCAAGTTTTGAAATAAAGCCATGGGCATTTGCAACCCTTGCAGCTTCTATAATTTCTTCACTTGTTGCAAATGGTTTGGAAATTTTAATATTTTCTTCTATAGTTCCAGAAAAAAGAACATTTTCCTGCGTAACAATACTTATATACTCCCTTAAAGAAGAAGTATTAATTTCCGTTAAATCATAATTGTCAACTAAAATTTTGCCATAAGTAGGCTTATAAAAACCAAGTATCAGCGAAACAATTGTTGATTTACCAGCTCCACTATGTCCGACTATTGCAACAGTTTCTCCAGAATTAATTTTAAAATTTATATCTTCTAAAACATTTTTATCTTCATAAGAAAAACATACATTTTTGAACTCAATATTTCCTTTAATGTTTTTAACAACTTTTAATTTTTCTTCGTCAACCTTTTTAAAATCAATCAGTTCAAAAATCCTTCTCCCAGCTGGAATCAATTTTCTTAAAACCATAAAAACATCTGTAGATTTACTGAGAGGTTCAGCAAGAAGTAAACATAATGTTATAAAACTTATTATTTCGGAAGATGTCGCAAGATTTTTACTAACTATAATTGAACCAAAAAATAGAATTATTACAATTCCCATAGCCCCAAGAAATTCAGATGTTGGAGTTCCTAAAAATCTAATTCTTATTTCTTTTTTGGTAGACTTAAGATATTCCCTGTTGAGCTTAAAAAACTTATTCTTCATCAGATTCTCTATAGAAAATCCTTTGATTATTTCTATTCCATATATTGATTCTTGAATAATAGAAGTAATATTTGAGATATTTTTTTGAACCATTTGACTCAACTTCTGAACTAAACTACCAATACCAACAATCAATATTGCAATCAATGGAGTTATTGAAAAAAAGTATAGGGACAATTTAAAATTTATAAAAAATAATATTATTACTACAGCAATTAAAGTAAGTGGTTGTATAAGAATTTCAACCATTATATTCATGAAAAAAATCTCAATAACCTGAACATCATTTGTCAATCTTGAAATTAAATCTCCGAGCTTATTCTTTTTAAAATAATCCATTGGCAAAGAAATAACTTTCTCATATAATTCCTTTCTAATATCATGTACAACATTCATCGCAAGTGAAGTAGAAGAAACAAAAATCAAATAGTGAAAAAGAACCCACATAAATGCAAGGAATATTAAAATTAATATAGAAAATACATCTCCTTTTTCAAGATTCTTTTCTATAAAAGCTGAAGCAAAATATTTTGTAGCAAAAAATGCCGCCCCAACCTTAGCAAAAACAAAGAAAAAAGCAAGCATTAAAGAAAAGAAAAATAAAAATGGATATTTAAGCCCATATCTTAAAATTCGAGATAGTGTTTTATCTTTCATAATTCAACCTATTTTAAAACTAATATCCCATTAGCCCCGGCTAAAACATATAATATTTTCTCTTTTTTATCATAAGATATATTATACGCGATATAATCACCTTTATGAAATCTATTAAGTTTAAGTTTTTTATCTACATAATATAATTCAAACACTCCATTTATTCCATCTGCTATATAAACATCTTTATTATTTAACAAGCCAGAATTAACATCCCCGGTAGCATCATACTTTAATAAAAGTTCTGGATTATTGATTATATTTAAGTTATAAAGCATAATTCCCATCATTCTATCTGAAATTAAAATTTTTTTATTATTCACATAACAATCTGTTACATAGCTCATATTATACTTGATATTATTTACTATCTTAAAATTATCATTTTCAACTTTCCCTATTATTAAACCATTTCTATATGCAGGAATATAAAAAAATCCATTTTTATACTTTATCTTTCCTGCTTCAGACAAGCTAAAGTTATATACTTTTTTTTGGGAATTATCAAAAATATTAATCTTTTCGATTCCCTTTTCTGTTAAAACATACAAAAAATTTTCTACAACACAAAAACTCTTTGGATTAATAAAATTAATAAGAAAATAGTTAGATAACGAAATATTATTACTTTCTATACAAAATATCGCAAACCCTTTTTCTTCTCCATTAAAAAATGACACTACTATATAACCTTTTTCTTCTACTTTTGTGATATCTAAATTCTTAAAAGAAAAGTGTTGTCCATTAGTTTGAAAGGTAAAATTTGTAATCAATTCAATATTTTCACTTCTATTAAATATGCCTATACCTTTTTCTCCAAAAGTAGCATAAAGATAATCATCAACTAAAAAATCGTTAACATATTCTCCATTTGTCCCCACCCATTGCTTAACAAGTTGAAAACTTTTAACCGGATAAAGATTTGATTTATCATCTAAAGCTATTCTACCTGAATTAATAGAATATACAAGAATAAGAATTAAAAATAATAGACCAAAAAATGAAATTTTCAATGCTGATAGTTTAAAAGAAATATTAAATATCTTCTTCACCAAATACCTCTGCCTCAAACTTAAACACCTTTGCCCCATTTTCCCAGCAATATGCTTCCATACCAGCCTTTCTACATGTCTGATTTAAGAATTCTTCTTTTGACCAACCATATTCTGTAGCCACCTGGGGTAGTAACAAACCTTTATTATACCCCCTCTCCATCAATAAACCATGTTTTCCTACTTCTATCTCAGATATATCCTTAACTTCATCAAGCGGATAAAGTATAGAAATTTCAATCTTTATATGACTATACTCTTCCTTTGTAAGTGGATAGAATCTTGGATCTTTAAAGGCGGATTGAATTGCCAGATCTTTAGCAGCTTCTCTCAAAGGTTTTATACCCTCTACATATCCTATACAGCCTCTTAATCTACCTCTTATAGTAAGAGTAACAAACATTCCATAGTTTTCAGAAAAGATTTCATCACTTAAATCTGGAAATTTTTCCTCAACTTCTCCATAGAGAAATTTTTTAATTGTTAAACGAACAGTAGTTAGAAGTTTCTGTTTTTGTTCCTTTGTTAATTTTAATTTTTTCATTTTTATCTCCAATTATCTTAATTTAAGTGTAGTCAAAGAAATCAAAGCACATAAAGCAGCAAGAATCCAGAATCTTATAACTACCTGTGTTTCCTTCCAGCCTTTTTTCTCAAAATGATGATGTATAGGTGCCATTAAAAAAATTCTTTTTCCAGCCCCATATTTTTTCTTTGTATATTTAAAATAGGAAGTTTGTAATACTACAGAAAAGGTTTCAAGAACAAACATAAAACCAGCAATAACTAAAAGCATCTCCTGTTTCAGGATTATAGCAACTGTCGCAATAGTGCCGCCTATAGCAAGTGAACCAGTGTCTCCCATAAAAATTTCAGCTGGATGAACATTATACCATAAGAATGAAGCCAGTCCTCCAATAAAAGCAGCTAAAATTACAGAAATTTCTCCCACCCCCGGAATATAAATAAATTTTAAATAATCTGCAGCCACAGCATTACCAAGTACATACGCAAAAATACCAAAGGGAATTATTAAAAAAATACTCATTCCAGCCGCAAGTCCATCAAGTCCATCTGAGAGATTCGTTGCATTTGAAAATGCTATAAGCGTAAAAATATAAAAAGCAAAACCTAAAAGAAAAGGCCAGTAAAACAATGGTTTATTATAAAAAGGAACAAAAAATGAAAAAGAAAATTTTTCAAATGGGTCAAAATATAAAAGCACAATAATTATAATACTCACAATAATTTGAAACAATAATTTTAAATTAGCAGTAATTCCTTTTGAATTTTTTTTCATTACTTTTAAATAATCATCATAAAATCCAATCATACCAAAACCAATTATTGAAAATAAAACCACAAATACATAATAGTTATAAATAGTCCATAAAAGAGATGATATTATAACTGATAAAAGTATAAAAATTCCCCCCATTGTAGGAGTTCCAGCCTTAGCAAAATGAGTGGAAGGGCCATCTTCCCTTATAGATTGTCCAGCACCTATTTCCTTAAATTTTTTTATAAACATCGGCGCTAACAACATACCTACCAGAAACGCTGTAACAAAGGCTGCCATAGAGCGAAATGTTATGTATCTTAACAGATTAAAAAGAATAAACTTATTTCTTAATCCAAAAAATAAAGAATAAAGCATAAACAACCCTCAAAAAAAGCTAACTAATATTATAATATATAATAATCAGATTGTCCAGAATAAATTAATGGGTTTTATTTCTTTGATAAAGATTTTATCAAAGCCGATAGTTCAGATTTAGTATTTTCATCATCTATATAAAATTCAAAAGCAACATTTAATCCAGCATTATCACCAGAAACATAATTATATCTAACAACCCTTGATTTTACATAAATAGTTTTATCATTATGGTTAATTGAAAGAATAACAACTGTATTTTCTTTAATATAATGAGTAATATAAACATTCTTGGTATTTGCAAGCATACCACCTAAAGAAAGATCAATAACACTGAACATTACATCGGCATTCTCAGTTGTAGATTGGGTTTTGACTATCACTTCACCTACTATATCAGCAAGTCCTTTTATATAAAATATTTCATAAATACTCAATTGCTTAAATTTTGGATCATTTGGCACAGAAACCTCAATTACACCAAAAACTCTTTCACCAATTATTATAGGAACCATCGCATAAGAAATAATTCCCTTAGAAATATAGCTCTGCCTAATTTGTTCAAGAACTTGAGGATTTACCTTTTTACCTATAATTTCAAAATACTTCTCATAACCCACAACCCCATATTTTTCACCAAGATGAACATAACTTGATAAATTTTCAGTATCACCAACCCAGAAGGTTTTTTTATAAATATTCACAACATTTTCAATCGGAGTTAACTTTGATAAATCCTTAAAAAGGTTAATTCTAAATCTATTAGAAAACCTTGATAATTCTTCTCCAACCATTTTGATAATTTTCTTTATGTCTGGCTTTTCATTTTGAACTTCCAGATATATACTACGTAGTGTCGCTGGTAACTCTGCAAGGTTTACAACAGATTGTTTTGAAATTTCTGTAGTTTCTATATTCTTTATATATACCTTGACTTCATCAAGACCTTCAATTCTGGGATATTTTCTAACGGAATGATAGTATATCTTTTCTGGAAGATTAATTTCAATACTTTTTAATGGAATGTTTACTATTCTCATCATAACAGGTTCAGAATTGTAAAAGTTATTATTCATTTCAAAGCATATTGTTACGTTTTTTATTGCAACAAAATCTGGAATATTATCATAAAAAAAACCTACAATAGATGGATCAGCTTTTGTAATATATCCTTCAAGATTAAATTTTTTTTCTTCGTTTTCGAGCTTTACTTTAACTCTATTAAGTCTTAACTTATTCAACAAAGAAACAATTTCATTTCGTTGATTAATCTCTTTTTCCACTTCTACTCCTTAGAAATTATTTTATAGAATAAAACTTCTCCTTTTCCAGTACCAAAAATCAGCATCTTATAAATATTACTCTTTTCAAAGTAAAAAACTGCACTTCCAATATTATATTTTTTTATTACGCTCTTTTTAGCCAATTCATATATATATATATCGCCATCTCTTCCACCAGAAATTAAAAAATTATTGTCAACAAATTTTGCTACCAACACTTCACTAATGTGTTCTCTGAACTTTAAATAGTATGACTCCAGATTTGAAAATTCATAAACAATTACATTTCCAAAATTATCAGCTAAAAGAAAAAAATTGCCATCTGGTGAAAAGCTAACAAACTCAACTGGATAATCATTGGTTATCACCTTTTTTATCGTTAACTCTGGAATTGAAAAAAGAAAAACAAACTTATCAGAAGTCCCGGCTAATGCATAAGAATCATTATAGCTAATATTAGCATTCCATACCTCTCCTTTTGTAAGTTGTTTTTCTTTTATTAATTTTAGATCTGGTAATGTCCATACCCTTACATAACCATCAGCCCCACCTGTTAACACAAATTTATTATCTAAAGAAACAGAGACAGTTTGAATCCCCTTTATATGAGTGTTTTTTTTTGAAATAACTCTATAATTAGAAGAATCCAATATCTGTAATTCCTCATAAGCTCCAACTACAAGAAATTTGCCATCTTTTGTATATTTTACAGGAATACCCCAGCTTCCCCTGTAACTAAATTTTATATTGGTGACAACTGAGCTTTTATTAATATCCCATATAGATATAGAATTATCAGCACTCCCTGAAACAACATAATTCTTAAAATTATCTACATAAAATATGTATGATTTGTGTTTAAATCCCTTTTCAAAAAATAAAACATCAAATTCATTTGAAGAAAAAAACTTCCCTTCATTTTGAACTAACGTAGATTTTTCGATCCTCTGGCAAGAAAAAATAAACCCTAATAAAAAAAATATATTTAACAAAAACATATTCTAGCTTTTAATAAAATCTAAAAAGTTAAAAATGTAATTCGGAAATGCAATAGACAAAAAACCATTACATTTCCGAATTAGAACAAATTGAAATAAAATTTTACCAATGATCAACCATATCGTCTGGATTCTGCTTTGTCTCTGAAAACAAATCCACATCCGCAGTTAAATAATCAAGATAAGAATAAAATGGTCTTCCCAATATATCTTCTGGTTCAAAATCAAATCTGAAACCAATAAAGGTTATACCTCTATCTTCAGTAATCTTATAATTCTCTTGTTCTATTGTATCAGGAATATTTATGTTAACCTGTTTCCACCCGGTCCATATCAATCTCTCAGATGTAATAAACCTGAGTCTATCAAGATAATCCTTAAGCACAAGACTAAGAGTATGTTTGTAGTTTCTACCTACCACCCATACAGTAACAGTTTTTGTTATACCTTTTATCTTTATTGGTTTTACTGGAGTGACAGTAGCCCAACTCCAATCTCTCTTCATAAATTCTACCTTTATACCAAGTACATATCTATTCCTATCTGATTCAAGATCTCTTGGAGAACCTTCTCTCCTCATTGAGATAGCAATACCATAATCTCTTGGCATAAAAGCTTGCCATTCCCCAGCTCTTTCAAAATCATCAACAAGCACAGTTTGAACAAGCTCAGTGGCAACTTTCTTATCAGAGCTCTCACCAGCATTGGTATTTATAATTTCAAGTTCACCAACACGTTGATAATCAGATCTACCAACCTGCTGAGAAAAAATAATACTACTTGTTAATATAAACAAAACAACCCAACTTAATCTTTTCATATTTTACCCCTTTTTACCAGGCTTTTGAAGCTAAATCATCACCGTTAAATCTTTCAAGATAAACATCTGTTTGTACCTGTAAATAATCAAAATACACATAAAATTGATCTACTCTTTCATTTGGATATGACCAAATTTTTATATACTCAAGTTTTAATGGCTTTAAGAATGGAACCCTATTTTCAGCTTGTGGAATATATTCTGGAATCTTTGTCCTCAAATTTCTCCATCCAACATAATCTATATCACCCACAGGAATCTTATGTAAAAATCCTTTATAATCAAGCAAATAAAACTCCATCCAATACTTATAGTTTCCACCCCATACCCACAAATCAAGACTTTTTATTACTCCAATTAATGTGAGTGGTTCTCTTTTACTTTCAATAGTATTATCAGGTTTTCCATCTGAACCCAATATACTTCTTCCACTTACTTTTTCAGTATATACCTCAATCCAATTATATCCTTTCTTAACAAATTGAGCTTTTATACCCAGTGACCACTTCTGTTTAGCATCAACTTCGGGTGACAATCCAACTGGCTTAGCTTCAAAATATTTTGCATCACAAGCATTCGTATCCCATGTACTGAGCTCCTTATTCGGATCCGCTGGTTTTGCAAATTTTGAAAACTTTGCCTTCCAGATTATACCATTTGTTTGATCCTTTTCATCACCAAAATCAGAAACCGTAAACGTTTGAAGATTAATAGTTTCTCTTCCTCTTTCAGTAAAACCAAAAGAAAAGATAAAACTCTTTAAGCCAAAAATTAAAACTAAGGACAACAAAACATAACAAAAATTCCACCTTCCTTTGTATTTCATATGCCTCTCCTTAGAACTTTTTTTTCAAAACAAAACTTTATCTATACAGTTATTTTCTCCAATTAACACAATCTTCGGTTTAAAGTCTTTAGCTTCTTCTAATGGCAACAAAGCAAAAGCCGCAATAATAACCTTATCACCCTTCTGGTTCAAATGTGCCCCTGCTCCATTAAGGCAAATAACCCCACTACCTTTCTCTCCAGGTATGGCATATGTTATAAGCCTTGAACCATTAGTAATATTCCACACATGAACCTGCTCATATGGAAGAATATTCGCTTCTTCCATCAAGAGTTCATCTATAGTAACACTTCCTACATAATCCAGATTTGTTTCTGTAACAACCGCTCTATGGATTTTAGATTTCAAAATATTTAGCAACATAACATCCTTATTTTAATATATATCTAAAAATATGTAAAGAGTTTTAATATAATTTTATATAAAAATCTTTACTTCCCCAATACCTTTCTATTTTATCTATAGTATAACCATTCTTATCTTTTATAACAAATTTCACGTATATATTGTACTCACCAGGATCTAAAAATCCCCCATTTGCATTTCGTGCATTCCAGAATTTCGTGAGTTGTGCCTGACCGTTTATAACTTCAATATTATTAACATTATATACTAAATAACTCTTAGAACTATTTTTCGGCATAGCATATACGTAAAAATTAACTCTTCTTGCAGCAGAGGATTTTGGAGTAACTACAAGAGTTAATTTTAAAAATTTCCTTGGAGAAACCGTTTGACCACTCTCATCATTACCAATAATAATCAATGTCCCTTCTTTCTTAGTAGATTTATAAGCTTTTTTATCCTTTTTTATTTCAATCCCTTCATCCTTTATTTCCATTTTACTACTAATACTTTGTTCTTTTTCAACTGCTGGACTTTCAACTTTTTGAGTAGCCACTGACTCTATGTTTGTGTTTACAACTTCTTCTGTTATATTTTCTTCTGCTGGCAGGTTAGTATTTGTTGAAGTTGTCATATTATTTTCTTTTAATAATTCTGCCAGTGTATCACTTTCACTTACATCTTTAGCCTTTTTATCACATGCTCCTATAACAAAAAAAGCCGCAATAAAAAACAAAACTAACAATCTTTTCATCTTTTCCTCCATCCTACTCAGAAGCAAATGAAGAATATCTATAAGAAAATAATAACAATCCATCAGGAATTTGTGGAGATAAACAAAAACTATTGGCTTTAAATTTAATATTTTTCTCCACTTTTTCAATAATAATTTCTTTGTTTACTCCATTAATTATGAATGCCCCTTCAAAATTTGAATTCTTAACCTCTTCGAAAGATAAATCAAAATCATAAAAATATGACATATTAATTCCATTAAATTTTGAAAGTAACATTTTATCAATAAAATCTATATCATTTGTATCCATCGATAATTGCTTATTATAACTTAAAATCAAATACTTATTGATTGCAGATTTATGATAAAAACCAATACTTAATATTCCTTTTTTTCTATTTTCCTGAATTAGATAATTCAATTTTTTTCTTGCAATAATTTCTTCTTTAGAATTATTAAACGGAATTAGAGCAAGTTTAAAATCAGACGAAAGAGTTTTTAATATATCGTTTATAGATACACCAAAATTTTTAACCCCTCTATATACTGGTACAAGTTCAACAACTTCATCATAAAAATTAATAAAACATGAAAGAATATAATTAAAAGGTTCCTTTCCACTGTACTTTGCTCCAGGTTCAGCTTTTTTATCTTTCATATATTTTAAGGCAGCTTCATACGTAGCCTGTCCATCAACGAGATAAAGAGATGTATTTTCAAAATATGTTTTTATTTCTTTTATCAATTCTTCATTATCGATTGAAAAAAATCTATAATTAACTTTCATAAACTCAGATTCAAATTTAGGATTATTTCCAGCAACAAAACTTGCTATTTTTGAGTTTATTTCTTTATTTTTATCTTTATAAAAGAAAGAAACTGGTTCAGGAATTGTTTGAGTTTCTTTTATGAGATTATATTTTTCATTTATTAATTCTTCCTGAACATCCATACTTTTTTTAATCTCTTCTTCAAGTTTCATAATTCCCATAATTGCATAATTCTTATAATCTATCCCATTTCTCTTTCTGTTTAATTCTACAACATAAAAAGCAGGTTTCTTATCAAGAATTAAAGTATCCCTTAATAACCATCCAAAAAATTTGTTTACAGCATTTTTATATTTTTCTCCATTGCCTTCAGGAAATACAAGGTAGGAAAAATTGTTAACATCTTCTTTTAACTTATTTTTATAATAATAATTCACAGATTCATACGGTGAGCATAAAAGATTATCAACTCTGCCAAACTTTTCTGGATTATAATATACACCACAAAAAGGCAAAAATTTTGCCATGGGGACCCCTTAATAATAAAAATGATATAATATTTATCGGTAACTTACTACATAAAAATAAAGATTTTTATTCTTTTACTTCTGAAAAAATTTTCTTTTTTATACTTGGTTTCCTTTTCATTTTTTCATCTTTTATAATAAACTTTACTTCTCCATTTTCCAGATATGAATTTATAATATTTAAACTATTCTTTGATAATATTTCACTATTTTTTAATAAAAAATCTGTTATTGGTATTTCTATATATTTATTTATAGCTCTCTG
>FWWL01001191.1_pt1 | contig 64303 bp, 65 predicted proteins | sample 2228331 | NCBI WGS metagenome assembly FWWL01 (sample SAMEA103939775, study PRJEB20133) | metagenome
CCCTAAGCCGGGTTGAGCTTCCGGTCGGTGGGACCCTGGGACCGTTCGGCGTCGGGGGTAGCCTACGGGGTTGCGTCCCTTTGCTGGAGGCGGCTTGAGTCTGCCAGGGCCGGCCGGGCTCTGCCCCCTGGTCGGCTATTTTTTAAAGCTCGGTGCCTGGGGTTTTGGCGGCCCGGTCGCCTTGGCCGGCTTTATGCACCGGGACCTGGTCGAGCGCCGCCGCTGGGTGACCGAGGACACCTACAAGCTGGCGCTGGCCCTGGCGCAGATCATGCCCGGGCCCCTGGCCGCCCAGCTGGCAATGGCCATCGGTTACTTCCAGGCCGGGGTCCTGGGGGCAACCCTGGTGGGACTGGCCTTTGTCCTGCCGTCATTTCTCATGGTGGTCGGGCTTGGGGCCCTCTACCTGGCCTACGGCGGCCTGTGGTGGGTTCAGGCTGTCTTCTACGGGATCGGCCCGGCCGTCATCGCCGTGATGGCTAGTGTGGCTTACCGGCTGGCCCGCAGCACCAACCGGCGGGATCCGCTCCTCTGGGGGATCTTTGGGGTGCTGGCCGCCGTCACCATCTGGGCGCAGGCGGAACTCGCCGAGTTTTTTATCGCCGCCGGGCTGCTGGTGCTGTTTGTGCGGGCGTGGCCGGGCTGGCGCCGGGCGGCCACCCTGGGTCTGGGCGGGGCGGCCGCCGGCCTGGCCATTGGGCAGCTGGGATCCTGGCTTGAGCAGGCCGGGCCGGGCGGCGGCGAGCTGCTGGTTCAGATCCTGGCGTTCTTTACCAAGGCCGGGGCGTTTGTCTTCGGCAGCGGCCTGGCCATCGTCCCGTTTCTTTATCGGGGAGTTGTTCAGCAGTTCGGCTGGCTGAACGAGCAGCAATTTCTGGACGCGGTTGCGGTGGCGATGGTGACGCCGGGGCCGGTGGTGATCACGGTTGGATTCATCGGCTACCTGGTGGCGGGCCTGCCGGGTGCGGTGGTGGCGGCGGTCGGGATCTTCCTGCCGGTCTATTTGATCACCGTTATTCCGGCGCCCTGGTTTAAGCGACACCGGGCGAACCCGCAGCTTAAGGCGTTCGTGGACGGGGCCACCGCTGCGGCTACGGGCGCAATTGCCGGGGCGGTGGTGGTCCTGGGCCAGCGGGCGGTGTTTGACCTGCCGACGGCAGCCATCGGGCTGGCCGCCTTCGTCGCCCTGTGGCGGCTGAGGCTGCCCGAGCCGGTCTTGGTGGTCGGGGCCGGGGCGCTGGGTGTACTCCTCTGGCCGCTAGTACGGGGTGGTCCTTAAGTTGAATCGGCCCGGCTGACCTGCGGCTAGGAATCGGAAACGGCGGCGGCAGACACTTGCACAGGGGCGGTGTGGGTGTTATAATGATTCTAGTTTGGTTTGCTTAAAAACTGGATACCGGCCCCTCTGGGCCGGAAACTGCTCCGGGTCGAACCTAGGCCTGCCAAGGGTACCTATGTCGCCTTGGGCAGGCCTAAATCTGTTCTAAGGAGGTTGTTGATGCTTAAGGTTACCGACCGGGCGAAAGAGGAGCTGGCCTACGCCCGGGGCGCCTACGCCCTGGCCCCCGAGCAGGCCTTCAGGATCGTGGCCGGTCCTAATAACGAGCTGGGCTTCGAGGTCGACGTCCAGCGGCCGGGGGACCAGGTTATCGAACATGACGGCACCATCGTTCTGCTTCTCGACCCGATCCTGGCCGAAGGTCTGGAAGGCCGGACCCTCGACGCCGAGGAGACCGACGAGGGCGTAACTTTTACCCTGGCCTGAATGGTCCAGGGCGATCCCAAACTAAGGAGCTTTCAAATGTTGGGTAAGATTCGACGAATTATGGACCGGGGCTACGGTTTTATCCGTGGCGACGACGGCAAGGATTACTTCTTCCACCGGTCCAGCGTGGAAGGGACCACCTTCGAGGCCCTTTCCGAGGGCCAGTCGGTGGAGTTCGACGTGGAGCCCGACCGGCGCGGCCGGGGTCCCCGGGCAACCCGCGTCCGCAGCGGCTAAACATCCTTAACCACACCCTTTAACTACAACCGAATAGTGACCGACACCGTTAACGGTGTCGGGCTGCTGGCCGGCCTCCTTGGAGCCGGCCGGCGGCCTTTCTAAAGCAAACCCGTCCACGCCCCAAGGATTCGCACGATCAGGTAAAGCATTACCAGTCCCAAAGCCGAAAGCCAGAGCGCGAGCAGGACAATCCCGAAAAACTCGGGCGGTATGTCGCGGAAGTTGCCAAACAACGCCTCCCTCCTCTTTGCACCTGCTCCTCGATTTTACTGCGGCCATCTTTCGGCAGGTCGACGGCCCGGAGCTTGCCCGGGTGTGGTGTAGGTATATTATCAGCCAGTGGTAAGCGGTGCCAGGGCGCGTGCTTAGGACGGGGGTTTCCGGTCCGGAACCCGACCACCTGGGCCCGGTCCGCTTCACCCTGTGGCGTTTTCAACCCGGGTCCAGAGTGACCGGCCCCGCTGGAATGCGGGAGCGCCGTGAGCGGGGTGGATCGGCCGGTCCGCACCCGGTACTTTGCCGTCGTTCCTTGTGGGGAACCGGTCCCGGCGGTGCCAGCGCAGCCGTGGGAAGCCCCGAGCTTTCAAATAACTGGTTCCCGGCTGAGGCTTCGACCGCCCCCGCCGTTCGACAAGGTGGTCACCTTTTATTCGTTTCCGGCCTGAGGGGCCGACCTGGGACCGAACGGCTCAGGCCGGAACGGCCCATCCCGCGCCTCAAGAAACGCCCGCAAGCCGCCCGACTGCAGCTTCTCGAGGAGGGCGGCCCGAAAGGCGTCGTGGGAGGCGTGCACAAGGGTCGAGAGGGGAACGTTCATCAGGAGACCGGCGCCCAGACCCGACGCCAGCAGGCCGAAGAAGGTCACCGCCCGGTTGAAGCGGACCGAAGCCTCGGGGACCAGCGCTATCCGTTCGGCCAGCGCCCGCGCCCGGGGCATCAGTTCGGCCAGCGGAACGACCTCATTTACGAGGCCGAGCCGGTAAGCCTCCCGGGCATCAAAGTGGTCGCCGGTCAGGGCGTACCGCTGGGCGGCCTTCCAGCCGGCCAGGGCGGCCAGCAAAAAGGTGGTGTTGGCGGCGTGGCGCACCTCCGGCTGGCCAAAGACGGCATTTTCGGCCGCAATGGTGATGTCGCAGGCCAGGGCATACCAGAGGCCCGCCCCCAGAACCCAGCCGTGGACGGCCGCAATCACCGGCTTCGAAAGGTACCAGATGTGGAGCAGGTGCTGCTGGTGGCGAAAGTCATTCCGCCACCAGCGCCGGATAAATTCGGCCGGCTCAAGACCGCTCGGGTCCAGGGTCGGCGCGTCCGCCCGGTCCTTCGGAGCCAGGTCGTACCCGGCTGAGAACGCCCGCCCCGCCCCGGTCAGAATAATCGCCCGAACCGACCGGTCGGCATCGGCCTCATCGAGGGCCTCGTGAAGCTCGGCCTCAAGCTCGGGGGAGATTGCGTTTAACACCTCCGGCCGGTTCAGGGTGATGGTCGCAACCGAACCGGTCGTCTCGTAAAGGATAAATCTATAGCCCATGGCATTCGTCTCCGAATAGGGCTCAGCCGGCGGCCCTGGCCGACTTTGTATCCCGTTTCGCCAAAAGCAGGCGGAGCACCGGCGGGGCGAGCAACGTAGTAATCACGCTCATCACGACCACCACGCTGAACATTGCGTCCGAGACCGCTTCTAAGCTTCGGCCGACGCTGGCGATGATTAGTCCGACCTCGCCCCGGGGCGCCATGCCGACCCCGATTATCGCCATCGACCGCCAGCCGAGGCCGGCGACCGGCAGCCCGCAGCCGATAACCTTCCCCAGGATCGCCAGGACGGTTATAACCAGGGCCAGGCCGATAATCGAGCCGTCTAGAAACACCCGCCAGTCCACGTGGCTGCCGGTGATGACGAAGAAGAACGGGGCCAGAAACTGGTAAATCGGCTGGGTTTCTTCGTGGAGCTTCCGCTGCTGGTGGCTCTCGGCGAAAACCATCCCGGCCAGAAACGCCCCGACAATGGCAGCCAGCCCGACCTGGCTGGCCAGGGCCGCCAGCCCCAGCATGGTAATCAGGGCGAGGGCCAGGGGCGCATTTTCAACCCGGAGCCGCTCCAGGTGGAGGTCGAGCCGCCGGATCGCCCCAACCCCGATGAGGACGACCAGGACCGTAAACCCGACGGCCTGAACGACGATCAACCCAATTTCGGTGGGGCTTACCCGGCCGGTGGCGGCAAGGCCCACCACAATGGCCAGGACCATCAGGCCGAGAATGTCGTCGATAACGGCGGCCCCGAGGATAATGCGGGCCTCACGGGTTGCGGTGGCGTGGAGGTCCCGCAGGACCCGGGCGGTGATGCCCACGCTGGTGGCGACCATGGCGGCCCCGATGAAGAGGCTTTCGGCCCGGGCGTGTCCGAGGTATTCGATGAGGCCAAAGCCGAGGACGAAAGGCACCAAAACCCCTGCCGCAGCCACTACCAGCGCCCGACCGCCCACCCGAACGGCCTGGTCGAGCCTCGTCTCCAGGCCCACCGTGAAGAGAAGGACCACGACGCCCAGCTCCGAGATCAGGCTGTATACCAGGTCGAGGGCTTCCTGGGCCGCGGCCGGCTCACCACCGAACAGCTCAACCAGGGTCCGGTTCGGGACACCAATAAGGCCGAGGCCGTAGGGGCCAATGATGGCCCCCACCAGCAGTTCGCCGATAACGGCGGGCTGCCGAATCCGCTCGAAGAACTCGCCTGCCAGCCGGGCGGCCGCGTAAATTATGAACAGGTCCAGCAGGATGGCCCCGGCGTCGTGCATCGGCCTGTCCCGTACGGGTGTTGTCGGCTCAACTCAGGCGGTGGTCAGCCGCCCGGCGCGTGGACCGGGCCCGGGGTCCGACCTTACGGGCGGCTGTCCCGGTAAGGCTTGACCCGCTCGTTAAAGTAGATTTCACCCCCGCGGATCTTGATGGTGAAGCTGCAATCGGGATTTGTGCAGACCCAGGCTTTGAAATGCACCGGTGCGCCCTGGCCGCCATAGTCGGAGAGGGGCACCAGGTCGCCGTCGTTACAAACCAGACATCTGGGCAGGGCGTACAGCATGTGGTTCAACCTCCCACCCGATACTGGACTCATCATACGCCGGGCCTGAGCTTGGTGTCAAACCGGCCCCGCGGCCGAATTGACACCGGGCTTGCGGCTATGCTAATAAAAAAGATGGTTGGCCCCGTGGTGTAGCCTGGTCTAACACGCCACCCTGTCAAGGTGGAGATCGGGGGTTCAAATCCCCTCGGGGTCGCCCGGGCCGGGCAGTTGTCCCGGCCCTTTTATTTTTGACCTCTTCGCCGGCGGCGTCCGGCCCAGATGCTATAATCTGCCGGTAGCGAAGTCTCGGGAAGGAGTCAACCAGCGTGACGCGCTTGGCCTTTTTCAAAAAGCAGGTCGTGCCCCTGGAGCAAGCCCGGGTCAGCATCATGACCCACGCCTTCAACTACGGTACCGGCGTCTTCGAAGGCATCCGGGGTAACTGGAACCCCCAGGAAAATAAGGTCTTCATCTTCCGGATGCCCGAGCATTACGAGCGGTTTAAAGCAAGCTGCAAAATTCTCCGAATCGATATCCCGTACACGGTCGACGAGCTGTGCGAGATCACGAAGGAGCTGGTCGCCCGAAACGGCTTCCGGGAAGACATCTACATCCGGCCGATCGCCTACAAGGCCAGCGAAGCCATCGGCGTCAAGCTCCACGGCCTTGAGGACGACCTGGCCATCTTCGTCACCCCGCTCGGACCATACCTGGAAGGGGATGCCGGTATCCGGGCCTGCACCTCGTCCTGGCGCCGCATCGACGATACCATGATCCCGGCCCGGGCTAAAGTCACCGGACTTTATGTCAACTCGGCGCTGGCTAAAACGGAGGCCAACGAAAACGGCTTCGATGAGGCGATCCTGCTGACGTCCGACGGCCACGTCTCCGAGGGCTCGGGCGAAAACATCTTCCTGGTCATCAAGGGAAAGCTGGTTACGCCGGCCGTTACCGACAATATCCTGGTCGGCATCACCCGGGACACCGTGATCCGCCTGGCCGCCGATGAGCTAGGCATCGAGACCATCGAACGGTCGGTCGACCGCAGCGAGCTCTACATCGCCGACGAGGTCTTCATGACCGGCACGGCGGCCCACGTCACCCCCGTCGTTGAAATCGACCGTCGGCCGGTCGGCGACGGCCGGATCGGACCGGTCACCCGCCGGCTGATGGACCTTTACTTCGCCGTAATCCGTGGCCAGAATCCGAAGTATCTTAGCTGGTGCACGCCCGTCGCACCAAGCCTCGCCTCGGTCTGAAACGGTCATCCGCCCGCCGGCCCGACTCGGGGTCGCCACCGGGCTCGGGCTGGCCGGGCTTGCCCTCGCGGCCGCGGCCGTCCTGGTCCTGACCGCCCTGACCGAACCGGTCGGGGTCTGGTCGCCCCTCTATGGGGCCGGCGCATTCGTTCTGGTGCTCGTAGGGGGTTACCTGGCCTACTGGGCCCTGGTTTGCGCCAGCCTCCGTTACCGGCTCGACCGCAACCGGCTCGAGGTGAGCTGGCTCGGGGGCCGTATCCAGCTCCCAACCTACCGCCTGCGCCCGGCCGACCGCCCGAGCGGCTTCCCGGAGTTTCGTCAGGTCCAGGGGATCGCCTGGCCCGGCTTCTGGTTTGGCCGGGACCGTGACCCGGACGGCCCGGTGTACCTGGCTGCCGCCCACCATCCCGGTCAGCTGGTCTACCTGACCACCGGCCACCTGGTTTACGTGGTCGGCGTGCCCGACCGGGCCCGGTTCGAGCAGGAACTCGAAGCGTTGAAGCTGGCCGGGCCCCTGGTCCCGACGGCGGAGGGGGCGGTCCGGGAAGGGCCGGCCAGGCCGGTGGTCTTCGACGACACGGCGGCCCTGGTCCCCCTCGCGGTCGGGGTGGGGCTAAGCCTCGGCCTCTTCATGTACCTGGCCCTGGTCTATCCCCGGCTGCCGGAAATCATACCCCTGCATTTTAATGCGTTCGGCCAGCCGGACTTTATCGGGTACCGATCGGACATCTTCCGGCTCCCGGCCTTCGGACTCTTCTTGCTCCTGCTGAACACTGCCCTGGGCCTGGCCCTCTACCGCCTCGACCGGTTTGCGGCCCTTATCCTGCTCTGGGCGATTCCGGCCGTTCAGGCCATGTTCTGGTTTGCCGTCATCCGGCTCGTCAGCGTATACTGCTGCTGAGGCGGTTCAGGGGGTGGATCCTGTCAGCCGGGACAGGAGGCCGGTCCGGGCGCTGGTCGAGGCGTTCCGGCGGTTCCAGGCCCATTCCGGAACCTACCTCGCCGCCGCCATCGCCTACTACGCCCTCTCCTCCGTCTTCCCGTTCCTGCTCGGGGTCATCGCCCTCCTGAGCCTTCTCCTGGACCCCGAACAGGTTCGGCCGGCGATTATCAGCCGGGCCACCTACTACCTGCCGGGTTCCGAGCGGCTTGTTGCCTCGGCGGTCGACGAAGCCGCCCGGGCCCGCGGGCCGGTCGGCCTCATCTCGGTCGTGTTTTCCCTCTGGTCGGCCACCGGGGTTGTCGGGGCCGCGGGTTGGGCGATAAACCGGGCCCTGGACGCTCCGCCGGCCCGGCCCCTGGTCCGTCAGAAGCTGGTGGAGCTGGGAACGGTGGTCGGGGGCGGGCTATTCTTGTGGGCCTCCACCTTACTGCTGGGGGGAATCCGAGTTGTCAGCCAGCTGGCGCTTCTGGCCGTCCCGGGGGCAGTGGAAACGGCGGCCTACCTGGCCGGAACCGCCCTTTCGGCTGTCCTGTCGTTCGGGATGTTCGCCGCCCTTTACCGCGTCCTGGCTACCGTCAACCTGACCTGGGCCCAGGTCTGGCCCGGAGCCGCCCTGGCGGCCCTGGGCGTTGAAGTCGGAAAGCACCTGTTTGTCTTCTACCTTGACCGCTTTGCGACCCGAAGCCTGGTTCACGGCGCGGTGGGCACGGTCCTGGCGTTTCTCCTCTGGGCCTACCTGGCGGGGGTCGTGCTTACGTTCGGGGCCGAACTGGTGGCCGTCTATCGCCGGGCTGACACCCAAAAGTCCTGACCCCGGCCGGATCAGGGCCCCGGCGGGTCAAGCTGGCGCAGCCGTTCGAAAAGTTCGCGCTGTTCGGCCGACAGATTCTGGGGCAGGACTACCCGGATGCGGGCGTAGAGGTTACCCCGGCGCCCCGGGTCGTGGGGGTCAGGCAGACCCAGGCCGGGCAGGCAGAACATCCGGCCGTTCTGAGTTTCGGGTGGGACGACCAGCTTCACCCCGCCGTCAAGGGTCGGGACGTCCACCTGCCCCCCGAGCACGGCCGTCGTCAGCGGAACCGGAACCTCGACGAAAAGGTCGGGCCCGTGACGCTCGAACACCGGGTGGGGCTTAACCTCCACCCTGACGTAAAGGTCGCCGGCGGGCCCGCCGCCCCGGCCCGCACCCCCGGCCCCGGGCACCCGGACCCGGACGCCGTCGGCGACCCCGACCGGTATCCCGACTTCGACCCGGCGCCTGCGCCGAACCGTTCCCTGGCCGCCGCAGGTGTGGCACGGCCGGTTCAGGTAAACCCCGGAGCCCCGGCAGGCCGGACACCCCTGCTCGGCCTCGATTTCAATTTGCCGGACGGTTCCCCGGAAAACTTCCTCCAGGGTCAGCTCAACCTCAGCCTGAACGTCGGCCCCCCGCTCCCGCCCGGCCGTCTGAAAACCCGTCCGGCTCCGGAAAACCGGCCCTAACAGTCCGTGGAAGAACCGGCGGCGGGACCGCACCCAGCCGTCGACGAAGTCCGCCGGCACCACCCGCCGGCGGGCCTGGTCATATTCCTGCCGCTGGCGCGGGTCGGTCAGGACCTGATAGGCCTCGTTTATCTCTTTAAATTTGGCTTCGGCCTCGGGGCTTTGGGGGTTGAGGTCGGGATGAAACCGCCGGGCCAGCCGGCGGAAGGCCTGCCTGATCTCAGCCTCGGATGCCCCGGGTTCCACCCCCAGGGTGGCGTAATAGTCCTTGACCGGACCCATTCCAACCCATTGTACGGCCCGCCGAGGCCCGCGTCAAAGGCGTCCGCCCGGGTCAGGTCGCCTCCGGCGCGGCCGCAGGCCCGCCGATGGTCCGCTCGGCAATAATGGCCTGCGGCTCCGTGAACAGCACCCCGTCATGGAAGTAGTGCACCAGCAGGACCGACAGGATGCCGATGTAGGTGTAAACCTCATCCGCCCCCGGCAGACACTGTCCGCCCGGGCAGTGCAGGCCCGGCCACAGCCAGCCCGCGGCCAGAATTAGCAGCCCGGACACGGGCAGCATCGCCAGGCAAAACAGGTAAAATCGGGCCCACCCGACCGGACCAGTGGAGACCGGGCCCAGCGGGGTCGCCGGCCGCCCGGTCGCTTCCTCCCGCAGCCGGTTCGCAAGCCAGGTGAGGGCCAGGTACTGGAACGAGTGCCAGACGTTTATTCCCTGGAAGGCGGTGTCGAGGTTCGGCAGGGCCGGCGCAAAAAACATTATGACGGCCGTGGCCAGAATCAGCAGGGTCTTCGGGACGTTCAGAACCCCGGCCCGATAGTCCCGGACCGTGCGGGCAACGAACGCCGCAAAGAAGGCGGCAAAAACGGCACCGGCCAGGTAGGCGAGCCAGTACTGGCCGTAAAGTATGTCGTTAACCTTGAGCTGGACCGGCCCGATCCAGAATTGTCCGTTCACCATCTTGGCCAGGGCCAGCGGGTAAAGACAGCTGAAGACCAGCCCGTAGTCCACCAGCCGGTCCCGCAGGGCCAGCTCCCCCCGGGCCTTGAGGGTGTAGGCATCGGCAAGCCAGATGATTTGCTGGAGGGCGTGGAGGCTCGCCAGTCCGAAGAAGAGGGTCAGGAGCCAGACGTAGCTCTCGTAACTGCTGGTTGCCAGGATAACAACCATAAGCGGAATAAGCAGGGATGAGACCAGAAATGCCGACCGCTTCTGCCGGAACTCGGGGTCAAACACGGTGCGGGTGAAAGTGGCATACATGTGGGGGCCGCCGACTAACACCGCTACCAGCAGATTGACAACCACCCGAGCCTGGTAGGCCGGGGTCCCGGGCTGGTCCGCCCGGGCGAACGGGTCACCCCCCAGCAGCACGTAGACCAGGTATGGGGCGGCGAAAAGGACGCAGCTAAAGATTAAAAACGTGAGGTCCCAGTTTCGACTGACCAGCCACGGCTGAACGAACTGCTGAGCTGGCTGACGCCCGGTTACCGTCATTTCCCACCGTACCTCCTCTACGTCGAAGTTGCGTCGGCCGTTGATAACCAGCCCTGAGGCTAACCGGTCATCTCCGTGATTATACTCGCCCCCCAACTTCCAGGCAACCGCCCCGGCCCCGGTCCGACCCGTCGCGGCCGGTGGATGGCCTACCGGCCCGGTTCGAGAAAGCCGGCGACCTCTTCCACCCGAAGGCCGTCCACCGCAATCTCCGGGGCATAGGTGATTTCGTCGGCCGCCCAGACCAGGGTCGGCCGAACGGTCCGGCCGACGCCCAGGATGCTGTTCAGGACCCGGTGGATGCTGTCGTTAACCCGGACGGTATTCGGTTTGATGGCCCCGGCAATCTGCCCGTTCCGGATCACGTACGAGTCGCCGACCACGGTGCAGGTGAAGTCTCCGGCCCGGAGTCCGTTTATCGGGTAGGTGTACCAGATCCGGCCGATATACAGGCCGTCGCCGACCAGACGAAAGAGCTCTTCCCGGGACTTCGGATTCCGGCCGCTTATCACCACGTTCGTCGGGTAGATGCCCGGCGGGCTATCGAAATGCCGGCCGCCGCCCCGGCCGAACCGGAACCCGTTCCGGGGCACCAGGGCCGCCGGCACCCGGCTTGGGTCAACCCCAAGCTTCTGGGGGCCGTGGGGGTCGAGTCGGATCCGCTGGGACTCGTACCAGTTCGCCAGGAGGCCCACCAGCCGGCCCCGCCGGATAAGCCAGGTCCGGCCGGTCGGCAGGCCCTCACAGGTGATCCCCTTGCTGCCCACGAGCGCCCGGGCCGCCCCGTCATCGTAGACATCAAGCTCGGGGTGGGCAACCCGGCGGCCGAGCTGGCCGGTGAACGGGCTGGCGGCGGCGTAAAACGTCTCCAGGCTCAGGGCCGGGGCCAGCAGGTTATTCACCAGGTCGGCCACCGGCTGGGGACCCAGGATCACCCGGTAGCGCCCGGCGGGCACCCGAACGCCCCCGCGCCCCTCCAGGGCGTTCCGGGCGGCCTCGGCACCGGCGCTGCCGTCGAACTCGGCCAGCCGGGTGTGGGCCGACCAGCCGGTTCCCTTCGCCCCCTCGGCCTCAATCATTGCCGTCACGGTGGCCAGGACCAGGGCGCTCTGGTCGGTCTGGACCCGGGGCAGGTAGGTCGAGATGACGGCGACCCGCTCCTGCAGGACCGTGACGTCGCCCCCAACAATTAACCCATCTTCCGGCCGAACCGTTTCGTCGGCCGCAAATACCTCCAGGGCGGCGTTCACGACCTGCCAGCCGGCATCCACGAGCTGGCGCCCGGATAGGGCCATGAGGGCCGGGTCATGGTAGCGGCGGAGCCGGCGCCGTTCGCCCGTCGGCTTCGGCAGGGAGACAAACTCCGGGTCGTAGACGGCGTTGCGACGGGCCTTCTCAAGGGCCCGCTCGGCCCCCTCGGGGTCGAGCCGGCCGGGCTCGGCCCCAAACCCGACTTTCAGCCCGTCCGGGGCGTCAAAGGCAGCCCGCACGCCGACCCCGTAAGCTGCCATCGACTTCGGCTCCTCGACGCCGTTGCAGGGAATGTGGGATGTGTAGTTAAGTCGGACGAAGAGGCTCGTATTTGCCGACACGAAAACCTCCACTTCCCGCACCCCCGGTACCCGGCTGAGGCGGGCGAAGGCCGCCTCGGCCGCCGTCCGAAGGTCTGAAAGCCGCACCGTCACCGGGCCTCTCCCGTCAGGCGGGCCCGGCCCCGCAGGGTCGGGCCGCCGTTGCCCATCCGCTTGGTTTGCATTGGCTGGCCCTTGCCGCAGTTGGGAATCGGGAAGAGACGAAAGTCGTTGCCCACGGCGTCGATGCTGAGCAAGAAATCTTTCGTGTCGGCGGTTATCCCCCCGTTCCGGTAGAGCCGCTCAACCCGGCCGTTCCGGATTTCGTAAACCTTGCGGGCCGAAATCCGGAAGTTCTCCCGGGACTCGGAGATGGAGGGGATGCGCTTGCCCACCACGTAATAGCCGTGGTCCACCTCGCCGATGATGGCCTGGGGGTCCCGGTCTCCGGGGGCAAAAACCGTATTCGACATCCGGATGAGGGGAACGTAGGCGGCCCCGCTCGCCTTGTAGTGGCCGTTCGGCTCGGCGCCCAGGATGGCCGCCGTCTGGCGGCTGTTCATAAACCCCCGGAAGATGCCGTTCTCGACCAGCACGACCCGGCGGCCCGGCGTGCCCTCGTCGTCGTAGGCGTAGTGACCGAACCCGGGGAGGGCCGGGTCCGAAAAGCAGGTGACCAGGGGCGAACCAACCGGCCGGCCCAGCTCGTTGTCGTCAAAACTTCTAAAGAACCATGACCGGCCGGCGTAGGCCGTCTCCATCTTCAGGGCCCGGTCAAGCTCGCTCGGATGGCCGATGACCTCGTGGCAGAGGAGGGCATTGAAATCCGGGTCGGTTACCACGACAACTTCCCGTTCGGTGGTCGGGGCCGGTGGGGCGGTGGAAACCTCGGCCGCATCCCGGGCGAGGCCCACCGCAAATTCCTCCAGGCCGGGAAAGGCCAGCGGACCGTCGTTCGCCCCCGCTTCAACGACCTCCCAGCCGAGCTGGTGGCCGATGGTCTCGTAAAACTCCTGGGCCGACTCGTCGCTCTGGGCGACGACGAAGATGAACCCTTCGGTGAGGGCAAACGCCTGGTCGATGTCGGCCCCTTCGCTGCTGGCAAAAATCTGTCGCTCGAACCCGGTCTGCACGGCCACCAGGTTAAAGCGGACCAGGGGCGAGACGCTTCCGGCCGCCTTCGAAGCCCGCACGACGGTCTGGACGGCCACGGCCGGATCCACCGAGCGGGGGTCCCGGCGGAAGACCGGCGCGACCGTGTCCCGGACGACCGGAACCGGGGCCAGTTCGGTGTCCCGCAGGCTTTGGCCCAGGGGTCCGAAACGCTGGGCGGCCGTCACCTTCCGCTCGGCGCTGGCCAGGGCCCGGTCCCAGGCCGACCGCAGGGCGCTCCGGACCAGCCGCGGAAGTTTCGAAAGGTCGGCCTCCCCCAGGTACGCGCCGTAGTAGCCGGGGGCCCTGACATGTCGGCCGGCGATGACCCGGACCCCCAGGGCGTAAGTCACCTCCTCGAACCCGGCCTTCGGCACGCCGTTTTCAGCCACCGCCCCCCGGGTCTCCACGGCCTGGAGCCGGATATCGGCGTAGTGCAGGTGGGGAAACCGGCGGGCTTCGGCGGCCAGACCGGCCACGGTTGGCCGCACCCGGTCCAGGGCGTCAATGCCCGACGCAGGGGCCATCACCGGCGCTAACCGTCGGCGAATTCGGTTTCGACCCAGTGCACCGGAAGCCGGCCCACCTCGAACCGCTCGACCCGGCGCACCCGCAGCCCCCGCATGTCGGCCGAGGTGGTGATCCGGGCCTGGGCCAGGCGGCCGATGGGCTGGGCCAGCAGCACCGCGAACGTCCCGGCCACAACCGCCCCCACGAGCCGGTCGAGGGGGCGCCGGGCGGCGCTGGCCATGGCCAGGGAGCTGAGGCCGGCCAGCAGCCCGGCCACGGCGATGTTCGTCCCGCAAAGGGGCGAAACGGCCAGCTCTGTCTCCCCGGCCCGGAGGCGGGCCAGGGCTTCGTCGACGGCGGCCCTGACGGCCTCGGTCGGGAGCTGGCCGTAAATATAGAAGCCGCGGGGAGTTGACCGGGCTACGAGTCGGATGGTCGGGCCGAGTCGCTGGATGAGTACCCCAACGGTGGCGTGTTCGAGGCCGTGGTTCCGGCGGGTGCGTTCAAGGACATCGGCAATCGATAGACCAGCCATCCCAACCAGTATATCATCATAACCGGAGTCCTTTACCCAGGAGGCCCGCTGTGATCGCCAGGCTCATCGTCTACCCGGTCGAACCCGGAAAGGAGGGGCAGGTGAGGGGCTGGTTCGAGGAGCTTAAGGCGCGCCACGCCAAGGCCGAAGGCCTTCGCTACGGGATTTTGATGTTGCGTTCGGCCCCGCCCCAGCTTGCGCAGCTCCTGGTTTTTGAGAACGCCGCCGCCCTTCAGGCTTACCTGGGTTCCGATACGTACCGGGCCTTTCTGAACGAGTATCGGACCCGGTTTCTGAACCCGGCGGGGAGCGCCCTCGAACAGGTCTTCGAGACCGTGGAGGTGATTCAGCCGGTCCCGGCCGGCTGAGCCTGGAAAACATCGCCGAAACTTACGACTATGGGGCGACCGTCAGCGGTCCGCAGCCGCAACCGGCCAGCGCGGTCAACCCCGACGGCCAGGCCCCGAAGCCGCTGGCTGCCGGCAACCACATCAACCGTCTGGCCGACGGTAGTCAGCCGACGGCGCCAGGCCGGGAAAGGCGACCACCCGGTCCGAAGTTTAAGATACGCCCGGTCGAGTTCAAGCAACACCTCACGGAAGAGCCGCTCCCGGTCGACGGTCTGCCCAAGCTCCTGGGCCAGACCGGTGGCCTGTCCGGCCAGCTCCGGAACCTCGGCCCCCGGGTCCCAGTTTACATTTATGCCGATGCCGATCAGGACCCAGGCCAGCTCATTTCCGACGAACTCGGCCTCGACCAGAATTCCGGCAAACTTTCGGCCGTCAATGACCAGGTCGTTCGGCCATTTGACCGCCGGCCGGAGGCCGGTCGTCTTCTCAACGGCCCGGGCGACGCCGACGGCTGCCGCCATGGGCAACTGCTCAAGGACGGTGACATTTGGCCGGAGCAGGACCGTGAAGAGGAGGCTTGTCCCCGGGGGCGCCACCCACCGCCGACCGGCCCGTCCCCGTCCGGCGGTCTGCTCCTCGGCCCGGACGACCACGCCTTCGGGCCGGCCGGCCGCGGCCAGGTCGCGGGCCACATCCATCGTCGACGCCACCGACGGAAAATGGTAAAGTTCGACCCCGATAAGGCGGGGCCGACGGCGCCCGGTCCAGTAGTCATCCCGACGCGCTTGGGAGTAATCCGGCTCGGTCACCGCTCCTGACCGGCGGGGCTGGCCGTGAACCGCTCGTAGATCCGGTCGACCTTGGCGGCCATGATAAAGTCGTTCTCGTGCAGGCCGCCGATCTTGTGGGTCCAGAAGTAGACCCGCACCTCCCCCCACCGGACGTAGAGGTCGGGGTGGTGGCCTTCGGCCTCGGCCAGTTCGCCAACCCGGTTGGCAAACTCCAGCGCCTGGCGGAAGTTTTTGAATTTAAAGCTCCGGACAAGCCGGCGCCCGTCCTCAACCTGCCAGTCCGGGACCTGGGCAAGCAAGGGCGTATACTCGGCCGGGGTCAGGGGCGGAGTTCCGCCCCGGCAGGGCACACACCGCTTTTCGGCCAGCAGACCGGTCTCCTCCGCCATCTCCCCAATTATACGTCGCCGTCGGGGGCCTGACGCCGGCCCGGGGCTGCCGCCGACAGCAGTTCGGTCAGGGCCGCCACGGCCTCGTCGGGGGTGAGGGCGATCGGAACGTCGAAGCCCCGGGCCCGCAACTGCTGGCAGATGAGCCCGACGGTGGGCGGCTCCAGCCGGTGGGCCATGAGAAGTTCGGGCTGGCTGAAGATCTCCCGGGGTGAACCCTTTGCCACAAACCGGCCCCCCCGGCCCAACACGTAGATCGTATCGATGAACACCGGTGCCAGGCTCACCTCGTGAACGGAGATGATAAAACTTATACCCCGCTCCCGGTTCAGCCGGTTGAGCAGTTCGACCAGCTCGACCCGTGAGGCGGCATCCAGCCCCTCAAACGGCTCATCCAGCAGCAAAAGCTCGGGCCGCGTAACCAGGGCACCGGCCAGGGCCACCTTGAGCTTTTCCCCACCGCTCAGGTAATGGGCCAGCCGGTCCAGCAGGTGCTCGATCCCTAGCTCGGCGGCAACTTCCCGGACCAGCCGGTCGACCTCAGCCGGGGGGAGCCCCTGGTTGCGGGGGCCGAATCCGATATCATCCCGCACGGTGGGGGCCACAATCTGCCGGTCCTGGTCCTGGAACAGGAAGCCGAGCCGGGACCGGATCTTTTCAAATTCCCGGTACGGGTCGCAGCCGAACACCTCCACGACCCCGGATTGCGGCCGGAGCAGTCCGAGCAGGTGCTGAAAAAGGGTGGACTTGCCACTGCCGTTCTGGCCGAGTAAAGCCACCCGCTCCCCCCGCCGGACGGTAAACTCCTCCCCGGTGAAGTGGAGGGCCGTGCCGTCCGGATATGTAAACTTGACGTCCTTAAACCTGACGATCAGCTCCACTTGAGCGAACCGCCTTTCCCGTAAGCCCGGAAGACCGCCGTTCCGATGAGCCAGCCAAACCCGAAAACCAGCCAGTAGCCGTTGTACCCGGCCAGACCGCCGCCGAGCGCCCGTTCTGCCCCGAAGGCGGCCGCCGCCACGCCCACCAGCAGTGCGGCCAGCTCGGCTGGCCGGAATCGCCACTCGGTCCCGGCCGCGGCAAGCCGGCCCCGGTAGCCCCGGAGCCGGAGCACCCGGCTGAAGTCCTCGCTCAAATCGATGCCCCTGACGACGACCAGACCGATGCCCTGACCGACATTTCCAAGGCGGCGGCCCCAGTTCCGGGCCCCAAGCCCACCCCGGAGACGCAGGGCGGTGAAAACATCCTGGGCGACCGCCAGCAGGATGAAGAAAGACCGGTACGCCAGAAACAGCATGTCGACCAGCAGGCCCGGGGCAATCCGGCGCAGGGCCGAAAACAGGACCGGATACGGGGTTGTCGTCACCAGGCCGAGCATTGTCAGGGCGGCATCCACCGCCTTGGCAACCATCAGTAAAGAGCCGAGCGGGCTTCCCAGACCCTGGGCGATAAGGAGGGGCACCAGCAGAACCGCCGGGTAGAAACTTGCCAGCAGCACCCGGGCCCACGGCAGGCCGGCGAGAACTACCACGCCGGCCAGGAAGAGGAACATGCCGAACAGAAACACCAGGTCGCGGCTTAAGATGACGCCCGCCAGGATAAGCCCGGCCGCGACCAGCTTCGGCCCGGCCGCGAGCCGGTGGACCGGACTCGTCAGCTTGATGGCCCAGAAGTCGACGAATTCAATCACGGCCCCACCCGCCTGGCCGCCAGCAGGTCCGGCCGAACCTGGCTGAGATACCGGACAATAAACCCGGTCAGGAGGCCCTCCAGCACCCAGCCGGCCGCCCCGAGCCCGTAGACCACGGCGGCAAACCTCGGCAGGTCCAGCTCGAGAGCTTCGGCTTCCTCGTGGCCCTCGCCGTTAAGGACCTCGACGCGGAAAAGGCCGGCCTCAAACGGGTTGCTGAAGGCAACCGTCGCCCGGGGGCTCTGTTCGGCCGGATTGATCCGGGAAACCCCGATGATGCCGACCATGAGGGTTGTGCTGACCGCCAGGGCAAGCACCGTCGCCAGAAACGCCCGCCAGAATGGGCTAACCCGCAGCCCCGCGCTGAACGCCCGGAAGAGGAGCGACCCAAGCGCCACCTCCGTGCCGATAACCAGGGTGTTAAGGCCGACGACCGTGATGCCGCCGTGGCCGAAGAGGGCCAGCATGGAAACCACGACGAATGCGGCCAGAAAGCCGGCCGCCGGTCCAAGGAGGATTCCGGCGAGAACGCTCAGGTTAAAGTGATAGGCGATCGGGACGACTTCGAGGGACATGCCGACCATCATCACGGCCGCCACCACGCCAAGGCGAGCAATTCGGCCGGTCAGCTCGGCCGGGTTGCGCCGCAGGTACCAGAGCAGACCGGCGAGAATCCCGGCCGTGACCAGCCAGCCCAGAAGGACCACCCAAAGAGGCAGAATTCCGTCAGGCAAATGAATATGGCTCATGGTATTCCCATCCCCTCCCGAAAGGTTTTGACAACCTGGCTGAGGCCGGCTAAAAGCTCGACCCGGGGTTGCCAGCCAAGGACCCGATACGCCCGGCCCGGGTCGAGGCTACTGAAGCGGACCTCCCCCGGCCGGAGCGGGCCGAAGGCCGGGGGCGCCTCAAATCCGATAATTCCGGCCAGCATCCGGTAAAGCTCCAGAATAGACGTCTCCCGGCCGGTGCCGACGTTGATGACGCCTTCGCCCCGGTCGAGGGCGAGCAGGTTTGCCGTCACGACGTCGTCGATGTGGACGAAATCTCGGGTTTGCCGACCATCGCCGAATATGGTCGGCCGCTCACCCCGAAGCATGGCCGTCGCGAAAACGGTTACGACGCCGGCCTCGGTGTGGGGCTTGGCCCGGGGGCCGTAGACGTTGGCGTAGCGCAGGGCAACCCACTCCAGGCCGGTAAGCTCCCGGTAAAGCCGCAGGTAATCCTCGACCACCCGCTTCGCCAGGCCGTAAGGGGACCGCGGCTCCGCCGGGGCCGACTCGGGGGTGGGCCGCCGGTCGGCCTGCCCGTAAACCGCGCACGACGAGGCGAAGATAAACCGCCGAACCCCCGAACGGACGGCGAACCCCAGCAGGGCCAGGCTTCCGAGGATATTTGTCCGGGCATCGCCCACCGGGTCGGCTACCGACCGGGCAACACTTACCTGGGCGGCGTGGTGGTTGACGACGTCAAACCGGTGGGCCGCGAATAGCTCGCCCAGGCTGGGGTCGGCAATGTCCAGCTCGTAGAAGGTGGCCCCGGCCGGGACCCACTCCCGGCGACCGGTGCTTAAATTGTCGACAACCACAACCTCATGGCCGGCCTGGAGGTAGGCTTCGGCGACGGCCGAGCCGATGAAGCCGGCCCCGCCCGTCAGGAGAATGCGCATCCCCAAAAGTCCCCCTTCGCTAATGCTGGCAGGCCGTGCAGAGCCCGAGAATCTGGAGACGGTGGTCCGTGGCCAGGAAACCGGCCTGGGCGGCCTGGGCGGCCACGGCCGTCAAGATTTCGCAGCCGGCAACCTCAACGACCCGGCCGCAGCCGGTACAGACCAGTTGATGGTGATGGTCGGGCAGGCAGAGGACGTAGGTGGGCCTGCCGGGGGCGGTGCGGACCTGCTCGATGATACCCAGCTTGCTGAATAGCTTGAGGGCCCGGAAGATGGTGACGGAAGAGAGGCTGGGGCTGAGCTGGCGAATGGCCTCGCTCGGGGTGAAGGTCGGACGCCGGGCGATGAACTCGAGCAGACGCCGGCGGGGCCGGGTGAGCCGGTAGCCGCCGGCTTCAAGCCGCTGACGGATTGCCCCCAGCTCGGGTCCCATTTCTGATACTCGGTATCAAATATACCGGGCTGACCTGCCCGCGTCAACCACCGTGAGGCGCCGACGGCCGTTGTCCGGCGCAAGCCGGGGTCCCGGTCCCGGGTCGCGTGGGTTCCCCCTTGCGTTTCGCCGCCCGAAATACTATCATTAGAGTGATGCCGGCACTGGAAGGCTTGAAGATGACTCACCGTGCTGGTGACCGGGCACAACGGGGTGCCCGAATGAACCTGGCCGCTTGTGGTGCCGCCGGGCCGGCGATTTTGATTATCGGCATCATTATTAGCCCCGCGGGGCGGGGTTATGGCCCTCAAACCCAGACGGGTTTGGGGGCCAAAATATTTTCCGGAGGTGCGCGATGCTTAAGGACCAGACGTTAACCGAGGCCTACACGACACCGGGCCGTCATCGGGCAGTAGGGCTCAGCGACGAGCAGGTCCTCGAGATGTACCGGAAAATGCTCCTCGCCCGGGCCATCGACGAGCGGGTCTGGACCCTGGGCCGGCTCGGCAAGGTCCATTTCGTTCTGACCAGCGCCGGCCACGAGGCCGCCCAGGTCGGGGCCGCATTCGCCCTCCGCCCCGGCTACGACTGGATTCTGCCCTACTACCGGGATATGGCCCTGGTCCTGACCCTGGGTCTTACGCCCTACGAAATAATGGCCAACTTTCTCGGCCGGCGGGATGACCCGTGCTCGCGCGGCCGGCAGATGCCCGTCCACTGGTCCGCCCGCCGGCTCAACATCGTCTCCGGGTCCAGCCCGGTGGGTACCCAGGTTCCCCACGCCGCCGGCATTGCCCTCGCCTGCAAGCTCCGGCGGGAGGACCGGGTCACTTTCGTCTCGTTCGGGGAAGGCGCCACCAGCACCGGCGACTGGCATGAAGGACTCAACTTTGCCGGCATTCACCAGCTGCCGGTTATCTTCTTCTGCGAGAACAACGGCTACGCGATATCCGTGCCCCACCGCAAGCAGGTGGCCTGCGACAATGTGGCCGACCGGGCGGCCGGTTACCGGATGCCCGGTGTTATCGTCGACGGCATGGACCCGATTGCAACCTACGCGGCGGTGAAGGCGGCCGTTGACCGGGCCCGGGGGGGCGGGGGGCCGACCCTCATCGAGGCGAAGTGTTACCGGTTCACCCCCCACTCCAGCGCCGACGATGACCGGACTTACCGGCCCAGGGAGGAGGTGGAGGCCTGGCGCCGGCGGGACCCCATCGTCCTGTTCAGAAACTACCTGATGGCCTCAGGCCTCCTCGACGAGGACCTCGACCGGCAGATCCAGGCCCAGGTCCGGGCCGAGGTTGATGAGGCCACCGACCGGGCCGAGGCCTGCCCGTACCCGGACATTTCCGAGCTTTACACCCACGTTTACGCCAGCTAGGAGGGGGGCCATGGCGGTAAAGACCCTGATCGAGGCGATTCGGGACGCCCTCTTTGAAGAGATGCGGCGGGACCCCACCGTCATCGTCCTTGGGGAGGATGTGGGTTACCGGGGTGGAGTTTTCAAGGCGACCGAGGGGCTCATCCACGAATTCGGGGAGGAGCGGGTCATCGACACGCCCCTGGCCGAGTCGTCCATCGTCGGCGTCGCCATCGGGGCCGCCCTTAACGGCTTCCGCCCCGTGGCCGAAATCCAGTTCGCCGACTTTATCGCCCCGGCGATCGACCAGATCGCCAACGAGGCCGCCCGGATGCGCTACCGGTCCGCCGGCGAATGGTGGTGCCCGCTCGTCATCCGGGCCCCGTTCGGCGGCGGGATTCACGGGGGCCTTTACCATTCCCAGTCGGTGGAGGCCTACTTTACCCACGTCCCCGGCCTGAAGGTGGTTGTCCCTAGCAACCCCTACGACGCCAAGGGCCTGCTTAAGGCCGCCATCCGGGACGACGACCCGGTCCTGTACTTTGAGCACAAGAAGGCCTACCGGCTGGTTAAAGGGGAGGTGCCGGACGGGGACTACGTGGTGCCCATCGGCCCGGCCAGAATTGCCAGACCGGGCCGACACCTGACCGTCATCGCTTACGGTCTGATGACCACCTATGCCCTCGAGGCGGCCGAAAAGGCCGCGGCCGAGGGCATCGACGCCGAGGTTATCGACCTGCGCACCCTCTACCCGCCCGACAAGCAAACGGTCCTGGATTCGGTCAAGAAGACCAGCCGGGCCCTGGTCGTTTACGAGGACAACCTTACCGGCGGGTTTGGGGCCGAGATTGCCGCCATCATCGCCGAGGAGGCATTCCCGTACCTGGATGCGCCGGTAATGCGGCTCGCCGGTCCGGACGTCCCGGCGATGCCGTATGCGGCGCCGCTGGAAGAGGCGTTCATGCCCAACCCGGAAAAGATACTGGCCAAGATTCGGGAGCTGGCCGCCTACTGAGGAGGGTGGGGATGGCTGTCAAGGTTGTTATGCCCCAGCTCGGGGAAAGCGTGACCGAGGGGACCATTGTCCGCTGGATCAAGAAGGTCGGGGAGCGGGTTGAGAAGTACGAGCCGCTGGTCGAGGTAATGACCGACAAGGTCAATGCCGAGGTTCCGGCCCCGACTGCCGGCGTCCTCCGGGAGATCCTGGTGCCCGAGGGCGAGACGGTGCCGGTGGGCCGGGAGCTGGCCGTCATTGCCGAAGCCGGGGCCGAAATGGAGGTCGTCCCGGCGCCGCCGGCCGCGGCCGAAGAGACGCCGGTTGCGGCCGCTCCCCGGACGGTGGCCGCTGACGTGGTCCAGCAGCGCTTCTCGCCCATTGTCCGGCGGCTCGCCCAGGAGTATGGGGTCGACCTGTCGCAGGTGAAGGGCACCGGCATCGGCGGCCGGGTCACGAAGGAGGATATCCTCCGGTACGTGGCCGAACGGGAGCAGGCGGCCGCGGCCGTGAAGGCGGCCCCGGCTCCCACCCCGCCCCGGCCTGAGACCCCGGCGGCCGCCGAGGAGGAGACCATCCCCGTCTCGCCGATGCGCCGGCAGATCGCCCAGCACATGGTCCGCTCCTACCAGACGATTCCCCACGCCTGGCTGGCTATGGAGGCCGACGTAACCAAACTTGTCCGCCTCCGGGAGTCGGTCAAGGAGGATTTCCGGCGCCGGGAAGGGGTGGACCTCACCTACCTGCCGTTTGTGGTCAAGGCCGTCGTCGAGGCCCTCAAGGAGCACCCGATTCTGAACGCGGTCTGGGCCGAGGACAAGATCGTTCTCAAAAAGCGGATAAATATCGGCATCGCCGTCGCCCTGGAGGATGGCCTCATCGTCCCGGTCATCAAAGATGCTGACCAGAAGAGCATTGCCGGCCTTGCCCGGGCCATCGCCGACCTCACCGAGCGGGCCCGGGGCGGCCGGCTCACCCTGGACGACGTCCAGGGCGGAACGTTCACCGTGAACAACACCGGCGCCCTCGGCTCGGTTATCAGCCGGCCGATAATCAACGAGCCCCAGGTGGGCATCCTGACGAGCGAGGCCATCGTCAAGCGGCCGGTGGTTGTCGACGACGCGATCGCCATCCGCTCGGTCATGTTTATTTGCCTTTCATTCGACCACCGGGTCATCGACGGCCTTGCCGCCTCCAGGTTTTTGCAGGCGGTGAAGCGCCGGCTCGAGGCCTTCGACGAGCGGACATCCGTCTACTGAGCCCCGGCGAGCCTGCGCAGGCCCCGGTATGGGATAATTGATCGAGTCAAACCGGAGGAAGCACCCGAAATGGACCCCGCAGTTGAAGTCGCCACCGAACGCCGGCCGGAGTGGTTAAAGATCCGGCTCCACACCGGCCCCAACTACCGGGAGGTCAAGGCCCTGGTTCGGGGCCTCAACCTCCACACCGTCTGCGAGGAGGCCCACTGTCCCAACATTTACGAGTGCTGGGAGCACCGGACCGCCACCTATATGATTCTGGGCAGCATCTGCACCTGGCGGTGCGCCTACTGCGCCGTGCAGACCGGCAAGCCGATGCCGGTGGACTGGGCCGAACCGTTCCGGGTCGCCAAGGCCGTCAAGGTTATGGGCCTCAAGCACGCGGTGGTAACCTCGGTGAGCCGCAACGACCTGCCCGATGGTGGGGCGGAGGTCTTCGCCCGAACCATCCGGGCGATCCGGGCCCTTAACCCCGAGTGCACGGTGGAAGTCCTCATCCCGGACTTCCGGGGCTCCGAAGAGGCCCTCCGGACGGTGCTTGATGCCCGGCCTGACGTGCTCAACCACAACATCGAGACCGTCCGCCGGCTTCACCGGAAGATTCGACCGGCGGGCCGGTACTGGCGGTCAATTGAGCTTCTCCGGAAATCAAAAGAGCTTGCTCCCGAGGTGCCCACCAAATCGGGAATCATCGTCGGCATGGGCGAAACCAAGGACGAAATCCTCGAGACGATGGCCGATTTGCGGTCGGCCCGGGTCGACCTGCTGACCATCGGCCAGTACCTGCGGCCTTCCAAGAACCACTGGCCGGTCGTAAAGTACTACACCCCCGAAGAGTTTGAAGAGCTGAAGGTCGAGGGCCTCAAGATGGGGTTTGCCCACGTGGAGTCGGGGCCCCTGGTCCGAAGCTCTTACCACGCCTGGGAGCAGGTCGACGAGATGCGCCGGCGGGCATCCGTCGAGAATGGTTAAACAGACCCTCGCCTGGTGCGACCTCGGGACCGTTCCCTACCAGGAGGCCTGGGAGCTGCAGGGGCGGCTGGTGGCCGCCCGCCGCCGGGGCCTGATTGGCGACCTTCTTCTGCTGCTGGAGCACCCGCCGGTTTACACCCTGGGCCGGGGCGGGCGGGCCGAGCACCTGCTGGCCCCGGTCGAATGGCTCCGCCGGCAGGGGGCTGACGTCTTCGAGGTCGACCGCGGGGGTGACATCACGTTCCACGGCCCCGGCCAGCTCGTCGGCTACCCCATTCTGGACCTCACCGCCTGGGGTCGGGACCTCCACCGCTACCTGCGAAACCTGGAGGAGACCCTGATTCGGGCCCTGGCGGCCTTCGGGGTCGCGGCCGGTCGCAAGGCCGGCTACACCGGCGTCTGGGTTGATGACCGGAAAATTGCCGCCATCGGGGTGAAGTTAAATTCCGGCTGGATTACCAGCCACGGCTTTGCCCTGAACGTCTCCACCGACCTGAGCTGGTTCGACCACATTGTCCCCTGCGGGATCCGCGACTATGGGGTAACCTCGCTGGCCGCCGAGCTCGGCCGGCCCGTGACCCGGGCGGCCGTGGTCGGCCCGGTGGTGGAGGCATTTGGCCAGGTCTTCGACCGCCTGCCGGTCCCCCTGGAGCCGGACCGGCTTAAAGACCCGGCCCTAGTGGCCTGCTGAGTCCGGTGGTCGGGCGGCCGCCGGCCGGTCCAGGTGGAGGTCCTGCCAGGCCCTCGGGTCCTCAAGGGGTTCAAGGTGGGTAAAAACCGTCACTGCGGGGAGCGCCTTTCGGACCTCCGCCTCGATCTCCTCCAGCAGGTGGTGGCCTTCGGCCACCGTCCAGTTGCCGGGTACGAGCACGTGGACCGAGATGAACCGCCTCATTCCGGCCTGCCGGGTCCGAAGGGCGTGGTAAAGCACGCCGCGGTCCCGGTAGCGGTCCAGGACCTGCCGGATCACCTGCTGTTCCTCCGGGGGTAGGGCGGTATCCAGCAGGCCCAGCACCGACCGCCGAACCAGCCCGACGCCGGAGCGCACGATGTTGGCCGCAACCAGGAGGCCCACCAGCGGGTCGAGGACATACACACCGGTAAGGGCCGCCGCCAGGACCCCCGCAACCACTCCGGCCGTTGTCCAGACGTCGGCCAGCAGGTGGCGGGCATCGGCTTCAAGGACGATGGCGCCGTACCGGCGGCCGGCCCCGAGCAGGACCCGGGCGACGACCAGATTAACCGCGGCGGCCGCCACCGCAACGACCAGGCCTGCCTCGATATTCTGGATCGGCCTCGGCTCGAGGATTCGCTGGATGGCCACGTAGGCGATGCTGACCGCGGCCCCGAGAATCAGAAAGCCCTCGGCCCCGCTGGCAAAGTACTCGGCCTTCGTGTGGCCGTAGGGATGCTCTTCATCCGGCGGCTGGGCGGCGAAAATCAGGGTTCCCAGGGCCAGCAGGGCCGCCGCCAGGTTTACGACCGACTCCAGGGCGTCGGAAAGGAGGCCAACCGAGCCCGTCACCAGGTAGGCTGCCAGCTTCAGGCCGATGGTTATGACCGCCGCCGCAACCGAGAGCCAGGCGAAGCCGGTCAGCGAACCCGGGCTCGTAAACCGGTTTCTTAAGATGCCCACCGGTGGGATCTTATCAGGTCACGAAGATGGGGCGGTCCGGGAGTCGGGGCGGGCTGGTGGGCATAAATTCCCCGGTCAGAATATTCTCAACCAGGGCGGCCTCTTCAAACCAGGAGCGGGGCGGGATATGCCCCCAGAACGTCGCCCGGCGGGGGTCATTTACGGTCCAGCGGACCGGTTGCCAGTCCGGGTCAGGAATCAGATAATCGCCGGTGTAAAGCTCGACCCGATTCCCGTCGGGGTCCCGCAGGTAGAGAAAGAACGCGTTGCTGATCCCGTGGCGGCCGGGTCCCCGCTCGATCGCCCCGGCGAGCCCGGCGGCCGCCAGGATGTCGCAGGCCCGCAGGACGCTCTGGGTATCGGCCACCCAGAATCCGGCGTGGTGGACGCGGGGGCCGGTCCCGGTCATCAGCGCAATGTCGTGGACGTTCTGCTTCCGGTGGAGCCAGGTCGCCCAGAGCCTTGGGGGCTCGTCCTCGGTCACCGTGTATTCCGAGCACCAGAACCCCAGCCGTCCCTGCCACCACTCGGCCGCCGATTCGACGTCCGGCACCTGACAGTTAAAGTGGTCAAGCCGCATCGGCATCGCGCCCCGGTAGAGGTCAAACCGCTGCAGGAGCCAGGGCCGCTGGCGGATTTCCGAGAAAAATTCGAGGGGCAGGCCGGTTACATCCTGCACCCGTAGCGCCCGGCCCTGGCCGGGCTCCTCGGCCTCAGGCTCGACCCACTTTACCGCGCAGCCGGCCGCGGCGTAAAATTCGGCCAGCCGGTCCAGGTCGTCGGGCGCGGCAACCCGAAACGCCAGGTGGCTGACCCCCGGGCTCGGGGCTTTACGAAGAATCAGGCTGTAGAGGTCCCGCTCTTCGAGGCCGCCCAGGTAAATCCGGTCCGAATCGCGACCGGTTTCGACAAAGCCGAGGGCTTCCACGTAGAATGCCCGGGCCCGGTCCAGGTCGGTAACCCGGTATTCGATGTGGGCGGCCCGGGTGATGTTAAACGCCGGCATCGTCACCTCCGGCCGCGGCCTCGATTTTTGCCCGCCCGAGGAACTCCCGCACCCGGTCCATATACGGCCGCCGGTCGTGGCCCTGGAAAATCATGCCGGCCATCCGGACCGGGTCGCCGAAAAAGAACCGCTCGTACTGGACCTGCCGGGTTGCAAACGCCGAAAGGGCCGCATCCCAGGCCAGCCGGAAGATGGGTATCCGCTCCAGGGCTTCGGCCCGGGCCGCCTGGAAGTAGCGGCGGATGTCCCCGGCAAGCTCCGGGTTCCGAATATCAGCCTCGGTGGGAATGGCAACGACCCCGCTGGCACACAGCTGCTGGATAATCTCGACAATCCGGGGGTAGAGCTTCGGGTAGAGGTTCCGGGCGGCATCGAGCGGCGGCCAGGCCGGCCGGTAGACGCCCCACTCGTCCGGGGCGGCCTCGGCTTCGGCCGCCCGCAGGAAGGCCCGCATCGCCTCCAGGTAGACCCAGATTTCGGCAACCTTTTCCTGGACATGCTGAAACTGCTCAATCGCAATGGTGTCCACGATCAGGGAGGCCAGGCCGAGGAAGAACTCCGTTTTGGCGATGTTCTTAACCACCACCTGGTGGGCCATCCCCACGATGGCCCCGGTGGCAGCATAGGCCTGGTTGGCCCGGTCGACATCCCGGTAAATGAAGACCCGTTCCCAGGGCACGAACACGTCGCGGAAAACAACCACCGCGTCCTGCTCGTCAAACCGGCTCCCAAGCGGGTGGTCGAAGTGGGACCGGCCGTAATCCAGCGTTTCCCGGCAGATAAACCGGAGCCCGGGGGCGTCACAGGGCAGGCTCACCGCAAAACAATATGGGGCGTCCTCCTCGGTGTTCCGCAGCAGCGTCGATGGGAAGACCATGAGCTCGTCGGCCGCCGGCAGGGTTGCCAGCATCCTCGCCCCCCGGATAATGACCCCGCCGTCGGTCTCCCGGACCACCCGGGCGGCCAGGAACGGGTCGGCCTGCCGGGCCGGTCCCACCGAGCGGTTCGCCTGAGGGTTAATCAGGGTGTGGGTCAGGCAGAGGTCATTTTCCCGAACGTATTCATAATAGCGGCGGATATTGGCCGCAAACGCCGGCTCGCGGTAGCCCAGGAACTCGGCACCGGCGGCGTAGGCGGTTATCGCCCGGTTGAGATAATCGGGGGTCCGGCCCATGAACCCGAAGTGGCGGTCGGCCCAGACCTTCATCATCCGGCTCACCCGGCGGACCTCCTCCTGGCTCCGCGGCATCAGGAACGAAACCCCGACCTTATCGCCCGTGGTCGGGGAATCGTAAAGCATCTCATCCGGCCGCTCCCATTGGAGGTCGTAGAGCTCGGCCAGTGAGGCCAGGCAGTTCTTGAAGGCCGGGTGGGTGGTCGGGTCTTCAACCCGCTCGCCCCGGTGCCAGAGGTCCCGGGGGTGGGAGCGGATTCGGCGGAGGAATTCGGGCCCGGTCGTTGCACCCATTTCCGCCTCCCCGTCCGTGGTTTCACTCAATGATAGCCCTGTTGCCAGGCCGGCGCAAGCGCAGGTTGCGCCCGGCGCCCCGAGGGCGTAGGCTACAAGGGGCAATCGTGCCCAGCCTTACCGTGGGAGGGAAAAGTGCAGGTGGAGGAACTGCTCGCCCAGATTGCTTCGATTCGGGAAAATGCCCATGTCCGGACCGTCTTCGGCGAACCGATCCACCACGGCGACCGGGTCGTGGTGCCGGTCGCCCGGGTCCAGGGCGGCCTCGGGCTTGGGTTCGGCCGCGGGGAGACGGCCGCCGAAAGCGGGCGCCCGTCGGGAGCCGGGGGCGGCGGGGGTGGCATGTTCCGGGCCGGACCGGTGGCCATCGTCGAAATAACCCCCACCGGCGTGCAGATTCGGCCCATCGTCGATGTGACCCGCCTGGTGCTGGCGGGTATGCTGCTGGCCGCCTGGGTAATTTTCTGGGGGAACGTCACGGCCCGGGCCTTCGCCCGGCGGTCCCGCCCCGGCTAGGTTTCAGCGGCGTTCAATAAACTCCCGGATATCCTCAATCCGGACAAACTCGTCGGCAACATCGATAAGCAGGTCCGATGCCCGGTAGCCCCGACGGGCGGCATCCTCGTGCTGGGTGCTGACCACGACCACCCGCACCCCCCGGCTGGCAACCGCCTTGACCAGGGGCGCAAAGTCGCCGTCGCCCGAAACGAGGACCTGCTTGTCGCACCGGTCGGCCAGGCTCAGCATGTCAATGGTCAGCTCAATGTCCAGATTCGCCTTCACGTGGATTTCGCCCTGGGCATCCCGGTAGACCCGCACCGGCTTGGTCACCACGTGGTAGCCGTTGCGGTTGAGGAACCTCAAAAACCGGCGGTCGTCGTCCCGCTGGGCGAGAAGTTCCTGCCGCTTCGCTTCCCGCTGCTCGTCGGAAAGGCCCAGCAGCCGGACGTAGGCTTCAATGCCGTCGTCGTCCCACTCGCCGGTGTAATAGTAGGCCCGGATGAGGAAACAACCGCGGGTGAGCCAGTGGAGCAGCTTTACAAAGTCGACCCGCAGGTTGAGGCCGTAGTAGGTTGCGTACCGAAAGTTGTGGCCGTCCACAAAGACGGCGACCCGCTCCACGAACCCCGCAGGGCGCGGCACCACGCCCGAATTGCTGGCCAGGTACTCTTCGAGGGAGGTGCTGCCTCTGGGTCTCACGGCGGGCGTCAGCCGTTACGGCCGTGGCACTTCTTGTACTTTTTACCGCTGCCGCAGGGGCAGGGGTCATTCCGACCAACCTTCTGCCGGGCCCCGGCCCGGACCGGCTCCCGGCTGGCGGTCGCGGCCGAGCCGCCGGCGTAAACCAGGTTCCGGGGCCGGGCCGGCGCCGGCTGGGCCGGCTGAATGGCCACGTGGTAGATGGTGTGCACCACCTGGCTCTGGATGGCCGCCAGCAGGTTCTGGAACATCTCGTGGGCTTCCCGCTTGTAGGCGACCAGCGGGTCGGTCTGGGCGTAGGCCCGCAGGCCGATCCCCTCCCGCATCTCCTCCATGGCCGTTAGGTGCTGGACCCACAGGCTGTCGATGGCCCGCAGCATGACGAGCCGTTCGAGCAGGCGCATATTCTCCGGCCCGAACTGCGCCTCCCGCTCAGCGTACAGCCGGTCGGCCCACTCGTGGAGCCGCCGGCGGGTCTCGTCCCGGCTCTGGCGGGCGAACACGTTAGGCGTAACCTCCGGCGGGAGCGGAAAGACCCGCTGGACCTCCCGGTGGAGGCCGGCCGGGTCCCATTCGTCGGGCTCGTGGCCGGGCAGGTAGGTATCCACCAGCCGGTCAATGGTCTGGTGGACCATTTCCAGGATGTTGGCCCGCAGGTCGGCGCCCGACAGGATCTTCCGGCGCTCGCCGTAGATGACTTCCCGGTGCTTGTTAACAACGTCGTCGTATTCGACCAGATGCTTGCGGATGTCGAAATGGTACGCCTCGACCTTCTGCTGGATCTGGCCGATAAGCTTGGTGACGGTGGCCGACTCGATCGGGTCGTCGTCCGAGACCCCGGCCCACTCCATCAGACTCTTGATCCGGTCGCCGCCGAACCGGCGGATGATATCGTCTTCGAACGAGACGTAAAACCGGGAGCTTCCAGGGTCCCCCTGCCGCCCGGCCCGGCCCCGGAGCTGGTTGTCGATCCGGCGGGACTCGTGCCGCTCGGTGCCGATGATATGCAAACCCCCCAGCTCCACGACCTTTTGCCGGTCGGCCTCCCACTGCTTTTTCGCCTCGGCGTACGCCTCTTCCCACTGCTCCGGGGTGGCCTTGTGGAATTCGATGCCCTTACGCTTCAGGATTTCCCGGGCCAGGAGCTCCGGGTTTCCACCCAGGATGATGTCGGTGCCCCGGCCGGCCATGTTCGTGGCGATGGTCACCATGCCCGGCCGCCCGGCCTGGGCGACGATGTAAGCCTCCTGCTCGTGGTACTTGGCGTTCAGAACCTGGTGGGGGATGCCCCGGGCCTTGAGCATGGCCGAGAGCCGCTCCGATTTCTCGATGGAGACGGTCCCCACCAGGACCGGCCGACCCTGCCGGTAGAGCTCTTCGATCTCCCGGACAACCGCCCGGAACTTGGCCTCCTCGGTCTTGTAAATGACGTCCGGGTAGTCGACCCGGATCATCGGCTTGTTGGTCGGAATCACGACGACCTCGAGGCCGTAGATCTTGTAGAACTCCTCGGCCTCGGTCGCCGCCGTACCGGTCATGCCGGCCAGCTTTTCGTACATCCGGAAGTAGTTCTGGAACGTGATGGTGGCGAGGGTCACGCTCTCCCGCTGGATGCGGACCCCCTCCTTTGCCTCGATGGCCTGGTGCAGGCCCTCTGAATACCGGCGGCCGAACATGAGCCGCCCGGTAAACTCGTCAACGATAATTACCTGCCCGTCCTTGACCACGTAGTCCCGGTCCCGCCGGAACAGGGCGTGGGCCTTGAGGGCGTTTTCCAGGTAGCGGGTGAGCTCGTAGTTCTCCGGGTCGTAGAGGTTGTCAACCCCCAGCATCCGCTCGACCCGGGCGATCCCCGTTTCGGTCAGGCTGACCGTCCGGTGCTTCTCGTCGACCACGTAATCCTCATGCGGCCGGAGCCGGGCCACCAGGCGGGCGAACAGGTAGTACTTGTCGGTGGACTGCTCGGCCGGACCGCTGATGATGAGGGGGGTCCGGGCCTCGTCGATGAGGATGTTATCCACCTCATCGACGATGGCGTAGTGAAGTTCCCGCTGGACACATTGGGAGAGGTCCCAGGCCATGTTATCCCGCAGGTAGTCAAACCCGAACTCGTTGTTCGTCCCGTAGGTGACGTCGGCCAGGTAAGCCTCGCGGCGGGAGATGGGCCGCAGGTGGTTGAACCGGGGGTCGTCCGGGACGTAGGTTGGGTCGAACAGGTAACTGGCCTCGTGCTGGATGCTGGCCACCGAAACACCGAGGGCGTGGTAGATCGGGCCCATCCACTGGGCGTCCCGCTTGGCCAGGTAGTCGTTCACGGTCACGATGTGGACACCCCGGCCCGTCAGGGCGTTGAGGTAAGCCGCCAGGACCGCGACCATCGTTTTGCCCTCGCCCGTCTTCATCTCGGCGATCTTGCCCTGGTGGAGGACAATCCCACCCATGAGCTGGACGTCGAAGTGGCGCATGCCCAGGGTGCGCTTCATCGCCTCCCGCACGGCGGCGAAGGCCTCGGGGAGCAGGTCATCAAGGGTCTCGCTGGCGGCCAGCCGGGCCTTGAACTTGTCGGTCAGGGCCCGGAGTTCGGCGTTGGTGAGGCGCTCGAACTCGGGCTCAAGGGCGTTTATCCGCTGGACAATGGGCTGGAGCTTGCGCAGCTCCCGCTCATTGCTGTTGGCGACGCGGCCGACCAGTTCTTTGAGGACAGACCCGAGAACCATAGGCGGGTTTTGCTTCCTTCCAAACTCGATTATACACCCGCCCGGACGGCCAGGCCGGGGTCAGGGGCGGCCGGCGGCCCCGTTGGGGCTCCCCCACCGGACCAGGCCGGCGGCCCAGGTGAGCCCCGCCCCGAACCCGACCATCAGAACCAGGTCGCCGGGCCTGAGGCGGCCCAGCTCGGCCGCCTCGGCCAGGGCGATGGGAATCGAGGCCGCCGACGTGTTACCGAACCGGTCGAGGTTTACATACACCTTCTCCGGGGGAAGGTGCAGCGACCTGGCTGCAGCCCGGATAATCCGTTCGTTCGCCTGGTGGGGCACGAAGAGGGTGACATCCTCGAAAGTGTAGCCCGCCCGTTCGAGCACCTGCCGGCTTGCGGCAACCGTCACGTTAACGGCAAACTTAAAGACCTCGGGCCCGTTCATGTAAAGATACGGCGTCTCGGCCCGGGCCCGCTGCCGGGGGCTCGCCGTCGGCCCCAGCAGGTAGAGGAGCTGGTCGCCGGAGCCATCGGTTCCCAGGACGTAGCTCAGCAGGCCCAGGGGTTTGTCGGTGGCTTCCAGCACCACCGCCCCGGCGCCGTCCCCGAACAGGACGCAGGTCTTCCGGTCGGTCCAATCGACGACCCGGGAAAGGACCTCGCTACCGACGACGAGAACCCGGCGGTAGGAGCCGTTCTGAACAAACTGGGTTGCGGTTGCCAGGGCGAAAATGAACCCGGAGCAGGCCGCGTTCAGGTCGAAGGCAGCGGCCCGCCGGGCCCCGACACCGTGCTGAACCCGGGCCGCCACGCTCGGGAACATCCAGTCGGGTGTGCAGGTGGCCACAATGACCAGGTCGAGGTCGGCCGGGTCGGTCCCGGCGGCGGTCAGGGCCTCACGGGCGGCGGCTATGGCCAGGTCGGACGTCCCCTCGTCGTCGGCGACGATGCGCCGCTCGGAGATACCCGTGCGGGTCCGGATCCACTCGTCGCTGGTGTCGACAAGTTTTTCCAGGTCGAAGTTGGTAAGGACCCGCTGCGGAACGGCGCGGCCGCAGCCGGCGATGGCGGCGTAAGTTGTCATAGCTCTCCGACCTCGGGCAGGAGCTCCCGGCGCAGGCGTTTGATCGTGCGGTGAAGGAGCAGTTTTACGGCCCCTTCGCTCTTGCCGAGAATTTCGCCGATCTCGGCATTCGAGAGACCTTCGGCGAACTTCAGGGCGAGCAGCCGCTGCCGTTCGGCCGAAAGCTTTGCGACGGCCCGCCGGACCTTCTCCCGGAGCTCCCGGGAAATCAGGTCTTCAACCGGGTCCTCCGGTTCGGAAACCTCCAGCCTCGGCAGGGACCGATTCCGGCGGGCGGTGTCCCGGTGCCAGTTGGCCACCAGGTTGTGGGCAATCCGGTAGAGCCAGGTCGAAACCTCGGAGCCCCGGTCGGTGTAGCGGGAGACGGCCCCGAGGGCCTGGAAGAAGACCCTGGACGTGAGGTCTTCGGCCTCGGCGGCGTTGCCGACCCGACGGTAAACATAGGCGTAAATGCGGTCGAAGTAGCGACGGTACAGTTCGGCGAAAGCGCTCAGGTCCTGCCTGGCCCGCAGGATGAGCGCCTCGTCGGATTCGCCGTGCAGCTGGAGTGCGGTTTCGCCGCTCAGTTTTTACCCCTGTGTCTTCTGCTTCCTGAGTATAGCTAACCGGCAAACCGTCAAGCAAGTCCGGCTTGACGGGCCATACCACCCGGTGGTATAGTCGGCTATCATTCAGACGACCGTCTGAATGATAGTATGCTGATTTGCGCGGGAGGTGCTGCTTTGCGATTTTACCTGTTTGCCGGACTCCTTGCTTTTGCCATTCTTGTCGCCGCCGCCATTGGCCGGGCCGAAGGCCCGGTTCGCCTCAACCCCCTGCAGGCGCCCATCGGCACCGCCTTCACCTACCAGGGTCAACTTACGTCCGGGGGCACGCCGGTTAACGGCTCATGCGATTTTCAGTTCAGGCTCTTCGATGGGCCGGACGGCAACAACCAGGTTGGGTCCACCGTTGAGCGGACGGCCGTCCAGGTGACAAACGGGTTTTTCACCGTTCAGTTAGATTTCGGAAGCGCCGCCTTTGACGGTAACGCCCGCTACCTGGAGGTGGCGGTCAGGTGCCCGGCAGGGGGCGGCACTTACACCCTCCTCTCCCCCCGCCAGCCCATCACCCCAACCCCTTACGCCGTCTACGCCATAACCAGCGGGGTTGCCCGAACCCTCCAGGGCTTTCCGCTGGCAGGCGCATCGCCCGCGGCCGGACAGGTCCTCAAGTTCAACGGGACCCAGTGGGCCCCGGCCGATGACGCCAGCGGACCCACCGTCAGCCCCGGCACCGGTCTCACCGGGACAACCGGCGCCACGGTGACCCTCTCAATTGCCCCGGCCTACCGGCTCCCCCAGGGTTGCTCGTCAAACCAGGTGCCCCGCTGGGACGGCTCCGCCTGGGGCTGCGCCGATGTTTCGGCAGGCTACACCATCGGGCCGGGCCTGGTCCTTTCCGGAACCGAGCTTCGGGTCAACTTCGGGGGGACCGGCTCCGCATCCCAGGCGGCCCATAGCGACCATACCCACAATGCCGCCGATATCGTAACCGGAACCCTCAGCCTGGCCCGGATCCCCCAGGGGCCCGGGAGCGGTCTCAATGCCGATTTGCTGGACGGGCTAAACTCGACCGCCTTTGCGCCGGCCGCCCACGACCACGACGCCCGTTACTACACCAGGACCGAGTCTGACGGACGCTACCTGGCGATAACCGGCACGGCCCAAAACGCGGCCAAACTCGGCGGGTTTGACCCCAGCTATTACGCGCCCGTCGACCACAACCACGACGACCGCTACCTGGCTTTAACCGGCAAGGCTGCCGACGCCGACACCCTGGACGGGCTGGATTCGACCGCCTTCGCCCGCTCGACCCACCACCACGATGACCGCTACCTGGGCCTGACGGCCAAGGCGGCCGATGCCGACAAGCTTGACGGGTTTGATTCGACCCAGTTTGCGCCGGCCAATCATGACCACGATAGCCGGTACTACACAAAGGCGGAGCTCCAGACTGCCGGCGCCGCCCAGGTGAGCTGGTCGAATCTGACCCAGGTTCCGGCCGGATTCGGGGACGGGATTGACCAAGATACGCTGGGTGCCCTCAGCTGCGCCGACGGGCAGGTGCCCATCTGGAGTTCGGCCGCCGGCTGGGACTGCGGGACCGGGGGCGGCGCGACCTACACCGCCGGCCCCGGGCTGGTCCTTTCGGGCAACCAGTTCAGTGTGAACTTTGGCGGCACCGGGGCGGCCACGACCGTCGCCCGCAGTGACCACAACCACGACGGGGCGTACTGGCGGACGGGTGGAAACTCCGGCCTCGGCCCGGGCGGCAATTTCCTGGGCACGGGCGATAATCTGAGCCTGACGGTCGGCGTCAGCAACACCGCCGCCCTGCGTCTCATTCCGGCCCGGGACAGCGACTACGGCTACAGCCCGAACCTGGTCGGCGGCCACATCAGCAACACCGTCAGTGCCGGGGCCGTCGGGGCCACCATTGGCGGGGGCGGGGCGGCCCCGGGCGGCGGAAACCCCCAGCACAACGCCGTAACCGGCCGGTTCGGCACGGTCGGCGGCGGGCTGAAGAATCAGGCCGGGGATAACGACGGCAACCCGGCCACCGGCGCCTTTGCAACCGTTAGCGGCGGCCTGGACAACGTTGCCAGCGGCATGGCCGCGATAATTCCGGGCGGTACCGAAAACCGGGCGGCCGGCAACTTCAGCCTGGCGGCCGGCTACGGGGCTAACGCCGTCCACAACGGGGCCTTCGTCTGGGCCGACTCGGCGGGGTCGGCGTTCAGTTCCGAGGCCGACAACCAGTTCATTGTGCGGGCGACCGGCGGCGTAAAGTTCATAACCGGCCTCAGCCCGGTCGTCGGCGTTCAGGTCGACCCCGGGAGCGGGACTTGGACCACGGCCAGCAGTCAGGCCCTTAAGGCGAACTTCGCCGAGGTTGACCCGAAGGAGGTCCTGGCCGGGGTCATGCGGCTGCCGGTCCGGACCTGGAACTACCGGTCCCAGGACCCGTCGGTCCGGCACCTGGGCCCGACCGCCGAGGATTTCCGGGCGGTTTTCGGACTGGGCGACAGCCCGGCCCACATCGCGACCGTCGACGCCGACGGGGTCGCCCTGGCCGCGATCCAGGGTCTGGGCCAGACGGCTGATGAGCTCAGGGCCGAGAACCGGGAGCTCAGGGACCGGCTCCGGCGGCTCGAAAGCCGGCTGGACGCCCTGGAGGCTACCGGGTGGTCCCCAAGCGGACCGGGCATTTTTGTTTTGCTGGCCGCCGGGGTGGCCGGCATCGGCCTGGGGTTTGCCCTCGGCCGCCGCTGACCAGGCATTGTTTCGAAACCGGGTAAAATTGGTTAGCTTGAGCGGTTAGCGGGTCTTACTGTCCAGGAAAGGAGGCGACCAAGGTGCGGCTGGTTACGTATGCCTACCGGGGCTGGGTGCGGGCCGGAGCGGTCTTTGACAGCTGGGTCGTCGACCTCCAGCGGGCCGGCGCCCAGCTCTTCGGCGCCCGGGCCGAGGCCCTGATTCCCCCGACCGTCAAGGGAATTCTTGAACTCGGGCCCGAAAGCCTTAATCTCGCCGGGCAGGTGGTCGAAGAGGTCCGGGCCAATTTCACCCGGGAGGCCGACCGGTTTCAGGCCGAAGGCATCCTGTTCAGCCTGCGGGAAGTCCAGCTGCGGCCGCCGGTGCCGAACCCGGCGAAAATTATCTGCCTGGGCCTGAACTACCGGGACCACGCCGAAGAGGCCGGTGCACCGATCCCGGAGGTCCCCGAACTCTTCGCCAAGTACCCGAACGCCCTGGTCGGGGCGGGCGAGCCGATTCGAATCCCCCGGGTGACCTCGCAGGTCGACTACGAGGCGGAGCTGGCGGTTGTTATCGGCCGCCGGGGCCGGTATATTTCCGAGGCCGATGCCTACGAATACGTGGCCGGTTATACGGCCTTTAACGACGTCAGCGCCCGGGACTTTCAGTTCCGGGGCCGCCAGTGGATGCCGGGCAAGATTTTTGACGGGTTTGCGCCTACCGGGCCGTGGCTGGTCACCCGGGACGAGGTGCCGGACCCCCATAGCCTTGAGATAAGCCTCGAAATCGGCGAGGAGCGGCTTCAGCACTCCAACACGGCCCACATGATCTTTAAAATCCCCCAGGTCATCGCCTTCATCTCGCAAATCCTGACCCTGGAACCCGGCGATATCATCGCCACCGGCACCCCGGCCGGGGTCGGATTCGCCCGCAAGCCGCCCCGCTTTCTCCAGCCCGGCGAAGTGGTGCGGGTCGTAATTGACAAAATCGGAACCCTCGAAAATCCCGTCGTCAGAGAAGCTGAGGCTGACTGAGCCGGCCCAGGTGGGTCTTGGGCTGTCCGGCCCGGCGGACTCTGTTATGATCTCTAATGGACCCAATGACCGAAGCCGGAGGCGATGATGGCGGGTATTGACCTGAGCCGCTGGGACTGGGCGCCGGGAAAGAAGGCTCGCCTGCACCGGCTCTTCTACCAGTTCGGGCCGGGCGAAGGGCTCGGCATGTTCCTCCCGGTGGACCACGGCCTCGAGCACGGGCCGGTCGACTTCCTGCCGAACCCGCCCAGCGCCGACCCGGAGTATATCCTCCGGCTGGCGGTCGAGGGCCGCTACTCGGCCGTGGTTTTCCAGTACGGCATCGCCAGCCGCTACTACGCCCCATTTGCCGGCCGGATCCCCCTCGTCCTGAAGATCAACGGCAAGACGAATATTCCGCCGGCCGACGAGCCGATCTCGCCGCTCACGGCCACCGTTGAGGACGCCGTCCGGCTCGGGGCGGACGCGGTCGGCTACACCCTCTACGTCGGGTCCCCGCTTCAGGACCGGGACTTCAAGCAGTTCCTCGAGGTCAGGCGGGAGGCCGAGCGGTTCGGCATGCCCATCATCGTCTGGGCGTACCCGCGGGGCAGATACGTTGAAGAAAAGGGCGGTCGGGACAGCCTCTATGCCATCGAATACGCGGCCCGGGTTGCGGCCGAGCTGGGGGCCGACGTTATCAAGGTGAACGTGCCGGAGTTTGTCCCCGAAAAGATGGCCCGGTCGCCGAAGCCGTACGATTCGACGGTTCTGGACGTCAAGGAGGCCATGGCCCGGGTCGTCTGGGCGGCGGGCGGGGTACCGGTCCTGGTATCCGGCGGGAGCAAAATCGGCGATGAGGACCTGCTCGCCCGGGCGCGGGCGTCCCTGGAGGGCGGCGCCGTCGGCCTCATTTTCGGCCGGAACATCTTTCAGCGACCCTACGAGGAAGCGATTCGGCTGAGCCACCGCATCGCCGAGCTGATGCAGGCCTTTCGGGCCGCGGCCGTGAAGTAGCAGGTCCCCGAGGTAACCGACTGCACCCCGGCGCTGGCTCGTTGATGGAGGTCACACCGAAGCGGGTCGTCATCAGCCGGGTCTACCCGGAAATCGACGGCGGCCGGTTCCCCGTAAAGCGGATTGTTGGCGACCGGGTCAGGGTGGAGGCCGACATTTTCGCCGACGGCCACGACGAGCTTTCCGCTCAGCTCCTCTACCGGAAGGCCGGTGCAGGCGACTGGCAGGCGGTGCCGATGGTCCACCTGGGGAACGACCGCTGGGGGGCCGAGTTCCCGGTGGGGGAGCTCGGCCGGTATCTTTACACGGTGAGGGCCTGGGTTGACCGCTTCAAGACGTGGCGGCGGGACTTGCGCCGCCGGCTCGAGGCCGGCCACGACGTCGAGGCCGAATGGGCGGTGGGGGCCGAACTGGTCGAATCCGCGGCCGACCGGGCCGCCGGCGCCGACCGGGAACGGCTGCGTGAGCTCGCCCGGATCCTCCGGACCGATCCCCTTGGCAGGTTCAACGTCGCGTTCGGCGAGGAGCTCGACCGCCTGATGGCCGCCTGCCCGGACCTGGAATCGGCGACGGTTTACGGGCGGGAACTCGCCGTGACGGTTGACCCGCCCATCGCCAGGTTCAGCGCCTGGTACGAGCTGTTTCCCCGGTCGGTCTGGTCCACCGACCCGGAGCCCCACTTCGTCGACGGCCGGGTCCGCCACGGGACGTTCCGCGACTGCGAAGCCCGGCTCGAATACATCGCCGGCCTCGGCTTCGACGTCGTTTACTTTCCGCCCATCCACCCGATCGGCCGGACCGGCCGCAAGGGCCGAAACAACTCCCTGGTGGCCGGCCCCGACGATCCCGGAAGCCCCTGGGCCATCGGCTCGGCCGAAGGGGGCCATACCGCCGTGCACCCGGCCCTGGGCACCCTTGAGGACTTCCGGCGGCTGGTGGCAAAGGCGCGGGCCCTGGGCCTGGAAATTGCCCTCGACCTGGCCTTTCAGTGCTCGCCGGATCACCCGTACGTCCGGGAGCACCCGGAGTGGTTCCGCCGGCGGCCGGACGGCACGGTCCGCCACGCCGAGAATCCGCCGAAGAAATACGAGGACATCTACCCCCTGGACTTCGAAACCCCGTGCTGGACAACCCTTTGGGCCGAACTAAAAAGCGTGGTCGAGTTCTGGATTGCCCAGGGCGTCCGAATCTTCCGGGTCGATAACCCCCACACCAAGCCGTTTGCCTTCTGGGAGTGGCTTATTAACGAGATTAAAGCCAGCTATCCCGACGTTATCTTTCTCTCGGAGGCCTTCACGCGGCCGAAGGTAATGTACCACCTGGCCAAGCTGGGGTTCAGCCAGTCGTACACTTACTTCGCCTGGCGCAACACGAAGGCGGAGTTAACTGATTACCTGACGGAGCTTACCCGCACCGAGGTTCGGGAGTACTTCCGGCCGAGTTTCTGGCCGAATACCCCCGATATTCTGACGGCGTACTTGCAGAAGGGTGGCCGGCCGGCGTTTATGGCGCGGCTCATCCTGGCCGCAACCCTGAGCGCCAGCTACGGCATCTACGGGCCGGCGTTCGAGCTGTGTGTTAACGTCCCCCGGGAACCGGGAAGCGAGGAATATTTTAATTCCGAAAAGTATGAACTTAAGTACTGGCAGGTTGACGACCCGGCCAGCCTGCGCCGGCTCATTGCCCGGGTGAATGCGATTCGGCGGGAGAATCCGGCCCTCCACGCCAACGACTCCCTCCGGTTTCACCCGACCGAGAACGACCAGCTCATCTGCTACAGCAAGCACACCCCGGACTTCGGCAACGTTATCGTTGTGGTCGTCAACCTGGACCCCCATAACGTTCAGGCCGGCATCGTCGACCTGCAGGCCCACGAGCTGGGCCTGGACCCCGGCCGGCCTTACCTGGTCCACGACCTGCTCACCGGGGCCAGCTACACCTGGTCCGGTTGGCGAAATTATGTCGAGCTTAACCCCCAGCACCTACCGGCCCACATTTTCCGGGTGGAACAGCCGTGAGCAGCCCCTCTTTCTGGTACAAGGACGCCATCATTTACGAGGTCCACGTCCGGGCCTTCTATGACAGCAACGCCGACGGCATCGGCGACTTTCCCGGCCTCATCAGCAAGCTCGACTACATCCAGGACCTGGGGGTCACCGCCATCTGGCTCCTGCCGTTCTACCCTTCGCCCCTCAAGGACGACGGGTACGACATCGCCGACTACTTTGACGTGCACCCGGCCTACGGGACCCTGCGGGACTTTAAGAAGTTCCTGCGGGAGGCCCACCGCCGGGGCCTCCGGGTTATAACCGAGCTGGTGCTCAACCACACCTCCGACCAGCACCCGTGGTTCCAGCGGGCCCGCCGGGCCCGGCCGGGCAGCCGCTGGCGGGACTTTTACGTCTGGAGCGACACCCCCGAGCGGTACAAGGAGGCCCGGATAATCTTCAAGGACTACGAGCCGTCCAACTGGGCCTGGGACCCGGTAGCCCGGGCGTACTACTGGCACCGGTTCTTCTCCCACCAGCCGGACTTAAACTACGACAACCCCGAGGTCCGAAAGGCGGTCTTTCGGGTCCTCGATTTCTGGCTCGAGCTGGGGGTTGACGGGTTCCGGCTGGACGCCGTGCCGTACCTGTTTGAGCGGGAGGGCACGAGCTGCGAGAACCTGCCGGAGACCCACGCCTTTCTGAAAGAGCTGCGCCGGCACGTGGACGAGCGGTTCGGGGAGCGGATGCTTTTGGCCGAGGCCAACCAGTGGCCCGAGGACGCCGTCGCCTACTTCGGCGACGGCGACGAGTGCCACATGGCCTTCCATTTCCCCCTCATGCCCCGGCTCTTCATGGCGATTCACATGGAGGACCGGTTTCCCATCGTCGATATCCTTAACCAGACGCCCCCGATCCCGGAGAACTGCCAGTGGGCCCTCTTCCTTCGGAACCATGACGAGCTCACCCTCGAGATGGTGACCGACGAGGAGCGGGACTACATGTACCGGGTCTACGCCCGTGACCGCCACGCCCGGGTCAATCTGGGCATTCGCCGCCGGCTGGCGCCCCTGCTTAACAACAACCGCCGGCGCATCGAGCTGATGAACGGCCTCCTCTTTTCGTTGCCGGGCACGCCGGTCATCTACTACGGCGACGAGATCGGCATGGGCGACAACTTCTTCCTCGGCGACCGGAATGCCGTCCGGACGCCGATGCAGTGGAGTGCCGACCGGAACGCCGGATTCTCCCGGGCCAATCCCCAGCGGCTCTACCTGCCGGTCATCACCGACCCGGAATATCACTACGAGGCCGTCAACGTCGAGGCCCAGGAGCAGAATCCGCAGTCGCTCCTCTGGTGGATGCGCCGGCTCACGGCGATCCGCAAGCAGTTCCGGGCCTTCGGCCGGGGGACCCTCCGGTTCGTCAACCCGGAAAACCGCAAGGTGCTGGCCTTTGTCCGGGAGTGGCGGGACCCGGCCGGGCGGGACGAACGGGTGCTGGTGGTTGCGAACCTTTCCCGGTTTGCTCAGTATGCCGAACTCGACCTTTCGGCCTTCGGCGGCCTGGTGCCGGTCGAGATCTTTGGCCGCACCGAGTTCCCGCCCATCGGGGAAGGCCGCTACGCGGTGATGCTCGGCCCCCACGCTTTTTACTGGTTTGCCCTGGAGCCGGCCCGGGTCGAGCTGAGGCTGCCCCCCCGGGAGCCGGCCCGGGTCGTGGAGGTTGCCGGTGAGTGGGCGGCCGTCTTCTCCGAGGCAAAGGCAGCCCTGGAGGAACTCCTCCCGGCCTACCTGGACGGGCGCCGCTGGTTTGGGGCGAAAGCCCGCCAGATTCGGACGGTCCGGCTGGTGGAGGCGGTGCCGTTCCCGTACGGCCAGCGGCTCGCTTACCTTGTCCTGGCCCAGGTCCACTTTACGGAGGGCCAGCCTGAGACCTACCTTTTGCCCCTTACGTTCACGGCCGGTGACGGCATTCCCGAGGAGGCCGTTGTCGCGCGGGTGAGGGTGCGGCGGGAGCGCGGCGGTCCGGTGGAAGGGGTCTTGTTCGACGCCCTGGCCGACCCGGAATTCTTAGAGGCCCTGCCCGAGGCCATCGGCCGGCGGCGACGCTGCCGGGGCGCCGACGGCGAGGTGGTGGGCGAGCCGACCCACTTTTTCAGCCGGATCCGCCGCTCCGGGCGGGCGGCCGGCCCGGTGACCCTTGGCCGGGACCAGACGAATACGTCGGTCTTTTACGGCGACCGGTTCGTATTGAAGCTTTACCGCCGGCTCGAGGAGGGCCGCACCCCCGAGTTTGAGCTCGGCTCATACCTCACCGAGCAGGCCCGGTTCAGGCTGACGCCGCCCCTCGCCGGCGCCCTGGAGTACCGGCCGGAATCCGGCGAGCCGGTAACCCTGGCCGTCCTGCAGGGGTTCGTCCCCAACCAGGGCGACGCCTGGCAGTTCACCCTCGACTTCCTGGGACATTACCTCGAGGAGGCCCTGGCGGCGGGCCGGCCTGAGGGGGAGCTTCCGCCGTTCAGCGTGGGCCGGCTCCTTGAGCTGGCCGAGGAACCCATTCCGGAACTGGCCCAGACCCTGATGGGCACTTACCTGGACTCGGCCTGGCTGCTGGGGCGGCGGACCGCCGAGCTGCACCTGGCGCTGGCGGCCGCCGGCCCGGAGCTTACGGAGTTCGCCCCGGAGTCGTTTACCCCGTTCTACCAGCGGGCCGCCTATCAATCTTTCAGAAACCTGACCGGCCAGGTGCTGGACCTGCTACGCAAGCGGGCCGACAGCCTCCGGGACGACCTCAGGCCGCTGGCCGAAGCGGTCCTGGCCAGTGAGCGGGCCATCCTCGGGGCTTTCGGACGGTTCCGGGACGCCCGGCTCACCGTCGGCCGCATCCGCGTCCACGGCGACTACCACCTGGGCCAGGTCCTTTACACCGGAAACGACTTTGTCATCGCTGACTTCGAGGGCGAGCCGGCCCGGGGTTTGCGGGAGCGGCGGCTCAAGCAGCCAGCCCTTCGGGATGTGGCCGGAATGCTCCGGTCTTTCAGCTACGCCGCCGAGGTTGCCGTTAAAGAGGCGGCCGCCCGGGGTCTGGCCCGGCCGTCGGCCCTCAGCTACTGGGCCGGATTCTGGGAGCTCTGGGCGTCGGCCCTCTTTCTCCGGGGCTATCTCGAGACCGCCCGGCCGCCGGTGGTCATCCCGGAGTCCCGGGCCGAGCTCGAGCTGCTGCTGGGCGTATACCTGCTGGAGAAGGCAGTTTACGAGCTCGGCTACGAACTCAACAACCGGCCCGACTGGGTCGAGATTCCCCTCCGGGGCATATTGAAGCTGGTGGCCTAGATTTCGCTCACGGTCCGGCGGCCCGCCCGGTGAAGCCGGTCGACCACCTTGAGGGTTCCGTAGAGGGCCTGGTTGAACGGGGTTGAAACCCCCACTTCCCGCCCGTACCGGACGATGACCCCGTTGAGGGCGTCCACCTCCAGGGGCTTGCCGCTGAGGACGTCGTAGAGCATTGAGCTCCGGGACGGGGGAAGCCCGTCGGCCCGCTGGACGATTTTCTCGACGACATCCGGGTCGAGGTTGATACCGCGGGCCCGGGCGACCGCTTCGGCCTCCCGAATCAGGCCAATGAAGACCTCCCGGCCCTCAGGCGTCTGGAGAATGTCCGTGTGGTAGCACCGGGCCAGGGCCGTCATCGCATTGAGGGCGCAGTTAAAGAGCAGTTTCGTCCACTTGACCTTGGCGATATCCTCCGAGATTTCGGCCGGGATGCCGGCGGCATCGAGGGTTTGCTTGATCAGGGCGGCCCGCTCCGACGGCCGCCCGTCCAGCTCGGCAAACACCACCCGGCCCCCGTCTGTGTGGACGATGAGTCCGGGGGCCTCGATGTAGCTGTCGATGTAGACAACGCCCCCGAGGACCCGCTCCGGGCCGAAAATCCGGACAAGTTTCTCCTCGTTGTCGACCCCGTTCTGGACGGTGAGGACGGCCGTGTTGGGGCCGACCATCGGCCGGATCTGCTCGGCGGCCGATTCGGTGTCGTAAGATTTGACCGCGAAGATAACCAGGTCAACCGGACCAACCGTTTCGGGCCGGTCGGTGGCCTTAACCCGCACCTGAAAATCGCCGTTTATGCTCTTGACCTTAAGGCCATCGGCCTGAATCGCCTTCAGGTGGGCCCCCCGGGCGATTAAAACGACGTCATTGCCGACCAGGGCGAGCCGGCCGCCGATATAGCCGCCGACCCCGCCCGCACCGACAACGGCAATCCTCATGCGAACCCTCCTTCCTTGCGCAGAAATTCCCGGGCTAGCAAGAGCCCGGCCACCGTCTTGCAGTCCCGGATTTCGCCCCGTTCAATCAAGCCGATCGCATCGGCCAGGGGCATGGTGAGGACCTCAATGCGCTCATCGGCCGCCGGCCGCCCACCCACGGGTGAGAGGTCCAGGGCCAGGTAGAGGTGCATAAACTCCGTCGAGTAGCCGGGGGCCAGGTAGAACCGGGCGAGCCGGACCAGCCGGCCCGGACCGAACCCGGTTTCTTCGGCCAGCTCCCGGCGGACGCAATCCTCGGGGCTTTCGCCGGCTTCGACGCCCCCCGCCGGAATCTCAATGAGCTCGGCCTCCGCCGGCTTGCGGAACTGCCGGACGAGAATCACCCGCCCGTCCGGCAGGACGGGCACAACGGCGACCGCCTCGCCGTGGACGACGATTTCCCGCCGGGTCCGGAACCCGTCCGGGAGTTCAACCGTATCTACCCGCAGGCTTACAACCCGTCCCCGGTAGATTTCGTGGGACTCGACGGTGCGCTCGACGGCCATCTGCCGAGGTCTATTATACTAAGCCTGACCGGCAAGTTCCCGCACAAACTCGGGGTAGACCTCGGCCAGTTCCGTCAGCACCGGACCCCGCAGGAGCCGGAGCTCCTCGGCGGTCGGCTCGCGGGTCGTGGGCACCGATTCGGGAACGTCAAACTCAAACCCGGTCCGGGCGGTAACTTCCGCCAGGGTCACCCCCGGGTGGAGGGATCTGAGCCGAAAGCGGCCCCGTCCCCGGTCAAAATCGAAGACGCAGAGGGGCGTCACCAGGACCGACGGCCCGCCCGGCCGGTAGGCTCCCGGCGGGGTGATGCCGGGGGCGGTAACGAAGTCGACCCGCGGCACGAGGACCCTCCGGCTGTGCTCGGTCCGGAACAGGGCAACCCGGCGGGCCATAAAGTAAAGCATGGCCGAGCCCATCCCGCCCTGGAACCGGACCCGGGGGTGGTCGTAGTCGCCGACCACGTGCAGGTTCAGGTTGCCCTGCCCGTCGATCTGGACGCCGCTCAGGAAAAAGAGGTCGATGCCGCCCCGCTGGGCCAGGTCAAAAAACTCCTTGCTACCTTCGACGAAGGGAAAATACCGGCGGCTCCCCAGGATAATCAGGGTGGCACTGGGGGCGTGGGTCCGGCGGGCCAGGAGGGCCGCGGCCGCCGGGATCGGCGACCGGCCGCCGACGGCGGTTACCTCCCCGTCCCGCACCTCGGCGGCCAGGGTCGTAATCAGCAGCTCTTCAACCCGGTAAGCCAAACCTATCGCCCGCCGGCGGCCCCGGCCAGAACGTACCGGTTCAGGTAGTCGGCAAACCCGGCCTCCGTTCTGGCCAGCCCGCAGTAGGCCTTGACCTCGGCCTCATCCCGGTCGTAGTAGCCCGGGCACGCCCCCGGCCGGGCCCCGCCCGGGACGACCGCAATCGCCCCGACGTAGAGGGCCGGTACAAACCCCGGTCCGGGGTCGAGGGGCCGGTCCTGAACCTCTTCGACGGTCACGACCGTGAGCCGGCTTGCCCGGGCCATGAGGCCGGCATCCTGCGCCGGGTCGGTGAGAACGTTGCCGAGGGGGTCGGCCCGGAACCCGTGGATAAGGGCAACATCCGGCCGGATGGCCGGTACCACGACCACCGGCTCGCCGGGATTATACGGGTTTTCGACCACCCGGAATTCGGGCCGAACCCGCAGGTAGTCGGTCCCCAGAAAGCCCCGCACCGGCATGAACGGCACCCCGAGGGCTCCGGCCTGGAGCCCCGCCAGCACGGCCGGTCAGCCGCTGTCCAGCGGCCGGAACCGGCCCGCCTCCACCAGCCGTTTGAAGGCCGGGGCCACCCCGTACTCGCCCAGATGCAGGCTGCCGAACTCGGCCGAAGCCGCCGCCCCGGCCCCGATGAGCAGGTCGGCGGCCAGGCCGCCGCTCGGAACGAGTACGAGCCGCAAGCCCCGGCGGCCCTGGCGGATGAGCTCCCGAACAAGCCCGATGGGAGACATATCTACATTTCCGGCCAGGGCGACGGTGGCGCCGTCGGCCACGAGCCGGGCGGCTTCGGCAAGGCTTATAAACCTGGTCATCGGCACCGTTCAGGTTAGAAGGTCAGAAGCCTCGGCCCGACGCAGCACCGGCAGGCGGCGGTTGAGGGCGGCCAGCACGGCCCTGGCCGCGGCGGTGGGAAGGTCGCCCCTGACCCAGGCCGCCCCGAGGAGCCGCCGTTCCAGCCCCGCCAGGCCGAGCCGGTTCTGGCTGGCGTCGAAAAGCTGCTGTTCGCCTTCGGCGAGCATGATTTCAAGGCTCACCAGAACCGCCCGGCCGGCCTGGAGCTGGACATCTTTCACTTCCCGGAGCTGAATTTCGGGCATGGTGTCGCTGAGCTCCCGGATCGCCCGCAGGGTCGCTTCGGCGGCCAGTTCGGCGTCCCCGACGGCATCCGAGCGCTCGCCCACAGCCTCCCCCGTGACCTCCCGCGGCCCCAGTTGAAGGGTGACCCGGGCCCGGCGAGTGGCCTGTTCGGTGGTCAGGCGCACCTGCTGAAGCCGAACCCGGGGGGACCACTGCTCGAAACGGGCCTCATCCACCTGGACCAGACTAATCTTGCGATAGTCGAGTCGGACCCCGAAGATAACCAGCATTAACGATTCAATATCCCGGACGATCTGTTTCGGATTCCGGCGGGATGAGGCGAGAACGTGGATTTCCTGGATCTCGTTGCCGGGCGACATTATAACCTGCGAGGCGTAGACCCCCCTCACCAAGTTGATCCGCTCCTCAACGGCCGTGGCGTTGGGCGGCAAACTCCCCCTGCGCATGTTGGACCAGCTTGACTCCAACTAACCGAGCCTCCTGGAATAATAAGCCTAACGTATTATAACCACTCAGCGGCCAGCTTGGGCCCCTAGTCATCGCACGAATATACCATCCGTCTCATCAAATGTAAAATTTGAGCTGGAGGTCACAACCCTTGCGCCTGGTGCCCCTGGTCAACGACCTCTACTTCCGGGTCAGGCTCACCGACCTGGCCGACCGACTCGGGCTGCAGGTCTGCGACCCGGGGGCGGTCCCCGATGACGGCGAGCCGGTCGTTGCGGTCGTCGACCTGGCCCGCTGGGATGGCTGGGCCGAAGCGGTCGCCGACCTTAAGGCCCGCTTCGGACCTAGGCTGACCGTGCTGGCGTTTGGCCCCCACCGGGATGCTGGCCTGCTTCGGCAGGCCCGGGCAGCCGGCTGTGATTACGTCTGGGCCAAGTCCAAGCTCGTAACCGACCTGCCGGAATTCCTGGCCAGGTTTGTCGAACGGAGGAATCGGGCCGATGCGGGTTTCCGAGATGACCCTCCAGGACCGGATAGTAATCTTTGAGTACGCGGAAAACTTCCCCCTGACCGTATATATCGACGGTCAGGTCCGGCGCGTCAGCCAGGCCGAGGCTAACGACCTGCGGGCCCGGGGCGTCGACTTCGACGTCGACGATAAGGAGGTCGAGCTCATCCTGCGCCGGTACGGCACCTGCTAGCCGGCCGGGTTCGCCCCGACTGACCGGATGCCCCCAAGCGGCCGGGCGAGCTGAACGGCCCGCAGGACGGCCGCCGCGACCACCTCGGCGGCCACCGCCCCCAGCAGGCCCACCTCGACCCAGTCCGGCCGGAGTCGACCGGTTGACAGGCCGAAGATGGTGTCGCCGTCGTAGCTGGTGTGGACCGGCCAGATGGCCCGGGCCAGCCCGTCGTGGGCCATCTGGGCCAGCTTTTTGGCCTCGGCTTTGGTCAGGGCCACGTTGGTGGCCACGACCCCAATGGTTGTGTTCTGGGGCGGGAAGACCCGGCGGGCCAGGAGCCTGGCCGGGTCGGTGACCGGCTCCCCGGTTTCGGGGTCCCGGGGCGCGGCGACCACCCGGCCGGTCGCCGGGTCGATGATATTCCCGACGGCGTTCACCACGACCAGGGCCCCGACCACCACCCCGTCCGGAAGGTGCCGGGACGCCGTGCCCAGGCCCCCCTTAACGGCGTGCTCAAATCCGAGCCCTTTGGCGACGGTTGCCCCGGTTCCGGCCCCGACCGATCCCTCTTCAACCGGGCCGGCCTTCGCCGCCTGGCAGGCCCGGTAACCGGCCTCCGGCCCGGGCCGGCGGTCAGGCCGGCCGACGTTCAGGTCGAAAATTACCGCGCCGGTGACAATAGGCACCCGTACCCCCCCGACCTGAAAACCGATGCCCCGCTCCTCGAGCCACCGCATCACCCCGCCCACCGCCTCGAGGCCGAAAGCCGACCCGCCGGTGAGAAGCACGGCGTGAATCTTCTGCACGGTGGCGGTCGGTTCCAGGACGTCGGTGCCGTAGGTGCCCGGGGCCGAGCCCCGAACGTCGACCCCGGCCACCGCCCCGTCCCGGCAGAGGACGACCGTGCAGCCGGTTACCCCATCAAGGTCGGTCCAGTGGCCGACTTCAATCCCCTCGACGTCGGTAATACTACCCTGGGCGTTCACCGTAGAACCCCTGCAGATAGGATACCGCCTCGGCAACGGTTTCGACGAAGGTGAGGTGCCGGAGGTCCTCGGCGGTGATAACGAGATGGCCGGCCAGAAAATCGATGACCGCCCGCCAGGGGTCCGCCACCAGAACGATGGGCCGGTGGTTGAGGGCGCCGATTACCGCCAGGTTCCAGACGTAGGCGAGCTCCAGAAGGGTGCCCGTCCCGCCGGGCAGAACCACGAAGGCATCGGCCAGGTCGTAGAAGCGGTCAAGCCGCTCCCCCAGCAGTCGGGCCCGGACCTCGGCCGTAACCCACGGGTTCGGCTTAAGGGGGTCGAAAAGGCTCAGCGTGACCCCGTGAATGCTGCCCCCGGCCTCCCGGGCACCCCGGCTCACGGCCTCCATCGCCCCCTCGTAGCCGCCGGTCACGACCTCGAAGCCGGCTTCGACCAGCCGGCGGCCAAGCTCGTACGCCTCGCGGTAAAGCGGGTGGGTCTCGTCAATTCGAGAGCTTCCGAAGACCGCGACCCGCCGGCTCAATTTCTAGGGGTAGATGCTCCGGATCCGGATGGCCTGGGCGACCCGGGATATGGCCAGGATGTGGGCGGCCAGCCGCAGGTCGACCCGTTCGCTTCGGGCCAGGTTCACAACCTCCCGGAAGGCCCGGACCATGACCTTTTCGAGCTTGGCGTTGATGTCCTCCTCGTCCCAGAAGAACGACTGCAGGTCCTGCACCCACTCGAAGTAGGACACGGTGACGCCGCCGGCATTGGCCAGGATATCGGGTATGACGAAGATGCCCCGCTCGTTCAGGATCCGGTCCGCCTCCGGCGTTGTCGGCCCGTTCGCCCCCTCGGCAACAATTCGGGCCTTTATCCGGTGGGCATTTGCAACCGTAATCTGGTTCTCCACCGCGGCCGGGATAAGAACGTCGCAGTCAAGCTCCAGAAGCTCGGCGTTGGTTATCGGCGTCGCAAACCCGAACACGGTCCCGTTGGACCGGACGTAGCCGTCCAGTTCGGTCAGGTCGAGCCCATTCGGGTCGTAAGCCCCACCCTTGACATCGGAGACGGCAACGATCCGGCAGCCCTGGCCGGCCAGCAGGCGGGCGGCTGCCGACCCGACGTTGCCGTACCCCTGGATGGCGACCCGGGCGCCGATCAGGGACATGCCGAGCAGTTTGGCCGCCTCCCGGACCACCAGCATCACCCCGCGGCCGGTCGCCTCCCGGCGACCTTCGGAGCCGCCGATTTCCACCGGCTTGCCGGTGACCACGGCCGGGACGCTGTGGCCCTGGTGCATGCTGTAGGTGTCCATTATCCAGGCCATCACCTGGGCATTCGTGTTCAGGTCGGGGGCCGGAATGTCCCGGTCGGGGCCAATCAGGATTGAGATCTCGGTGGTGTACCGGCGGGTGAGCCGCTCGAGCTCGCCCGCCGACAAAGCCTTCGGGTCGCAAACGACGCCACCTTTGGCGCCCCCGAACGGAAGCTTCACGACCGCGCACTTCCAGGTCATCCACATTGCCAGGGCCCGGACCTCATCCAGGGTGACCTGGGGCGAGTAGCGAATTCCGCCCTTACAAGGCCCCCGGGCCGTGTTGTGGTGGACCCGGTAGCCGGTGAAAACGCGGACCGAGCCGTCGTCCATCTTGACGGGGAAGTGGACAATAAGCTCACGCTTGGGCTGACTCAGAATCGCCCGGAGGCCGTCCTCCAGGCCCATGTGGTCGGCCGCCCGGTTGAACTGGGCCAGGGCAATTTCCCACGGGCTAACCGCCTCCCCGCGAGCGAGCACCGTTGCCGGTCCTTTCGCCATTGAAAGTACCTCCTGCCTTTGGAGATGTTCTAGTTGATGATAACATCCAGGGGGTCGATGCGCAACGTCCGGCTGGCCAGTCTGCTGGCCGCATTGTTCGACGTCCTGCTCTACTTCGTATCGGCCAGCATCGGCCTTTTACTAACCGGCTGGGCTTACCTGGCGGTCAGAGGCGCTCCCCTCCGACCCGAGGACGTGGCCGCCGACCCGGTTTTCTGGTTGTTTCAGACCCTCGGCCTTGTTGGGCCGACCGTTGGTCTGGCCCGAATTCGGCACCCGGCGTTTTTCCGGGCCGCGTTACGGTTCCATCCCGGCCCGGTTCTGGCGGCCGCCGGCCGCGGGCTTGCCGTTGGCCTCGGGGCGGCCGGGGCCGCCGTCGGCCTCATCGTGGCCTGGCCTGCCCCAACGGTTATCGTTTCGGGGGACGCGGCCGAATTTGCCGCGACGGTCTGGGTCCAGGCTAACGTGGCGCTCACCGAAGAGACCGTTTTTCGCGGTTACCTGTGGTTTCTCCTGGAGCGGCGCCTGGGCTGGGCTGCAGCCGCCGGCCTGACCAGCCTGCTTTTTGCTTTCGCCCACGGCGCAAACCCGGCTTTCAGCCTCAGTCCGCCGGTCCTGGCGAATCTGCTTCTGGCCGGCCTGGTTCTTGCGGCGGTGCGCCGGCGGCTGGGGTTCCCGGCGGCAGTCGGATGGCACTTTGGCTGGAACGCGGCCCTCGGGGCGCTCTTCGGTCTACCGGTGAGCGGGGTGACGTTTCCGGCCCTGGTCCGGGTTCTGGATGCCGCCCCGGTCGCTTGGGGCGGTGGCAGCTTCGGCCCGGAAGGGGGGTTTGCGGGGACGGTCGCCCTTCTTGCCAGCCTCGGCTTCGTTGCCTTCGACGGGTGGGAACGGGCGGGCAGGATTATACTAAAGGTGCGGAGGGTTTTGCCATGAGCCGGTGGATGCGATTAGCGGCAGCATTTGCGGCGGGCCTGCTGGTCGGGGGCCTCGTTTTCGCCAGGTTCGACGTTCTCCCGGGGCTGTGGGGTCGGCCGGCGGGGGAAAGACCCCGGGTTGTGAGCGCCGCCGGGGTTACCCTGGATGAAGACTGGCTGGTGGGTCTTTACGAGCGGACGAGCCCGAGCGTCGTCCGGATAACCCAGGCCCGGGGCGACAGCCAGGTGGGCCTGGGTTCGGGTATCATCCTGGACCGGGACGGCCACATCCTGACCAACAACCACGTGGTTGCGGGCGCGGACCGGCTGTTTGTCACCCTGGCGGACCGGACCCGGGTTGAGGCCCGGATTGTCGGCCGCGACCCCGGCAATGACCTGGCCGTCATCCGAATTGAGGTCGACCCGGCCCGACTCACCCCCGCAACTCTGGGCGACTCATCGACGGTTCGGCCCGGCCAGTTTGCCATCGCCCTGGGGAACCCCTTTGGCCTTGATCGCACGATAACCCTCGGAATTGTCAGTGGGGTTGGGCGGACGATCCCGACCGGCGGCCGCCCGCTCCGCTCCCTGATCCAGACCGACGCCCTCATCAACCCGGGCAATTCGGGCGGACCCCTTCTCAACGCCCGGGGCGAGGTAATCGGGGTCAACACCGCCCTCGACTCAAGCCAGATTACCGGCGACGGTCGGGGGGCAGCCCTCGGGCTGGCCGTGCCGGTGAACACGGTCAAACGGGTCCTGCCGCGGATGCTGGCCGGCGAAACGGTCAAGCACCCCTGGCTGGGCATTTCCAGCCAGGAGCTGGACCAGCTTCTCGCCAGTGAGCGGGGTATCCCCCTCGCCGCCGGGGCCCTGGTCCAGCGGGTCGTACGGGACAGCCCGGCGGACCGGGCCGGTATCCGGCCCGGCGACGTCATCACCCGGGTCGACGGGCGGCCGGTCCGGCAGGCGGAAGATATTGCCGACTACCTGGATTCGGCCAAGGCCGTGGGCGACACGGTGACCCTCGAGGTCTGGCGGGACGGTGAGACATTTAGCCTCGAGGTGACCCTCGGGGAATGGCCGGAGATTCTCGGCAATCGCTGACGGCGGCAGCCGGGCCCAGCCTTGAGCCGGTTCCGGCCCACCGGCGCTGGCTGGTGGCGCTGGCCGGCCTGCTACTGCTCTTTATCGGCGCCGGGGTCGGCTTTTACGGTTTCAGCGCCTTCGTGAAGCCGCTGGCGGCCGAGTTCGGGTGGGGCCGGGGCGAGGTCAGCCTGGCCATAACCGTTCAGTTTCTCACCACGGCCCTGGCCGGACCCCTGGTTGGCAGGCTGGTTGACCGCCACGGACCCCGGAGCCCCATGCTGGCGGGGCTCGTCATCTACGGGTTGACCCTGCTGGGGCTGAGCCGAATGTCAGCCCGCTGGCACCTGCTGGCCGGTTTTGTGGGCCTCGGTATTGGAAGCGCCCTCTACGGGACGGTACCGGTTCAGAGCGCGGTCGCGGCGGCATTTGGGGCGCGGCGGGGGCGGGCGGTGGGCCTGGTGACCATGGGCATCAGCCTGGGCGGGGTCATTATGGCGCCGGTCGCCGTCCTGCTGATCGACAGCCTCGGCTGGCGCTCAGCCCTGGCCGCCCTCGGGCTGGGGATCCTGGTCCTGATGCCGCCGGTGGTGGCCCTCACCATCCCGGCCCCTGACCGGAAGCCGGCGGCCGTTCGGGCCGCCGGGGAAGGCCCATCCCTGGGCCGGGTCATCCGCCAGCCGGTCTTCTGGACCCTCGGACTGGCCATCTTCACCGGCGGCATCGGGGCCCTGGCAACCCTTTTTCACCTGGTAAGCTTTTTTACCGACCGGGGCTTGAGTCCGCTCACGGCGTCGGTCCTGCTGAGCCTGACGACCGCATTCGGGATTGTGGCCAAGCTGATTTTCGGGCCGCTGTGTGACCTCATCTCGGCCCGGCGGGTGATGTTCCTGACCTTCAGCCTGCAGATTGCCGGCCTGTGCGGCTACCTGCTCCTGCCGCCGGGGGTGGTGGCCTACGGCCTTACGGCCGTCGTCTTTGGCCTCGGTATGGGGGCGAACTCCGCCGTCCACCCCATCCTGGCCAGCCAGACCTTCGGCCTGGCGGCCTTCGGGACGGTCTTCGGGGCCCTGGTGGCCTTCTTTCAGGTGGCGTCTGCCCTGGGACCGGCCATCGCCGGCCTGGCCTACGACCTGACCGGCAGCTACTCGGCGGCCTTCTTGACCTTCCTGGCCGGGCTGCTGGTCGGCCTGGCCAGCCTGGCCGTCAGCGGCCGGCTGCTGGGGGCCGGCCGGTCCTAGTCCAGGCCCAGCGTCCGGGCCACCACCTCCCGCTGGAAGTCCAGGTCGCCGAACCGGATTTCCAGGGCCTTGCCCCGCCGGGTGTAAAGCTGCAGGTCGTAGTCCCGGGTAAAGCCGATGGCCCCGTGAATCTGGTGGGCCTCGGCAAACACCCGCCGGCAGGCCTCACTGGCCCAGCCTTTGGCGATGGCCACCTCCCGTTCGGCCTCGAGGCCCTCGCTCAGGGCCCAGGCGGCCTGGTAGGTGACGAACCGGGCCCCGTCCACATCGGTGGCCATGTTGGCGCACTTGTGCTGGATGGCCTGGAATGAGCCGATGGGCACCCCGAACTGGACCCGGGTCTTGGCGTAATTTACGGCCATCTCAAAGGCCTTCTGGGCGCCACCGACCAGGTAGGCGCAGGCGGCCACCGTTGCCCGCTGAATCAGCCGCCGGAGCACCGCCTCGCCCCCGCCCGGCTCACCTAAGACGGCGTCCCGGCCGACCCGGACGTTATCATAGGTGACCTCGGCCTGCTTGTCCTTGGCGATGGTCTTTAAAAGCTCCACCGAAAGCCCCGGCGCATTGCCGGGCACCAGCAGGGCCGTGAGGCCCTCCGGGGTCCTGGCGGCCGTGAGAATATACCCGGCCACGTTCGCCCAGGGGACAAAAAGCTTGGTCCCCGTGAGGACGTAAAAGTCTCCGTCCGGCCGGCCTTCCAGTGACACGGTGCTTAAGTCGTTTTCGCTGCCGGGCTCATCGATGGCGTAGGTGGCGATAAGCTCGCCGGCCACAATCTTCGGCAGGAGCTCCCGCTTCTGAGCCTCGGTCCCGTGGTCGAGGACCGCCAGGCCGGTAACCATCGTCTCGATGTACGGGGCCGGCAGCAGCGCCCGGCCCATCTCTTCAAGGAGCAGGGCCATATCCAGGTAGGCCATCCCCAGGCCGCCGTATTCGGCCGGGAACGGCAGCCCGAGCCAGCCCAGGCTGGCCATTTTCTGCCAGAGGGCGGGCGGGTAGCCCTGTGGGTCCTGCTCCATCGCCCGGACCAGCCGGGGCGGACACTCGGCCTCCAGAAAGTCGCGGGCCGATTTGCGCAGCATCTCCTGTTCTTCGGTAAAACCCAGGTCCATTGTTCGCCTCCCGGTTTTAAATTCGGCGGTAGGCCCCGAAGGGACCGAGCGGGGCCCCACCCAGCAGGTGCATGTGCAGGTGGAAGATAACCTGCCCCGAGTCGGGGCCGTTGTTAATCACCAGCCGGTACCCGGTAGATTTTATGCCCTGTTTTTCGGCAACAGCCTGGGCCGCCCGGAACATCTTCCAGATGGTCGGGGCGTGCCGCTCCTCCAGCTCGTCAACTGAGGCCACGTGCTCGAGCGGGACCACCAGGATGTGGACGGGGGCCCGGGGCATTATATCTTTAAAAGCGATAACGGCATCGTCCCGGTAGACGACGTCGGCCGGCGCTTCGCCCGCGATGATGCGACAGAAGATGCAGTCCCGGGCCATCGCCCCTTAATTTACGGGAAAGCCCGGCCGAAGTCAAGTCGGCCCTGGGCCGCCAGCTCCAGCGGGCTCCACACCGCGCTCGGCCGGTCCCGCAGGGCCACCTCAATCCGGACCGGATTCGCCCCGGCGGCCTCAAAAATCCGGGCCACGGTCCGGCGGGCAAGCCGGGGCGAATTGTTCACCGCCGAAAGGTGGGCGAGCCAGACGGTGCGGGGCCGGCCGTCGGCCACCTGCAACAGGATGCGGGCGGCCTGCTCGTTCGAAAGGTGGCCGTTGGGGGCGGCGATCCGGGCCTTGAGGGGACCGCTGTAGGGGCCGTTAAGAAGCCGGCGCAGGTCATGGTTCGAGTCGAGGATGATCAGGTCGGCCTGGCGCAGGGCCGAGAGCAGGTCCTCGCAGGCCTCGCCGAGGTCCACGGCCACGGCTACCCGCCACGGCCCCACCCCCACCAGGTACCCGACCGGCTGGCGGGCGTCGTGGGGGAGGCCGAAGCTGGTGACCAGAAAACCCCCGACCGCCACGGTAGTGCCAACCGGCTGGGCCAGGCCATCGACCCGCAGACCGCCCCGGCGCAATTCATCCAGGGTGCCGGGACTGGCGATGACCGGCAGGTCGAACTGGCGGCAAACCGCCCCGACGGCCGAAACGTGGTCGGCGTGCTCGTGGGTCAGGCAGACGCCAACCAGTCGGGGCCGGTCCGGGAGCCGGCGAAGTTCCCCCTGGAGCTGCCGGGCCGGAATGCCGGCGTCAACAAGCAGGGCCTCCGGCCCGCACCAGAAAAGGTAGGCGTTGCCGCTGCTTCCGCTGGCGAGCGACTTAACCCGAAGCGTGCACGCCCTCCCGGAGTCAAACTCGCGAACTCGGACGATTATACTCCGCCCCAGGTTCGGGGAGATACATCACCGTGTAATAATATACCCGAGGTGTCGGGATGCTGAGAGCGGCTCAGGAGTCGCCGGCCCGCCGGCTGTGGGGTCGGCTGCGGACTAGCCTCGGCCTGGTGATTGTGGCCGTTGCGCTGGCGATTGCCGCCGGCGAGGGCCTCGGCCTCTTCGACCGCCTGGCGGAGAGCCTCCCCCTGGCCGCGGGGGCCGCGCTGGTTGGGGCCGCCGGGTGGCCGGTCTTCCGGGAGGTGCTGGCCGCTGCCCGGCGCCGGCAGGTGACGCCCCACACGTTGATGACGGTGGGGGCCATGGCGGCCCTGGCCGCCGGCGAGTGGCCCTCGGCCCTGGTCGTCGTCTTCTTCATGCGGGTTGGGGAGGCGGTTGAAGGGTTCACGGTGAACCAGGCCCGCCGGGCCATTCGGGCCCTGGCCAACCTGGCGCCCCGGCGGGCCACGGTGGTCCGGGACGGCACCGAGGTGGAGGTGCCGGTGGGCGAGGTTCGGGTCGGGGAGACGGTGGTGGTCCGAAACGGGGCCCGGGTGCCCGTGGATGGCACCGTGGTCGACGGCCAGGCGGTGGTGGACCAGTCGGCCCTTACCGGCGAAAGCCTGCCGGTCGACGTCGGCCCCGGCGCCACGGTCTACGCCGCCGCCATCGTCCGGCAGGGCTACCTGCGGGTCCGGGCGGAGCGGGTGGGGCCGGACACGACCTTCGGAAGGGTCATCCGGCTGGTTGAGGAGGCCGAGACCCAGCGGGGCCGGATGCAGCGGGTCGCCGACCGGTTCTCGACCTGGTACCTGCCGGTCGTGCTGGTCGTGGCCGCGGCCACGTTTCTTTTGGGCGGGGGACCGCTGGCGGCAGCCGCCGTTCTGGTTGTCGCCTGCTCGTGCGCGTTCGGGCTGGCCACGCCGGTGGCGGTGCTGGCCGCGGCCGGGGCGGCCGCCCGTCACGGCCTGGTGGTTAAGGGCGGCCGGTTCCTTGAGGCCCTGGCCCGGGCCGATGTCGTGCTGGTCGACAAGACCGGCACTCTAACCCTCGGCCAGCCGCAGGTTGCCGAAATTGTGCCGGCCGACGGCTGGTCGGCATCGCAGGTCCTCGGGACGGCGGCCGCCGCCGAAGTTTATTCGAACCATCCCCTGGCCGCCGCCGTCCGGGCGGCCGCGCGGGCGCAGGGCGTCCCCATTCAGGTTCCCGAGTCTTTCGAAGAGGTGCCGGGCGTCGGGGTCCGGGCCCGGGTCAACGGCCGGTGGGTCCGGGTCGGTCGTCCCGAGCGGCTCGGGGTTGGCCTGTCCCGGAGGGCCGGCGGGACGGCCCTGGCGGTCGTCCTGGAGGCCGATGGGGCCTTCAAGCCCTGCGGGCTTATCCTGCTGGCCGACCGCCTGCGGCCGGAGGTTCCCGGGGCGCTGCAGGCCCTCCGGGCTGAAGTCCGGCAAATTGAGCTCCTTACCGGCGACCGGCCGGAGGTGGCCGCTTCCCTGGCGCGTGCGCTGGCGGTTGATTACCGCGCCGGCCTCCTGCCCGAGGATAAGGTCGCGGTCGTAAAGGAGTACCGGGCCCGCGGCCACACGGTTGTCATGGTCGGCGACGGCATAAACGACGCCCCGGCCCTGGCCGCAGCCGACGTGGGCATTGCCATGGGGGCCGTCGGTAGCGACGTGGCGATTGAGGCGGCCCCGGTGGTTTTGCTCCGGGAAGACTGGAGCCTTGTGCCGGCAGCCATCCGGCTCGCCCGCCGAACCGTCCGGACAATCCGGCTTAACCTGCTCCTGGCAGCCTTGTACAACCTGGTCGGGTTAAGTCTGGCCGCCACCGGGGTGCTGCCCGTTTCGGTGGCGGCCGCCGCCCAGTTTATTCCGGATATCCTCATTCTGGGCAACTCGGCCCGTCTGGTCCGCTGGCGGCCGGCCTGAGCCCCGGTCGGGCAGGGGCTGGGTTATAATCTTCGGGGATGGCAGTTCGGGAGATCCTGAAATACCCCGACCCGCGCCTCCGCACCAAAGCGAAGCGGGTGCGGGAGATCGACACCTCAGTCCAGCGGCTCATCGATGACATGGTCGAGACCATGCGGGCCGCCAACGGGGTGGGCCTCGCCGCGACCCAAATCGGGGTCCCCCTCCGGGTTGCCGTCGTCGAACCGCGCGACGGCCAGCTGATCGTTCTGATAAACCCGGAGGTCGTCAAGACCTCCGGCCAGCGGCGGGTTGAGGAGGCCTGCCTGAGCATCCCGGGCTATTGGGGCGAGCTTACCCGCTCCGAAACGGTGGTGGTCCGGGCCCTGGACCGGAACGGCCGGGAGTTCCGGCTCAGGGCAACCGGCCTGCTGGCCCAGGCCCTCGAGCACGAGATTGACCACCTGAACGGCATCCTCTACATCGACCGGCTCGACCGTCCCGAAGACCTCCACCAGGTCGAGGCGGAGCCGGAGGAGGCGGCCACATAGGTGCGGCGGGCAAACCTGCCCCTGTTTTTCTTCATCGTCGGCCTGACGGCCCTCGCCCTCTGGGTCGACTGGCCCCAGAAGCCCGAAAACTACCTGCCGCCGGTCCTGCCCTGGCCCAGCAACCCCGGTATCCACATCCAGGTCGGTTCCTGGGAGTTCCACCGGCAGGGCTTCCGCCTGGGCCTTGACCTGCAGGGTGGGACGAACCTCGTCTACCAGGCTGACCTCTCGAAAATCGACCCCCAGGACTGGGAAGCGGCGATGAACGCCCTGGTCCACACGATCGAGCGCCGGGTTAACGCCTTCGGGGTTACGGAAGCGGTCGTCCAGCGGTTAGGCAATGACCGGGTGGCCGTTCAGCTTCCCGGGGTTCGGGATATCGAGGAGGCAAAGCGACTCATCGGGCAGACCGCCCAGCTGGTGTTCAGGGAGCGGACCTACGACCCGTCGGGGAACCCGACCGACAAAGACATCGACCTGACCGGGGCCGACCTGCGCCGGGCCTACGCCTGCACCGATGAGCTCGGGCGGCCGGCCGTCTGCCTCGAGTTCAACGACCGGGGAACGAAAATCTGGGCCGACGTGACCAGCCGGCTGGCGGGCCGGTTGGATGCCGCGGTAGCGATCTTTCTAGACAACGAGCTTCTGACGGCCCCGGTGGTGCGAACGCCGATCCTGCAGGGCCGGACCATCATTGAGGGCAACTTCACCGTCGACTCCGCCCGGCTGCTGGCAACCCAGCTCAACTCCGGCGCCCTCCCGGTCCCGATCCGGGTCATCCGGCAGGAGGACGTCGGGGCCACCCTGGGGGCCGACTCCGTTCGCAAGAGCCTGGTCGCCGGCGGCCTCGGAGTTTTGGCCGTTATGGTTTTCATGGCCGGCTACTACCGGTTTCCCGGCCTCGTCGCCGACGTCGCCCTGGGAATTTACGCCCTTCTGGTCCTGGCCATTTTTAAACTCATCCCGGTTACGTTGACCCTGGCCGGGATCGCCGGGTTTATCCTCTCGGTTGGGATGGCGGTGGACGCCAACATCCTTATCTTCGAGCGGATGCGGGAAGAGCTCAGGGCCGGCCGAACCCTCGGGGCCGCCCTGGAAGCCGGGTTTAACCGGGCCTGGACGTCGATCCGGGATAGCAACGTCTCAACCCTGATAACGTGTGCAATCCTCTGGGCGTTCGCCAGCAGCCTGGGAACCCCGCTGCTCCAGGGGTTTGCCCTGACCCTGGCCATCGGCGTCGTGGTGAGCATGTTCAGCGCCATAACGGTCACCCGCAACTTCATGCGGCTGGCCCACGAGCTCTGGTTCGCCCGGCCGGACGCCCTCGACAGCCCCTTTGTCCGGTTCCTGTTTGACGTGGAAGCGGAAGTCGCCAAGCGGGTTACCGCCCAAACCTGGAAGCCGGCAGGCCACTGAGATGCACGACCTGGTTGGGAAAAGATATTACTTTTTTCTGCTGTCGCTTCTGGTCATCATTCCCGGCGTCATCTCGCTTTTAATCCCGCCGGCCCTCCGGCTGGGCATCGATTTTACCAGCGGGACGACGATGACGCTGCGGTTCCAGCGGCCGGTCGAGCTGGCGGAGCTGCGGTCGGCGTTCGCCGAATTCGGCCACCCGGACGCCGTCATTCAGGTTACGGGGGGCGGCGACTTTATTGTCCGGACCCGGCCGTTCAGCGAGCTGGAGGGCGGTGCCGACGAGGAGTCGGCCCGGAGCCGGCTGGTCGCGTTCCTCCAGGATAAGTTCGGGCCGGTGGACGTCCTGGATTTTGCGACGATCTCGCCGGTGGTGGCGGCCGAGACTGTTCGGAACTCGGCCCTGGCGGTGGCGGCCGCGTCGGTGGGCATCCTCCTTTACCTGACCCTCGCTTTTCGGAGCGTGCGCCATCCGTTCAGGTACGGGGTCTGTGCCGTCGTCGCCCTGCTCCACGACGTGCTGGTGGTTATCGGCATATTCTCGATCCTGGGCAAGACCGCCGGCGTCGAAGTTGACACGATGTTCATCACGGCCCTGCTCACGGTCATTGGGTTCAGCGTCCACGACACGATCGTGGTTTTCGACCGGATCCGGGAGAATGCCCGCCGGCTGGCCGGGGCCGACTTTCCGTCGGTGGTCAATTACAGCCTGCTCCAGACGGTCGGCCGCTCCCTGAACACGTCCCTGACGGTGGTGTTCACGCTGACGGCCCTGCTTTTCTTCGGCGGCGTGACGATTCGGTCGTTTGTCCTGGCCCTGCTTATCGGCATCGTGAGCGGCACTTACAGCTCGATTTTTAATGCCAGCATGCTGCTGGTGGCCTGGAACGAAGGCGACTTTGGCCGCCTGGCGCGGCGGGCGTTCGGGCTGGTCCCGGCCAGGGGGTAAGGATGGGCGCGATTTTATTTAAAGAGCTGCGGGCGCGGGCGAGAAGTCCCCGAACCGTTCTGCTCCTGACGTTTTACCTCATCCTGCTCGGTGGCCTCTCGTATCTTTACTTTCGAGCTCTGGCCGACCAGCCGCTCCGGGGCGGGGCCCAGGCCGCCGCGACCGGGCGGGCGATTTTCACATCGATTGTGACGGTGGAGCTGCTGCTGGTCTGTTTTCTCACCCCGAGCTTCACGGCCGGGCTGGTGGCGGGGGAACGGGAGCGGCAAACCCTGGACCTGCTCATTACGACCCCGATCCGGTCCTACTCCATCGTTCTGGGTAAGCTTTTCGCCGCCCTCGCGGTGATTATTCTGCTCGTCGTTACGGCGGTTCCGGTGCAGAGCGTCGCTTTCATGCTGGGGGGCGTTGACCCCCTCCAGATCGTTACCGCCTCGGCCCTGCTGCTGATTACGGCCCTGGCGTTCGGTGCCCTGGGCATGCTCAGCTCGGCGGTGATGCGTACCAGCCTGGCGGCGACCGTCCTTGCCTACGCCCTGGTGCTCATACTGGTCCTTGGGGCAGGTTCGGTGAGAAGCCTGACGACCGGTACCCCGGCCGGCCGGTATACGAGCCTGCTCGCCTACGTGGACCCGTTCTCGGCGGTGGGCAGCGCCCTGGGAATCCAGCAGTTCGAACTTGCCCGACCCATCGAGCGGCTGCCGCCCCAGCCCGGGTTCATCGAGGCCCGCCCCCTGCCCCTCCCCCGACCCGACCAGGTTGGGGGTGTCCCCGGCCCCCAGCGGGGAGTGGTGGTCCAGCCGAATCCGGTTCAAATGCCGCCGGTGGTTCGGGAGCTTATTCGGCCCGCCGACGCCCGGGTTATACCGTACTACCTGCTGGCGTACCTTGGCTTAACCGGCCTTTCCCTGGCATTGACAGCCCGGCTTTTGCGAGAGACCTGATGGTGCAGGAGGCAGTGCTCCCCATGGCGGAAGCCGACGTTGACCTGTGGGAGGCGGTCCACGAGGCCCTGCTGCTGGCCGAACCCACCACGGTGAGCGACATCAAGATCAACGTTGAAGACGGGGTTGTGGTCTTGGAAGGCGTCGTGCGCACCGAGGTTGCCAAGCGGCTGGCCCCAACGGTGGTGGGCACCGTTCCCGGGGTGAAGCGGGTCATCAGCCGGTTAGTAAGCGATACCGAAATCCAGGTCCAGGTCGCGTCGGCCGTCATGTCCGACCCGCGGTTCCGGCGGGCGACCCCGATTCGGGTTGAGTCCTTCCTGGGCACCGTGCGACTGCTCGGCCGGGTTCCGTCCGCCGAGCACAGGGTCCTTGCCGAACAGATCGCCCGGCAGGTCCCGGGGGTCAAGGCCGTCGTTAACGAGCTGACGGTTGGCCCCTGACGCAGAGGACGAAATTCCCGGCCCGGTCGGTGTGGTACTCGTAGTCGGTTTCCCCCGCCCGCACCACGATTTTATAGCCCGGGGTTATGACCTGGGCGTAAAACTTGCCGGACTCGGGGCACCCCAGGCTCGTATCGGGCCAGTCCACCGCCTCAAGGCTCGCCAGCCGCACCCTGGACGGGTCCTGGCCCGACCGGCGGGCGGCATCGGCCCGGACCGCCGCAACGATTCGCTCGGCCTCGGGCGGCACCGGCGGCTCAGCACCCCCGCCCGGACCAGACTCGCCACACCCGGCAACCAGCCCGCCGGCCAGTCCGAGCAGGCCGATGAGGAGGACGGTGCGGCCCCAGCCCAGCCGGAGGGCCAGAAACCCAAGTCCCCCGGCGGCGGTGAGACCGGCTCCTACGACGATAAGCGGCCTGACCGCCGGCGGCTGCCGGGTCTCCGCCGGCACCGATTCAGGTCGGGCGGTCGCACGGTCGGCGGCCGCAGGGGCTGGCGGGCCGGCGGCCGGGGCCGTAAGCGGGTGGGTGGGCCTGGGAAGAAGCAAATCGGCCCCGAGGAGGAGCAGGCCCGCCACCAGAGCCGCAACGGCGGCCAGCTCGGCCAGCCGGCGCGCCGACCGGGGCCGAACCACCACCGGGTGGGCCGGGGTTTCGAGAGGAAGCTCGGCCACCAGTCTTTTCACCCGGCGCAGGTCGGCCAGCAGGGCGCGGCACCGGTTGCAGGCGGCCAGGTGGGCTTCGACTGCCCGCCGCCCTTCGTCTTCCAGCTCCCCGTCCAGGTAGGCCGAAAGGAGGGCCTCGGTTTCCGGGTCGTGGAGGTCCGGTCTGCCCGCCATATTACTCCCCGCTCAGAAGTTCCGGCCGCTTTAAAAGGGCGGCCCGCAGACCCAACCGGCCCCGGTGAATCCGGGACCGCACGGTGCCGACCGGCCAGCCGGTCAGGGCCGCAATCTCACTGTAAGCATAGCCGAAAAGGTCGGCCAGAACCACCGCCAGCCGCTGGTCGGGGTCGAGCTCCCGCAGGGCGCGGCGGACCAGTTCCTGCCGCTCGGCGGCCAGAACCGCCTCCTCCGGCTGGCCATCTGGGGCCGGGTCGGCCCGGCCGGCCGGCGGGCCAGCCGCCAGCCGCCGGCGGCGTCGGAGGCGGTCCCGGCACCGGTTGATGGCCACCTTGAAAAGCCACGACCGGAGGTCGCCCCGGATCGACCGGAGATTAACCCAGGCGGCGACAAAGGCGTCCTGGGTGGCGTCGGCGGCCTCGTCGGGGTCGTCAAGAACCTGACGGCAAAGGGTGTAGACGGCCGGCTGGTATTCCGCAACCAGCCGCCCGAACGCGGCAGCATCACCCCGCCGGGCCCGTTCCAGGAGGAAGACCTGCTCGTCAGTTATGTCCACCAACGCTATTTTAGCTCGGCTCGTAAAAGGCCTTGAAACGGTGCGGGCGAAGACCGCGGTCTCACCGGTTCGGCCGCGGCGACCCAGAGCGCCGAGGCTTCGGCCAGATGCCTTGCGGGCCCGAGCCGGTGGGCCTCATCGCCGGTCAGGTGTCGCCGATCCTTGACAGAGTAGCTGGTTTGTGCTAATGTA
>FWWL01001192.1_pt1 | contig 64280 bp, 47 predicted proteins | sample 2228331 | NCBI WGS metagenome assembly FWWL01 (sample SAMEA103939775, study PRJEB20133) | metagenome
TCGGTATCTGCGCGCGCATCCCGCAGTGGTCCAGGGTGTGACCGGGTTTGCGTGGCTACCCAATACGTGATTATCTATCTAAAGTCGGTATCAGAACGTGCAGCGGAAACCGGGTGTCATTCAGAGAACGGCCTGCCTTCAGTTATGCGAAGCTCGAGGCGGCGCTGCGTGACGGGCCGGTCATCCTGGAGCTGTCCAATCTCCGCACGGGGTACATGCACTTCGTGATTGTGATCAGCGGCAGCGGCGCCAATCCGGCCAACTATGTCGCGCACGATCCGGGCCGACGCAATGGCGCAAACAAACCGTTGAGTGAAGTGATCAACTTCTGGCGCACTTACAACAATTTTGGCTTCGAGCCGCGCAGCTTGCGCCTCTACAACGGCACGCCCACGCGGGCCAGCCTCAGCAGCGAGTTGCAGGCCGAACTCCCGCTACTGGATGCGCCAGAGCTGGCGGCAGGCGAAGTGGTCAGCGGCGCCGCCGTCTTGTATGATGTCAGCCAGAATGCGCTGATTTTGGAACTGGCCGCGCAGAGCAGCGCTGGCAGCGTGACCGAGATACGCATCTGGACGAGTGCGCAAGCGAGTGATCGCTGGCAGCCATTTGCTCGCTATGTGGAAGTGCCGATGCATCAGCGCATCTTCGTGCAGTTCCGCGATGCCAGAGGGAACACCTCGGCGGTGATCGAGGCTCGCGTACCCGCTGCGCCAGCCGCGGTGTCGATATCGCACACCCTGTTTGTGCCCCTCACTATGCGGTAATCGGTAACGATTGGGCGGGCGGCGACGATGGTTTTCGTCGCCCGCCTGAATACGCTCTCTCCCCACGCGCGCCAACAAGAGCCGCTGCCAGCCCTCAACCCAGCGTCTCGCGCGCGAATTGGGAACAGTGTATCTGCCCGGCGAAATTATTGACGAATAGGCAGCAGAATAGCTTGCGCAACGCTATGCGATCTCCTGTGACAGCGCCACTATTCCACCCTCATACCGACTTTAGATAGATGGTCACGTATCGGGCAGCCACGTCAACGCTGTCTCAGAGCGCAGGATACGGCGGGAGCGCTCCGCAGAGCGGTTGCTGGGGCAGCACCGATCGCGCGCCGAACGCTGGTATGAACGGCATGGCGGCGGCGTGGCCATCGCCTGCGCACCCTCACTCCCGCCCCGCTCCTGCTGGGAGAGCGGAGCAGCAGCGGGCGCTGAGGCACGACTCCCGCTGACGCGGGGGATTGCTTCGGGCGCTCCGCGCCCTCGCAATGACATGGATCGGGACGGCGCCACACGCTCCTGACCAGACAGCAGGATGGCACGGGCGCGCGGGAAGCGCCGCGCGCTGATCTGAAGATGATTGGGCACCTAAAGTTGGTATCATCATCCTAACCTGTACAACCAGTGTAACTGGCTGCGACTCACCCACGTCGGCATTGCTCGGATTGCCAGGTTGCGCAATCGGCGCAGCCGATCGTCACGGAGATGAGCAATTTGCCCATACCGGCGGGCAGTCTGGGCGATGCGCTGCGCCCGCCGCAGACGCTGCCGTTCGTAGGCTTGCAGCGCTGCGGTGATGGTCGAACAGCGAACGAGCTGCGCTGCCAGCGCGAGCGCATCTTCGATTGCCTGCGCGCCGCCCTGACCAAGATTCGGGGTCATGGCATGAGCGGCATCGCCCACCAGCGCAACACGTCTCCGCCACCAGCATGGCAATGGCGCCAGTTCATAGAGATCGGTGGTGATGATCTCGTCTGCCACGGTATGCTGGATGAGGGCGGGAATCGGATCGGGGAAGGTCGCATAGTCCTGGGTGAGCCGGGCAACTCGCTGATCTGACGAGAGCCTGCTGCCGGAGGGAGCGATAAACGGCGCGTACCAGTAGACTAGATCGGGCGCGATGGCTGAGAAGCCGAAACGGTGCGCGCCGCCCCACACCTCCCAGGCAACCCGCTGTAACGAGGCCGGCAATGACATGCGCGCAATGCCCCGGTAACAGCTTTGGCCGCTGTAACGAAGCTGAGCATTCGGGAACAGGGTCTGGCGGATGACCGAGTTGATACCGTCGGCGCCTACCAGCAGATCGCCGGTTGCTGTCGTGCTGTCGGCGAAGTGAGCGGTAACCCTGTCGTCACCCAGACTGAAACCAATGCACTGTTTTCCCAAATGGAGCGTTGCCGGACGGATGCGCTCAATGAGGGCCTGATGCACATCCGCCCGGCGGATCGCAACGGTGGTGTGACCGAACGTGGCGCGTATCTGCGACAGATCAATCACGCTCAGCAGGCCGGCGGCGCTGTCACGCAGCTCAAGCCGCTCCAGAGGCACGCCCTTCTGCAACACTGCGCGGTCTAAGGCCAGCCGTTGGAGCGCAAGCATGGCATTAGTCGGCATCCAGATACCTTTGCCGATCGGTTTCAGATCACTCGCCGCCTCGTAGACGAGCGCCGTGATGCCCTGCTGCTGAAGGGCGATGGCTGTGGTCAGGCCGGCAATGCCGCCACCGATAACGATCACTGTATGCAAACGATTATCATCCTTGTGGTTGCGCGCGAAAACCCAGCAAGCGCATGCCGTTGAGCGTCACCAGCAACGAGGCGCCGACATCGGCCAGCACTGCCATCCACATCGTGCCGAGACCAGGCAGCGCCAGCGCGATGAAGAGGAGCTTGATGCCGATGCTGAACGCGACATTGGCGGCAATGGTGCGCATGGCCTGCCGACTGAGCGCAATCGCGAACGGCAACTGGCGCAGATCGCCGCCGAGCAGCGTGATGTCCGCCGTCTCCATGGCCTGCGTTGTGCCGCCGGCGTCAGCGCCGATGGCGATGCCCACATCGGCGCTGGCCAGCGCCGGCGCGTCGTTGATGCCGTCGCCGACCATCGCGACGGCGCCATTGGACTGGCGCAGCGCGCGCACCGCCTGCGCCTTGTCTGCCGGCAACAGACCGGCGCGCACCTCATTCACGCCGAGTTCGCCGGCGATCCGCTCGGCAGTGGCCGGCTCATCGCCGGTTAGCATCACCACCTGCAACCCCTGTTGTCGGAGAGCGCGGATCGCGCTGCGACTCTCTGGCCGCGCGGTATCGGCAACGGTGATCGTGCCGCAATAGCGCCCCCCAATCCCCACCATGAGCGGGGTGCGCCCAAGCTGGCTGTCACGTTGCGCGGCCAGACAATGCTGTTCATCGTGGCGCACTGTCTGATCGAAGACGCGATGGCTGCCGATCAAGACCTCGGTTCCATTGACTACTCCCTGCACACCCTGCCCGACCAGCGCCCGCACCTGTTCGGCGGGCGGCAACGTCAGGCCGCGATTCGTGGCCGCGCTGACGATGGCATAGGCCAGCGGGTGTTCTGAGCGGCGCTCCACGGCGCCGGCCACAGCCAGCAGCTCGTCGCACGCCGGACAGTGGCCGACGGTCGTTTCCTGCTGCGCTGGGCAATCAACGGCACGCAGACCAACCACCGCCGGTTTGCCGGTAGTGAGCGTACCCGTCTTGTCAACGGCAATCGTCTTGACTCGCGCCAGCGCTTCAAGGTAGGCGCCGCCCTTGATCAGCACGCCATGGCGCGCGGCGGCGCTTAACGCACTGACGATAGTAACCGGCGTGCTGATCACCAGCGCGCACGGGCAGGCGACCACCAGGAGCGCTAGGCCGCGATAGAGCCAGCCGAAGGTTTCAGGATCGGGATTCCAGAAGGGCTGGCCGAACCCAAGCGGCGGCACGATCGCCACCAGCGCGGCCAGCGCGACCACCAGCGGCGTGTAGATGCGGGCGAAGCGATCGACAAACCGCTGCACCGGCGCGCGACGTTCCTGCGCCTCGGCAACCAGACGGATCATGCGGGCAATGGCGCTCTCGGCAGCCAGCCGATCGACCGTCATCTCCAGACTGCCCTCACCGTTGATCGTGCCGGCAAACAAGGGATCGCCCACGCTCCGCTCGACCAGGCGGCTCTCACCCGTGATCGGGGCCTGATTGACCAGCGAACTGCCAGCCGCCACTGTGCCATCGACCGGAATGCGTTCACCGGGCCGGATCAACAGGCGATCGCCCACCCGCACCTCGGCGACCGGCACGACCCGCTCGCCATCGGGCAGCAGCAACGTCGCTGTGGGCGGCGTCAGTTCGAGCAGACTGCGGATCGCATACCGCGCGCGACTGGCAGTATAGCCCTCCAGCGCCTCGCCGATCGCATACAGCACCACTACCAGGCCAGCCTCGACATACGCGCCGATCACCACTGCGCCGACCGCCGCGATCGTCATCAACGCATCGATGCTCAGCTCACGGTTTGCGCGCAGCGTCCGCCATGCGTTCAACGCAATCGGCGGCCCCGCCAGCGCCAGCGCGATCAGGGCCAGCGCATCGATCCACAGCGCTTCCCAGCGCAACAGCTCGCGCAAGATGATGCCGGGCAGGGTCAGGATGAGACCGACCAGGGCCAGTTGGGTTTCGCGTCGGCTGAGCATAAACCGGAGCACGGTCGGCGGCGACTCAACCCGCGTTTCCGCAACACTGGCGATCTCGTAGCCCAGCTCACGCACTCGCGCCATCACTGCCGCCGGATCAACCTCACCGGTCACGTGAAGCTTCGCCGTGGTGAAATTGAGGCTGCACGCCGTCACGCCATCGAGGCGCGCTACCCCCCGCTCAATCGCGCGCGCGCAGTCGGGGCAATCCATACCTTCAATCGTAAACTGCTGGTGTTGCATGATCGTCATTCCTCAGCAGGGCAATCAATGCGGTTCATGCCCTCACTCTACCGCATTGCGGCGCGAAGTCAAGGGGGGAGAGTAAAAATGACACTATGTCTTAGTCACCTGAGCCGCCGGCCAGGCAATTCCGTTCGGAGCATCACACGGGGGCAGGCATGGGTGGTATCATATCAACTTTAGGTCTCTCATAAGCTCTGTCCAGGCAATTGATACCCGCGTGGTTCGGGCCATGGACTGCTGAAGCATGGCTTCAGCAGTCCATCGTGAACTGCGCCAGCGCGCGCTTCCCCACTCTGTTCAGGCAATCGATACCCGCATGGCTCCTCCCTGATCGTTCGGAGCGGAGCAGGGGTTGCGTGGCTGCCCAATACATGACTATCGATCTAACGTTGGTGTCATATCCGTTCACGGTATATCTTTGCCGCAAAAAACTGGGGATCGCACCACGTTTACAAAGGTCACGCTGAGGGTTGCAGATTGCTCGTGTGGTGACCGGTGTTGTGAGCGAAGGATGGAACCGAAAGGTAACGGAACGATGTGGATTGGGGACGATGATGGCGGAGTGACCCTGCGAATAGGTGGGGAGAGGAACCTCTGACGACCATCCCGCGCGCCTTGATATCCAGCGCCGATGGCGCCATGCTCGGCCAGCGCGCATCTGCGCATCACGAAACGCAGCAACGACGCGCGCGGCAGACCCGCAGCATCCGCCTGGCAACATAATGATGACGCACCCATCAGCTACCCACACACCAGATGGTTGCCGATGCAAGCACAGTCACTGGTAGTCAGAGATGAACGTGCTGCTGTGAAAATCCAGCGCCGCCCAGGCTCAGAATTGTTTCTAGGCGAACGTTCGCCTTTCCCTCTTGACAGGCGCGCGCCGGCGATGTATGATAAAGGCGAACGTTCGCCTAGTGAGTTGGATACGCCTATGGCAGCCAGCAAAGTCACGCTCAAAGATGTAGCGGCGCGCGCCGGGGTCAGCTACCAGACCGTCTCGAAGGTGCTGAACGGCGGTATGCAGGTTGCGCCCGAAACGATGGAGCGGATTCAGGCGGCGGTGCAGGAGCTGGGTTATCGCCCGAACCGGATTGCGCGCAATATGCGGGCTGGGCGCAGCTTCATGATCGGCTATTCCTGGACGCAGACCGAGCCGGGTCAGATCAATCACATCCTCGACCAGTTCCTCAGCAGCATGGTGCGCGAGGCAGGCATCGTGGGGTATCACGTCCTGCCCTTCCCCTTCCGTGAGGCTTCCTCGCCGACTGAGGCCTATCGCGAACTGATCCGGAGCGGCAACGTTGACGGCTTTGTCCTCTCGAGCGTGAATTATCACGACCCGCGCATCCAGTTTCTGATCAAGCAAAAGTTTCCCTTTGTGGCCTTTGGTCGCTCCAATCCCGATTGGGAGTTTGCCTGGGTAGATATTGACGGGGCAGCCGGAACGCGCCAGGCCATCGAGTATCTGATCGGGCGTGGGCACTGCCGGATTGCCATCCTGGCCTGGCCGGAAGATTCGCGGGTCGGCAATGACCGTTTGCAGGGCTATCTCGATGCCATGCAGGCGGCGCAGCTTGCAATCGAGCCTGATTATATGCTGCGGGGTGAAGGAACGTTTGAGGTGGGCCGCGCCATGACGCTGCATCTGCTCGATCTGGCTCCCACCCGGCGACCGACTGCAATCATGGCGCTCAACGACACAATGGCAATTGGGGCAATGGCCGCTGCCCGTGAACGCGGCCTGACGATTGGCACTGACCTGGCGATCATCGGGTTCGATGATGCGCCAATGGTGCAGTATCTCTTTCCGCCGCTGACCAGTGTGCGCCAGCCGATCGGCGAGGCCGGGCGCAGATGCGTCGAATTGCTGGTCGCGCTCATCGAGGGGCGAGAACCGGAACAACAACACGTCTTACTCCAGCCATCATTGATCATTCGCGCCTCGGCTTAGCGTCGGTTGATCATTTCGTGTCCTGATCATCGCCTGCTGATGACGGGATGGTGGGTTGTTGTTTGCAGTGAGGAGGGTAAAAAATGATCTGAAAACGCAATATTTTTCACAATCAAAATAATCTCTGTTTCTATCGAAAGGAGTTTCTATGAATCGCGCGATCAAATTCCTGGTTGTGTTCCTCGCGCTGGCGCTTGGTCTGAGCGCCTGCGGTCAGGCTGCCACCCAGCAACCTCAGCCCACGCCGCAAACCGTGCGCGAGACGGTGACGGTGCGTGAGACGGTGACGGTGAAAGAGACGGTCGTGGTGCCGGCGGAAAAGAAGGTGGTGCGGGTGTCGGGATGGGCTTCCAGCCCGGCAGAGACAGCGCTGCTCGAGTCGCTGCTTTACCGCTTCTCGGTCGAGAATCCCGACATTTTGGTCAAGTACGAGCCGATTACCGGCGATTACAAGCAGGTGTTGCTCACCTCGATCGCTTCGGGCACCGAGCCGGACATCTTCTACGTCGATATCTTCTGGTGGCTGGAGCTGGCGGCCAACGATGTCTTGCTGCCGCTTGACGATCTTATGGCGGCCAGTGGCGTGTCGCGTGACGATTTCATCCCGGCCCTGATCGATGCCTTCACCTACAACGGCAAGGTGTACGGCATTCCGAAGGACTTCAACACGCTGGGCATGTTCTACAACAAGGAGCTGTTCGACAAAGCTGGCCTGGCCTATCCGACCGATGACTGGACGTGGGACGATCTGAAGGAAGCGGCGGCGGCGCTGACCGATCTGAGCGATCCGAATCGGCCCGTCTACGGTTTCTGCACCCCGCCCGATCCCGGTCGGTTCCCGGTCTTCGTCTTCCAGAACGGCGGCATGGTGATGAACAGCGACTACACCGACACCATGCTCGACAGTGAAGCTGCGGTCAAAGCCGCCGAGTTCTACGCTTCGTTCCGCACCGCCAACATCGGCGCGTTGCCCTCGGATCTGGGTGAGGGCTGGCAGGGCACCCTCTTCGGCAAAGGTCAGTGCGCGATGGTGTACGAGGGCGGCTGGCTGATCCCGTATCTGCGCGACCAGTTCCCCAACACGAAGTATGGCGTCGTGATGCCGCCGGCTGGCCCTGGCGGCGAAGGCAACCTGATCTTCACGGTGGCCTGGGGCATCTCGGCGAACAGCAAGAACCCGGATGAGGCATGGAAGGTGGTCAACTTCCTGACCAGCGAAGCCAGCCAAAAGGCGGTGCTTGAGAGCGGGTTCGCGCTGCCGTCACGCAAGTCGCTGCAAGAGAGCGATTATCTGAAGAACAACCCCAATTCGGCGGCCATCTTCAACGGTTCGTTCTTCGGCGCGCGGCCCTTCTTCTGGGGCGCAGTCGGCTCCGATGTCAATGACCAGATGTCGAAGGCGCTCGAGCGCATGTTCAAAGAGAACCAGCCGGCGCCTGAGGCAATGAAACAGGCGGCGGATTCAATTCGGAGAGCGTTGCGCTAGCCGTCTGCGCGGGGTGAGCGGTAAGCGTCATCTGCCGCTTACCCCGCGCGCTACCACCGATGGGAGCAGAGTATGCGAACGAACATCGACCGCCGCAAAATTGTGGAAGCGCTCAACGGCTACCTGTTCATTTCGCCATGGTTGATTATCTTTGTCATCTTTAGTCTGATTTCGCTTGCTTATGCGGTCTACCTCTCGTTCACCGAATACAATCTGCTCAGACCGCCGCGCTGGTGGGGGCTGGAAGGGTATCAGCGCGTCTTTGCCGATGAACTCTTCCTCGCCAAGGCGCTGCCCAATACCTTCAAGTATGTGCTGATCGTGGTGCCGATCCAGACCTTCCTCAGTCTGGTGCTGGCCTTCGCCATGGATCAGAATCTGCGCTTCCAGCGCTTCTTTCGCACCATCTTCTACCTGCCGTCGGTGACCTCATCGGTGGTAATTTCGCTCATCTTCATCTGGATCTTCGCTCCGCAGGGGATTTTCAACCAGATCACCGGCCTGACGGTCAACTGGCTCGACGATCCGCGCACGGCCTTTTACGTGATTATGGGCATGAACATCTTTACCACCAGCGGCACGCTCATGCTCATCTTTCTGGCCGGATTGCAGGACATTCCGCTGGCCGTGTACGAGGCCGCCGAGATTGATGGGGCGAACGGCTTGCAAAAGTTCTTCTACATCACAGTGCCAATGCTGCGCCCGGTCATCTTCTTCGTCGTCACTGTCGGCGTGATCGGTTGCTTCCAGGTCTTCGATCAGATCTATGTGATGACCGCCGGCGGCCCACTCGATAGCACAACCACGATCACCTACCTGATCTACAAGTGGGCATTCCGCGATACTCGCATCCAGATGGGTCAGGCATCGGCGCTGGCCGTGATCCTGACGCTGATCATTCTGGCGGTAACCATTTTGCAACGGCGCGTGATTGAAGGCAGCGGCAGCGGCGCCGAGCGCTAGAAAGGCAAGCACGATGGCGGTGACAACTCGTTCACACCCGCAGGTGTATGAGCGGACGATCTTCTTCGACCGGCTGCGCAGGTATCTCTTCTTTGCGATGCTGGCTTTCTGGGCAGCGCTTTCCATCGCGCCGCTCTACTTCACGCTGGTCTTTTCCTTCAAACCGGTAGCTGATGTCTACACCCCGCCGATCTGGTTGCCAGTTCCATTCACTCTGGAAAATTACCAGACCATTCTGGGCACATTTCAGCTCTTTCCGCGCTGGGTCTGGAATAGTGTCTTTATTTCGGTGATCATCACCGCATTTCGCGTGCTGTTTTGCGCCATGGCCGGCTACGCCTTCGCCCGAATTGAGTTTCCGCTCAGGGCGTTTTGGTTCAACCTGCTGCTCATCTCAATGATGATGCCGGGCGTGGTGACCCTCATCCCCTCGTTCCTGATCATCGGGCCGGGATTGATCCGGGGCGGCATCGAGCTTGGCAGTCTGACCATTCCGACCGGATTCGGCCTGGTCGATACGCCATGGGCGGTGATTCTGCCCGGCGTTGCCGACGCCTTCGGCGTCTTCATGATGACCCAGTTCTACAAGTCGTTCCCGAAAGAGCTGGAAGAGGCGGCGATGATGGATGGTTCAGGCCGCTGGGGCACCTTCTTCCGCATCGTGCTGCCGATCAGCCAGACCCAATTGATTACGCTGGCGCTGCTTACCTTCCAGGGCGCATGGAACAACTTCATGTGGCCGTTGCTGGTGTTGCGTTCGCCCGAACAGTTTACGCTGCCGATCGGCCTGCAATGGTTCCGCGGCGAGTATTACACCCTCTACTCGGTGATTCTGGCCGGTTCGATTTTCAACACGCTCCCCATCCTGATCATCTTCTTCGTCTTCCAGCAGTATTTCGTGCGCAGCATTGCCGCAACCGGATCGAAGGAGGGGTGATGATCAGACAGCCGTATCCGCTCTATTGCATGTGAGACATCTGTATGTGGCTCCTTACCGAAACATCGTTCGACCCGACCAAACAACACCACAAAGAGACGATCTTTACCATCGGGAATGGGTATCTCTCGACCCGCGGCGCGTTTGAAGAGGGGTATCCCAGCGAGCGTCGCGCAACCTTCATTCACGGCGTATTCGATGATGCGCCGATTGTAGTGACCGAGCTGGCCAATGCGCCCGACTGGCTGGCCATGCAGGTGGTGCTGGCTGGCGAGAAGTTTTCGCTCGCCAGCGGCACGATCCTCGCCTACCGGCGCGAACTCGACATGGAGACCGGCGTGCTGCGACGCGAGGTGCGCTGGCAATCGCCGCAGGGCCGGGTGGCAACCCTGATCTTCACGCGCTTTGCCTCGCTGGCCGATGAGCATCTGCTGGCGATGCGCTGTGAGATCATCCCGGAGTTCGCCGGCGAGATCGAGCTGCGTCCTGCCCTGAACGGCCAGACTGACAACGAGGGCTTGCTGCACTGGCGGCCCATCGCCCAGGGCCAGCTCGCCGACGGCGTCATCTTTCTGCGCGCGCAGACGCGCAAGAGCGCGATCGAGCTGGCGCTGGCGATGCGGCTGGTTGCCGATGGCGCTGCCGCAACCGCCTTCTGGGACGCAGAGAATGTGCCGACGGCGCAACTAGTCTACCAGGCCCAACCCGGCCAGTCAATCACCGTGACGAAGTTTGTCGGCGTGGCAACCTCGCGTGACACCAACGAGCCGCTGACGCTGGCGCATACGCATGTGCAGGCGGTTACCGATTGGGAAACGGCGCTGGCTGCGCAGCGCGAAGCCTGGCGTCGCGAGTGGGAACGTTGCCAGGTGGTGATCGAAGGCGACGAGGAGGCCGATCTGGCAGTGCGCTTCAGTATCTTCCAGTTGCTGATCGCCGCGCCGCGCCGCGACAACCGGGTCAACATTGGCGCCAAGACGCTATCGGGTTTTGGCTATCGCGGTCATGCCTTCTGGGACACCGAGATCTTCATGCTGCCGCTCTTCATCTACACGGCGCCGGAGATCGCCCGCAACCTGCTCGATTACCGCTATCTGACCCTGCCGGCAGCGCGGGCCAAAGCGCAAGCCGCCGGCTACGAAGGCGCCTGGTATGCCTGGGAGAGCGCCGATACCGGCGAAGAAGTAACCCCGACCTGGGTGCCCGATTTTCACGACAAGAAGAAGCTGGCGCGAGTCTGGACGGGCGATCTCGCCATCCATATCTCGGCAGATGTCGCCTATGCGGTGCAGCAGTACTGGCAGGCTACCGGTGATGATGAGTGGTACATCGCGCGCGGCGCTGAAATCGTGCTTGACACGGCGAAATTCTTCGCTTCGCGCGCCGAGTGGCTGGCCGACCGCGGCTGTTTTGGCTATACCGACGTGATTGGCCCCGACGAGTACCACGATCACGTCAACAACAACGCCTACACCAATCTGCTGGCGCAGTGGAATCTGCGCGCCGGCCTGGAGACACTGGCCTGGCTTGAACAACACGCGCCGCAGAAAGCGGCTGAATTGCGCCAGGCGCTTGATCTGACGCCGGCGCGATTGCAACAGTGGCAGCAGATCGCCGAAACAATTTGTCTAAAGGTTGATGAGCATGGTCTGATCGAGCAATTCGATGGCTTTTTCGCGCTCACCGACGCGCGCATGGCTGATTACGAACCGCGAACGAAGTCGATGCACGAAATCTTGGGGATTGAAGGCGCCAACCACTATCAGGCGATCAAACAGCCCGATGTGTTGATGGCCCAATACCTCTTACGCGAGCAGTTCAGCGACGGCCAGATTCGGGTCAACTACGATTACTACACACCGCGCACCGATCACACCTACGGCTCGTCGCTCGGCCCGCCTATCCAGGCAATCGTAGCCTGCGCAATGGGCGACGTTGCTGAAGCCTACGAGCACTTTATTCGCGCAGCCCGCGCCGATCTGCGTGATGTGCGCAGCAATGCCGGCGATGGCATTCACGCTGCATCGGCAGGTGGAATCTGGCAGGCGGTCGTGTTCGGCTTTGGCGGCTTGCGCATCCATCCCGATGGCACATGGGATGTGCAACCGCGTCTGCCCCAACACTGGCAGCGACTCACCTTCCGCTTCACCCTGCGTGGCGCGCAGCACACGGTGACATGCTTTCCCGATGGACGCTACACGATCGGGTGAACGCGGTTAGCCGGGGGACGATCGCGCCGGGGTGATCCAGGTTGCGTTTCCCCCTGCGATCGTTCCCTTCAGCCTCGGTTGGTACACGGGCGCGCTTTCGTTGCGTTGCAATCAGTCATACCAACTTTAGGTGTCCAATCATCTTTAGATCAGCGCGCGGCGCTTCCCGCGCGCCCGTGCCATCCTTCGGTCTGGTCGGGAGCGTGTGGCGCCGTCCCGATCCATGTCATTGCGAGGGCGCGTCAGCGCCCGAAGCAATCCCCCGCGTCAGCGGGAGTCGTGCCTCAGCGCCCGCTGCTGCTCCGCTCTCCCAGCGGGAGCGGGGCGGGGGTGAGGGCGCGCAGGCGATGGCCACGCCGCATGGCGCGCACTGACATGCGGGGCAGGGGAGATGACCACACCGCCGCCATTCCGGTCATACCAACGTTCGGCGCGCGATCGGTGCTGCCCCAGCAACCGCTCTTCGGAGCGCGCCCGCCGCATCGTTCGCCCAGAGGCAAGGTATGCGTGGCTGCCCGATACGTGACAATGGTTCTAAAGTTGGTATCAGAAATCGCACAAGGAATGTCCTGATGATTCAAGGGTTTATTTTCGATCTCGACGGCGTGCTGACCGACACCGCCGAATATCACTACCGGGCCTGGAAGCGGCTGGCCGACGAATTGGGCATCCCATTTACGCGCGAAGAGAACGAAGCGCTGCGCGGCATTCCGCGACGCGAGTCGCTCTTACTGCTGCTCAAGGGGCGCACCTATCCAGAGGAGACGCTGACCGAACTCATGGAACGCAAGAACGGTTATTATCTGGAGTTTATTCGTGAGATTACACCGCGCGATATACTCCCCGGCGCGCGCGAGCTACTGGATGAGATTCGGGCTGCCGGCTTAAAGGCAGCGCTCGGCTCAGCCAGCAAGAATGCGCGTGAGGTGATCGAGCGCCTGGGCATCGCCAACCGGTTCGATGCCGTGGCCGACGGTTATAGCGTCACCCGCCAGAAGCCGGCGCCCGATCTCTTTCTGCATGCGGCCACGTTGCTCGGCCTGTCACCGCAGCAGTGCGTGGTGGTCGAAGACGCTGCCGCTGGCGTGGAAGCGGCGCTGGCCGGCGGATTTGCCGTCGTTGGCATCGGCCCACGCGAGCGGGTTGGGCAGGCGCATGTGGTGATCCCCAATCTGGCCGGTGTGCGTTTAGCCGAACTGTGCCGGCAGATAGAGGCGGCGCTACGACCGGCAATGTGACAGCGCAGAGGGGCAGGCGTCATATCAACTTCAGTTCGCAGGCGCCGTTCTGGCGTAGCATGGCCTCTCGTTGCCCATCTGTTTCTGCACACAGTACGGGGAAGGGTCACGGGTAAGAGTACACTGGCGCATTTCACTATGGACTGCTGAAGCATGGCTTCAGCAGTCCATGACGCGAACCATTGAGGCACTATCTGTTTGCCTCTGCCCAACCCGGCTCAGCGGCGCCAACCCGCTAGCCGCCACTCCTAGGCGGGGGTGTGGTCAACAACTGCACCTTTTGGCGCAGTTCCATCCACCACTGCTCGCGTGGACGGGCATGCGCCGGATCCATCATCCGCACCACATCGTCAAGCTGGTGAATCTGCACATGCCCGCCGCGATAGCCGATAAATGCCCCTACCGGTTCATTACGGTCGGCATGTTCGATCAGAAACTCGATACAACGCACCGCCAGTCGGGTGGCCTGAATCCGGTCAAACGGCGAGGGATCGCCACCCTGTTGCAAATGACCGAGGATCGCTTGACGCACCTCGAACAAATTGCCGCCCTCTTCTTCAAACAGCGCGCAAATGAACGAAGTGCTATAGGTTGGATTGGCTTTTTCATTGCGAATGATCAGGCTCAACCGTTTGCCGCTGCGGAACCAGGTCATCATCTCATCGAGATCGGCCTGCAACGTGCGCAAACTGATCCCTTCTTCGGGCAGATAGACCCGCTCGGCGCCGGTAGCCAGACCGCTCATTAAGGCCAGATACCCGCAATCGCGCCCCATCACCTCGACAATGAAACAACGGCGCGATGCAACCGCCGACTGCTTAATCCGGTCAACAGCATGGACGATGCTGTTGAGCGCAGTATCAGCGCCCAGACTCAGCTCAGAGCCGGGCAGATTGTTATCGATTGTGGCCGGCAGGCAGATGATCGGAATATTGAAGGCGGGGAAGATATGCCGTTCACTGTACAGTTTATAAGCGGCCTGATACCCGGCCCAGCCGCCGATCATCAAGATGCCGTCGATACCGAAACGTTCGATATTGCGGGCAATCTGATACAACTCGCTGCCGCGCGGAATCTTGCGGTTGGTGCCCAGTTCGGCGCCGCCCATCGTCGCCCAACCGCTCACGCTCATCCAATCCATTTCGACAATATCGCCATTGATCAGGCCCTGGAAGCCATTGCGCACTCCCAGCATGACATGGCCGCGATCGATTCCGATCCGCACTGCCGCCCGCACTGCCGTATTCATGCCCGGCGCCGGGCCGCCGCAGTGCAACACGGCAAAGCGATGACCGCGTTGCAGGCGATCGGGCGGCGACGGCTGCGACTGAATCAGAGTACCCAGCGTGCGATACGCCTCGACGAAGCTGTTGCCGCGCAGCGCGATCGCCTGCTCGTAATTGCGCTGGGCAATCGCCTCAGACACTTTATGGGTGTCGTTCACGCACGTCATCAGCGGCAGACGCACGATCCGATTTTCGCGCAAGCCGATCAGCTTCGGTTCAGCATCCGGGCTGGCAGTAAGCAACTCCTCGACGGCAGTCACCCCGAGCAGCGAACTCATCCAGCGATCGAAGGCGCTAGGCGAACCGCCGCGCTGCACGTGGCCGAGAATGGTCACGCGGGTATCCTCACCGAGGCGCTCTTCGAGCACTTTCTTGATATACGAGGCCGTAATCGGCTTTCCATCGCGATCACGCGCGCCCTCAGCCACCACAACGATGCTATCACGCCGGCCATGCTCGCGCCCAATTCGCAGCACATCGCACATGTGCTGCTCCCAGTTCTCCATCTGCGGCGGCATCTCTGGGATGAAGACCCAGTCGGCGCCACCGGCAATCGCGCCCATCAATGCCAGATAACCGCAGTGCCGCCCCATCACCTCGATAACGAAGGTGCGCTGATGGCTGGCGGCTGTCGAGCTGATCGCATCGATCGCCTCGGTAATCCGGTGGAGCGCTGTATCAGCGCCGATCGTCATATCAGTGCCGCAGAAATCATTGTCGATGCTGCCGACAATCCCGGTGATCAGCAGATTGGGATGAGCGGCAGCCTGCTCGGCGCTAATCGTGCCGGCTTCCACCAGCTCTGCCAGCAACTCCGGCCATTCCCGTCGAAAGAGATCGGCGCCGGTCAGACTGCCATCGCCACCGATCACGACCAGGCGGTCGATACCGCGCATGATCAGATTGGCCGCAGCCTGACGGCGGCCATCACGCGCGCGGAACTCAGCGCTGCGCGCCGTGCCGATGATTGTGCCGCCACGATGGATGATCCCGCCAACCGCACTCCAGTCCATGCGCTTAATCAGTGCGCCACCCTTGATCAGGCCATGATAGCCCTCGTAGATCGCATACACTTCACAACCACGACTGATACCGGTGCGCACGACGGCGCGGACGGCTGCGTTCATGCCTGGCGCATCGCCACCACTCGTCAGCACTCCGATCCGGATAGTTTTATCTGTCATCTTCGTCCTCGCCTCACTGGCGGATAACGATTTGGTTGCATGCGCAAGTATATCACAATACCTCAGGCCATGAAGACGAGCCGTTGCAATGCAACGGCTCGTCAGGTAGAAGCGATGAGCGTTAGCGACTGGCCTGCGCCAGCATCAATCTGACGCTGGTTCCTGGCCAATCCGCGGCCCTATTGCGTGACCGTGAGCGTGCCCTTCATCCCGGCCAGATAGTGTCCAGGGAAGGTGCAGATGTAGAGATAGGTGCCAGGAGCAGGTGTGCGGAAGGTCACGCTGCCGCGCTGACCCGCATTGAGCATCGCCGTCCAGGCCAGCGCATTGGGCGTATCGGGCGGCGGAACGAACAGAGCATCGGCATTGTTCTGAGCCGCTGTATTGACCTGCGCCGCCACATCATCGCCGCCATTCACCAGCACCCAGTTGTGCTGCACGCCCAGATTGTTCTCATTGATGAAATCCAGCTCAACCACCGTGTTGGCCGGCATGGTCAGCGAGGTTTGGGCAAAAGCGAGAGCATTTGGATCAGCGCGCACTTCAAATACCTGGGCAGGAGTGTCAGACACCGCGTTAGAACCGCCCGGCGCATTCGTCGCCTGCGCGGCTGGGGCAGGGGTGGGCTGGGCAGCAGTAACCGGGGCTTGCGTCGGACGAGGCGTGGCCGTGGGGCGCGGGGTAGCAGTCGGACGCGGGCCGGCAGCGACAAAGCCGCCCTGGTTGGCATTGGAAGCAATCATGACGATGAGCATGATCAGGCCCATACCTACCGCCAGGCCGATAAAGACCGGCACCGACGGGCCGCCCGCGCTCCCGCCCGAAAAGGTCGAGCCGCCACTGCTACCGCTGCGAGAACGAAAACTGCTTCGTCCAGAACCTCTCCAGCTCATCGGCAACCTCCTTGTTTCAGCGCAAACCTGCAATCGTGACGTTCAGCACATTCTCTAGTTTAGCATAGAATGGATACTTGATGTACAGTTCAATTTTATTTTTAGTCAAAGATGTTTGCATGAAAAATCAAACCTCTCAATCCACTCTCGTCACCATCGCCCCGTTCGTGTTTGTCTTGCTCTGGAGCACCGGATTTATCGGCGCGCGGTTTGGTTTACCCTACATCGAACCGTTCACCTTTCTCAGCATCCGCTTCGTGCTGGTGTTGATCTTGCTCGGCGGATTGACCATTATCTTCCGTCAACCCTGGATCATGCCGCTGCCCGCCTACGGTCACAGCGTCGTGACCGGCATCCTCCTGCACAGCGGTTATCTCGGCGGTGTCTTCTTCGCCATCGATGGCGGCATGCCAGCCGGTCTGACCGCGTTGATCGTCAGTTTGCAGCCGATCCTCACTGCGCTGATCAGCCAGTGGACGCTCGGTGAACGGATTATTGCCCGTCAATGGCTGGGGCTGCTGCTTGGTCTGGTCGGCGTCGTCGCTGTAGTCAGCGACAAATTGCAGGTTGCCGGCCCGCCGGTAGTAACGCCAACAACACTGACCGCAGCGCTGATTGCGCTCGCCGCGACCACGGCGGGCACGCTTTACCAGAAACGGTTTGGCGCTGGCATACCGCTATTCAGTGGCACATGGACGCAATATCTGGGGGCGCTGGCCATTACAGCGCCGCTGGCCTTCATCGCTGAAACCCGCGCGATTGACTGGCAACCAGCCTTGATCGGAGCGCTATTGTGGCTCACGATTGTTCTCTCAATCGGCGCGATCCTCCTTTTGATGCTGCTCATCCGGGCGCGATCGGCTGCGCGGGTATCCAGCCTATTCTATCTGGTGCCGCCCGCCACGGCGGTAGAAGCATGGTTGCTGTTCGGCGAGCGACTGGGGCCGCTGGCCCTTATCGGGCTGGCAATTGCATCGGTTGGCGTCGCGCTGGTGGTGCTGACCCCGCCAGACGCACAACGTTAATCGCGCTTTAATGTGATCCGCTGAGTAATCCGCAATAACCAACTACGCACAACGTTTGTCTGATCGGGTATGATAACTGAGAAACTATCAGGGTCAGACTGAAAAGCGCGTGACGATCATGAATGCCAGCGCTAACGAGGCGAACACTCTCTTTCAAGCATTGCAACAACGCTACCTTGACCAGCTCAAGGGCAGAATCGCGCGCATCAGCGCGATCTGGTCTCAGGCGCAGAGCGAAGGCTGGCAGGCCGAGATTGGGCACGAGCTGCAACGCCTCGTTCATAATCTGGCTGGCTCAGGAGCGACATTTGGGCTGGAAGAGGTGAGCAACGCCGCTCGCGCGATCGACACTGCTTTGCAACCATGGATTCGCGACCCGATGCAGACACCCGATCTGACAGCATTGCAACCGCTGGTTGAGCAATTGATTGCTGTGGGGCGCCAGTGCCTGACTCCGCAGCCAATTACGATTCCTCACGAAACCGAAGAAACGACAACCACAATTATCTATCTGGCTGGATACCAGAGCGAGGAAGTGGTTGAGTTGTCGCGCCAGTTGACCTACTTTGGCTACCATACCGTTGAGTTTACCAGCAGCGCCGCGCTCCTGACAGCGCTGGCCGAGCGCTTGCCCAACCTGGTCATTCTCGATGTTGATCTGCCTGAGGGTGAGCGCAGCGGCATTGCTACCGCCGCCCTCATCCACGAACGCTATGGGCCTACACTGCCCATCCTGTTCATCGCCCGCTCTGCGGAGTTTACCCTGCGTCTGGCCGCAGTGCGGGCAGGCGGCAGCGGCTATTTCACCCGACCAATCGACATCGGCTTACTGATCGACCAGATCGACCAGTTGACCAAGCGAATTGCCAGCGAACCGTATCACGTGCTGATTGTTGACGATTCGGCGTTGATGGCCGAGGTCTACGCGCTGGCCCTGCGCGCTGCCGGGATGCGAGTGGTCGCTACCACCAACCCGCTCGATCTGGCCGACCTGCTGGCCGAGCAAAAGCCGGATCTAATTCTGCTCGATGTCTACATGCCGGAATGCAACGGTCAGGAACTGGCCGCAGTGATCCGGCAGCAGCCTGAATATCACAGCATCCCGATCGTCTTTCTGTCGGGTGAAACCGACCGTTCAGCGCAACTGGCTGCGCTGGCGCGCGGTGGCGATGATTTTCTGACCAAGCCCATCAATCTTGATCATCTGGTGGCTGCGGTCAGCTCCCGCATTCAACGAGCGCGCATTATGCGCGGCCTGATGGTGCGCGATAGTCTCACCGGCCTGTTCAATCACAGTGTCACCCAGGAATTGCTGGTGCGCGAAGTGGCGCGCGCGCGACGCAACAGCCAGCCGCTCTCGGTTGTCTTGCTGGATATCGACCATTTCAAGCAGGTCAACGACCGCTACGGCCATCAGGTAGGCGATCAGGTGTTGAAGAGCCTGGCGCGCCTGCTGCGCCAGCGGCTGCGTTCGACCGATGTGATCGGACGTTATGGCGGGGAAGAGTTTCTGATTGTGATGCCGGAAACGCGCAGCATCAACGCAGCAATGGTGGTTGACAGTCTGCGTGAACGCTTTACCCGTATCGAACATCAACCGGACGGCAAATCACTACGGGTGAGCTTCTCGGCAGGGATTGCCGAATGGTCAGCGGGCACTGACGCCAGCGCGCTGATTGAGAAGGCCGACGCAGCGCTGTATGAAGCCAAGCGCAATGGCCGCAATCAGGTGGTGGTTGCCAGTGAACAACTCCCTCCCCAGCCGCAGCGTCGGGTAGCGCCACGGATCGGCCATCGCATCGGTAGCGCGCCGACCGTGCTGGTTGTCGATGACGATCCGGATATTTGCAATGTACTACAGCTCTGGCTGAGCGAGGTCGGATATCGGGTTGAGGTGTTCCAGCACGGTTTTGAAGCCTTGCAGCGCATTCTCCAGGGCGGCGTTGACGTGGCGCTGATCGATATTCTCATGCCGGAAATCAGTGGCATCGATGTCCTCGATCAGGTGCGCAAGCACGGCAGGGAACCAGCCGTGATCATCACTACCGCCTTCGGCTCAGAGCAGATCGCGATCAATGCCATTCGCCACGGCGCCGACGACTATCTGCGCAAACCGATCGATCGGAACGAGTTGCTGGTCGTGCTCGAACGCGCGCTGACCAACCTGCGCCTGCGGCGAGAGAACGCGGCATTGCAACGCCGCCTCGAAGAAAAGCGGCGCGAACTTGAGGCCGAGATCAAACACGCAGCGCAGATTCAGGCCGAGATGCTCCCCCAGCAAATGCCGCGTATACGCGGGTATACGATGGCAGCGCGTTGTTTGCCGGCCCGCGAAGTCGGCGGCGACTTCTACGACTGGCACTTCCCGGTACCGCACCTGCTCAATCTCACCTTCGGCGACGTGATGGGCAAGGGCATGTCCGCCGCATTGCTGATGACCACCACGCGCGCTGTGATCCGTTCGGTGGCGCGTGACACGCCGCCCATTGTCAACATGCGGTATGCAGTTAACGCCTTGCATCCCGATCTTGAGCGCACCAGCAGTTTTGTCACGCTGTGTCACCTGCAATTGCATCTGCCTACTCATACGCTGACGTTCGTCGATGCCGGGCATGGCCTCGGCTTCATTCGCCGCCACGGCGGACAGATCGAGCGCCTCGAACCGCGCGGCGCGCCGATCGGAGTCTTTCCCGAGGAATCGTATCAGCAGGGTGAGACAATCCTGAAGCCGGGTGATTCGCTGATCCTGTTCAGTGACGGGCTGCTTGATCCATGGCCAGCGCTGGCGCGCAATCCGCTGCTGGTGAATGACATATTGACGGATGGCATGAGCGCGGCGGCGATCGTTGATCGCTTGCTGGCTGTGCCGGCATTGTTGGGGCCGTTGACCGATGATTTGACCGTGGTTGTTCTGGCGCGCAATTTGCATGAAGAAGAGACATGATCCGCAACCTGCAATGGCTGCTGACGATTCTGCTGGCAACAGTCGCGATCCTCTGGCCTGTGCCCATTGCTGCCCAGGGAAACGGCATACGTTTTGTCGATCTGGGGTATGGCGATCGGACCGCTCGCGGCATTGATGCGGTGCTCGATTACTACTTTCCTTTGCCGGTCGGAATGCAACCAGTCGCCGACGGCGAACTGATCCTGCGTTTTGATCACTCGCCGCTGTTGCGGCCCGATCGCTCAACCCTGAGCGTGGCGCTCAATGGCCGTTCGCTGAGCAGTATTCGCCTCACCCCAGATAACGCCACGGGCGGCGTGTTATCGGTGCCTCTGCCAGTGGCCGGTTTTCGGGGGCCGGGTCTGTTCATCCAGGTGCAGATTCACATGCGACTGACCGATGATGCCTGTGAAGAGGTGCAGAATCCGGCCTTGTGGACGGTCGCGCGGGGTGATTCAGAGTTGCGCCTCGACCTTGCGCCGGTTACCGCGGGCACGCTGGCCGATCTGGCCGCGCTGTTTGCGCCGCTCCCGCTCAGCGCGCCAGCGACCCGGCTGCCGCCAACGCTGGTCGTGGCCGACAGTGATGAACCGGCCTCGCTGGCGGCAGCGGGCGTCGTGGCCTTCGCTGTCGGTCGCTGGGCAGCCCTGGCCAGGCAGGATGTCGCGCTACAGGTCGCCAACACGCTGCCGGCAGCGGAACCGGCGATCGTCGTCGCGCTGGGCTCATTGCCGGCTGCCGATTGGGGTAAGGTGCGCTGGAATGGAACGGGCTATGAAGTCGATGGCATCGCGCTGCCTGTTGATCATGGCCTGCTGGCGCTGGCTCCGACGACACCCCCGCGCCTGCTGGTGGCCGGCGCAACCCCGCTCGCCCTGAATCGCGCTGCCCATGCCCTGACATCAGCATTGCCCGCCGCTACGACGCTTGCTGTTACCCAATTGCCGCCAGCGCCGCTGGCGCCGGCCTGGCGCGAGGGCGCGGCCAGTTTCGCCCAGTTAGGCGTCGATCGCCTGCAACTCACCGGCGCAGGCGAACACCAGCTCGATCTCTCGTTCGAGCGACCACCTGGATGGGATTTGCGGGTGGGCGGCACGCTCGATATTGATCTGGTCGCGGCTGCCGGCCTCTCAGCCCCAACCTCGTGGGTGGCTGTAACCGTCAACGGGAACGGTCTGGGCGCGCAGCGGCTGCGAGTTGACACCCCCGGCAGCGCGCGTTACCGCTTCGATCTGCCCGCCGATCTGCTCAACAGCGACCTGGAAGGTCGCCCATTACGGCGGCTTGATCTGCAACTACGACTGTACCTGGATCTGCCCAATATTGGCTGTGAAGAGGTCGATACCACCGCAGCCTGGGTCACGCTTGAACCAACGTCGGCCTGGCGCCTGCCCTACGATCCAGCCGTCGCCGACGATCTGGGCCGGTTCCCGGCCATGCTGGTCGGTGAGTCGCCTGCCCGCATTGTGCTACCACCTCAGCCAACCATGGCCGAGATCCAGGCCGGTCTGGAGCTGGCGGCAGCGGTTGGGCGCTGGAGCGCCGATTCAACCTTTCCGGCGCCCGAACTGGTGACCGCCGATCGCGCCGATGATGACCGCCGGCGACCATTAGCAATTCTGGGCGACACAAACCGTAACCCGCTGGCTACCGCGCTCAATGCGCCCACGATCGAAGCGTTTGTCTATCAGCCTGGACGCGGCCCACAGGTGATCGCGCGGGTGCTTCCTTCGCCGTGGCAGGCAGGCGGGCGCGTGCTGCATCTGGCGGCGACCGATGGCGCCGGATTGCAATTAGGCGCGCGCGCCTTCCGCGAACGCGACCTCTTAGAGGTCTTGCGCGGCGCGCAGGCTCAACTGACGGCTAGCCCTGACACGACTATCGTGCCGCTGACGCCGCCACTGGTGACGCCGCCGCAAACGCTCACGCCCACGATCGAGGTAAATCTGCTCGAACGGATTCCGGCCTGGCAGATCGTCGGCGCGATTCTGCTGATTGCCCTGACCGCAACTGCGGCGCTGGTGATCTGGATTCGCTGGATCCGACGCCGATAGAGCGCATCAGCGCCCACGCTGGCCGCTATCACTATTACTGGGAGCACGTCGATGGAGAGCATGCAGGCGCCATCGCTTCATCCGCCAACCAGCGTTACCGCCGGTTGGGGGCCAGCAGAGTGGGCAATCTTTCGACGCGGCCTGATCAAGATTCTGGTCATTACCAATCTGACCCTCGGCGCCTATTATCTGCTCTGGCGAGCAACTGCATCGCTCAACTGGGACGCATGGCCGTTTGCGCTCGCGCTGCTGGGCGCGGAACTGTACAGTTTCATCGGCAGCATTCTCTTCGGCCTCACCGTCTTTCGCCTGCGCGAGCGCGGCGAACCTCCTCCCGCGCCGCCTGGCTTGCGCGTCGATGTTTACATCACCTGCTACAACGAACCGGTGGAACTGGTCAGAAAAACGGTGCGCGCAGCGGTTGCCATCCGCTATCCGCATCAGACCTATCTGCTCGATGACGGCAACAACCCCGCGATGCGCGCTATGGCTGCCGAAGAGGGCTGTGGTTACATCACCCGTTCGGCGGCCTGGATCGGCTTTGATCGGCATGCCAAGGCCGGCAATCTGATCAATGCGCTTGAGCAGACAACCGGCGACTTTATCCTCATTCTCGATGCCGATCAGGTGCCGCTGCCCCAGATCCTCGATCGCACGCTTGGCTATTTCACCGATCCGTTGGTGGCGCTGGTGCAAACGCCGCAATATTTCGTCAATGTGCCACCGGGAGACCCGTTCGGCAGTCAGGCGCCACTGTTCTACGGGCCAATCCAGCAGGGCAAAGATGGCTGGAATGCCGCATTCTTCTGCGGTTCCAATGCCGTGTTGCGCCGGGAAGCGCTCGCCCGCACCGGCCTGCGCTTCTTCGTGCGCGATGTCGAGCGCCGCATCCGACGCGCTCTGCGTGAAGCCAGTCGAGTCATTCGCCGCGCCGAACGACGGCTCGATCAACAGCAACGTCTGCGGGTCGCGCCTGCGCTGCGTGCGGTACGCGCAGCCGCTGACCAGGCTCGCCGTGAACTCAACCGGGGCGACACCTTTCAAGAGGTGACCGAGCGGTTTCAACGCCGAGTCGAAGCGGCTGCGCGCCTGATCGTTGCCGCTGATCTCCAGCAGATGATGGCCGATCTGGCCGAGCTACAGGCCGCCGAAGCGGCAGAGATCATGGGCGCGCTCAACGATGAAGTATTGCTGGCCGAATTAGCCGCGCGCGATCGCTCGCCGCTGGCTGCCATCGAGACAGTTCGCCAACTGGTGCCGTTGCTGGTGAATGAGGCTATGGATTACCTGCCGATCTCGACCATTTCGGTAACTGAAGACATGTCAACTTCGATGCGGCTGCATGCCACCGGCTGGCGTTCGGTCTACCACGATGAAATCCTGGCCCACGGCCTCGCTCCAGAAGACCTGCGCAGCGCCTTGCAGCAGCGACTGCGCTGGGCGCAGGGCACGATCCAGGTCATGCTGCGCGAAAACCCGCTGTTCCTGCCCGGTTTGAGTTTTGGTCAGCGCCTGGCCTACTTCGATACCATGTGGAGCTATCTCTCTGGCGTGCCAAGCGTGATCTATCTCATCTCGCCCTGCCTCTATCTGATCTTCGGGCTGCTGCCGATCAACGCGCTCTCCGCCGAGTTTTTCTGGCGACTCACACCCTACCTGATCGTGAACCAAATCTTGTTTGCCGTGATCAGTTGGGGGCGACCAACCTGGCGCGGCCAGCAATACAGTCTGGCGCTCTTTCCCCTGTGGATCAACGCTGTGGTCACCGCCGCCGGCAATGTCTGGTTTGGCCGCAAACTCGGTTTTATCGTGACTCCGAAAACGCGCCAGGCCGGGCGCTACTTCGGCCTGGTGCGCTGGCAACTGCTCATGATGGCGCTGCTCGCTTTCGCTGTCGTCTTCGGCTTGACCCAACTGGCGCTGGGCTGGCGCAATGACGGCCTGCCGGTGCTTGTCAATGTCTTCTGGGCAGTGTACGATCTGGTCATGCTTAGTGTTGTCATCGATGCAGCAACATACCAGCCAGCGGAGGAGCCGTGAAGCTCGATGATACGTTCAAAGGAATGCGCATGGAAATGGAAGTAACCAGAGCAGGAGAACAGGCCGCCGTAGTGCGTCTGGCCGGTCGACTCGATCTGCTGGCCGCGGCTGAAGTGAAGCAATTGCTGACCAAAACGGTCAGTGATGGCGCGCGGGTGCTGGTGATCGATATGGGCGAAGTCAGTTTCGTCGATAGCTCCGGGCTGGGCGCGCTGATTGGCGGCCTCAAGGCAGCGCGTCTGGCCGGCGGCGATCTGCGACTGGCCAATGTGGGCATCCAGGCGCAAACGATCCTGGAACTGACCACCCTCAATCGGGTGCTCCGCGTCTATCCCAATGTGGCTGAAGCGTTGCAGGCAGCGTGACGCTGGCGCGAGCATGAGACATTGTATGAGCTGGATCGAGCGCCACTACGAGCTGAGCGCAACGCTGACCGAAGGCATCGAGCAATTGCATGCGGCGCTGGCTGCTTTCTGGCCGGAAACCGACATCGATCCCGCCGCGCAGGCGCGCTTCAGCACGGCGCTGGCCGAGGTAGTAGCCAACATTTTGCAGTATGCAGTTGCGCCAGGCGATGCCCCGGTGCGCCTGCGCCTGCGTTGCTCGCCAACCCGCATCGAGGCGCGGCTGGTTGATAGCGGTCAAGGATGGGAGGAGGCAACGTCAGCCTACCAGCTTCCCGATGATTGGGATGAGCGAGGCCGCGGTCTGGCTATTGCCTCCGCAATCCTCGATCGCCTGCGCTATCGACGGATCAACAATCTGAATTGCTGGCGACTGGTGCTGCTGCGCTGAACCGGCGCCTTGTTCGCGCTTACGGCGTCGGCGTTAACCCTGGCCGCGGGGTCGCGATCAGCGAAGGAATAAGCAGGGTCTGCCCTGGTTGCAGGAGATTAGGATCGGTAAGGTTGTTTGCCGCAACCAGCTCATTAACCGTCGTGCCAAAACGCTCGGCAATGGCGCTCAGCGTATCACCCGCCTGCACGATGTAGAGCGCAGCAATCGTCGGCGTTGGGCGCGGAGCGCTGGCGTAAGCCGTGGCAGTGGCGTCGATGTCAAGGGTTGGGGCCGGGGTGATGTCGAGAATGACCGGTAAGGTCGGCAGATTGTGCGGCACCGGCTCAGGCAGGCAGGCCGAGAGCGCTAGCACTGCCCCGACCACGAGCGCGCACCCGATCACGATCCAGCCGTACCGTCCCACAATGGCTTCTCCCTAGTTGTTGTTCTCAAACCGCATCACGCTTGATTGTAGCAATCCGCTGACTCACCGTCAACCGATCGCAGCATTGTTTCGGCCACCGCTGCCACCTGCGCCGGCGTGATGGCTGCCATGCATTCCGGCGGGTCGGTTGCGCGCGGGCAGGCAGCGAAGACGCCGCACGGACTACAGAAGAGGCCAGCGGTGATCACGCGCTGTCGTGCCGGATCGCCCCACGGCCCGAAGCGCAGGGGATCGCTCGGCCCAAACAGATGGATGGTTGGCGCGCCCTGACTGACGGCGATATGCAGCGGACCGCTATCGACGCCAATCACCAGATCAGCGTAACCGAGCAGCGCCGCCAGGCGCTCAATCGTCAGCGCGTCGCTCAGCGTGATCAGGGCCGGATGCGCTGCGGCAATGGCCGCGACTTCCGACGCTTCAGCCGGACTACCGGTGAGCGCGATCCGTCGCCCAGGACGGATCAGGCTGCGCGCCAGCGCCATCCAGTGTTCGCGCAACCAGTGTTTGGTGGGGCCGCCTGTGCCGGGATGAATGATGATCAGCCGATCGGCAGGCGCCAGGTTTTGGCGGCGCCAGTCGGCAGCCCATTCCTGAGCGGCAGATGTAGGAACGAAGCGCAGAGGCGGCGGCGCGGGATCGCTTCCGGTGATCGCTCGCACCACCGCCAGCGCCTGCGCCGTCACGTGATCGCGCGGGTGGTAGGGCAACGCCACGCTGAGCAGCGGCGCGCACAAGGGATGGCCGATGCCCACGCGCTGCGGAATCCCGGCCAGCAAAGCCAGCGCTGCGCCCCACCAGTGATCGTCGCGCAGAATCAGCGCGGCATCGTAGCGACACTGCCGCAACCGCCACGCCTCCCGCGCCAGCAGATAATAGGGCGCCAGCGGTGACGATCGCGCTGCGCCCCGCGCAAAACCGGGAAAAGACACGGTCTCCAGCGCATCCAGTTCAGGCAATCGTTGCCACATCGAGGCGGCCCACGGCCCCACCAGCGCAGTCAGGCGCGCGGCAGGCAACGCTGCGCGCAACGCCGCCAGCGCTGGCGTTGCCAGCAATAGATCGCCGAGATGATCCGGCTTGATGATCAGCACCCGCTGCGGCGGCGTCGCGCTATCTCGCCGGACAAATAGGCGGGCAAGGCGGGCCAGCATGGTGAGAAGCAAACGTCGCATGGTGATACCAACTTTGGATGCATTGTCATACCAACGTTAGGTGTGCCATAATCTCTGCCAAAGCAACCGAATATCCGCATCAGGCTCACCGTAACGGGGGGTGCGTGGCTGCCTGATCCGTGACAGGGTAGCTCCCGTTCGGACCAGAGCGCGGGAGGATGGCGCTTCCTGCATTCCAGCGCTACCCTTCCGCCTGGGCAGAAGCGCGCCGCGCGCAGCGCGGCAATCCTCTGCGCAGTCGCTCAGATCACGCTCACAGCCTGCCTCCCGCCATCGGGGGGAATGGCGCCTGCGCTATCACTTTCGCGCAATGCCGCCTTTCTGTTGGCAGCCGAGAGGGCAAGAACATGAAACGACAAGGCATACGTATCGGCGAGAGAATGCGCGGCACGTGATATAGGGGCGAAACGTCTTTCGCCCCTACGCATCTCCATCCATCTCCGGCGCACCCGGCTCAGAACAGCATTGCGAGCACTTCGCGGGCCAGTTGACGCATGCGTTCAGCCGCCGCTTGATTGGCGCGCTTCTCTTCCGCCTCGGCGCGTTCGTTCAGACGCTTTGCCAGCTCCGGTGAAAGCATCGTGATGTTCTTGCGCAGCAGGCGAGTTGCGTCAGCAGCCGTCTCCTGGGCGAGCAACTCGTTGATAAAGCGGTCTTCCGGCGAAAGACGGGACTCGATGATCTCCTGCGCCGTATCGGCCAGCGCCTGTAGAGCCGCCACCAGATCGGTCTGACCGGCATGCTGCGCCGCCGCAATCGTCGCCGAGATGACGGTCAGCAGCCCTTCATCAACTTCATCGGCGCGCGCGCGCAGAGCAGCATTCGGGTCATCGGCAGCCAGCGCCGCATCGATCAGAGCGCTTCCGCGCTCAAACAGCTCCTGGGCGGCGCGATCGATCTCCTCTACCAGCGCCAGGATGCGCCCGCGTCGTTCGGTCAGCATCTGAGCCGTCGCGCTGTCACCCGCCGCTTCTGCCGCTTCGATCTGCTCTGTCCAGAGCTGAAAGAAGCCATAGTCGATCAGAGGCCGCAGCTCCTGCACAACGGTCGGCAACTGATCGTCGCTCACCTCGCGCAACCGCGCAATCGCCGCATTCAGCTCTTCGGCGGCAGCCAGCGCCGCCTCGCGCGCCACCTGCGCTTGCAGTTTTTCGCGCACCCGGATCAGCATGGCGCGCATCTGCGCCTGCGCATCGTTGGTTGCATTGATGAAAGCGTCAAGGGTAGCCAAAAACTCAGGGGTAAGCTCGCTGCTATACCGTTGCGCCGCCGCCGCAAATTGGGCATCGTCCTCGACCAGATTCACCAGCTCGGTCAAGATCTCGACGTAGCGGCTCTGCCGACGGAGATCCTCCGCAGATACGCCATCGGCTTCGTAGATCGCTTCGATGAGCGATTGCAGGGTCAGAAACCGGCGAGGAGCGAGCAGGTAGCCGCGCGGCGCTTCCGCCGGCAAAAAGCGGATGAGGAACGCCGTGGCGTCACCGACAAAACGTTCAATCTCTTGCGGCTGACTGTTCAGTTCCTGCGGCACATAGACCAGACAGAGCTGCTTTCCGGCATCGTGATAGATCAGCGGCGCACTGAGCATACTGGCCAGACCGCAACCTGGGCAGACTGCGACATTCAACTGACCGGCAAGGAGCGCCGCTTTCAATTCGGGCTGCTCGCCGCCATCTACCAGGGTGTATACCAGCGCGCGGAAGCGCGTGCCGCACGAAGGGCATGCGAGTTGAACAGGCTGAGGAGGGGCCGAAGGCATTGATCTTCTCCAGTGTCTACAAATCCATCAAGCGCTGATTATACCACTCGCCGGCCTACCACGGCGTAGAGCGGATCACTCAACCAGTGGTGGGGCGAGCGATCAAGACACCGGATGTCGGTAAAACCACCGGCCAGCTCAAAGTAGTAACGCACCAGTTCCAGATGCTGGCGATCGTTGGTCGCCAGCCAGATGCGCACCGCTTTACTGGGAAAACAACGGTTGGAAAAGGTAACGATGAATGGCGCCCCCGGCTTCAAGACCCGCGCGACATCGGCGAAGACCTCCACCGGGCGGGTCAGATACTGCACCGAAACAGTGCATACTACACCGTCAAATGTGGCATCAGCAAAGGGCAATTGCGGCTGGAGATTGAGGTCATGGATCAGGTATTCGTGCAGTTGCGGATTGAGCCGCATCTCTTCTTCGTTCAACCCCAGCCCAACAACCCGGCTCAGCGGAATATCAACAGGTAGATGACTGACATAGCTGCTCATCAAATCGAGCAGACACCCGCCATTGGGAATCTCTTCACGAATCAATTGAGACACAGCCCGGCACGCCAGTTCATCAATGTGCGCTGTCAGACGGGGGTAGAGGTAAAACAGCCGATCATCGCTTTCGTCATAGCGCTCGAAGTACTCAGGTGGAAGACCGCCTTGCCGCACTACTGCCCCCATCTCATGTGAAAGTGGTAACACAGATCGTATGTTATAGTATAGGCTGGTTTTTGACTCAGGCGCAAGGGCGGGCAAGAGTGTGAGGTGGGCAATGCGAGCGATTCAGATTCATCAGACCGGTGGGCCAGAGCAGTTGCAACTGGTTGAGATCCCCCTTCCCGACCCGGGGCCGGGACAGGTGCGGGTGAAGGTAGCCGCAGCAGGCGTCAATTTCATCGACATTTACCACCGCAGCGGGCTGTATCCGCAACCGCTGCCGTTCACCCTGGGGCTGGAGATCGCCGGCACAATTGATGCGGTAGGCGATCAGGTCAGCGATTGGGCGGTTGGCGACCGGGTTGGTTGCGTCACTGCTATCGGCGGCTACGCCGAATATGCGCTGGCCGACGCCCAAAAGCTGGTGCGCATCCCGGCTGAGATCGATCTTGAGGTGGCGGCAGCAGCGCTATTGCAGGGCATGACCGCCCACTATCTCGCGCTCAGCACCTTTCCGCTCAAGGCGGGTGACACCTGTCTGGTGCATGCTGCCGCCGGCGGAGTTGGCCTGCTGCTCATCCAGATCGCCAAACGGCTGGGCGCGCGGGTGATCGGCACCGTCTCGACTGAGGAAAAAGCGGCGCTCGCCCGCGCCGCCGGCGCCGATGAGGTCGTTATCTATACCCGCGAGTCATTTGTCGAGCGCGCGCGCGCCTTTACCAACGGGCGGGGCGTTGATGTGGTCTACGATTCGGTGGGCGCCAGCACGGTTGAAGGCAGCCTCGACAGTTTGCGCCCGCGTGGCATGTTCGTGACCTTCGGCAATGCCAGTGGGCCGGTGCCGCCAATCTCGCCGCTGACCCTGAGCAGTAAAGGTTCGCTCTTTATGACCCGGCCTACGCTGTTTCACTACATCGCCACGCCAGACGAGTTGCGCTGGCGCGCCGATGATCTCTTTGCCTGGATCGGCGCTGGCCAGTTGCAGGTGCGGATCGACCGCCGCTACCCGCTCGCGGCTGCCGCTGAAGCGCAGATTGCGCTGGCCAGCCGCGCTACCAGCGGGAAACTGTTGCTGATCCCTTCGCTCACGTAGCAACAGGTATCTATACTTTCGTAGCCGATGTCGCGGTGATGCGCAACCCAGCGCGCCGCGACATTTTGTTTTCTAGCCACCCAGAGAGGAGTCCTGGTATGCGTCTGGTAATGAAGTTTGGCGGCACATCGGTCGGCAGCGCTGATGCCATCCGCCGGGTGACCGAGATTGTTGGCGCGTATGCGGCTGACCACGAGGTTGTAGTGGTGGTTTCGGCAATGAATGCGCCTGATCTCCGCACTACCGATAGCCTGATCGCGGCAGCAAAGGCTGCCGCTGCCGGCAACGGCGACGCCACAGCTCAGATTGCGCCGCGCCTGCTCGATCTTCATATGCGCGCGGCAACTGAAGTGGCAACGCCAGAGGAGTGCGCTGCGCTCGAGCCGCAGATTCGCGCGATGCTCGACTATATGAGCAATCTTTCGCGCAGTATTGCCGTGCTCGGCGAATTGACTCCGCGCGCCCTCGATCTGTTCAGCGGTCTGGGCGAACGGCTCAATGCGCGGCTGATTGCTGCGGCGCTGCGCAGCGCCGGCATCGATGCCGAGGCGATCGATGCCACCGAGTTGATCGTCACCGATGATCGCTATGGCAATGCCTCACCCCTTGAGCCTGACACCCGCGAACGCAGTCGCGCCCGTCTGCTGCCGCTGCTGGTTGGGAAACGAGTGCCGGTAGTAACCGGGTTTATCGGCGCAACCCGCGCCGGTGTCCCAACCACGCTGGGACGAGGCGGCTCAGACTACACCTGCGCCATTCTGGGGGCCGCGCTCGACGCCGACGAGGTCTGGTTCTGGAAGGAAGTGGACGGGGTGCTGTCAGCCAACCCCAAGGTGGTGCCTACAGCGCGCACGCTGCCGCGTCTCTCTTATGCCGAGATGGGCGAGATGGCCTACTACGGGGCCAATGTGCTCCATCCCAAAACGGTGCAGCCTCTGGTGCGGCGCCGCATTCCGATCCGCATTCGCAACACCTTCAATCCGTCCCATCCTGGCACGTTGATCGATGCCGAGGGCGATGGCGAGAGCGTGCGGGCTATCACTGCGATCAAGGGCCTCAGCCTGATTACGGTTGGCGGGCCGGGCATGCTAGGACTAACCGGCGTCGCTGCGCGCATCTTTGGCGCTGTTGCTCGCGCCGGCGCCAATATTTTGCTCATCTCGCAGGCAAGCAGCGAGCAAAGTGTCTGCTTTGCCGTGCCCAGCGAGGAATCCGACCGCGTGATGGCCGAGCTCCGCCGCGAGCTGGCGCAGGAAGTGGCTGCGCACGACGTTGACCATGTGGGCATCATCACGCCGGTGGTGATTGTCGCCGTCGTTGGCTCTGGCATGCGAGGCACGCCGGGCATTGCCGGTCAGGTTTTCGGCGCGCTGGGCGCGGCTGGGGTGAATGTGATCGCGATTGCGCAGGGCAGCACTGAGAACAACATCTCGCTGGTGGTCGCCGACGCCGACGCCGACGCTGCGGTGCGCGCCGTCCATGCTGCATTCGTTCGCTAATCTGTTCGCTTGCGGTCAGTAAGCGCTGGCGCGACGCTGCTAGCTGAAGGTCGCGCCAGTCACAACCGCTACCGGCGGGCCAGCGCCAGATGCGTTTCGTGCAGCAATCGCTCAGTTGTATCCCAACCAATACATCCATCGGTCAGCGACACGCCGTAGCGGAGTGCGCTGCGATCGGCAACCAGCGGCTGCTTCCCCTCGAAGAGGTTGCTCTCCAGCATCATCCCGATGATCGGCAGGTTCTCTTCGACCACGTAGCCGAGCACCGTCTGCCAGACCGCTTCTTGTCGCCGAAAATCGCCGCCCGCATTGGCATGGCTGCAATCGATCATCACCGCCGGGGTTCGCTCGGCCTCACGCATGAGGCGCGTCGCCTGGACGATATGTTCGAGGTGGTAATTAGGGCCGTGGCGACCGCCCCGCAAGATGATAAAACTGTCGGGATTACCGGTGGTGCGCACCACCGCACTGCGCCCATCTTCATCGATGCCGAGAAAGCTGTGCGGCACTGCCGCCGAAACACAAGCGTTGACTGCGACCTGAATGCCGCCATCGGTGCCATTCTTAAACCCGACCGGCATCGAGACGCCGCTGGCCAGCGCGCGGTGCGTCTGCGCTTCACTGGTGCGCGCGCCAATCGTCGCCAGACTGATCTGGTCATCGAGATATTGCGGGCTGATCGGGTCGAGCATCTCGGTCGCCACCGGAACGCCCAATTCGTTGATTGCCAGCAGCAGTTGGCGAGCCAGGCGCAGACCGGTTGCCATATCGAACGAGCCATCGAGGTGCGGATCGTTGATCAGTCCGCGCCAGCCGACGGTCGTGCGCGGCTTTTCGAGGTAGGCGCGCATGACGATCAGGAGATGATCGCCGAGAGGTTTTTGCAGCGCCTGTAACCGTCGGGCATAATCGAGCGCCGCTTCGGGATCGTGGATCGAACATGGCCCGACTACCACGATCTGGCGTTGATCCTCGCCGCGCAAAATGCGGCGAATCGCCGCGCGGGTCTCGGCAACCGTCTGCGCTGCGCGCAACGATACCGGCAGCTCGGCTTTCAGCGCGCGCGGCGGTTGCAATGGCGTGAGTTCACGGACGTGAACGTTGGCTAATGGAATTGGCTCTCCGGCATCCATGGTTGTTGGTTTCGAGTGCTCAGGCCATCGTCGGGAACTACGTGCCCGACGCAGCCAGCATAACATGTCGCTCCAGAAACAAGGATACCACACATTCATTCACCTGCCGCGAGGCGCCGCAATTGCTTTTGCCAGTAACGTGTCTTGCGCGAGCAACCACGCCGCGCACTCTGACCGGGCGATGATTGCTTTCGGATAGAATGCAAGCGAATAGCCAAGATGCATCCCACGGAGTAACATGCCAGCGTATGATCGACATCGACCATGTCAGCTATACCTACCCCGGCGCTGCTGCGCCTACCCTGCATAACCTGAGCCTGCGGATCGCGCCGGGCGAATTTCTGCTGGTCTGCGGGCCGAGCGGCGCCGGCAAGAGCACGTTGCTGCGTCTGCTCAACGGCCTGGCGCCCCATTTCTACGGTGGGCGCTTCAGTGGGCGGGTGCGAGTGTGGGGCCGCGATACCCTGGCCTGCCAGCCGCGCGATCTGGCCGATTTGGTTGGCTTCGTCATGCAGGATCCAGAGCGCCAGTTTGTGGTTGAGCGAGTAGAAGACGAGATCGTCTTCGCAATGGAGAATCTGGGCACGCCGCAGGCAGTCATGCGGCGCCGGGTGGAAGAGGTGCTCGATCAACTGGCGATTGCGCATCTGCGTCACCGTCACGTCGCCACGCTCAGCGGCGGTGAGCAGCAGCGCGTCGCCATTGCCGCAGCGCTCGCCGCGCAGCCCCGCGCGCTGGTGCTCGATGAGCCAACCAGTCAGCTCGATCCGCACGGCGCCGAAGAGGTCTTAACCGCGCTACAAAAGCTCAATGCCGATCTCGGCATCACCGTCGTGCTCTGCGAACATCGGCTCGAGCGAGTGGTGCAGTACGCCGACCGCATCCTCTACCTGGCGCCGGGCGGCCAGATCGAACTCGGCCCGCCGCGCGAAGTGCTCGCCCGGATCGAGCTGCGTCCGCCGCTGCAACATCTCGGCGCCGCTCTGGGCTGGCAACCGTTGCCGCTGACGATCAAGGAGGGGCGCCGGTTCGTGGCCGTTGATGCGCCAGCGACGGCCCCACTCGCCAGCCCGCTGCCGGCAGCGCCGCCACTGGCTCGCCTGCGCAATGTAACCGTGCAGTACGGGCAGCACGAAGCGCTCTACCGCGTGAACCTCGATCTGCCGCGCGGCGCGCTGATTGCGTTGATGGGACGCAACGGCAGCGGCAAGAGCACGCTGCTCAAAACGTTGATCGGATTGGCGCGACCGGTCAGCGGCACAGTTGAGATCGAGGGACGCGACATCGCCCCGATCCCGGTCGAAGAGCTGGCCCGCCGGGTAGCCTACGTGCCGCAAGATCCGCGCAGCATGCTCTTTCACGACACCCTCAACGATGAGATCGCCTTCAGTATGCGCGGGCGCGGGCTGCGCCCTACGGCAACCGCCATCACCGAGACCTTGATCAGGCTGGGCATCGCTCATCTGGGCGATCATTACCCGCGTAGCCTCAGCGGCGGTGAAGCGCAACGGGCTGCGCTGGCCGCCGGACTGGTCGGCGATCCGCAGCTCATCCTGCTCGATGAGCCAACCCGCGGTCTCGATTACCATGCCAAAGCGGAACTGACCGCCATCTTGCGCCGCCTCTGCGATGAAGGCCGAACAGTCGTGATGGCAACGCACGATGTCGAACTGGCGGCCAGTTGCGCCGATCGGGTCGTCTTGCTGGGCGAAGGGGAAGTGGTCGTCGAAGGGCCAGCCGCCGAGCTACTCGGCAACAGCCTGATCTTTTCATCGCAGGTCGCCAAGCTCTTCCCCGGTCGAGGCTGGCTGACGGTTGCGCAGGCGCTGGCCGGGTTGGGAAGACAGGCGGGGTAAGTGATAGCCATCGCACAGTGCGCAGGCCGCACCCTCGTCCGACGCGCCCCTCAAGCGCGGAGAGGGTGCAGCAAGCAGATCAGGGCTGGAAGTATCCCCAGCGACTTACGACTGCACGCGATGTTGGCGTTCCAAACCTCGCGGTGCAGACAGCCGATCACCTGATCAATACCGCGTTCTCCTGCCATCACCCTGCCAGCGTTCCTCCGCCGCGAGCAACGCTGCTACTCCCTCCTGCAACGTGGCGAAATGACGCACCTTATGCCAGGCGTTGCCGGTCTGAATCATCACCTCAGCCACATCAGGGCGAACACCGCACAACGCCATGCTGGCGCCCATCAACCGCGCCCCATCGTTGAGCTGACGCAGCGCGCGCGCCAGCGTCTGATCGAAGACGGTCAACCCTGTCAGATCGATCAGGAGAGTGCGCGCATTCCGTTCGCTAACCTGCCGCAGCACCAGATCAACCAGCGCCTGACAACGAGCCTGATCGAAGGCGCCGGTGAGCGGCGCCACCAGCGCCGTCTCGGTCAGCGGAATCAATGGTAGGGTCAGCCGGGTGATCAGCGCATCACGCTGGCGAATCTCTTCCAGCGAATGCTCGAGCGCCGCCGTGCGTTCGGCCAGCGCCGCCTGCGAGGCGCGCAGCGCCGCCTGCTGGCGCTCGGCCAGCGTCACATCGCGCAGCACCACCACACTGGCCGCGCCACGCTCATCGACAATGGCGACCTCTGTCGCCAGCACAATCTGTTCCTCACCGCGACAAAACCGTCGCGCGCCCCGCGCCCGGTCATCACCTGTCGTCTGTTCGTGAAAACCGCGCTGATGGAGCGCCTGCTCAAAACTCAGCTCAGCACCGCCACGCGCTGGCAGCAAGCGCTGCCCGGCCTGATTGGCAAAGCGCACCCGTCGTTCCGCATCCAGCACCAGCACACCATCGGGCAAACGCTCGACGGCAGCCTCTAACGCAACCTGCGATGGCCGGAAGATGCCATAGCGCAGCGTGACCCAGCCAAACGACAGGTGCAGCGGCAAGAGACTGGCATAAACTAAGACTGATACTCCGATCTCACGAAACACATACCCCATCAGGAAGGTAGCCACTGCCCCGCCGGTCAGCCAGAGCGTCGGCCCGCGCGCGGATTGATGTCGCGCAGCAATCGTCATCAGGATGATCAGGGGAACCAGCACACACCCGCCCAGGTAGAGACCAAATGCCGGCCAGAACAACGGGCCGCGCACAAACTCCAGCGCGCCTGATTCGGCGCGCGCAATATCGCGTCCCGCCAGCCCAACCCCTCCGTACCAGTCAATCGCCAGCGCAACGGCCATGATCGCATACGGCGCAAACGTCGCCCAGCGGATCACCGGCTGCTGATAGCGGTGCGGGATAAACAGCAGCATAATCAACCAGATCAGCAAGCCGTGAATGACTGCGAGCAACACGAAGAGCAGTCCGGACATAAACCAGATCTCAAACGGTTCCCGGCTGGCAAACCGTACCGCGCCGGCGCTGCTGAGCAGCAACGAACTGGCCGTGAACAGCGCAAAGAGGCGATTGGCGGGCGCGCGCGCATCCTGCAGCAAGACATATACGATGCTGGCGGTGAGGATCACGATGGTGAGCAGAATGACGAGCAGAGCCATAGCGCGTATCACCTGTCACTCAAAGCGCTCTGATCCCGGCAAAGCGCAGACGGACACTGCCGATAGCGTAGGACAACCAGAAGAATGTCGGCAACGAAGCCGGGGAAGCGAACGTGGCTCAGGCGAGGATTCTGCTACGCCGTATTATCGCCGCTCAGCAGGGTGATGTCAATGCAAGCAATAAATCTTGCGTTCATCGCCTCCGCACAGTAGAGCGAAAGCAGCGCGCTCACTCCCCTGCTGGCAGCGCGTACAGCTCGCGATACACGCCGTAAAAAGCGTACACCGCCCAGACATAGTGGCGGGTCTCACCGAAATCAATCGTCTCGACAAACCGGTCCGGATCGGCCACCACACTGCCGCCAGCCCAGCGGCGAGCGTTGCCCAGACCGCCGTTGTAAGCCGCAAGCGCCCCGTGCAGACTGCCGTTCATATCGTTGATGCGGCGACCAAGATAGAATGCGCCGAAGCGGATGCTGACAGCAGGCCGGTAGAGGTCATCGAGCTGAAAGTCGCTTACGCCGAGATTTTGAGCAATGCCACGCCCGGTGTCGGGCATAATCTGCGCTAAACCACGCGCGCCAACCCAAGATGTTGCCGCCGGGTTGAAGAGGCTCTCCTGCCGGATGAGGGCGTAGAACAGCAGCGGATCGACGCCAAAGCTCGCCGTTTCGCGCTGCACCAACGCGGCGTAAGGGGTGGGAAAGCGCAGTCGCCATAACGCTAATGGCGGTTCGCCAGCCTCTGCTGGCGCCAGCCGCGCCAGTCGTTCTGCGGCCAGCAACGCCGGGTAGGTCGCGCCTGCTTCGCTCGCCAGCCGGGCCAATGTCAGGAGGTGCAACGGCGATTCGCCGGCCTGACGCAAGCCATCGAGCCATTCGCCCAACGCTTCACTGTAGAGACCTGCGTCAACCAGCAATCGCGCGCGTTCGGCCACGGCAACGATCGCGTCTCCCTCACCCGGCGCAGCCCAGCGCCCAACCCAGGCCGCAAACTCTTCCCACTCAGCATCTGTGATCGGCGCGTCGATGGGGATGGTGCCCTGTGGCGCCTGCCCTAGCTCTTCAGCCGCGCGCGCCGCGTAGTACGTGCCCGGCGCAACCCGGCGCGCCTGCTGGAAATACTCCTCTGCGGTCGGATCGGCCAGCGCCCGCGCCGCGCGCCCGGCCCAGAATGCCCCTTGCGCCTGCGCTGCTCCCTGGCCGGCGCGGGCCAGCAATGCCCACAACTCTCCGGCGCCGGTCAGATCGCCGGCGTCGAAACGAGCCAGCGCCAGCCGGTGCAACGCCGCTGCTCCCAGCGCGGTCGTCGGGTAGCGCTGACCCAATTCGCGGCGCGTCTGGACTGCCGCCTCACCATCGCCCAGCCGGTCATACAACTGCGCTGCTCGATCGAGCGCAATCGGCGCGCGCGGATCGTCAGGCGACTCCGCCGCGTACTGCCGGTACAACGCTGCCGCTTCCGCCGTCGCGCCACTCTGGCCGTAGGTCTGAATCCAGTCAAGCGCTGCCTGACGACCAACATCACCGATCGGATCCTGGTCGCGAGCTGCGGCCAGATCGTTCAGCGCGCCGCTGAAATCGCCCAGCGCCCGCCGAGCCAGCCCGCGTTGACGGAGCGCCTCGGCTACGTTTTGCCCGCCTGCAATCGCCAGATCGAGCATGGCAATGGCGTCGCTCCAGCGCTCAACGGCGCGATAGGCCTGGGCAGCCGCAAACGGATCAAGCGCCGGATCGCCGGTAGCGCGCAAGGCATCGGCAGCGCTGGCCGCTGCCGCGCCTGCGTAAGTCTTCACTGCATCACGACGCAACGCGCTGGCTGTCGTCGGATCGCCGGCGGCTTCGGCCAGCGTCGCAGCGCGCGTTAGCGCCTGCGCCCGGTAATCGGGCTGCGTGGCAAAAGCCAATATCGCCTGCGCATAGGCCACGCCATCGCCTGGACGCCCCTGCGCTGCTGCCAGCTCGATCGCCTGCTCGTAAGCTGCCGCGCGTTGCCCGACAGCCATATCGCCGACGCCAGCGCGCAGATACGATGCCTCAGCCTCGGCCATCTGCCCCAACACCCTGAGCTGCGCCGCAGCGCGCAGCGCGGCATACGGCGCCAGCGGTGTCGCCAGCCCTTCGTACCGTCGATAGGCCTCAACCGCTGCCGCGTGTGATCCCGCCCCTTCATGAGCGCGCGCCGCCAGCAGGAGCGCCGTCGCATACGCGGGATGGCTTGGCTCGGCGAGCAGCGGCTGCAACACTTCGACCATCGATGTCCAACGGCTATGATCGGCGAACAGACGGGCCAGCAGCAGCCGGGCAGTCGCCGCTTCGGTTGTGGCCGGGAAAAGCTGCGCCAACTGGCTGGCGGCAGCGCCCAGCGCATCATCATCGCCAACAGCAGCGGCAGCCAGCGCGCGCTGAAGCAACTCAGTCGCTGTGATCGGTGGGTCGGTCGGAATCAGAGGAACGGATGTGGCCGGCGGTATTGGTGTTGGAGATGATAAGCCCGTTGGTGTCGAACATGCTACCAGGCAGCAGCAAAGGCAGAGCAACACCGCTCGCCAGCCCGACAACTGCACCAGAGCCATAGCTGCTCCTTTCTGTTCTGGTGCAGTATAGCATGGGTGAAAGCGGCGACAGCCTCACTAAGACGATTTCGGTGATATTGATGCGGAATCAAAAGCCTTTCCGTTGGAAGATTCTTCCCCCTGCTCCCGCTGAGCGCTGACAGACAGGCTGCCAGTGATGGCCGAGAAAGATGTTGCGGCCTTCGCGCATTTGTGGTGCGATCACTGATTGCTGACAGAAGAGCTACGCCTTGAAAGCATATCAGTGCGCTGTAGCAAATGGATCTGCTACAGCGCCAGCGCGCATGCTAGTCTCATGCTGCAGGCGAACGCTACGCTTGTTGCGCGTGAATGTATTGAGTGCTGTTGAATGCCCGCTGGCAATCTTGCAAATACATTGTTACGTATCGGGCAGCAGCGCAAACCCTGCCCCAGTGAGCGCGATGAAGCGGGAATGACACGGATAGCGATTGCTAGAGCAGAACATATAGCGCACCTAACGCTGGTATGACCTGGATGGCGGCAGCGCGGCACGCTCCTGCTCAGGCGAGAGGATGGCGCTGGAACGCGGGAAGCACTGTGCGTTCGGGCGCTGATCCTAACGGTAGAGGGATTGTCACGTATTGAGCAGCCCGCACCCACCGTTACCATGAGAACGATGGGGTGAGCATGATGCGGATAGAGGTTGCTTTGGCAGAGATTATTGTGCACTTAAAGTTGGTATTACCTGCCATTCAGCAATGACTGAATTTTTTGTCGAAAACTGGCAAAGTCGATCGGCTTGGTTTCATACTCGTCACAGCCAGCGGCCAGCGAACGCAGGCGATCTTCACTCAACGCATACGCGGTGAGGGCCAGAATCGGGATGTGTCTGGTAGCTGGTTGCGACTTGATCCGATGTGTCGCTTGCCAGCCATTGAGCACCGGCAACCCCATATCCATGACGATCAGATCGGGCTGTTCGCTCCGCGCCAGCGCCACACCTTGCGCGCCATCCGCTGCCAGGATCGGTTCGTGTCCCATCAATGACACCAGACGAGCGATCAATTCGCGGTTGTTGTTGTCATCTTCGACGATCAAAATGCGAGCCATTGTCGAATTCCCCAAGTCATTACAAACATTCTTCCCTTATCTGTCTAGTCAGACGGCACAGTAGCGGTAGATGACGCGGGGAATGACTGAATCGTTTGTCGGATATAGACCACAAGCCGCTCCAAATCCAGATCGGCTTTCTGCTGGATCGCGTTCACGCTGCTATGCAGACGGCTTCGTTCCTCAGCCGTCAGATCGCGCGCTGTCATCAAAATCACTGGAATATCTTTCCCTGCCGACGCAGCACGCAACTGTTCAAGCAGTTGTAAACCATCAAGTTTTGGCAGCATATAGTCGAGCAAGATGAGGTCGGGCTGGCGGCGGAGCGCAAGGTTCAGACCGGTCTCACCATCAAACGCTGCCTCAGCCTGCCAGCCGACAGCGCGCACAGTTCGCATCACGAGATCGGCCAAATCCAAATCATCTTCCACAATCAGGATCAACGGCAGCGCGCCTGCGCCGGCAGCGCGACAGTAGCGTTGCACTACTGTCAACAGTTGTTGCGGTTCGATCGGCTTGACCAGGTACTCGGCAACGTCGAGAGTTACCGCTCGCTGCGCCTGCTCATCAATGGTCAGCACAATGATCGGCGTCGCCGCCAGTTCCGGAGTTGCGCGCAGATCAGCCAGCACTTCCAGCCCATGCCGATCGGGCAGCTTCAGATCAAGCACGATCAGATCAGGGAGCAGATCAGTTGCGATTCGCACCCCTTCAGCGCCGGTCTCAGCCGCGACAACATGCATCTCGCTTGATGGGAGAATTCGCCGCATCAGATCCGCCACTGTGGGATCATCATCGATGACCAGGATGATCGCATTACTGACCGCAGCGCTGACCTCAAGCGGCGCGCGTTCAGATTCCTCATTATGAGCTGGCATAGGTTGATCGATCTGCGCTGTCAACGGCAGCATATCGCCCAACTCAGCAGGGATGTCAATTGTAAAGATCGACCCCTTACCGACAGTGCTTTGAACCGTGATCCGTCCGCCTATCAGCTCGCACAGACGCTGACTCAATGCCAGACCCAGACCGGTGCCGCCATACTTACGCGAGGGTGAATCATCCACCTGCGAAAACGCCTTGAAGAGCCTGTCGAGCTTATCAGCAGGAATGCCAATCCCGGTATCAGCGACGACAAACTGGAACCATCTGCGGCCATCACGCAAATGCCGACTCACTGTGAGGGTCACTTCGCCATCTTCGGTAAACTTGGCCGCGTTGCTGAGCAAATTGATCAGCACCTGGCGCACTTTGGTCGAATCACTGTTCAAAATGCCAATGTCTGGGGGACAATGGACATGCAATTGATTGCGATTTTTCGCCATTTGGGGCTGCACAACATCAACCGCGCTCTGCACGAGATCGGCAACATCAGCATACTCAGCGCTCACTGTCATCCGTCCGGCCTCGATCTTCGAGATGTCGAGGATGTCATTGATCAGGGTGAGCAGGTGCATCCCGGCAGCCCGAATGCGACCGGCATCGTGATACACTGTGTCATAGAGACCCTGCGCAGCCAGTTGCTCCAAAAGCTGACTGTAGCCGATGATGGCTGTCAGAGGTGTGCGCAACTCGTGGCTCATCGTGGCAAGAAACGTGCTCTTGGCGCGCGAAGCGGCTTCGGCAGCATCACGCGCCTGGATCAACTCTTGCTCGATTCGACGCCGTTCCTGAATCTCAGCCTGCAGGCTGGCGGTCTGACGCGCAATCTCCGCAGTACGCACCCGCAACTGTCGCATCATCGAGTTAAATGCGCGCGTAACCTGCGCCACTTCGCGTTCGGGCCTGACCGGCAGAGGATGGCTCAGATCACCCCTGCCAATACGCTCCGCTCCCTGTTCCAGCTCGTTCATCGCCCGGAAGATAAAATGATGGAGCAGGTAATTCATCGCCAGCAGCAACAAGACACCAAACACGATCAAGCTGAAGCTAAAGGTTATGCCGGCGCGAGTCGAGAGAGCGGTCGCCTCATCTTCGGACACTTCAGTGAAGAGGCGCCAGCGCGTGCCGGGAATGGGGAGCGAAACGCCCAACGTCTCTTCGCCAAAGGCGTTGATATAAAACCGTTGGTTGCCGTCTGGCGGAACATCGCGAAACTCTGGTCGATCGGCGATACTAGTGTAGCGAAGCACTACCGATGGATCGGGATGCGCGATTATTACCCCTTGTTCATCGACAATAAACGCGGTTCCCGCGCGCCCGAATCGCAGGGTAGCGACGGTTTCCCAGATCAGATTCATCCGCAAACGACCAGCAACCACACCTCCATCAACCGCAGGAACGGCCATCATCACGTAAGGTTCGCTCTCGGCAGTGATGAGGAGCGGCCCCAGATAACGCTGGCCAGCGCGCGCCTGCTGAAACCAATTCGAGAGCGCAATGGTCACCTGATCGCCGAGGATTGGTCGGTCGCGAGTGGCCTTTGCCAGCATCTGCCCGCTGGCATCAACCCGCACTATCTCGATCCATGCCGGTACCCGATCGAGGATCGCCGACAACAGTTCGGGAGAGCGCTCGATCTGCTCGACTGAGAGCGCGCCAACCAGATTCATCGTATCTTCGACCCGCAAGAGAAAATCGTCGATAGTGCGCACGGCATTGATCGCTGCTTCGCGCTGGCGACCGGCCCAACCCTCCTGCTCGATCGACTCAACAAACAAAAAGGTGCTATAGCCGGCGCCCAGCAGAATCATCGCCAGCAAGACAGTCAGCGCAAATGAGAGTTTGAACTGCAGGCTGGCATTCAGATACGCGATCAGCGCGCTCAGTCTATTCCGTAGTCGAACCACCCATCACCTCGCCCCAGTTTAAGGCTGACCACGCAAAAATGCCTGCCATATCTTATCGTAATACGCCTGCGTTTCCGGATCGAGGAAAGCCTCGACTTCCGCGCCCTGAAGGACTCGAGGTAACGGAAAAATTGCCTCATCTGACTGCAAGAGCGGATCAATCAGCGGCCAAGCGGCATCATTCGCCGTCGGAACCCCCAGCTCGTTTGTCACCAGCGCGCTCATCTCGGGACGCAGGAAGAAATCGATAAAGCGTTCAGCCAGCGCTTTGTGCGGGCTGAACGCCGGGACAACCAAACAATCGAACCAGAGAATTGTGCCCTCATCGGGAATGATGTATGTAATCGGCACACCCTGTTCGCGAGCCAGGAGCGCATCATACGACCAGCCCTGCGCCACCGCATACTCACCGGTCGCCAGATAGGGCACCGCCGAGTCTTCCCCTGATGCCGCCAGATCCGCGCGCCGCGCCAGTTCTGGCGCGCGCTGCAATGCCGTCGCCAGATAAGCCGGGTTGGTCGTGTTAATGGAATATCCCAGCGACTTCAACAAAATGTTCGTCATATCACGTGGGATTGGCCAGAGCAAGATCTTGCCTTCCAGCGCGGGATCCCACAGGTCAGCCCAGCGCATGATCGGACGATCAATCAGATCGGTGCGGATGAGTAATCCAGTTGTGCCCCACTGGTAGATGATCGAGTGGCGATTGCCCGGATCGAAACTGAGATCGCGGAAGTTGGCGCCAATATTGCGCGCATTGGGAATATTCGCATAATTGAGCGGCGCGATTATTCCCTCGGCAACCAGACGGGGGATGAAATGACTCCCCATCACCATCAGATCATACGCCGCCCCCTGCTGCAATCGTTCCAGCGCTTCTTCCTGAGTGTCATACGGCACATACTCAACTGCGATTCCGGTTTCGGCCTGAAACGCTTCCAGCAATGCCGGCGGCATGTAACCGTACCAGCCAGCGATGGTCAACGTTTTCGGCTCAGGCACCGATTGCGGTGAAGCATCAGCCGCACACGCTGCGAGGAAAAGTAAAAAAGTGATTAAAATTCCTTGATATTTCATGTTAATTGGATACAAAGCTGCTTACCATGTATACAAAATAACGAGTTGCATGTACGAAAATGTTACCACTATCAGCATAAACGATCAATGTCAAGATGACAATTTCTTTATCGAACCGATTGTCAGGATGGCGCATATTTCTGCCACTCGCTATGCCGCTGTCTGTATAGCAGAAAACTCGCGCATCCAGAACAGCTTCCCCACTGTGCCTGACCACTGCCATCACGAATAGATCTATGAAAGCTATTTATTTCCCCCCCACATCTGCCCCACAAATTCGTCAGGGCGACGCCTTGCGTCGCCCTGATACAACCCAGAGGTTCTATGCCTGAACACAGTCAGCAAGACGCTGCGCTACCCCTACTCAGCATTGTCAATTTGCGCGCGCTGCAAAGCGCCGCTGTAATCGATGTAGACGCTCTTCCATTCTGAGAAGACATCGAGCATCGTTGGCCCGGCTTCACGATGGCCGTTGCCGGTTGCCTTGACCCCACCGAACGGGAGATGGATTTCGGCGCCAATGGTTGGCGCATTAATGTAGACGATCCCAGCTTGCAGCGCCTGCATTGCGCGGAAGGCGGCATTGATGTCGCGGGTGTAGATTGCCGAGCTGAGACCATAGGCCACATCGTTGGCAATCGCCACCGCCTCATCGAGGCTGTCAACCTCGATTACGCTGAGCACCGGCCCGAAGATCTCTTCGCGAGCGATCCGCATCTGGGGGGTAACATTGGTAAATACGGTCGGCGCAATGAAATGGCCGTAGTCGTAGTCGCCGCCTGTGAGCCGGTAGCCACCGCAGAGCAGAGTCGCTCCCTCTTGCTTGCCGATCTCGATGTAGTTCAGCACACGCTGCATCTGTTTCTCATTGACCAGCGGCCCCATCTCGGTGGCAGGATCGAGACCGTTGCCCACCCGCAGCGATTGAGCGCGGGCGACGATGCGATCGACCAGCTCTTTGGCGACCGCGCGATGCACGATCAGGCGGCTGGTTGCGGTGCAGCGCTGACCGGTGGTGCCGAATGCAGCCCAGACGATGCCGTCGAGCGCGAGATCGAGATCAGCATCAGGCATGACGATCAGCGGGTTCTTCCCGCCCATCTCAAGACTGACCCGCTTGATCCGGCGCGCGCCCAGCTCATAGACCAGCCGCCCAGTCTCGGTGCTGCCGGTGAACGAGATGACCGGCACGTCGGGATGTTCGACCAGCGGCTGACCGGCGCGCGGGCCATAACCGGTGACGATGTTGACAACACCGGGCGGCAGACCAGCCTCCATCAGGCACTGCACCAGATTGTAGGTGCTGACTGATGCATCTTCGCCTGGCTTGATCACCACCGTATTGCCGCACACAATCGCGGGCAGCATCTTCCACGAGGCAATTGCCATCGGGAAGTTCCACGGCGTAATCAGGCCAACTACGCCAATCGGCTGGCGAATGCTCATCTGAAACTTATTGGGCAACTCCGATGGCGTGGTCACACCGTGCATGCGCCGACCTTCGCCGCCGGCATACTGGGCCATGCCAATCGCCTCGACAATATCGCCGCCCGCTTCAAACAATGGCTTGCCCATCTCGCGCGTCAGATCGCGGCTGTACTGCTCTTTGCGCGCTTGCAGCAGCTCGGCGGCGCGCAACAGAATCTCGCCGCGTTTGGGCGCCGGCACCTTGCTCCAGGTAGCAAAGGCTGCCTTGGCCGCCTCTACCGCCGCATGCACATCGCGCTCATCACTATCGGCGAACACGCCAACCAGATCGCGCGTGTCAGCCGGATTGCGGCGCTCGAAGGTCTGGCCGCTCTGCGCGGGCACAAATTCGCCGCCAATCAGATTATGGAATACACGTCCTGTGGACATCTTCGTCCTCCTTGCATCGCTTGCGCGTCGAAATCCGAGGTTCCTGGTAATAGCCTGATTATAGCATGGAGGAAGTTGTGGTATGCTGTAACGGATAACGAGCAATCGAGAGAGGGCACGAGCGATGGCAGAGTTAGAGATGCGCGTGGCAGTCGCTAAAATCCCGCGCTACGACAACCTGGAAAGCGGCGACACGCTCGAGACGATCGAGCGGCCAGGCGGCGGTTTCTCGTTTGTGCTGGTTGACGGGCAGGGCAGTGGTCGCAGCGCGAAGACGATTTCCAATCTGGTTGCTACCCGCGCGATTGCGCTGCTGAAGGACGGCGCGCGCGATGGCGCAGTGGCCCGCGCTGTCCATGATTATCTCTACACGTATCGCATGGGGCAGACAGCAGCAACGCTCAATATTCTCTCGATCGATTTCGCGGCGCACAAGATTCTGGTGACTCGCAATAATCCCGCGCCGTTTTTCGTCCTCACGCCCCAGGGCTTGCGGAGCTTCAATGCGCCCTCTATGCCGATCGGTCTGCAACCGTTGATCCGACCGCAAATCAGCGAGATTCCGCTCGCGCCGCACACCTATATCATCGTCTTTACCGATGGCCTGTTGCGCGCTGGCGAACGGCGCGGCGAAGATCTGGGGCTGCCTAACTACCTGGCCGCTTGGCCTGCCGAGGAAGGGCGCGATCCGCGCGATCTGGTGGAAACTATCCTGGAACGGGCGCTCGCCCTCGATGATGGCCAGCCCGCCGATGATATGAGTATCGTTGCGCTGGGCATTCTCCCGCGCGCCGACACCGTCGGCATCCGGCGCATGACCGTCTGTGCGCCGATCATTGCGACGGGGCCGTATGAGCCGCCCGATGAGCCGGAACTTGATGAGGATCGCTGATCAGCAAAGCACGGCATGATGAGTCGCCTGCCTCCAGAGCTGCGACGCGCTCCTGCGCGTGACCGGGTAGCCTATCTCCGCGCGCAACGCCGGCGGCGGCTGGCCCTGTTTGGCAGCCTGCTGCTGGCACTCGCGCTGGTCTTCGCCGGCGCCGCCTGGGCCATGCATACCCTGAGCGCGATGCGCCAGACCGATCCGCGAGCCGTCGCTTCTCCTGCCGACCGCGCAATCCAAAAGCTACGCCAGCCCTTCACGATCCTCCTGCTCGGCATCGACCGGCGCGCCGATGGCGCAGCAGGGGCGCGCAGCGATACGATTATTTTGGCCTACGTGCATCCGGTTGAACGTTGGGTAAGCCTGCTTTCGATCCCGCGCGATACGGTTGCGCCGATCCCCGGTCTTGGCGAACGGAAGATCAACACTGCCTACCAGTACGGCTATCTCAATGCAACGGCGATCTACGGCCCAAATACCGATCCGGCAACCGCCGGCGGCGCGCTGATGGCTGAAACGGTAAGCGAGTTGCTCAATGTGCCAGTAGATTACATCGCCCAGATCGATTTTGCCGGATTTGAGCGATTAATTGATGCGATGGGCGGGATTGTGATCGACGTGCCGACGCCGTTGCTCGACAGCAGCTTTCCGACCAGCGACTACGGCTACGAACGCTTCTTCATTCCGGCAGGTTTGCAAATCTTCGATGGCGCAACGGCGCTGCGCTATGCGCGCTCGCGGCATGGCAGCAGCGATTTCGCTCGCGCGCAACGCCAGCAAGCGATCGCGCGCGCCGCGCTCGACACCGCGCGCGCGCGTGGCCTGATCGATCAGGCTGGCGCGCTCGCTGCGCTCACGGAAGAGGCGCGCCGCAGCATCCAGACGACGCTGCCGATCGATGATCCGGCAGTCTGGCGTGATCTGATCACCCTGGCGCAGGCCATCGACAGCAGTCGGATTGCCACGTTGAGCATCAACCCGCGCGACGTGGCGATCGTGGCCGAGATCGGTTCCGACATCTACTGGAATCGGCGCGATCTGGAGATCATGGTGGCCCGGATGCTGGCTGGGCCACGCCTGAACGAGGAACAGGCCACCGTGCAGGTGCTCAACGGCACACCGGTCAATGGCCTGGCCAGCCGGGTCAGCCGCGCGCTGACCAACGCCGGCTTTCAGACGTTGCCTGCCGGCAACACTGAACGTCGCCAGCGCACCATCATCATCGACTATGCGGGCAAACCGGCTACCCTGCAACGCCTGATCGAACATTTGCGGCTATCGACTGCGCAGATCTTTGCCACGCCGCCCGCCGATGCGCCGCCGCAACCGCTCGGCGCTGATATTGTCATTCTGCTCGGACAAGACTACGATCCGGCATGGGCGCTGGCGCCGTGACACGACTGGCGACTCGGCAGCCCGTGCCGACTGCAATGTGATGATGTTATCTGAAACAACACTCTGGTTGCTCATTGCGCTGGCGCTGCTGGCGCCGCCGTTAGGGGCGATTGCGCTGCGCCTGCTCCGATCACGGATTGGTGATGGCGGCGTGGCGATCGGCGCCAGCGCTCTGCTGATCGTGGCCGCAGTATCGTTGCTGATCATCAGTCGCTCACCATTGCCGCCGGTGCGCGTTGGCGATCTGACGTTGCTGCCCGCGCGCGCGCTGGCGTCGCCGGAAACGCTGGAAGATGGTATCATGCCAGTGTTGCCGGTGGTCACAGTGGTTGCGCCGCCAACCCTGACCCCGCGCCCAACACCGGCGCCGACGGCTACCCCGACGCCTGAGCCAACCGCCACGCCGGCGCCGACGGCTACCCCGACGCCTGAGCCAACCGCCACGCCGGCGCCGACGGCTACCCCGACGCCTGAGCCAACCGCGGCTGGCCCGCGCCGGTATACAGTTCAGTCGGGGGATACGCTCAGAGCGATTGCCGAACGGTTTGGCGTGACGATCGAAGCGATTTTGCAGGCCAACAATCTTACGCCCGCGCAGGGAGACAACTTGCGTGTTGGACAGGAATTGACGATTCCATGACAACGATTCGCACCATTGAACGCAGACCACCGATCGAGGCTGGCCCGGCTCCGTTGTTGCTCATGCTGCATGGCTTTGGCAGCCACGAGCGCGATCTGTTCGAGCTTGCCGATCTGATCGACGACCGCTTTCACATCGTGAGCGCGCGCGCCCCGATTGCGCTGCCATGGGGCGGGTATGCCTGGTATGAACTGAGCGGCGCGCCGGGTCGACTCATTCCCGATCCGGTAGGGCGCGCCAACGCTGTCGAGTTGCTGATCCGCTTTGTCAGCGATCTGCCGGCGCGGATCGGCACCGATCCGCAGCGCACCTACCTGTTCGGCTTCAGTCAGGGCGCCATTCTCAGTCTGGCGCTGGCCTGGCGCATTCCCGAACGACTGGCAGGGGTGATTGCCGCCAATGGCTACCTTGATCCGGCCCTGACCGAACAGCCTCCGGCGCCGGCGCTGACCCAATTGCCGATCCTGCAACTCCACGGCAGCTATGATGATGTCATTCCGGTTGAACATGCCCATGCCACCCGCGATCTGCTGCGCCAGTACGCGCCGCTTCACCGTTATCACGAAGATCCGGTCGGCCACAGCCTGCATCCCAACGGTCTCAACCTGATGCAGCGCTGGCTTAGCGAGCAGCTCGACGCGCCATCGACGCAGCAGGCTCCTCGATGAGGCATATACAGGTATGGCGGCAGATCTCACGCGCTGCGCCAGTTGCGGGCAACGGTTAACCGGCAGCTATTACGTCCTGATCGATCGGCCCGAGCGATTTTGTCCGCAGTGTATCGCCACTCGACCACGCTGCGACACCTGCGGCGCGCCGCTCAGCAACCGTTTCTGGAAGCTGCACGATGATCGCCGCCAGTGTGATGCCTGTCACGCGGTGGCGATCTACGAACCGGAGCAGGCCCAGCAGCTCTTTCAGCAAACGGCAACGTTGCTGGCCGCGACCATGGGGCTGCGCTTGAATGTAGGAGTAGCGTTTCGGCTGGTTGATGCGCCGACCCTGTCCAGCTTGCGCGGCTCGACGCCGCCCGGCATGCAGACGCTTGGCCTGTATCAGCGCCAGAATCACTTGCGTGTTATCTATGTGTTGTACGGGCTGCCGTTGCTCAGTTTTCGGATCACAGCCGCGCACGAATATGCTCACGCCTGGCAGGCAGAGCACTGTCCGTTGCTTACCAGCGATATCCTGCGCGAAGGACACGCCGAGTGGGTTGCCTACCGGCACCTGATCCAGCTCGGCAGCCACAAAGCGGCAGCGCGGATGCTTGACGCGAACCATCCCTATCACCGTGAACTGCGCCATCTCTTGCAGCTTGAAGCGCAACTGGGCATTGATGGCGTTAACCGCTATCTGATGCGCTACGAAGGCTAGCATGACCCTGCAGATCTGGTGGCTCGATCCCTTTCACGGCGGCTCGCACGCAGCGGTAGCCGGCGGCTACGCCGCGTACAGCAAGCACCGGATCACGTTGCTGACGATGAGTCAGGCCGGTGGCTGGCGCTGGCGCATGCGTGGCGGCGCGATCACGCTTGCCCGCCGGGTTGCCGAACTCGCGACGACGCCCGATCTGATGGTAGCGACCGATATGCTCGATCTGGCGACCTTTCGCGCGCTCACCTATCAACGCCTGGGACACGTGCCAGCGGCGGTCTATTTTCATGAAAACCAGTTGACTTACCCGCTACCGCCGGGGCGCAAACGCGATCACGCCTTCGCCTGGATCAATTTCACCAGCGCTCTGGTTGCCGATGCAGTGATCTTCAATTCGGCGTTTCATCGCCGCGATTTTCTCAACGCCCTGCCGACGATGCTGCGCCGCTACCACGATTATCACGAATTGCAGACAGTCGAGCAGATTGCGGCAAAGGCGCTGGTATTGCCGCCCGGTCTTGATCTGCCGCTGCTGCCGACGCGACCGCCGCGTGATCCCGCTGCGCCGCCGGTCATCCTATGGAATGCGCGTTGGGAATACGACAAGCAGCCGCAGGTGGTCATGGCGGCGCTGGCAGCGCTGGCCGAGCGCGGTATCGACTTCCGGCTGATCGTCACCGGTGAGCACATTGATCCAAACGCCGCCGATCTGGTCGCCGCGCGTGAGCGCTGGGCGCCGCAGACCATCCACTGGGGGTATGCGGCCAGCCGCGCCGCCTACCTGTCCTTGCTCCAACAGGCCGACATTGTCGTTTCGGCAGCCATTCAGGAATACTTCGGCATTGCCGCGCTCGAAGCGATTGCCTGCGGCTGCATCCCATTGCTGCCCGCGCGGCTCAATTACCCCGATCTCATTCCGCCCGAATGGCATGCGCTCTGCCTCTACACCGACGACGCCGACCTGCCCGCTGCGCTGGCAAATCTGATTGCGCGTCTGCCAGAATTGTCGTCATATCATTGGTCAGCGCTGGCCATGCCCTACCGCTGGGAACAGCTCGCGCCGCGTTACGATGCGACGCTGACCGAGATTGCGGCACGGGCGAAGCAGTAGGTCTGGCCTCGATTGCGCGACGACGTGTCAGGGCCAGCATGGTATGCTGTATCATGATCAGTGGTAAAGCGAGACGTCTGCTATGCGACACGAAGATCAGGTTGCCATTCGCCAGCTTATCGAGCAGCAGTGTGCCGCCGCGCTCGGCACGATCACGCCCGATGGCGCGCCGTATGTCTCGTATGTGCTGTACGCCATCGAACGCCGCGCCGGTCACCCGCCGGGATTGTTGCTCTTCCTGAGCCGATTATCGGCGCATACCCGCCACCTGCTGGCCGAACCGCGGCTCTCGCTGCTGATCACGGCTGATCAGGCCAGCGCGACCGATCCCCAGGCGCTGGCCCGGATCACGCTGCAAGGCACGGCAATCGCGCTGGCCACCGACGATCCTGATTATGCTGCGGCACGCGCCTGCTACCTCCAACGGCTGCCAGCGCAGGAACACCTCTTCGCGCTCCCGGATTTCAGCCTGTTCCGGGTCAGCCTGCGCGAAGGCCGATACATCGGCGGCTTTGCCCGCGCATATACGCTCGATGCCGAACGGCTGGCAGCGGTCTTGCAGGTTGCCGCCGCAGGGCCAGCGTAAACATCTGCCAACACAGCGATGTATCCGTGGTATCATGCACCATAGACCATCGCCATGCAGCGCCGGGTGGAGCACAAAGCGTGACAACATTACTCCTGATTCGACACGGAATGAACGATTGGGTTCATGGTCGGCTGGCCGGTTGGCTGCCGGGCGTGCATCTGAGCGAAGAGGGGCGCCAGCAGGCGGCAGCATTGAGTCAGCGCCTCGGCGATCTGCCGATTACCGCCCTCTATACCAGTCCGCTTGAACGCTGTGTGGAAACTGCGCGCGCCATCGCTGAACCGCGCGGGTTGGCCCTGCGCATTCTCGATCAGATTGGCGAAGTGCGCTACGGGGAATGGGAAGGGGCCGAACTCAAAGAACTCTACAAGCATGAACTCTGGCCGGGAGTGCAACACTATCCGAGCGGCACTCGCTTCCCGCAAGGAGAAACCCTCGGCGAAGCGCAGCGGCGGATGGTAAGCGCGCTCGATCAGTTGCGCGAACGTCATCCCGGTGAGCTGATCGCAGTAGTGTCTCACGCTGATCTGATCCGACTGGCGCTTGCTTATTACATCGGTATCCACATCGATCTTTTCCAGCGCCTGGTGATTCAGCCCTGCTCGGTCAGTGCGCTGGCCTTTGAACGGATGGGGCCGCGTTTGCTGGCCTACAATGATACCGGGTCGCTCGAACACGTCCGCCCCAAACCGCCAACGCCGCCCGCCGAGCCAGCAATAGCGACCCCGTCATCAACGGAGGCAGGATAGTGGCAGAGTTTACCTTCGATCTGGAATCGGTGCATCGCATCACGGCGGGGGCTGTTGGCCCTCGCGGACGTCGGGTCTTCTACCTGCAAGCCCGACGCGGTAACCGGCTGGTGACCCTGCTGGCCGAAAAGGAGCAGATTCGTGAGCTGGCCAATGCGATTAATCGGCTGCTCGAGACGATTGGCGAACGCAATCCGCGCCTGGCAACATCCGACGATCTGATCGTGGCCGATATGAGTCTGGAAGAACCGCTCGAACCGGAATTTCGCATTTTCCAGATGGGTCTGGGCTACGACAGCGAGCGTGATCGGGTCATCCTGCTGGCGCAGGGCATGGCCGAGGGCGAGAGCGAAACCGAGCTGAGCGCGCGCTTTTCGGCCACCCGCGAGCAGATGAAGGCGCTGAGCATCCATGCCCAGCAGGTGGTGGCGGCTGGCCGCCCAATCTGCGGCAACTGCGGTCGTCCGATTGATCCAACCGGCCACTTCTGCCCGCAACGGAATGGGCACGGCCCGGTGTACAGCTAGGAATGCCGTATGTCAGAAGGCCACGCGCAAGAATTGAGTGTGTCTCGCATCCTGACCGCGCTGGCGCAGGGTGAGATGAATGTCGAGGCGGCGATGCCGTACAGCAGCAACTACACCCTGCTGACCAGCATCACCCACGAAGATCTCCAACTGCTGGCCATCTACAAACCGCAGCGCGGCGAGCGCCCTTTGTGGGATTTTCCGCGCGGCACGCTCTATCGGCGCGAAGCCGCTGCCTATATCGTTAGCGAAGCGCTGGGCTTTCACCTGGTGCCGCCAACCGTGGTGCGCGATGGCCCCTACGGCATCGGGATGGTTCAACTCTTCATCGACAACGACGAAGAAATTCATCTGTTTACGATGTTGAAGCAGGGCGGCTACGAAGACGAGATCAAGCGCTTGTGCGCCTTCGACTGTTTGATCAACAACGCCGATCGCAAGAGCGGCCATTGCCTGCAAGGGCGCGATGGCCGGCTGTGGGCGATCGATCATGGCATCTGTTTCCACGTTGAACCGAAACTGCGCACCGTACTGTGGGACTTTGTCGGCCAGCCGCTGCCTGCGGACGTGATGGCTGCATTTACCGATTTTCGCCAGCAACTCGACCGCAACGAGCAGTTGCAGCAGGCGCTCCAGATGCTGCTCGACCGGGCAGAGGTGCGCGCATTGCGGCGGCGACTCAACAACCTGATCGAGCAAGGATGCTACCCACCGCCCGGCCCTGGGCCGCACGTGCCGTGGCCGCCGGTCTGATCCGGCGTCTTGCCCGACATCATGCGACGACCATCATTTCGTGCCGCTCACCGCAATTCAGGCAATTCCACCGGATCTTCACGCGGTTCACACAGGCCGCAAAAGAGCGCGCGCGCGGTCACGATCGCTTTGTGCCCGCCCTTCCGGTCAGCGTACAAGGCTACAATGTGCGGCATCTCCTGAGCATGATCGCGACAGATAGCCCGTCCGCAGAAGATACATGCGCCGTGCGCCGGGCGATTACAGTGCCAGCAATTCATAGATCCCTCTGACGCAGCGGAGCGCATTGTTCGCGGCGCGCTCCGCTGCGCTCATTGCTTATCACCGGGCCAGGAGGGGCACCCAGATCCGCGGTACGCTCAATGAGATCGGAGCTTCCAGCAATTGGCCGGTGATCGGCACCGAACTCTCCACGATCTCAACCGTGTTCGTAATCGTACCACTGACCTGCGCCGGATTCAAGGTTACGCGGAAGAGCAGCACCAGACGACCGGGCGTAGTACCGCTTCTGGCCGGAACCGCGCGATTGTTCCAGGTCAGCACCATTCGTCCGCCGCTGCTGCTGATCTGCGGCGCTGAGCCGCTCACCATAGCGTTATACGTAATCCCTGCCGGCAATACATCGCGCAACGTAATCGTATACTGGCTATCCGTCGGGTTGACCACCTCGATCTGGTAGAGGAAGGTCGGATTAGGGCTGCCTGGCGCTGACGGCGGAATTGTCGTAATGCTGGCAGTCTTGGCTACTGCCGGGCCGGTGACGCAGATACGCACAGTCGGATCAACCTCACCGTCGGTGCGAGGAATGATCCCGTCGGGGCTGGTGATCTCAACGCTGGTTCCCTGATCGCTCCAGACCTGCCCCACACGGGCGACGATGGCCAGCGGCAGTTCACTCACATCGGCTGAGCTGGGCTTCGCCGGCACAGTCAGATTCCGCCAGACCAGCCTGGTTGAACCAGCGTCGGCGCCGGTCGTCACCGGGATGATACTGGTTGGGGCTGGCATCCCGGGTTCAGGGCGAATGTAGCTCAAACCGATCGGCAGCGTTAAGGTGACGGTCGTATCGGTATACGGGATCAGGTTTGTATTGAGCATGGTCAGCGTGTAGACACGCTCTTCGCCCGCGGTTGCGCACTCACTGATACCCTGCATGCGCGGCGTGTACGTGTGCAGCGGACGAGTGGTAATGCGCTCGACAGCCATTGAGATCGCGCGTTCATCGACCGTATACTGCGCACAGGGGCTATCATTGCAAATTGCGGCTTGCAGATTATCGGCTGTGGCATGGGCGTAGACGTCGCTGGTGCTGATCACATCAGACGCTGCCGCGCGGAAAAGGATATCAACCTTCCCCTGTGCCGGGATGGTGGGGATCGTCCAGCGCAATTCGGTGCGTCCATCAGGCAACACACGCTGGCCAGCGAAAGTGTGATTGCTCACAGTCGAGCTGTAGAGATAGCGATCGGGGAGGATGGCGTAAGCGACTACATTCGTCAGCGGCGCATTCGTGTTGAGGTTGCGCACGGTGAGTGTGAATAGACCGCGATCGCGCAGGCTGAGGGTAGCGCGATCAACCTTGATCGAATAGTCGAGCTGATTGCTCCCGCAGCGATAGTCGATCACCGCCTCGATCGCCGGTCGCGGTGACACCCGGGTGCTTTGACCGGTCGTTGGATCAACGAAGGTGTATCCTAACCGATTCTTATACTCATCAGTGATACAGGGCGGATTGAAGAGGGTGCGAATCCGCACGGTATAGCTCTGGCCGGGTGGAATCGCCAGGGTTGGCCACGTCCACGGATTAGTGCCCGTGATATCGGGCTGACGCTTGTCTGCCGGGAGATTGCTGAATTCCACCGCCTGAAAAGACAGTTCGAGCGGCGCAAAGTCAACCAGGCCGGCAGTGTAGGTATTGGTCGTCTCGGCGTTGGTGATGGTCAGCGTGAAATAGAGGGTCACGCCACCCGGCGGCACCGGCCCGGTAATGATTCGGGTTGTGCCGAGATTGGCGCCACTGGCGTCACTGAAGACTTTGCTGATTTGAATATTCGGGGTAATTCGCACGCATGCGCGCGCGCTAGAGAACGTAATCTCTTCACCGGTGAGTTCAGGTTCAGGATTGACCAGCGCATTCTCCATGCTCACCTGATCGAGATCGTTACAGTAGGTGCGGTTAAGCAACTGACCGCGTGTGATGACATTGTAGCGAATGTAGCGCGTTTCGCCTGGCGCCAGCACAATATCTTCCCAGATCAGCGTGGTGCGCGTCTGCGAACCGACCGCTGTGCTGCCAATCAACGGCTCGAATGGCACGGCTTCATCGGGATTGCCGCTATCGATCGTCGCGCTGCCGGTGACATAGCTAAAATCGGCTTGATTGCCTGCCGGCAACAGGTCGTATACCGCAATCCCCGTCATCTGTCGCGAACTGTTGTTGGTGAGCGAAATGATGTAAGGAAAAGGTTGATTGTTGCGCGCAACGTAATTTGTGCCACTCCGCTCCGCTTCGGAATACTTGGCCACATCGAGCCGCGGCACTACTTTAAAGCCGCCGACAGCCGCAGCATTACAGACTTGCGGCACTCCTGTCGGCACTCTCACATTGCCCACCGTCGTGCCACGACCAGAGGGGCCGTTGCCTTCAGTCGTATAGCGAGCGGTAACCTCAAAAGCAAAGCTCTGCTCAACCGGGGTATTGATATTGCCTGCGGGCATATTCACGCGCCAGATCAGCGTGCCGCCGGTTGATGAAGTTGGCCCCTGCGCTGTAAACGAGCCGACACTGGTCGCGCTTCCTGGCACATAACGCACGTTCGGTTGCAAGACCACGATGACTTCTAAGTCGTTGAGCGGCTGCGGCCAGTAATTGCGCACTTTGAAACTGAAGCTCCCGCGCTCACCGAAAATGACCGTTTTAGTCGCACTGAAGACAACTTCAACCGGCGGACGAATATTGTACGTTATATCGCCCGTCTGCGGCGCAATCTGATAACGATTGGTCGCGCTGCCGGGCTGGAAGGGGATTTCATCACTGGTCACATAGTATTCGGCTTTGCGGTTGATCATGCGATCGCACGGCTCAACATCGAGTTTGCGGAAGGTCACAAAGATGTCGATGCTCTGCCCGCGCTCAAATCGATCGATCGTCCACACCAGTACAGTGCGACCATCAACGATTGACAGCGCCGGCGGGAAATTGGCGCGATCAGGACCGCGCACACTACTGACAAACTCAGCGCCCAGCGGCACGAAGTCGGTCAGCTTAACGTTTGTCGCTGTAATCGCATCCTCGCGATCGACATTCGTCAGGCGCAGACGATATTCTCCTGTCTGAGTGGGAAAGATGCGCGGCGAGATACCGGTAGCAGTGAGCGCTTTTTCCAGCCGGAAGAGCGGCCCTTCAACCAGCGCTGAGGCATTGGCAATCGCGCGCGCTGAGGTCTCGTTACCGACGAAGAATTCGGCTGACGCCGAAGGCCGGCGCGGTTCCTTGCCAACCACCGGATAGACATTTTCCGGCACACGCAACACAATCTGGAAGCTGCCGCCGGTGTTGTTGCCGAGATCGCCAATCGTGTAGGTAAAACTGCCAACCGCTGTCGTTGAATTATATTCCGCCGAGCCGCTGCGCGTCACTGCCGGGCCGCTCACATTGATCGGGGCGCAGGCGTTTGCGCCGGTCGCCGCGCAATACTGCTGGAACTTGTCGGCATTGAGCGTGGTAGGGCGCGCGACACTCCAGAAGTTCCAGGTCACTTTGATCCGGACATTGCTTAGGGGCGCGCCGCTGGTGTTGCTGTATGAAACCGTGTAGACCAGATCCTGACCGCCGCGCAGGCGGGCCGGCGACGCCAGAATTGAGACGCTCACCCCGGCCTGGGCGACCGTGGCGGTCGGCAGTTCTTCGGCTGGCGGGAGAGCCGGAGCATCACCATGCTCGCGTTCAGGCGTTACGGCGGCTGGAGGTTCGATGAACGATGCCTGGACGGGAGAGGAAGCCAAAGGCGAGAAGAGGAGAACAATAATAAACACGTAGGTAACCAAGCGTTTACTATGCGCCATACCTGCTCCCTTGAATATGATTTTGTTTGGCAAGACTATATACTATGTCTCACGCACATCATAGCATGCTCACTGTACCATGAGCGCACCATTCATCAATCAACTATCGCAAGACATCGATGGTGAGGCGCGCCATCATCCTGTCTGAGCAAAAGCTCGCAATGATACGATCGAGAACCAGACGTGGGCAACGTCGCTAGCTTTCACGCAGCCATCGCTTCAGGTAGCGAAGGCGAGTGACTTCGGCTTTTCTGAACGAGAGACATCCTCACAGCAGCAACGGGATGTCGCCTGATCAGAGATATTTGTCATCACAGCAATTGCCTGCTCAAAGGTATGGTATGGTATGATCGCTGGTCTGAACTGCTCAGCAGGAGTGAAGCGATCGTGATTGCCGTTCTGGTTGAAGTGCTCTTGCCGATTGCTGTGGTCGCAACTGCTGGCTTTGCGTTGCGGCGCAGCCTGCCGCTCGATCTCATCACCCTCAATCGCCTGATGATCTATGGGTTGAGTCCGGCGTTGATCTTTGTGGCGCTGGTGCGCGCCGATCTGCGTGGACCTGATGCCGGACGGATGATCCTGTTTGCGGTTGGCGTGCTGATCATGATGGCTGTGGTCGTCTGGGTAAGTGCGCTGCCGCTGCGGCTGTGCGGCAAGGATAAAACGGCGCTGCTGCTGACCAGCATGTTCATGAATTCCGGGAACTACGGCCTGCCGGCGTCACGCTTCGCGTTTGGCGAAGCAGGGTTTACCCTTGGGGTCTTTTACTTTATCATGCAATCGATCATGGCACAAACGCTGGGCGTGGCCGTAGCTGCCGCCGGCGCCGCCGGCAACGGGCAACGGGCATGGCGACAGGTCGCGGAGCGACTGATCCACATGCCGCAAATCTATGCCGTGGGCGCGGCGCTGGCGTTGCGCGCGCTGGGGTTCGATCCGGCGACGGCAACCGGAGTCGGCCACAGTCTGTTCGAGGGCGTGGCGCTGCTCAGCGAGGCCGCTCTGCCCGTCATGTTGCTCATCCTCGGCGTGCAGTTGGGCGCCGGCGCGCCGATTGTGCAGCCCGGCATGGTGGCCTTTGCTGCCGGACTGCGCCTGATCGTCTCGCCCCTGCTCGCGTTCGGGCTGGCCCGCCTGCTTGGCATGGACGGAATCGCGCTTGGGGTTGGCGTGATGATGGCCGGTATGCCCACTGCGGTAAATACTACTATTCTGGCGATCGAATTTGACACACGCCCCCAATTAGTCGTCAGCGTGGTGGTTGTATCGTCTTTCGCCAGCCTGATCACATTGAGTATGTTGTTGAGTCTCGTCCGCTAGCATAACCGGAGACGCCGATGACGATTGCGCATGTGCTGGTGCGCCAGGCGCAGATTCCCGGTCGCGCTGCTCGCCAGGCGATTGCCATCCATCACGACCGGATTATATGGATCGGGCCGGATCACGCTGCCGGCCAGTGGCAGCATCCAACAACGCAGGTGATCGACGGCTGTGGCTGGGTGGCGTTACCCGGTCTGACCGATTGCCACCTGCACCTTCAAAATGGCGCGCGCGCTCTGGGAATGCTGCGGCTGGAAACGGCGGAGAGCATTGCCGATCTGCAAGCGCAACTGGCCGCTTATGCTGCGGCCCATCCTCAGGCGACATGGCTGATCGGGCGCGGCTGGCGTTACCGACTGTTCGCCAATGGCCAGGCGCCCGATCGCCGGTTGCTCGATGCTGTCGTTCCCGACCGTCCGGTGTTGTTGACCGCGTTTGACGGTCATACCGCCTGGGCGAATACGGCAGCGCTCCGGATCGCCGGCATTCTTGCCGGCGCCGAGACCGGCAACCCGTCGAGCGCGGTTGTGATGGGCACAGACGGATTGGCCAGCGGCGAGTTGCGCGAAGCGCCGGCGATGGATCTGGTGCGGCGCTGGGTGCCGCCGCCTGCTGAACACGAGCTGCGCAACCTGCTGCGCCACGCGATGCGCGAACTCAATGCGCTTGGGCTGACGAGCATTCACAACATGGACGGCGACGAAGCGCAGCGCGACCGCTACCACGAGCTGGCAGTCGCCGAAGAGCTAACCGTGCGCATCCGCCTGCCGCTCTCACTCTCGCCGGGCGCGGATCCGGCCCAGATCACGGCCTGGGCAGCCGACGCTCGCCGGTATCCGCATCCCTTCCTGCAGACCGATGCGGTCAAGTTGTTTATCGATGGCGTTGTTGAAGCCAAAACAGCGCTGATGCTCGCGCCATACGCTGACGGCAGCGGTGAGCGCGGCATCGCCAATTACGACCAACAGGAATTCGTCGATCTGATTGCCTGCGCTGACGCTGCCGGGTTGCAGGTCTGCGTGCATGCAATCGGCGATGGCGGAGTGCGCCAGACCCTCGACGCCTTCGCCGCTGCCCGCCAGATCAATGGTCAGCGCGACGCTCGCCATCGGATCGAGCATGCCGAGATCGTCGATCCTGCCGATCTGCCGCGCTTTGCTGCGCTCGGCGTCATTGCCTCTGTTCAGCCGCTCCACGTTGATTTCGGCATGGACCAACAAAATCCGTGGTGGCGACTGGTGGGAACGCAGCGCCATCGCTACGGCTTCCCATGGCGCGACTTGCTGCAGGCAGGCGCCAGGATGGCGCTGGGCAGCGATTGGCCGGTAGCCAGCCCTGATCCGTGGCGAGGGATGCAGACGGCCTGCACGCGAGGCAGACTCGATTTCAGCGCATCCGGTGACGTTCCCGATCAACGGCTGAGCATTGCCGAAGCGCTGGCCGGCTACACGACATGGGCGGCGCACACCGGCTTTCGCGAGCGCGAACTGGGGCGACTGGCGCCCGGCTATCTGGCCGATCTGATACTGGTTGATCGCGACATCACTGTCGGCCCGCCCGATCAGATCGCGAGCGCGCAGGTGATGCTCACTATGGTGGGCGGAAAAGTCGTCTTCACGCGCTCAGCGTAGATACGTCAACAGCTCAAGCTCATCATCCGCCTCGATAACCAAATTGTCGGGCGGCAGAGAATAGTACTGGCCGCAGCGCCGCAAACCAACCGGCAACTGGTCAGCGGCGCGCAACGCGGCCACCGTCTTGCCCACATGCTGACCGGCAGCAAGCTGCCGGCGCACAATCAGCAGGTGATCGCCAATATCAAACGCAGCTTCCACATCGGGCAACAGAGTCGCCGCTACCAGACTCGGCGCAGCCAGCGCCGACGTGCTGAAAGCGGTCTGAATCCCGAAGAGGTCGGCCAGCCGGTCGGCCAGCACATCACTGAAGACGCGCAACACCAGATGCACCTGCGGGTAGCGACTGCGCACCGCGAGACCAATGTGCAGGTTCAGCAGATCATCGCTGTAGAGCGCTGCCAGCGCCGCTGCCTGCTCGATCCCGGCTTCGCGCAGCAACGCCGGATCGCGCGCATCGCCGCGCAACACCCGCACTCCTTGCCCGGTCAGCGCTTCGACATACCGCTCTGGCGTCTCGACAGTGCAGATGACGGTCAGCGGCGGGCGCGGCTCGCGGCGGTTGAGCAGGCGCACGACCTGCGTGCCGACCTTGCCCAGGCCGCATACAATCAGACCGCCTTCAATCACAGGCCGGTGGGGCTGATTGAGTCGTTGCAGCTCACTGAGCGCGGCAAGTGGCCCGATCACCACAATCTCTTCGCTGGGCACGATCGGCAGGGTTGCGTGCGGGCCGGGCAGACGGCGCACACCGAAGCGCGCTTCCAGATCGGCCACCGGCCCGATCAGTGGACTATTATCGCTCACGGTAATATAGGCCACGCCCAGCAGCGTTTCAGGAAGATCGATCACATAGCGCACATTTGAGCTGAGCAGCGCCGCCGCCAGCGTTGGCGCCGCCAGCGCCGCCGGACTAAAAGCCGCATTGCGGCCAAAGGTGCGTTCGAGCCGGGCATCAAGCGCGCGATTGAAGATCCGTTGCACCGTGGGCAACTCAGGCCGGATTCGCCGCGCCGCCAGCGCAATCTCCAGATTCTTCAAGTCATCATCGATCGTCGCCAACAACCCTTGCGCTCGTTTCAGGCCCGCCCGGAGCAAGACCGTTGGATCGCGGGCATCACCGCGCACAACCGGCACACCCAACCCGATCAGAATAGGAGTGAACTCGCAATCTGGACTCAGCTCGACCGCCACTACCTCGCGCCGACAGTCGAGCAGTTGCAAGACCGCGCGATACCCGACTCGTCCCAGACCGCACACGATGATATGGCCGCGATAGGTAACAGCCAGCGACTCTTGCCAGCGCTCAGGGCGAGCGCGTTTATCAACCAGCAGGCGACCAACATCGACGGCGCTTTGCAAGAGAAAGAAGAGACCGAGCAACGGGATCAGGAAAAAAAGCGCGCGCCCGGCAGGATCGCCGGGCAGATCGAGGTCGGTTTGAAAGATAAGCAGTTTGAGCGTCTCGAAGAGCGCCTCGGCGGTATCAGGTTGACAATCGCACCGCGGCGGCAGATACCACCACCGGAGATAGATTGTCCCGCTGGCCAACACGAGGGCCAGCGCCGTGATCGGAAACCAGGCTTCGCGCACAATGCGCAAATCGTCGATGATGGTGGCGGCAATCAAGCGCCAGAGCGCGAACTGGCGTCGCCGCAGGCGAGTCAGGCGAGTATCTTGAGCCATATCTCGTGCTTACGCGGGCTATCCGCGACTCACCGCAATCATCCGATTGAGCCGTTCGAGGGCGCGACCACTATCGACGCTGGAGCGAGCCATCGCAACCCCGGTGGCAATATCTGGCGCCAGATCTCCGGCCACCATCGCGGCAGCGGCATTGAACAGAACCACATCACGGCGCGGCCCGCGATCTTCGCCGCTGAGTATCGCCCGCGCAATCGCCACATTGGTCGCCACATCGCCGCCGCGCAACGCCTCGCGCGGCGCCCGCGCCAGTCCCACATCCTCCGGCGCTACCCAGAACTGACGAATTGGCTGGCCAGCGCGCACCTCGAAGATCAGATTAGGCCCCGACAGCGTCAGCTCATCAACACCGCCATCGCCATGCACGACCAGCGCATGGATTGTCTCAAGTCGACTCAGGGCATTGGCCAGTTTCTCGGCCAGCGCGGCGCTGGCCACGCCCAACACCTGGTAACGCGCGCGCGCGGGATTGGTCAGCGGGCCGAGAATATTAAACACGGTGCGAATCCCGATTTCACGCCGCACCGGGCCGGCAAAGCGCATGGCCGGATGAAACTTCGGCGCAAACATGAAACCAATTCCTGCCTCACGCAAACACCGGCTCACCCCTTCCGCATCCAGCTCGATCTGCACCCCCAGGCCCTCAAGCACATCGGCGCTGCCGCACACGCTCGACATGGCCCGGTTGCCATGCTTGGCCACCGTCAGGCCGGCGCCGGCAGCAACAAACGCGGCAACCGTGCTGATATTGAAGGTCTGAGCGCCATCACCCCCCGTGCCACAGGTATCGAGCACCGGCCCATCAAAATAGACATGGGTCGCCTTCTCGCGCATTACTGCCGCCATGCCGGCAATCTCGGCATCAGTCTCGCCTTTGATGTGCAAAGCGGTCAAAAACGCGCCGATCTGCGCCGGCGTCGCCGTGCCGCTCATAATCTCTTCCATCACACTGGCCGCCTCGGCCTGGGTCAGATCGCGGCGGGCCACCACAGCGGCAATCGCCTCGCGGATGTTCATTGCGCTCTCCTTCGTTTGCTCCTCGCACTGCGGTAGTATTGTAGCGAGTGCTGGCGATGCGGTCAATGAGCGCTAATGGAGAAGTTCTCATACCGACTTTAGATAGATGGTCACGTATCGGACAGCCACATCAACGCTGCCGCAGTGCGCAGGATGCGGCGGGAGCGCTCCGCAGAGCGG